>WNGI01005052.1_pt1 | contig 11847 bp, 9 predicted proteins | sample 5400621 | NCBI WGS metagenome assembly WNGI01 (sample SAMN13153374, study PRJNA577476) | soil metagenome | isolation source: 20 cm soil or saprolite under Garry oak tree replicate 1 | place: USA:California | collected 2016-06-15
AATCGAGGCAATCGCATGGCGATCAGCATTTTTCCGGTAACGCCGGACTTCGCTGCGGAAGTCGGGGATGTGGACCTGACGCAGCCACTGTCGCCCGATGATCGGGACGCGATCAAGGCAGCCTTCTGGAAATATGGAGTGCTGGTTTTCCCCGCACAGCAATTGACGCCCGAGCAGCACGTCGAGTTCGCGCAGCTATTCGGTCCGCTCGAGCCGAACATCAATTCCTATCAGGACGACGTCAAGCAGGAGCGCATCGACGCGCGAATCTCCGACGTCTCCAACCTGGACCACAGCAACGAGATACTGAAGGCGGATGCCCGCAAACGGTTGTCAGGCCTGGCCAACCGCCTGTGGCACACGGACAGCATATTCCGCCACGTGCCGGCGCGCGCATCGCTGCTCTACGCGCGCAGCGTGGCGCCGATCGGCGGCCACACCGAGTTTGCCGATATGCGCGCCGCCTGGGATGCGTTGCCGCAAGAAACCCGCCGGCGCATCGACGGCCTGGTCGTCGAGCACTCGATCTTCCATTCCCGCGCCAAGCTCGGCTTTACCGACTACTCGGAAAGGGAGCGCGCTGCGCTGCCGCCCGCGCAGCAGGTTCTGGTACGCACCATTCCGGAAACCGGCAGGCGCTCGCTTTACATCGCCTCGCATGCCAGGCGGGTGATCGGTATGCCCGATGAAGAAGGGCGCGGCCTGCTCGATAGCCTGATGGCACACGCGACGCAGCGCCAGTTTGTGTACACGCATCGCTGGCGGCTGCACGATCTGGTCATGTGGGACAACCGCTGCACCATGCATCGCGGCACCGAGTTCGAGGAGCAGCGCTGGAAGCGCGACATGCAGCGCGCCACCGTGTCCGATATCGGCAACACCTGTGAGCTAATGGATCGGCGAGCCGCCACAAGCGCCGTCTGATGCGACCCTCATTCGTGGAAGAGGGACTTCGACACGACCATCGGCGATTGCATTCGCATAGGCTGCATTCGATGCCGACAGGATAGAACGGCGCTGCGGGGGATGCATTAGCTGCCGGTTGGCACCAGCAAGGCCCGAAGGTCGCCTTCAGGCACGGGTCGGCTGATCAAGTAGCCTTGCATCTCGTCGCATCGAAGCAACCGCAGAAACTTGGCCTGCTCTTCGGTTTCGACGCCTTCGGCGCAGACTTTCAGACGCAGCGAGTGCGCCAAGGAAATGATCGTCGACACCAGCGTCATCGTATCCGGATCGTCCCCCATCGTGATAATGAAAGACCGGTCGATCTTCAGCGAGTGGACCGGCAGCTTGGACAGATAGCCCAACGACGAATAGCCGGTGCCGAAGTCGTCGATCGCAATGTCCAGCCCCATATCGCGAACGGCACGGAGCTTGTCGACCGTGGCCGCCAGGTCTCCCATGATGACGCTTTCGGTGATCTCGATGTCCACGGCAGGCGGATCGACGCCCTCTCGCAGCGCCTCCTTGACGACAGCGACGAAATCCCGATGGCGCAGCTGGATCGCGGACACGTTAACCGCAATACGCGGTGCTACCAGGTTCTGTCCCAGCCACTGTTGGTGATCCAGCGCGGCCCGCCGCAGTGCCCACGCCCCGACATCGAGAATCATCCCGGTTTCCTCCAGCAGCGGGATGAAACGGAGCGGCGGAACAAGGCCCAGATCGTGGCTTTGCCAGCGCATCAGCGCTTCGACGCCCACGATGCGTCGCGTCTCGAGGTCGACCTTGGGTTGGTAATGCAGGACGAATTCCTCGTTCTCCAGCGCGTGCCGCAGCTTGTTCTCCAGAGACAGCTTCCCCGCCACCCGCTCGGTCATTTGCTGGGTATAGAACAGGTAGCGCTCGCCGGTCGCTTTCGCTCGCTTGAGCGCCGCTTCGGCATTCTTCAGCAGCGTGTCGGCATCGATACCGTCGCCCGGAAATACCGCGATCCCGAACTTGGCGGAGATCCGAAGATCTGGGTCGCCTACAAGGTACGAAGCGCCGAAGATTTCGCGGTTCCTTAGTTCCACAATTCGCGCCACGTCGTCTTCGTTCTTCACATCCGGGATCAGCACCGCAAACTGGTCGCCGCCAAGCCGGGCGAACAAGCCTGGCTCCGTAGCGAAGCTCAGGCAGCGCGCGGCGATCTGCTTGAGCAACTCATCGCCTGTCTGGCGGCCCAGCGTGTCGTTGATGGTGTGAAAGCGCTCGATGTCGAGGAGGACAACTGCAAGCTGCCGTTGCTCACGCGTTGCTGCGCCGACGTACTGGTTGAGACGCTCATGGAACAAATTGCGATTAGGCATACCCGTGTGCGGGTCGTGAAAGGAAAGGTAGTCGAGCTTTTCCGCCTTGGCGATGTGGTCCAGTGCGAAAGCGATGTCTCCGGCCAGCTCGAGCAGCAGACGCATCTCCGCTTCGACGAAAAATCCAATCTCCGTCGCGTATAGAGCCAGCACGCCCACCGCCTCATCCCCAATCAGCAGCGGAAGGATCACCAGGGAGTGGAACCCACGTTTCAGCGCTTCTTGCTGCAGCAATACCCGCGAGTCCTGCGCCATGTCCTCGACGACCATTGCCTTTCGTTCCATGACCGCGCGTCCCGCCAGACCGCGTCCCTCCGGCGTTTCTTCATTTAGTCCGAGGGGCATTAACTGAATGTAGTCCTCTCCAACTCCGTGCCAGGCGACGGGTTTTACCTGCATCGCCTCCTTGTCGACGACGCCCAGCCATGTCATCTGGAACCCACCCATTTCAACCGCGATGCGGCAGGCTTCACGGTAGAGCTCTTCCCGGCTTCTGACCCGAACAATGAGCGTGTTGATGCCGCTCAATACCGCGTGTACGCGGTTCAAGCGTCTTATGTTGATCTCTGCCTGGTTCTGTTCGGTTACGTCCTGCAGTGTGCTGAACCATCTTGCTCTACCGTTCGGATCGGCATCCCCCAGGATTGGCTGGATACCTTGCCGCACATGAATCCATGTGCCGTCGGCTCGCCGCAGCCGATATTCCACGTCCGTGCGCGCGCCCGTGACGCCAGCTTCGAGCGCTTTTGCACGAAACGTTTCGCGGTCATCCGGGTGCAGGATGTCGAGCCATGTGCGCGTGCTTTGGGGCATGCGGGCAGCATCCACGCCAATGAGCTGCGGCAGCGTTTCCGACCAGCTCTCGAACGAACCGTCCCGCCCGGTGATCACATGAGCAAGCTTCGCCATGCGCTGCGCGTGCCGAAGCCCCTCTTCTCGCTCTTGCAACGCGCTCTCGAGCCGGGTGCGGGCCTCCTCGGCGGCTACCCGCTCCGTCACATCCATGGGGCACACGAAACGCGTGCGCCTTCCCTTGAAAAGGATTTCGTGAGAGAGGATCTCGACGTGAATGATCGTTCCATCCTTTTTACGGTGGCGCCAGACGCCCGAGTTGAAAGTCTGGGCAGCAGTGGTGCGCACCGAAGCATCTACGCGCGGGATATCCTCGGATGCCCGGATGTCACGAATGGTCAGGGCGAGAAACTCTTCGCGTGTGTAGCCGTATTTGTGGCAGGCGACTTCGTTCACGTCCAGGAAGCAAAGCGTTTCGAGGTCATAGACCCAGAGCGGCAGCGGATTACTTGCGAACATAAGCCGGAATGTCGCATCGTCCTCCGGGCGCGTGCCGGCGTGCGTCTTGAGCATTGTCTTGCCGGTGCTGGGAAGCATGGCTTTCAACGGTCGTTCGACCTTACCCAGGGTAGCAATGACGTAGGGCGTCATCCTGTGACCGAGAGCGACAGGATTTCGGCCTTTACGCGCGTCGGAAAGGTCCTCCACTCATTGCAGCAATAGACGTGCCGTTTCGCCCTAGCTACCAGACACGGCAGCGATTCGCACCTACCATCGGCTGCCCGGCCTTGCAGGAGAAGGCATGCTCGAACTCGGGCATGTTCACCACCAGCCCGTTGACGCGATACTTGCCCGGAGAGTGGGGATCGGTCAGCGCCTTGACGCGCAGGTTCTCCGGCCGGTCGTTCTCGCATGCCCATTGTGCGTAGCCGATGAAGAAGCGCTGCTCGGGCGAGAAGTCATCGCGCGGCGCGAGAGCCTTGCCCGCGGTTTCCGCTTTCCACGCCATCCAGGCCAGCACCAGCCCGCCCAGGTCAGCGATGTCCTCGCCATTGGTGAGCTTGCCGTTGATCTTGATGTCGTCGACGATCGTGTACTGCGAGTACTGGTCGACGATGCACTGCGCGCGGTCGACGAACGCCTTGGCATCGTCCTTGGTCCACCAATCCTTCAGGTTGCCCTTCGCATCGAAGTTGCGGCCCTGGTCGTCGAAGCCGTGCGTGAGCTCGTGGCCAATCGTTCCGCCGGTGTTGCCATAATTCGGTGCGTCGTCCATCTTCGGATCGTAGAGCGGCGGCTGCAGCACGCCAGCGGGAAAGTTGATGTCGTTCATCTGGGGATTGAAGTACGCGTTGACGGTGGGCGGCGTCATGCCCCACTCGCCGCGGTCGAGCGGCTTGCCGATCTTCGCCAAGTCGCGCTTTGTCTCGAACCGCGTGGCGCGCTCGACATTGCCGAAGAAGTCGCCGCGTTTCACCACCACCGCGCTATAGTCGCGCCACTTGTCGGGATAGCCGATCTTGTTGACGATGGCCCGCAGCTTGGTCATCGCCTGCTCCTTGGTGGCGGAGCTCATCCAATCGAGCTGCTCGATGTCCTTGGCCATCGCATCTTCGATCTGCTTCGTCATGCGCAGCGTCGTGCCCTTTAGCGCCGGGCTGAAAGCGCGACGCACGAATTCCTTGCCCAGCGCCTCGCCCAACTGATTGTCGACCAGCGTTGCGCAGCGCTTCCAGCGGGGCTTCAACTGCTGCACGCCACGCAGCGTCTTGTTGAAGAAGTCGAAGTTCTCGTTGACAAACTCGGAGGAGAGCAGCGGCGCGGCGGCTTTCGCCACGTGCCAGTGCAGGTAAGTCTTGATATCGTCGAGGCTGTTGGACTGGAGCTGCCTGGCGAGCTCCTTGTAAAACTCCGGCTCCGTCACGTTGAAGGTGTCGAGCCGGGCGAGACCCGCGATCTTCAGATAGCTGTCCCAGTCGAATTCCGGCGCCGTCGCGCGCAGGCCCTTCAGGTCCACCTTATGGAAGAGCTTGTACGGGTCGCGCTTGTCGACGCGGGTCAGCGAAGCCTTGCCGAGTGCGGTCTCGATGTCCATCACCTTGGCCGCCTTGCTTCGGGCGACTTCGGGCGCATCGCCCAATAACTCGAAGGTCTTCGTCACGTGCGCGGCGTACTTGGCGCGGATGTCCTTGGACTTGTCATCCTCCTTGGTATAGTAGTCGCGGTCGGGCAAGCCCAGACCGCCGCCGCTCGCGAACGCAATCACGCTCGAGGAGTCTGCGAAATCCTGGTTCGACCCGAAGCCGAAGAAAAGGCCCGCGTCGCCCGTGGCCAGATGTAGATGGGCCAGCACTTGCGGGATGTCGCGCTTCGATTTCATCGCATCGATGCGCGCCACGTACGGCTGCAGGGGCTTGGCGCCGAGCTGCTCGACGGCGGTTTCATCCATGCACGCCGCGAAATAGTCGCCGATCTTCTGCTGCGTTGCGTTGCGCCCGCTCTTCTTGTTGGCGAGATCCTCCAGGATTCCCCAGAGATAGCGCTGGTTATCTTGAGAGAGCTTGCCGTACACGCTCCACCTCGCCTGGTCGGACGGGATCGGGTTTTTCTCCATCCATCCGCCGCACGCGTACTGATAGAAGTTCACGCAGGGGTCCGCGGATTTGTCCATTGCATTCACGTCGAGCCCCGGCGTATACGGAAACGAAGTCAGCGGCCCTTCGGGCGTTTGCGCTAAGGCGACGCAGAACGAAGACGCGACGGCGAACACGATTATGGCTAGCTTGCGCATGGCGGCGTTCCGAGAGTGGCCAGAAGATTGGAGATTCAACCACAAAATCCCTCACATTTGGGGTCGGATCGGGCGCTGATTCGCGACTCGCTATCGGGATGTCAACTCCCCGGCCGCTCCTTGCATCAGGAAAAGAAACAGTCATACTCCGGAATAGCGCATTTCCGCTTGAGGACCCCAACTTGCTCAACAAAGCGATCACGCCGAGCTTCATCGTCAAGTACCTTGACCAGTACGTAATCGGCCAGGACGACGCCAAGAAAACGGTGGCGGTGACGGTCTATTCACATTTCAAGAAAATAGCCAAATCGCAGTTGGACGGCATGCCTATCGCCAAGAGCAATATGTTGCTCATTGGCCCGTCGGGAACCGGCAAGACGCTCCTGTGTGAAACCCTTTCGTTGGTGTTGGGCGTGCCCTTCGCGACTGCCGAAGCCACTGCGCTGGCGCAGTCGCGATACGTCAACGAAGAAATCGAGGCCGTGCTGCAGCGGCTGGTCGACAAGGCAGGCGGCGATGTCGCCAAGTCTCAAAATGGAATCGTATTCATCGACGAAATTGACAAGCTCAAGTCAATCGACGGTCAACCGCGCAGTGTCTCCGGCGAAAGCGTTCAACACGCATTGCTCAAGATCATGGAAGGTGCCGCTGTCAAACTGGCCAATGGACGATACATCGATACGACCAATATTCTGTTCATTTGCGGCGGCGCGTTCGTCGGGCTCGACGACATCATGTCGCAGTCGAATGCCTACCGGTATATCTCGATCCAAAAGGGCGAGAGCCAGAAGATGCTGCACCGGCTCAACACGCGCGTAAAGCCGACCGACCTGTTTACCTTCGGGTTGATCCCGGAATTCACCGGCCGGCTCCCCGTCATCACCCGTTTTCAGGACCTCAGCAAACAAATGCTGGTGCGGATCATGATTGAGCCGAAAAATTCGATCTACGAGCAGTTCCGCCAGATCTTCCAGAACGAGCGTGTCGAGCTAACAGTTGAGCCCAAGGTGTTCGATCAGATCGCCGACCTTGCGGTCGAATACAAGACCGGCGCCCGCAGCCTGAGGGGCATATTCGAGGAGCTGATCACGCCCATCCTCTACGTGATTCCGGACAGTCCCGATATAGAAAAAGTCGCGATTGCGTCCTTGTTCACCGAACCTTCGTTTGTCAGAAAGGAACGAGTGAAATAAGCATCGCGAGATGCCGGAAATCGAGTGCTTGATGAGTCAAGGCTGCTGCCGCCTGATTTCACTTCTGCAAGCGAATCTCTCCGTCGAACGCAACGTTCAACCCGAGCCCCGCTATTTTCAGCGTGACTTGCGCGGGATAGGAGGCGACACCCACCGCTTTTCCGCTCGCGACCGCAGCCGCCACTGCGTGCTCGATCTCGCGCTGCGAATTGACGCCGACCATTTTGAGGAACTTGCGAATGCTGATATTTAGTGCTTCTTCGTCCATGGATATGCTCCTGCATTCTGCTTACACAAGAATTACTTATTGCTAATTGTCGCTCTTTCACGACGCCCCAGCGCCGGATGCTCGCCATATCATCATGCAACGCGACCGCCATTAATAAAGTGCTTCGCTGATTGTTCCCTACCGTGGCCCGACGCAGTATTAGCCCGTCTCATTGCCACCTCGGAGCTCCAGCATGGCACCATGGAAAAAAATTGCAATAACCGCTTTCAGAGTAGCATCGCTGGCGCTAGCGTCTGCGGTTCCTACCGAACGCGAACCTGCCAAACCTTACAGCTGCTAGGTGTTGTCTCGCCGCCGCAGCAGATTGATAGCCTTGCAGCTCATCACCAGCTCATCGTTCTGATTCAACACTTCGATCAGAGTGCGCACGATGCCCCGGTCGGGCTTGGAGCGGGACTCATTTGCCTCGAGAACGGTGACGCGAATATCGAGCGCGTCGCCGGGACGGACCGGGCGCGTCCACCGTAGCTCGTCGATTCCAGGCGACGCAAGGCTCGCGACGCTGGACAGATAGTGATCGGCGAAAAGCCGCATCATCATCGCCGCGGTGTGCCATCCGCTCGCAATCAATCCTCCGAACGGCCCGCGGGCGGCGGCTTTGGGGTTAAGGTGAATGTATTGCGGATCGAACTTGGTGGCGAACGCGATCACCTCGGCTTCGTCGACCGTAATGGCGCCGTAGCGATGCACCGCCCCGACCCGGTAATCTTCGAAATAGCGCCGGTCGATCGGGACTTCGAAATCAGCTTCTCTCACGTACGATCGGATCCAGTGTCCTGTCCCGCAAATTCGCTCGATAGTTCGCGGCGAAATCAGCCGTCATGCTGCGTTGCTCGGCCTCACCGTAGCACAGGCTACGGAGTCGACCTCGCGCCTTGCCTGACGGCCGATTTCATCCGCTCCTTTATCTTCGGAATTTACGGGACAGGACACTCGCTGCTCGCCGCTATTCAATTTTTCCGACTCGCCTCACGACATCGCCTAGCTTTTTCGCGTCGGCATCCCAAAACCGCTGCAGCTCGGGCGCATCCATGTACTGGATCGGCGTTTCGACCGTCGCCAGCGCGGCCATGAATCTGGGGTCGGTCGCAGCAGCGTGCGCTGCCTCGCGCAGGCGGACGATGATAGCCTCGGGCGTTCCCGCAGGCGCGAACAATCCGGACCACTGGAAGAACACGGCGTCGTACCCCGATTCGGTCAGCGTCGGAACATCGGGCAGCGACGCAAGGCGCTTGTCACCCCAGGAAGCGAGCACACGAAGCTTGCCAGCCTTGACGTGCTGGATGACGGTCGAAGGACCGGACGCAACCGCGTCGATGTTGCCTCCGAGCAGCCCTATCACCGCCGGCCCGGCACCGGTGTACGGCACGTGCAGCAACTTGACGCCGGCGCTGCTCGCGAACATCTCCATCGGCACATGCATGGTGCCGTAATTGCCGGAGGAGCCGTAGGTGATTCCTCCCGGCCGCTTTCGCGCATCGGCGACAAAATCCTGCAGCGTCTTCCACGGACTGTCGGCGCGTACCGCCAGCACCGTCGGATCCGCGGTCAGGCGCGCAATGGGAACGAGCTGGTCGAGCTGAAACATCGGCGCACGGCCGGTGATGCGATCGGCCTCGGGAAGGATCGAGATCGACGATAGCGCGAGCAGCAGCGTGTAGCCATCCGGCTTGGACTTGGCCACGTACCCCATGCCGATGCCACCGCCGGCACCGGGCTTGTTCTCGATGACGATGGGCGCGTTGAGCACGCGGCTAATCGCGTCGGCTGCCGGCCGGGCGACGATATCGGCAACCCCTCCCGGAGGAAACGGAACAACCAGCGCAATCGGCTTCGACGGGTACGCCTCCTGCGAATGGGTCGGCGAAATGGCAAGCATCGCCAGCGATGAGATAGCGAGCGCGGCCCTGACGGAGACGGTCATGCTCTGCCTCTTGACTTGAGCGCGGCCGCGCACCGGCGGCATGGGCGCGATTCGCGCGGCGGCGCTGCGCTGCGCACCGCTAGATAAAGATCCAATACAGCAATCCACCCAGGACAAGCCACTTGGCGGAGTAGTACGCTAACTTGCTCTTCCGCTTGAGTGCCTTGGCCGGCAGCCGGGCGTAATACGCGAAGCTGAAGATCTTATTGAGCACGCCTACGTGGTCGCCGGCCATGTTCTCGGTCTGGCTCGCGCGGATGACAGTCGCTTCGTACCAGTGATTGACGGTGGCCATGATGCGGCTGGTCAGCGGCCGCTCGACGTCGCAGAACAGGATCACGCGCGTCTGATCGGTCTTGTTCTCGGCCCAATGAATGAACGTTTCGTCGAAGATGACTGCCTCACCATCGCGCCAGTGGTAGGGCTCGCCGTCGACGAAAATGCGGCACTTTTCCGAATTCGGCGTCGAAAGCCCGAGGTGGTAGCGCAGCGATCCGGCAAACGGGTCGCGATGCTTGCCCAGATCGCCCCCCGGCGGCAGCAGCGTGAACATCGCCGCGTTGACCGAGGGGATCGATTGCACCAGTGCCGCCGTTTTCGGGCACAGGGCCACCGCCGAAGGCAATGGATCGTCGTACCATTTCACATAGAAGCGCTTCCATCCACGCCGGTAAAAGGAGTTGAATCCGAGATCGTTGTATTTCGCGGCGGCGCGAATGTGGCCTTCGTCGAAGAGCTGCATCGCTTCCTCGCGCACCATCTGCCAGTTGTCGGTCAGCTTTTTCAGCTCCGGAAATTCCTTGACGTCGACGTAGGGCCGGTTGGGTACGGCCGAAAAAAAATACATCAGCACGTTGTACGGCGCCATGAACGTCGAGTGGTCGGTGAGCTGACGATAAAAGCGATGCCGGATGCGCCCGCGATAGTGGATATACATCGCCGACGCGACGAACGCGTAGAGGATGAAGAACTTCGGCGCCAGCAGATTTGGAAGGTGCTCGAGCATGTCGGTGGTTCCTTGGCAGGCGCTATTATAAGCCTAGCGCCTGGTGCCCTTCCGTGGACGCGGAAAAGCACCGACCGGGGCCTGAAATACAATGCATTCCGCGCTACTTCCGCGAGACAACTTCTTTCCATCGGCGGTGCACCCAGAACCATTGCTCCGGGTGCCTGAGGATCAGGCGCTCGAGCACGGCGTTGTAGGCGCGAGTATTGAGCCGGATCTCCTCGCTCACGTTGTCGTTCACAACCGGTGGCACGGGATCGTCGAAACGCAGCACATGACTGCCATCGGGTTCACGCCAGCTTGCCGCCGGCAGCACCGGCGCACCGGTCGCCAGCGCGATAATGGCGAGGCTCTTGAACGTCCACGCACGATGCCCGAAAAACTCACTCTCGATTCCATCGGGAGGACCCGCGTGCTGGTCGAACGGAAAGACGACCATATCGCCGGCCGCGAGCCGCTCGAGAATGGCGTCGAGCGACCCACGCTTGGCCATGACGCCGAAGCCCGCGCGCCGAAATCGTCGCGTGACGAGTGCGTCCAGCCACTGCGGCTTGATGGCGCGGCGAACGAAGTGAATGCGACCATGCATCTGCGGAAAGCTGGAGAGGCCCGCGATCGTCGCCACCTCGAAGCTGCCGAAGTGCCCCGTCAGAATCAGCACACCCTTGCCTCGATCGAGCGCGCTTGCAAGCGTCTCGACGCCCTGCACCTGCACCCACGCGGCGCGGCGCGCGGCCGACATCCATCGAAAGCGCAGGAACTCGCCGAACAGTCGCCACAGATGGCCGTAATGCGCTTGCGCCAGGCGCTCGATCTCGGTCGCCGGCACCGCAGCGCCGAACACGCGCCGTAGGTTGTCCATGATCACCGTTCTGCGCAACGGCAGGACGTGATACAGCACTTTCCCCGCCAGTGGCACTTCGGCGTACGCGGGAATCGCCAGCACGACCGCCGACGCGCTGCTGCGGTCGTGGGTCAGGGATACGGCGATGGTGCGAATGCGATGGCGGTCGAGCAAGGCTTGCGCTTTCGCCCCGCATACAATCTGCGGGGCGCCATAGGCATCGCGTGCCACGGAAAATTCCGCCGGATCGATCTGCCCCAGTGCAAGCTCGCGTGGAAAAAGCTTGACGCAAGCTTCCTTGGCCGCAAACCGCGCCGCGAGACTCGCTGCGCGGCCGGGACCGGGACCACTGTCGGCGAGCTCTTGCGTGGAGAAGATCTTGCTCAGCGCTTCGGCCGGCGTTTCCGAGAGCAGGCGCTCGATGCGCGAAATCTCGACGCTATCGATGCCGCAGCGGCTGGCGTCCGGCGCGACTGCGGCGCCGGGCGCTTCTCCAGCGGCGCTTTCGGCGTCGGCGGCATCCGCCACGCTGCTACCTCGCGCTGACGAGGAGCGCCGCGTTGGTTCCGGCAAAACCGCGGCAGAGAATGAGCGCAACATTGCTGCGCGGCTTCTGCGCTGCGCTGGAAACACGCAGGCCTGCGCAATCCGGGTCCAGATTGGCCAAGGTCGCTACGCCGGGGACGACGCGCTCGCGCAAGGCGGCGAGTGCGACGA
>WNGI01007977.1_pt1 | contig 11847 bp, 10 predicted proteins | sample 5400621 | NCBI WGS metagenome assembly WNGI01 (sample SAMN13153374, study PRJNA577476) | soil metagenome | isolation source: 20 cm soil or saprolite under Garry oak tree replicate 1 | place: USA:California | collected 2016-06-15
CGTGGCTGGGTCGAGCGCCGCCGCCAGACGACGATGGGGACGATCCTGCTCGGTGTCCTCGGCCTGGTTGTCAGCATCGCTTTCATCCAGGACCCGCTGGGCGACCTCGAGCTAGTGATCCGCGCCGCCGCCCTGTGGGTCGGCTATCTCTCGGTTACTGAGATCCTTCGTCTCGTCCGTGTGATCACGGCGCAGCAGGCGCAGCGTCGCGCCGTCTGGCCCCGCGTCGCGACCATCGGCGCCACGGTCGTCGTGATCGCCGGTTTGGTGACGGCCGGCTTCGTGCTGACGACGCGAGGAGCGGCGAAGGCCGCCCAGGCGAGCAAGGAACAGGTCTGCAACAGCAAGAAGTCACTGTGTGATCTGAGGATCGACCAGGTGACGTTCCCCGGTGTGCACCACGCGATGGCGTCTTCGGAGTACCCGGGCTGGCTGTTCGCGCAGCAAGTCGGAACGATCACGCAGCAGCTGCACGCCGGCGTGCGCGCGCTGAACATCGACACTCACTACGGGGCACCCTCCACCGCGCGCATCCCGGGACAGGACACACCGATCATCCTCACCGACAACGTCGCCACAGTCGCGGGGCGGGCCGAGAACGACCAGAACCCGGTGGCGGCGAAGCGGGCTGCGCAACTCGCCGCAGGAGCGCCGAAGGCTGCCGACGCGCAACGCGGGATCTACATGTGCCATAGCAACTGTGAGACCGGTGCGGTCGCGTTCGGCAAGGGACTCGACGAGATCAAGAGCTTTCTCGTCAGCCATCCCGACGACGTGCTGATGCTCACCCTGCATGACTTCACCACCCCGTCCGATACGGCCGCGGCAATCCAAGCCGCCGGGCTCGCGGATCGCGCGGCCACGCTGCAGCCCGGTCAACCACTTCCCACGCTGCGGGAACTGATCGACAGCGGGCGGAACTTGCTCGTTTTCGCCGAACGCGGCGACCCTGGGGGTCCGCCCTGGTACCACAGCATGTACGACTGGTTCCAGGAGACGACCTTCTCGTTCACGAACAAGAACCAGTTCAACTGCGCACCGAACCGAGGAAAGCCGGACGCGCCGCTGTTCCTCATCAACCATTGGCTCACGCTGTCGCCGCCCAATCCGGATTTGGAGGCGGCGGTGAACTCGCGCGCCGTCCTCGACAAGCGCATCGAGCAGTGCCTCAAGGAGCGCGGCCTCGTCCCCAACATCCTCCAAGTCCAGTTCGCCGAACGCGGGGACCTCATCTCCACCGTGCAGTCACTCAACGACAACCGGTTGAAGGAGGAGCGCGCCAAAGCCGCCGAGGCCGGGATACCCGCCGAGCCCCCGCCCGACACGACGGCTCCCGGCTCGCCCGACGTCGGGCCGGTCACGCCGCTCCCCGAGCCCACCGTCATCACGACGTTGACGGGTGGCAACCCCGCCGCCTTCTGCCGGGTCCTGCCCTCGGCGAAGCTGAGTGTCACCGCGTGGGCGGTCGCGATTCTCCAGGGTCAGCCCTCAGACGCCGGCCTCAGCGACCTCGCGTACGCGCCGCTGCTCACGCAGGACCTCGGCGCTTACATGAAGGTTGCTCCCCAGGAGCTCCAGGCACAGGCCCAGCCGATCCTCGACCGAGCAACGGACGCGGTAGCCAGCCTCCGCGCGCTCGGGTTGAAGGACCGCGACGTCAAGAAGCTGGCGAGCTCGGCATCCGACCTCCTCCTCGGTCCCGACAAGCCCGACGGAACGACGGTCCGCGACAAGCTCGTCAAGCAGCTCGAGAAGAAGATCGACGCCCCGCGCCTGGAGCAGGCAGCGACTGACTTCGGCAACGCCCACGGCGACCCCACGGCGATCATGAACCTGGGCTCCGTCTCTCAGGAGGTCGGCATCGCCGCCGGCTATCCCTGCGCCTCGGCGAAGTAGCGGCGTGACGGCCCGCCGGTGTGAGTCGCCGGGCACAGTCAACGGACTTCTCGCGTGTGCGACCCGTAGGCTGACGGGGCGATGAAGGTCGCGATCGCCGCCGATCATGCCGGGCTGCCGCTGCGGCCGACGATCGCCGATGCCGTCAGCGCCGCCGGACACGAGCCGCTGTTGTACGGGCCGGACACCGCGCCACCCGAGGGCATCGACTACCCGCTGGTGGCCAAGGCGGTCGCCGACGCGCTCGACGCGACCGACGCCGAGCGCGGCATCCTCGTGTGCGGGAGCGGCGCCGGCGTCACGATCGCCGCCAACAAGTTGCCCGGCATGCGCGCCGCGTACGCCGCCGACCACTACACGGGCCATCAGATGGTCGAGCACGATCACGTGAACGTGCTCACCCTCGGTGCGCGCGTGATTGGCGCCGCGGTGGCGGCCGAGATCGTCGAAGCGTTCGTGAACGCGGTGCCGAGCACCGAGGAGCGCCACCTGCGCCGCCTCGGTGAGGTACTCGACTTCGAACGGGAACGCAGCATGAACGCGGCGACGCGACTTCACGACGCCGGCCAGAGTCTTTGGCTCGACAACATCACCCGCACTCTCCTCACGAGCGGGACGCTGGCGCGGTACATCGCCGACCTTGCCGTCACCGGCCTCACGTCCAACCCGACGATCTTCGACAAGGCCCTCGCCGGCAGCCCCGACTACGACGAGCAGATCCGGTCCCTGCTGGCAGCGGGCACCGAGGGCGAGGACCTGTTCTTCGAGCTCGCGCTGGTCGACCTCACCAAGGCGGCGAGCCTGTTCCGGGCGACCTGGGACGCGACCCGAGGCGTCGACGGCTGGGTGTCGCTGGAGGTGTCGCCGAAGCTCGCGCACGACACGAAGAGCACGGTCGACGAGGCCAAGGCGCTCCACGCGAAGGCGGCGACGCCGAACCTGTTCATCAAGGTGCCGGGCACGCCCGAGGGCATCCCCGCGATCGAGGAGCTCGTCGCCGCCGGCGTGTCGGTGAACGTGACGCTGCTGTTCTCGCGCGAGCAGTACCAGGCCGCCGCCGAGGCATACATCCGTGGGCTCGAGCGCCGGAGGGAGAGCGGGCTCGACCTCGACGTGGCGTCGGTCGCGTCGGTGTTCATCTCCCGGTGGGACGCCGCCGTGACCGGCAAGCTGCCCGACGATCTCAGCGGCCGGCTGGGCGTCGCAGTCGCCAAGCGGACCTACAAGGCGTACCGGGACCTGCTCGCATCGGATCGTTGGCAGACGCTGGCGGCCGCGGGCGCCACGCCGCAGCGGCTCCTGTGGGCGAGCACCGGCACCAAGGACCCGAACCTGCCCGACACCTTCTACATCCACGCGCTGGCATCGGAGGAGACCATCAACACGATGCCGGAGAAGACGTTGCTCGCGTTCGGCGAGCACGGCGCGATCGGCGACCTGTTGCCGGCGGACGGAGGCGACGCCGAGCACGTGCTCGCCCGCATCGGCTCGGCCGGCGTCGACGTCGAGGCCCTGGCGGCGACACTCCAGACCGAGGGCGCCGACGCGTTCGTCAAGTCGTGGGACGACCTGCTCGCCCGCATCGCGTCGAAGTCGGACCAGGTGCGCACGGCGAGCTGACGGCGAGAAACCGAGAGATCGAGACAGAGAGAGGGACAGCGATGCAGCTCGGAATGATCGGACTGGGACGCATGGGAAACGGGCTCGTTCGCCGCCTGATGAACGACGGCCACGAGTGCGTCGTCTACGACCACAACGAGCCGAAGGTCAAGGAGCTCACCGACATCGGCGCGACCGGATCGTCGTCGCTCGCCGACTTCGCGTCGAAGCTCACGAAGCCGCGCGCGGCCTGGGTGATGGTCCCGGCTTCGGTGACGGGACAGAGCGTCATGCAGCTCGCCGATGAGTTCGAGGCCGGCGACATGATCATCGACGGCGGCAACTCGTACTACCGGGACGACATCGCCCGGGCCTCCGCGCTCGCCGTGAAGAAGATCCACTACGTGGACGTCGGCACCAGCGGTGGCGTGTTCGGGCTCGATCGCGGCTTCTGCCTCATGATCGGCGGCGAAGAGAAGGTCGTGCAGCACCTCGACTCGATCTTCGCCACGATCGCACCCGGCGTCGACGCCGCGCCCCGCACACCGGGTCGCACCGGCACTCCCAGCCCGTCGGAGCAGGGCTACCTGCACTGCGGGCCGAACGGCGCCGGCCACTTCGTGAAGATGGTCCACAACGGGATCGAGTACGGGATCATGGCCGCGTACGCCGAGGGTCTCGCCGTGCTCGAGAAAGCCGACATCGGCAAGCAGGAGCAGACGAGCGACGCCGAGACAGCACCGCTCGAGCACCCGGAGTTCTACCAGTACGACCTGAACATCCCCGAGGTGGCCGAGGTGTGGCGGCGGGGCAGCGTGGTCGCGTCGTGGCTGCTCGACCTCACGGCGCTGGCGTTGCACAAGTCGCCGCAGCTGGCCGAGTTCGCCGGTCGCGTGTCCGACTCCGGTGAGGGCCGCTGGACGGTGATGGCCGCCATCGACGAGAGCGTCCCCGCCCATGTCATCACGACCTCGCTGTACGAGCGGTTCAGCTCCCGGGGCGAGGCCGACTTCGCCGACAAGCTCCTCTCGGCCATGCGCCGCGAGTTCGGCGGGCACGTCGAGAAAGGGCAGTGATGAAGACCTCCAAACCCGAACGCTCCGACGCGCTGGTCTTCTTCGGCGCGACGGGAGACCTTGCGTACAAGAAGATCTTCCCCGCGCTGTATGCGATGACGAAGCGAGGCCATCTCGGTATCCCCGTGATCGGCGTGGCGTCGTCGAGCTGGAGCGTCGACGACCTGCGCAAACGCGCCCACGACAGCATCGAGGAGCACGGCGGCGGCATCGACGACAAGGACGCGTTCGAGACACTCGGCCAGGCGATGAGGTACGTGGACGGGGACTACCGCGACCCCGAGACGTTCAAGTCAATCGGGTCCACCTTGCACGACGTCAAGTCGAAACGATCCGCGCACTACCTGGCCATCCCGCCCAGCCTGTTCCCGACCGTCGTCGAGGGTCTCGGCAATTCGGGCTGCGCCAAGAACGCGCGCGTCATCGTCGAGAAGCCTTTCGGGCGCGACCTGGCCTCGGCGCAGGAGCTCAACCGGGTGTTGCACTCGGTGTTTCCCGAGCCGGCGATCTTCCGCATCGACCACTACCTCGGCAAGGAGGCAGTCGAGAACCTGCTGTACTTCCGGTTCGCCAACTCGTTTCTCGAGCCGATCTGGAACCGCAACTACGTAGAGAGCGTCCAGATCACGATGGCCGAGAGCTTCGGCGTCCAGGGCCGCGGCCGCTTCTACGAGGAGGTCGGCGCGCTGCGCGACGTCGTGCAGAACCATCTCCTCCAGACGGCCAGCATCCTGGCGATGGAGCCGCCCGTCGGCGGCGAGGTCGAGTCGCTGCGGAACGAGAAGGAGAAGGTGTTCAGCGCCATGCGCACGCTCAAGCCGCGCGACCTGGTGCGAGGGCAGTTCAACGGCTACCGCGACGAGGACGGCGTCGCCGCGGACTCCGACGTCGAGACGTATGCAGCCGTGCGGGTGTTCGTCGACTCGTGGCGTTGGAACGGCGTGCCGTTCTTCATCCGGGCGGGCAAAGCCCTGCCGGTCACCGCCACCGAGGTGATCGCCAAGCTCCACAAGCCGCCCCAGCAGGTGTTCGACGAGGAGGAGATCGACCCCGACGACCAGAACTACCTGCGGTTCCGGCTCGGACCGGACAAGGTCGCGATCGCCCTGGGCTGCCGGGCGAAGGTGCCGGGCGAGTCGTTCACCGGCTCGCCGGTCGAGCTGTATCTGTCCAAGCAGTCCGCCGACGAGATGTCGGCCTACGAGCGGCTCATCGGCGACGCGCTGGCCGGCGAAGCCCTCCTGTTCGCGCGTGAGGACGGCGTCGAGGCGGCGTGGCGTGTCGTCGACCCGGTGCTGACGAACCACGGCGTCGCCCACCCGTACGAGCCGAAGACCTGGGGGCCGGCCGAGGCCGATGCGCTCCTCCCGAAGGGCGAGTACTGGCACGACCCGAAGCCGTGAGGGCCACGTGAGCGCGGCCGGCGCGCCGGGCGAGTTGTGGCTCGTCCGGCACGGCGAGACCGAGTGGACGGCGACCGGCCAGCACACCAGCCGCAGCGACGTGCCGCTGAGCGCGACCGGGCGCGAGCAGGCCACGTCGGTCGGCGGTGTCCTCGCCGGCCGCCCGTTCGCGACCGTGCTGTCCTCCCCGCTCTCGCGCTCGGTCGAGACGTGCCGCCTCGCCGGCTACGGCGACCGGGTCGAGACCGACGACGACCTCAAGGAGTGGGACTACGGCGAGTACGAAGGGCGTACCACGGCGGAGATCCGCGAGGAGCGTCCCGGATGGACCGTGTGGGCGGGCTCGCCCGGCGGCGAGCCCCTCGACCGCGTCGCGGCGCGGGCCCGGCGCGTCATCGACCGGGCGACCGAGGCCGGCGGCGACGCCGCGTTGTTCTCGCACGGTCATTTCCTGCGCATCCTCGGCGCCACCTGGATGGGCTTGCCGCCCGACGGCGGGCGGCTGCTCTCACTGGGCACCGCGTCGCTCAGCATCCTCGGGTACGAGCGCGAGACCCGGGTGATCCGCCAGTGGAACCGCTCCTCCGAGGTCGGCTAGGCAACGAGGATGCCTGCCGAGCCTGTCGCCACTCCGAATGCGCCGCCCGTCGCCGGGCCCTACTCGCCGGCCGTGCGCGCGGGAGACTGGCTGGTGCTCGCGGGTCAGGTCGGTCTCGATGCCGCTGCCGGTCGTCTCGCCGGGGGCGGGACCGAAGGCGAGGCGCGCCAGGCGCTGGCGAACATCGCGACGGTGCTGGCCGATTGCGATGCGAGCTGGGGGGACGTCGCCAAGGTGACCATCTTCGTCACGGATATCGCGGATTTCGCAGTCGTGAACGAGGCGTACGGTGCAGCGGTGGGCGACCATCGGCCGGCGCGCAGCACGGTGCAGGTCGCCGCCCTCCCCGCGGGGGCGAAGGTCGAGATCGAGGTCTGGGCGCACAAGCCCGTCTGAGAGAGAGGTTGCAATGGCAGACGACGACGTGCTCGCCAACATCCAGCAGCTCTCCGCCGAGGAGCACGAGCTCTACGAGCGGCATCGCTCGGCCGGGAGCGCTCTGACCGAGGACGAGCACCGCCGGATGGAGCAGCTCCAGGTGCGACTCGACCAGTGCTGGGACCTGCTCCGGCAGCGTCGCGCCCGGCGGCAGTACGGCGAGGACCCATCGGACGCACGGGCTCGCGACGAGTCGACCGTCGAGGGCTATCAGCAGTAATCGGGTGCGCACGGCATCGTGACGGTGTCGCCCGGGAACAACCCTTCGGTAGCTCCCGTTTGCGGGTGAGCAACGACCCCGAGAGGAGAGCGATGAGCTCCGAAATGACGAAGACCGACGAGGAGTGGCAGAAGGAGCTGACCCCGGCCCAGTACCAGGTGCTCCGGCATGCCGGCACCGAGCCCGCGTTCACGGGCGAGTACTGGGACTGTCACGACGACGGCGTGTACCGATGCGCGGCGTGCGGCGCCGAGCTGTTCACCTCGGACACCAAGTTCGAGTCCGGCACGGGCTGGCCGAGCTTCAGCGAGCCGGCGGTCGCCGACGCGGTCGAGCTGCGGCGAGACAACAGCCACGGGATGGTGCGCACCGAGGTCGTGTGCCGCCGGTGCGGCGGCCACCTCGGTCACGTGTTCGACGACGGGCCCGGGCCGACGGGCCAGCGCTACTGCATCAACTCACTGTCGCTCGACCTCGATCGAGGCGCCGGGTCGTGACACAGGCGGCGGGCTCGCCGGCCGCGCCCCAGCTCGTCGCGTTCGGGACGGCGCGCGGTCGGTGGGTGATCCTCGCCGCCATCCTCGGCTCGGGGATCGCGTTCCTCGACTCGACGGTCGTGAACGTGGCGCTCCCCCACATCGGCGACGACCTGGGCGGCGGGCTCTCGGGACTGCAGTGGACCTTGGACGGCTACCTGCTGACCCTGAGCGCGCTGCTCCTGTTGGGCGGCGCGCTCGGGGACGAGTACGGCCGCAGGCGCTTGTTCGTGTTCGGGCTGATCTGGTTCACCGCCGCCTCCGTCCTGTGCGGCTTCGCGCCGAGCATCGGCGCATTGATCGCGGCGCGCGCCCTCCAAGGTGTGGGCGGGGCGATGCTCGTTCCGGGCAGCCTCTCCCTCATCACCGCCAGCTTCCGCACCGAAGATCACGGTGCCGCCATCGGCGCGTGGTCCGGATTGACCGGCGCGGCCACCGCGATCGGCCCGTTCCTCGGCGGCTGGCTCGTCGACGCCGTGTCGTGGCGGCTCGTGTTCCTCATCAACGTCCCCCTCGCCGCGCTCGCGCTCTTCGTGACGCTCCGTCACGTGCCCGAGAGCCGCGACCCGCACGCCGGCAAACGCCCCGACTTCGTCGGCGCCGCCACCGCGACCATCGGCCTCGGAGGACTCGTGTACGCCCTGATCCAAGGGCCCGCGCACGGCTGGTCACCGTTCGTCGTGGCCCTGGGGGTGATCGGCGCGGCGGCACTGGTCGCGTTCCCGTTCGTCGAGATGCGCGTGCGCTCGCCCCTCGTCCCGCTCGGCATCTTCAGGTCGCGGCAGTTCAGTGGGGCCAACGCCACGACCTTCGTCGTGTACGCGGCGCTGGGCGTGGCGCTCTTCCTCGTCGTCGTCGAGCTGCAGACCGTGCTCGGCTACTCGGCCCTGCAGGCCGGGACGGCCACGCTGCCGATCACGGTGCTCATGCTGGTGCTCTCGCCCCGGGCCGGCCGGCTGTCGCAGCGCATCGGCCCGCGCATCCCGATGACCATCGGGCCGCTCGTCGTGGCGGGTGGGCTCGTCCTTCTCGCCGGCATCGGGCCCGACACGACCTACTTCACCGGGATCCTGCCCGGGCTCGTCGTGTTCGGGCTCGGCCTGTCGCTCACCGTGGCGCCGCTCACGGCGGCGGTCATGGGCTCCGTGGCGGAGAACCATGTCGGCGTGGGCTCGGGGGTGAACAACGCGGTCGCCCGGGTCGCCGGCCTGTTGGCGGTGGCAGTCCTCCCCGCCCTCGCCGGGCTCGAGACCGCATCGGCCGGGGTGCAGTTCAGTGACGGCGTCTCGCGCGCGCTCTACATCTCCGCCGCCCTCGCCGTGCTCGGGGCGATCAACTCCTGGATCACGATCAGGTCGGCGGCGCGGGTCGAGACGCCGACGCAACCGCTGTCGGTCTCGTGCCAGGACCCGTGCGTGCGGGAGCCACAAGGGGAGGTAGACGAGGCCGCCTGACCGGCGCATGCTGACGGAAGGATGACCTTCCGTTCACTCGGTGGTGTCGGTCTGGCGCTTGTGATGGCGCTCGCCACCCCCGAGGCTGCCGCCGCCGGGACCGGTCCGGCGCCGCGAGCGGAGGCGTATCGCGACCAGCCACCGCTCGCCTACGTGTCGGAGGGCCGCGTGCTCCTCCTCGACGGCAAGGGCAGCCCGCCCGTGCGCGTTCCCGGCGTCGCCGACGCGTGTTGTGTCGCCTTCTCGCCCGACAGCGCCTACCTCGCCTTCGAGCGGCGGGGCGACCTCTGGGTCGCCGAGCACACCGGCGCCGAGCTGCACCGCGTTGCCCGGTCGGTCGCCCGCTGGTCGTGGGCGCCGGACGGGCAGGCTCTGGCGGTCGTCCGCCGGGAGTCTGCCGGCGGGACCGGCGGTACCGGCATCGAGTTCGTCGGCGCCGAGGACTCTGGCATCCGCACGACCTTGCTGCCCGGGCACCGGGTCCTCGACATGGCGTGGGCCGGCCCGGCGCTCTGCCCCGAGGCGCCGCTCTCCATCCCCGTGGAGCATTCCGTGGCCGAGTCGGGACCGCTCCTGGCGGGCTGGTCGCCGAACGTCGAGAGCATCGCGCTCTGGACCGCCCCGAGGAACGGCGCAACCCTCGGCGTCGTCTCACCGCGCGGCGGCGGCATCACCCCGATCGCGGGCACGCTGGTCCGGCGGTCGTGGGTGCAGTGGTCCAGCGGTGGCCGACCCGGCGTGGTCCCGCTCCGGCACGATGGCCTACGTGCGCACCGATCGCCGCGAGCTGTGGATCGCGAACCGGGACGGCGCCGACGCCCGTCGGATCGAAGCCGCCGGCGAGGGAATCGCCGCGCCGCGCTGGCTCCCCGACGCTCGCCACCTCGTGTTCGTGCGCGACGGGCGGGTCTGGCTGCTCGACGCCGCCGGGACCGGGGACGCCGTCCCGGTGGCGGGCCCGGTGGGGCGCCCGCAAGGGGCCCCGACGGCCTCGACCCGCGAGCCCGCTGATCTCTCGCCCGACCTCGCCGAGCAGCTGTATTCGGTCGCTCCGTAAATGGGCTCGGGCGACGATCGATAAACGATTGGCGGAACACGCGAGAACCCGAGATGGTTATACGTGGGCTTCGAGGCGTATCCCGGCGAGTCGCCCGGAGACCTTCGCAGAATCGCCGCACCAGAACGAACGAAGGACGGTACGTGACCCAGGTCACAAAGCGCACCGAGCGCCACGACGAGGACCTCGTCCGGGTCTATCTCGACGAGATCGGCCGACACGAGCTCCTCACCAAGGACGACGAGGCCCGCCTCGCCCAGGACATCGACGCGGGCCGAGCCGCGCGCGCCGAGCTCGACGAGCTCGGCCACATCAAGCGGAGCGAGCGCCGCAAGCTCGAGGAAGCGGCCCAGCGGGGCGAGCAAGCCCGGCGTGAGTTCATCCAGTCCAACCTGCGGCTGGTGGTCTCGATTGCCAAGAAGTACCAGGCGTCGGGGCTCCCCCTCCTCGATCTCGTGCAGGAGGGCAACCTCGGGCTGATGCACGCGGTCGAGAAGTTCGACTGGCGCAAGGGCTTCAAGTTCTCGACCTACGCGACCTGGTGGATCCGCCAGGCGATCCAGCGCGGCATCGCCAACACGGGTCGCACCATCCGCCTCCCCGCTCACGCCGGCGACAACCTGCTGCGCCTGCATCGGGTGCGCGCCCAGCTCGAGGCGGAGCTGGAGCGCGAGCCGACCGTCACCGAGCTCGCTCGGGAGCTGGACGTTGCCGAGGAGAAGGTGACCGAGCTGCTGCTCGTGGCGCCCGATCCGGTATCGCTGGCGGAGCCCGTCAGCGAGGACGGCGAGACCGAGCTGGGGGATCTCGTCGAGGACCGCAGCGCCGAGTCGCCGTTCGACGCCGCCGCCCGCGCCCTGCTCCCGGCCGAGGTCGAGAAGCTCCTCTCGGTCCTCGACGAGCGGGAGCGACGGATCCTGAGCCTGCGCTTCGGTCTCGACCGGGGCGAGCCCCGCACGCCCGACGAGGTGGGCGAGCTCGTGCACCTCAGCCGGGAGCGGGTCCGCCAGATCGAGGCCCGGGCGCTGTCCCGGCTCCGTCACCCGTCGGCCGACACCGGCATCCGCTGGCTCCTGGCCAGCTGACGTTCAGTCGCGCCGGCCGGCGCTCGGGAGCCCCACGGCGGACGTCGCCGAGCGAATCAAGCGGGTGAAGGCGAAGCAGGAGCTTGAGCCCCGGCTCCCTCGGCGCGCGGCGCCAAGATGCCGTGACGCCGCATCGACCGGTGGAACCAGATCGTCGAGACGGCGATCGCCGTCCCCGTCAGACCCCATGAGACCAGCGTCTTCGCCACGAGGAACGTCGCCAGCGACTGGCTGAACAGGAGCCACAACGTCACCGCGGCGTTCGCAAGCTGCGTGAATGCCCACAGCAACGTGATCTGCAGGAAGAACCGGCGCACGGGCGCTTGCGCCAGCACGCCACTCGGGATCGGGCAGAAGTCGCGCGCCAGGCGCTCCGCCAGCGGTTTCCCCAACGGCACGGAGAGCAGGAACGCGCAGGCGACGAGGGCGGTGCCGAGCGTCGGCTGGAGGAAGTAGACGACCACGCTGCCCGACGCGATCGCGAC
>WNGI01006036.1_pt1 | contig 11846 bp, 9 predicted proteins | sample 5400621 | NCBI WGS metagenome assembly WNGI01 (sample SAMN13153374, study PRJNA577476) | soil metagenome | isolation source: 20 cm soil or saprolite under Garry oak tree replicate 1 | place: USA:California | collected 2016-06-15
CTGAAGAAAGGTATCCCCGTGATCATCATCACGACGACGAAACTCCCGATCGATGTCGCGAAGGACATCGCCCCAATCCTCCCGACCTTCGTCGAATACGACCAGCTCGGTCTCGTCCGATGGATCGACTGCACCTCACCCATGGCTTCGGGGAAGCCGGTGAAGGAGAAGAACGTCTGGCGTGTGAACGGTCCTACGGACTTCGACAACATCTACCAAGTCGTGAATCAGCTCGATGAGGAATTCAAGAAGAAGTATCCCTATTTCCGGCTCGCGTATCTCACCCTCAGCTCTTCGATCACTCAGGCGGACGAGCGGGACGCGATGAACTTCTTCCAGCGCCTCATGAACCGCCTTCGCCAGACGAAGGCCGTGTCCGCGATCGCTCTCGAACGAGGCATGCACAACGACCAGACCCTGGAGGCGATGGAGCACATGGTGGACGGCGCGATTCACTTCAAGTCGGACAAGCAGAAAACCCAGCTTCAGGTCGTGGGCCTCGGCGAGGTCCAGACCCACGACTGGGTCCCGTACAAGTTCACGAACAAGGCGATCATGATCGGATCGTTCCAGCTCGAACGGATCCGCTGACGTCGGACATTCGGACCCTCGGAAGCTTTCTTGAGCCAGGGCGAGATGCCCACTCCGGATCGGGGTTCGAGATATGGAACGCGGATGCACGGTTCACAAACTCGTTGCGAATATCGCCCTCTTCTCCGGGCGCAAGGTCCTCCTTGTGAAGTATCGCGACGTGGCTCGATACGATGGCCAAAGAGGATGGTTCCTCCCGGACGATTTCCTCGTGCACGAGGAGCACCCGGAGGACGCCGCGAAACGAATTGCTCGGGAACAAACCGGTGTCGAGCTTCAGGATGTCCGTTTGAGCCACATCGAGTCCTTCGGGAATGGGGCTTGGCATCTCATCTTCCACTATCGAGCCGACTTGCCGACGCCGACCGTCAAACCGGGGCCGAATATTGCGTCAACCGAGTGGTTCGAGCGGAGGAAGCTTCCGACTCGTTCCGAGGTTGCACACGAGGGCTGGGCAATGGACGTTCTCAAATCGATGGGGCCATAGTTCCACGCTTCGAACTAGCTCCCGTGCAGACGCTGTGCCGAGAGGACGCCCGCAATGACCATGGCGCCTCCCACCGCGGTCGCCGGCGTGAGCCACCAAGGACGGCGACCAGGGTGCTCGCGTAAATGTAGGCGGCGGCCGAGGCGGCCGGCAGCCGGGCGAGGGCGCGAAACCAAATCACGTACCCGAGAAAGGTGGGAAAAATCGCCAGGAACAGCACGGGTATCCACCCATTGAGACCCATCGACTGGAGGTCGCCGATGAAGGCCGAGGTGGTGACGGCGATCAACGGGAGGAGCAAGGCGGTACCGATCAGCAGGGTCCACGCCACGAGCGTGACGGGAGGATAACGGCCGAGGAACCGCTTCCCGAACACGGCGTACAAGGCAGAGAATACCGCGGACGGAATCACCGCGAGCGCACCCTCGGAGGCCTGGAAACGAAACTGGCTTTCCGGTCGGGCTAGGAAGATCATAACCCCGAGTCCCGCGAACGCGAGGGCGATTCCCTGAATCTGGAATTGTCGGAGGCGTTCCCGAAGGAGGGACGCGGCGAGCACCGCGATGAAGGCGGGCGTCGAGGCAATGATGAGGGCGGCCGTGCCCGCGGTGACGGACGCATCGGATTCTCCCAAGTTCAGGAAGAGGTGATAGCCGGTGAAACCGACGAATGCGAGGAGGGTGAGATGGGGCAGGTCCGTCCTAGCCGGGAAGGGGCGGAGCCGGCGGGTCGCCGTTAGGTATCCGAAGAACAGGATGTCGGCGAGGGCGAACCGCAGGAAGGTCAGTGTGATCCACGACACGTGGACCAAAGCTTGCTTGATCGCGACGAAAGCGAGTCCCCAGAACAGGACGAGGAACAGCAGAGAGGCGTGGACGGCCCGATTACCGCCGAGTCGATCCTTGGGCGTCGCCACATTCGCGAGAGCTTCACATTCGATAAAAAGCTGCGCGCGTCCATCGCCGGCGGCGCGGTAGAGCCCGCGTCAAGCGCCTTCACCGGACGTGGAGCAAGGAAACCGTCACCCTCACAAGAGATACACGTTTGGAAAGTCAGGCGCCTCGGCCTTGAAGAGATTCGGAGCTTCCTTCGAACCGCTGAGCCGCTGACTCAGTTCTTTCTGACCTCGCTCGAGCATCTCTGGGTTGTATGAGTATTGGATCCTCACGTAGTTCGTCGCTCCAACCGATGTCTTGCGGTTCAGGAAGCGCGCGAAGTCTTTCCAGCCGGGCGGTTGTCGAGAGAACACATTTGCCATCTCGACGGCGAAGCGTCCGCCGATGAAGAACGCTTTCCACTCGTTCACGTTTCGTTCGTCGAGACGGCCCTCGACGAGTTTCGCAACGCCCTCGGCGTACGAGGGATTGATGTACTGACGGAACGCCTCCATGTTCGCCAGGGCCTCTTCCAGATTGCCTACATCCTCCGGAACCATGGCGGGTTTGGGCGGGGCGATATACCAAGTTGCCTGGTACGCTGCGTAGCGCGCCTTTCCGTCCGCGGCTTCCTGGTCCGCGGCCCACCGGTCGACGATGAAATGCACACGGTTGTGGGCCAGCAGATAGTCGAGAACGAGCGTGGTCTCTACCTTGTCCGCGACATCGTCCACATTCTTGTCTGCGTACTTTCCTAGATCCCTCCAGATGATTCGATGATATTCTTCCTTGAGAGCTCTAAGGCCGCCTTCTCGAATGTAGACCCCCCACCGCTCCGGAGCGAGACGGAAGCTCACGTAGAACGCCACGGCCTCGGGTCCGAGTTTCAGCATTGCGGGGAGAGCGCTCGTGTCCTTAGCGGCTTCGACCCGATAGTTCGACAGGTTCTCCGACGTGAGCCCGAACGGCCGTGCGCCCTCCAGTGAGGGCAACTCACCGTAGCCCGGCACTCGCACGGTCTTCGGATCGCAGAACTCGGGGTGGGCAGCGGCGAACCCCGAGAGATCCTCCATCGCGGTCCCGATAACAAGGGCTAATTAAAGCCCTTGGCATCAGTACAGAAGACATTCGACTGTGCACCCTTCGACGTCCTTCGGGAACAGCGGATCGGGAGGTCGGAAGCGGACGATCGCTCGGCCGTCTTCGACCTCGACGGCCTCCACCGCCGAAGCCATTGCCCCGCCGGCCTCGGAAACGGTCGAGCGAATGTACGTCGCCGTGGCGCTCGGATCTTCATCCCGTTTTCGCTTCGAGGCTTGGAGGCCGGCCGCACGCCATTCCTCGGCGAGGCCCAGCGCGGCCTCATCGGCCTTTGCCTGCGCCATGTCAAGGCGTCGTTGCTCCAGGTAATCGATGAAGTCGCGTCCCTCCCATCCGCACGTCGGAAGGGCAACTGGGCACCGAGGATGAAACCGACAGCCCGCAGGAGGATGGATCGCATCGGGAATCTCGCCGCGCGGCAACGATCCGGCTCGCTTTCGACCGGGCTCCGGAACCGGAATCGCCGCAATTAGCGCCTTTGTGTAGGGGTGCTTCGGACCTTCAAATATCTTCGCGGACGGACCCGTCTCGACGATCCGACCCAGATACATGATGGCAATCCGGTCGCAAAGGAACTTCGCGGTTGCCAGATCATGGGTGATGAAGAGAAACGCGAGATGATACCGGCGCCTGAGATCCAGGAGGAGCTCGAGGATCTTGGCCCGAATCGACATGTCCAGCATAGCCACGGGCTCGTCGGCAACGATGAGTTCCGGGTTGAGGATCATCGCGCGGGCGATGACGGCCCGCTGCTTCTGGCCGCCGCTGAGATCGGCCGGATACTTCCCATAGAGCTGTTCCGCCGGAGAGAGGCCGACCTCCGTCATGATACGGAGGGCTGCGGCTTTTGCTTCCGCCTCCTTGGCTTCCTCGTGGATCACGAGAGGATCCGCGATGCTCTGCCCGATCGTCATGGCGGGATTCAGGGCCGCGTGAGGGTCTTGAAAGATGATCTGCATCCTCTTTCGCATTGGTCGGAGGCGAGACTCCTTCATGTGCGTGATATCGGTGCCGCGAAATCGGATGACGCCCTCGGAGGGCTCGAGGAGCCGCAAGACCGTCCGGCCAACGGTGGTCTTCCCGCTCCCGCTCTCCCCGACGAGTCCCAGGATCTCCCCTTCGTGCAGGGAGAACGAGACCCCGTCCACGGCGTGCACCGCGACGCTGCCCAGCAAGGCGCGTTGGACGATGGAAAGGTTCACGAGGAAATGCTTGACGAGATTCTCGACTTCGAGGACCACGTCCGTCATAAGAAATCCTTTCCGAAGTGACAGGAGGCGAGCTGCCCCGGCCGGTATTCGATCCACTCCGGATCGCGGGTGTGACAGATTTCTTCCGCATACGGACACCGGGGATGGAACCGACACGCGGGCGGCGGTTCGATTAGGTCCGGCGGGAGACCGTCGATCGAGTAAAGTTCCTTCGAGTCCAGATGGATCGTGGATTGCAAGAGGCCGCGCGTGTACGGATGGACGGGGCGCTTGAAGACATCCCAAACTCCCCCGAGTTCCACGAATCGACCGGCATACATGACGGCGACACGGTCGCACACCTCCGCGACGATTCCCAAGTTGTGCGTGATGAGGACCAAAGACATCTTGTACGCCCGCCGCAAGTCCTCCAGGATCTCCAAAATCTGCGCTTCCACAATCACGTCGAGGGATGTCGTCGGCTCATCCGCGATCAGTAACTTCGGATTCATCACGATCGACATCGCGATCATAATCCGCTGCCGCATCCCGCCGCTAAATTCGTGCGGGTAATGCCCAAGGCGGCTCTCCGGGATGCCCATCGAGGCGAGGGCGGTAACGGCCCGATCTACCGCCTCCTTGCGCGAGGCGTCCTCGTGCGCCTGAATCGTCTCGACGAAATGGCCTTCGATGGTCAGGAGAGGGTCAAGGCGGGTCACGGGATCCTGAAAAATCAGCGCGATGTCCTTTCCCCGAATCTTGCGGAAGTCTTCTTCGGACAGGGTGGTGAGATCTCGTCCGCCGAAACGGAGTTTTCCCTGAACTACCGTTCGAGGCGGAAGGATCCCCAAGATCGACTTTCCGAGAGTCGACTTTCCGCACCCGGTCTCGCCCACGATGCCGATCGTCTCGCCTTCGCGGACCGCGAACGAGACACCATCGACGGCGTGCACGGACCCGCGCCGGGTGTGGTAGTAGACCTTGAGATCATCCGCCTCCAGGATGGCGTCGCTCAGGACCGCTCCCTCCGTAGGACCGGATTCACAATGTCGTTCAGGCCTTCGCCCAAGAAGCTCAGGCCGATCGTCAGGGCGACGATCACGAGGCCGGGGAAGAAGGAGGACCACCAGATGCCGACGCTGATCCGGGCGGATGCGGCGGAAAGGTCGAGCCCCCAGTCCGCGGTCGGTGCCTCGACGCCGAGTCCCAGGTAGCTCAACCCCGCCGCGGTGAGTACCGCGTCCGCGGCGCTCAGGGAAAAGATCACAGGAATCGCGACCAGGACGTTGTATGCGATGTACCGCCAGAGGATCCTCCCGGGCCGGGCCCCAAGCGCTCGGGCTGCCTCGACGTAGAGCTCCTCCCGCGCCGAAAGGACGTGGCTTCGGGTCGCTCGGAAGTACAGTGGGATGTAAATCACGGTGACCGCGAGGCCGATGTTTACGACTCCTTTCCCGACCAACACCGCGATGAGACCCGCGAGCAACAGCCCAGGGAACGCGTACAGGGAGTCCATCACCAGGACGAGCACCTTGTCGACCCGTCCTCCCGTGTAGCCCGAGAAGAGTCCGAGTGGAAACCCGACGGCGAGCGCGGCGAACACGCCAATCGACATGATCTCCAACGACGTCGCGGTCCCGAACAACACGCGTGAGAAGACGTCCCGACCGACCGGGTCCGTCCCCATGAGGTGCCAGAAACTGAGCCAGACGACGTGGAGAGCGGCGAAGTTCACGGCGACTTGGCCCGCCGCGTTCCCGTCCGCGAGGTGCGTCAGCCGAAGCTGGAACGTCCCCGGGGCAACCCTGGCGGCGGTCCACACCCGAAAGGGCGTGACGTCAACCCGCACTATCTGATCGACGGTCCGGATCGACATCCGCGGGGACCAAGACGCACCCGCATCATCACTCCACTCGACCCCGAGGTAGTGTCCCGGCGTCGTTCCTCGGCCGTCAAGGAGAACGACATAGGACACGTTCGTGACCGAGTCCCGGCGCACCCGGATCAGGAAGTCAGACACGATGACCGATTCGTTGATAACCGACGACGTGGCGCTCCGTCCGTCGATGGCCTGCCCCGCGGTCATGTTCGACCATCCCGAGGCGCTGAACGAAAAGTATGTGCTGTTCGCCAAGATCGGCGCGTTCGACCAAGGCGGAACGTCTCGTTCGTCGACGAACGCGTACGGATCCCAGGGCGCGATCACGGGGGCCAGGATCGCGATTGCGACAAAGACAATGACGATCCCAATGCCCATCCAAGTGAGGACGGCGGGAAGGCTTCGCTTCTCCTCTATGAGAGGGAACAGCACGCGACCGACAATCGAGTGTCGAGGAATCCAAAGGCGGAGCGACTCCGCGATGGTCCAGCGCCGACGAGGGACTTCGGCCATGGTCCCTACAACCGGATGCGCGGATCGATCGTCGCCCCAAGGACGTCGATGATCAAACTAATCAGGACGATGATCGCCGCATAGAAGACGACGACCCCTTGAATCATGGTCATGTCCTTCGACGTCACGGATTCCAACAGCAAGATTCCGAGTCCCTGAAAAGAGAACGTTTTCTCCGTGAGGATCGCGCCGGCGAAGAGGATGGCGAACTGCAGACCGAGGACGGTCACGACCGGCACCAGCGCGTTCTTGAACGCGTGGCGGTAGACGATCGCGCGTCTCGGCACGCCGCGAGCCCTCGCCGCTTCCGTGTAGTCCGTTCCGATCGTGCGGAGCATGTTCGCCCGAACGGTCTTCGCGAAAAACCCGGACAAGACCAGTCCGAGGGTGAGGGACGGGAGGAGCAGGTGGCTGATCGCCTTCCCGAAATGGCTGAGGTTTCCTTCGATGAGACTGTCGACGGTGTACATGCCGGTCTGGACCGCGCAGGAGGAGGGCGCGGCGCACGGCGTGTCGACGCCCGTCCAACGGCCATTCGCGGGGAGCCACCGTAGCCAGACGCCGAAGACGAGCTGGAACAACAACCCGAGCCAGAAAATCGGGATCACCCAGATCACGGTGCCGTAGAGTCGTACGCCCACATCGACGAACCGGTCTCGGTTTGCGCCCGCGACAACTCCTAAGGGGATCCCGACCCCGCTGGCGACGAGCATGCCGCCAATCGCGAGCTCCACGGTCGCCGGAAAACGGACCGAGATTTGGCTCCAGACAGGCTGCCCGCGGTATTGTTCTCCTACCGAGATGCCGAGGTTCCCGGTGAAGATATTCCGCAGGTATGCGAAATATTGGACGATCGGAGGTTGATCGAGCCCCAATTGCTGTCTCGCCCGCTCGACCGCATCCGGGGGCGGCGTCCGGCCTCCCCAGAGAGCGAGGATCGGGTCGCCCGGGAGGATCCGCAGGACGATGAACACCGCTGTGAGCAGGATCAACAGCATTGGTAGGGCGAGCGTCGCCCGTGTCACGGTGTAGGCAAGGAGGGAACTGCCTCGAGCCAAGGCTCACCCCGTCTCCTTCAGGGATACCCCACAGGACGATAAGGACTTTGAGAAAAAGGGGAAGGGCCAGGGCGCTAACGGTCCCTGGCGGCAGCCACGAGCATCCCGTGGAAAGTGGCTCCAATTCCGAGCTGATTCAATAGCGCGTTCGCATCGGCGCACTTCGCATCGCCGTACTTGGTCTGGAACACCGGGGACGAATACGGCATCTCGGCCGGCACCATGCTGTACAGTGGAGTCGAGGTTCCCAAGAACACAATTTGGCTGATCGCGGAGCGGTCAACGGAGAACGCGATGGCCTGTCGGACACGCTTGTCCGGCACCTTGTTCACGTTAAACACGAGGTAGCGAATCTGCGGGCTCGAGCCGAGCTTCACCGTGATTCCGAGCGCCGTCGCTCGGTTTTGCAAGTCGACCAGGTCGGGCGGCGTCAAGGTGCGGAAGACGACGTCCACCGCCTTCGTCTCGATGTCCTGCTTCAGGGCGGCTGCTCCGGCCCGGATGTTGATCACGACTTTGTCCATGATCGGAACGCCGGAGATGCCATCCGCACTGTAGATGTCCTTGTTGTAATACGTGTTGCTCGCCTTGGTGCCGAACGCTCGGTCGAGGACGATCAGCTGGTTCGCGCTGTGCGTCGTGAGCTTGTACGGTCCCGTCCCTACAACGTTCCCGACGGTCGACGGCTGCTCCCCGGTCTGGCTGTAATAGTCCGGGACAGGGGCCGAGACCGAGAACGCCATCAGGTCGTTGAAGAACGCCACCGGGTGCGCCAGGTGGAACGTGATCGTCGTCTGGTCCACGACTTCGATGACGCCGGGAGCCGAGTTGTTGCCATTGGCCTGACTTCGTCCGAGGGCTCCGACGTCGTACAGCAGGAACGCCGCCGATCCCGCCAGGTCGAGTCGGATCGCGCGGTTAATCGAGTTCGCGACGACCTGCGCGGTCAGCGGCGTGGCCAACACGTCGTTGAAGGTCAGCCCGGCCCGGAGGTGGTACGTGTAGTTCTTGCCGTCGGCGGATACGAGGCCGTTCGCTCGGGTCGGGATGTCCATGGCCAGGCCCGGTTTCAGGCTGGCGGTCTTCCAGTCGTACACTACGAGGGTGTCGAAGACCTGGTTGATGATCTCGCCCGAGAAGAAGTCGTAGGCGCTCGCCGGGTCCAAGGTGATGATCTTGTCCGACGTCGAGACGTTCAACACGCTCGCACCAGGCTTGTCGACGATGAACCACTTGAACGTGACCGGGTGCAGCTCGACGTTCTTGACGCCGTTCACGTACGCGGTCTGAGCGACGCCAGAGAACAGGGGGATGTAGGGCACGTCGTCCGCGAGGGCGGACTGGATCTTCGCGAAGCGGTCCGCGCGCACTGCGGGGTCCACGGTGCTCTGTTCCTCCGTAATCCACTGGTCAACCTGAGAATTGTTGTAGAACGACCCGAGGCTCTTCGCACCGGAAACGGACAGGAACGGAGAGGCATAGTCGTCGGAGTCGAAGTAGTCGGGATACCATCCGAGAAGGAACATCGGCATGCGTTGATTCGCCCAGTTCTGCTTGTAGACGGCCCAAGGGTCAGACTTCAAGACCACATTGACTCGGCCGCAGCTCTGGATGCTGTTCTGCAACGTAAGCGCCAGCGACGTCTCGGTGTCGCCGTAGTGCCCGTCGTTGTTGTACCACAGTTCCTGCGTGATCTTCGTGGGTACGCGGGCGGAGAGGACCGCGAACGCGCTGACGCCCAGGAGCGCCACGATGAGAATCGCAACGACGACAATCCACATTCGGTTCTTCTTGCCGCCGGCCGCGGGGGCCGGAGGCGCCACAGGTTCAGCCAAAGTTCCTCCTCCGTCGGCACCGGACACAGTTCGCGCCCGGTTCCGATTCGCACGAACGGTGGGAGCTTATTTAATGGTTTCCCGCGCGTCGGAAAAATCATCGAGCCTCGGCTGAACGACGCGGCGTTTGGAAAGTCGTTGGACCACGGACTCCACGCGCGAGGCGGCAAAGTCTCGTTCGTCGACGAGGAACTTTCGAACTTCCTCCGGGCGGAACCGGCCCGTCACGATCTCCTCGGGTTCGGCGGCCGGGGGAGACAGGAAGAACTCTCGAATGGCCTGGAGGTTCGCGGGCAACTTCGCCTGGACGTCCGGCGGCGAACGGTCAAGCGAGCCCCATTCATGCAGGCGCTTCAGGGCGGTCTTCGGACCGATCCCCTTGACGCCTTCATTGAAATCCGTGCCGACAAGAATCGCGACGTCGATCAGTTGTTCGCGGGTGAGACTCAGATTCCCGAGGTTCTCCTCCAGGTCGAGGACCTCCGGTGCGACGATTCGGGAGCGTCCCAGACTCGGAACGAATTCGGTGGAGCCGATCGCGAGGTAGCGGACCATGCGGGGGGCGCCGAAGAGGAGGGAATCGTAGTCTTTCGAGCCCGCGGCCCAGACGTCCCCGCGGCGGGCGAGGAAGGCCGCCTGAGCCTCTCCTTCGCTCGGCGCTTGAATCCATGGAATGCCCAGCAGGCCGAGAAGCGTCTTCGCTTCCTCGACCATCGGCCTCGTGAGCCTCGACGCCATGACGGCTTTCGACCAAGCCTTCGCGGTATCGCCGGATGCGATCGCGGCCTGATATTCCCGCTCCGACTTTTCCCGAGCCTCCCGTCGCTTCCGAATCTCGTCCTGTTTGATGTCCGGCGGCCGACCGTCAAACACAAACAACGGGCGAATGTCGTACTCGTCCATGAGACGGGTCGTCCGGAACATCAAACCATTCAGGTGCGAGGTGATTCGACCCTTGGAATCCTGGAGCGGAGTGCCGTCGCGCGTCCGCATGATCGAAAGAAATTGATAGAGCTCGAGGTTTCCGTCGACGGCAATCGCTCGGCCCCGAAAGGCCTCAAGGGTCGTCGGATGACGGATGACGATCGGGGTGAGGTGGACGCCCACAGATTCGCTCACATCGCGCGCATCGTTAATCTTTGCGGAGGGCACCTACCGCGGGGAGTCGAACTGCACCTCTACGCGATCGGAGTCGAAAATGTCCACGCGTCTCGATCTGCGACGATGGCATCGAGGCGGGACAGCGCCTCTTCCTTCGGGAGGCTGAGAAAGAACTTCCCTACGTGCTTGCAGAAGTCCTTCCGCCCCGACAACTTGCCCCAGTCTTCACAGTCGTGCACGATCGTCTTCGCCGCCGGGTCCAACTCGACCCGGTACTCCTTGACCCGGGCTAGGATTAGTTCGCCGTCCCTCGTCACCTCCACGTCCTTCGAATCAATTCGCTTCGCCCGATCGAGCCGGTTCGGATCCATGAGGCGGTTGAGGGCCGCGTCTACGAGCGCGTCCTTCGGGACGTCCGCGCCAAAGTCCTCGAGCGTGAGGGACTTCAATCGGACATCCGCGTGCGTGGTCTGCTTGCGAAACCCTTCGATCCGCTGGAGAGCGCGCGCCTGGTCCTGGGTCTGGACGCCGAGCATCCGCAGGATCTGGATGCAATTCTCGGGAGCGTAGCCGTGGAAATGGTTGTTGAAGAATCCGTAGACGGTCTCCGACTGGGAGGCCACCTGCTGGACCCGCGGGACCCAGGTCTTCAGTTCCTCTTCCGAGTAGTGGTAGTTGTACCAGGGGTCGGTCCCGTGACCGTGCCAGCGCAGGTAGGCGGCCGGGGACGTCACGTGCAGATCGGGCGGGAGGAGCGGCTCGTCCACGATCGTGTATGCGACGCCGGTCGAGCGGAGCAGATCGAACGCCTCCATCGTCATCCAGGACTTGTTTCGAGGTTCGAGCGCGAACGCGAAGTTCCGCGGGAGGACGTCGAGGAACCGGTGGATCACGGTCTCGTCGAACCGCAGGCGCGGGGGGAGCTGAAGGAGCAAGGGGCCGAGCTTCCCCTGGTCCAGCAAGGGGCGCATGAGGTCGCAGTAGGCCAGGAGATCCTTGTCCGCCCCCGCGGCCACGTCGAGGAGCCGATCGTGGGTGACGGTCTGCGGCACCTTTGCTGCAAAGATGAAATCGTCGGGGGTGAAGCGGCCCCAGCCTTGGACCATGCCCGGCGACGGGGCACGGTAGAAGGTCGAATTGATCTCCGCGGTGTCGAATACGCGGGCGTAGGCACGGAGTTTCGATTCGCTCGCGTTGCGGTAGAAGGGACCGATCC
>WNGI01005621.1_pt1 | contig 11843 bp, 10 predicted proteins | sample 5400621 | NCBI WGS metagenome assembly WNGI01 (sample SAMN13153374, study PRJNA577476) | soil metagenome | isolation source: 20 cm soil or saprolite under Garry oak tree replicate 1 | place: USA:California | collected 2016-06-15
GGCCGGCGAACAAGACGCTCACGCTGGGCGGTCGCAGCCGGCAGTTCCATACCTACTTCGCCCGCGGCGCCGCGTTGAACGACGAACGCGACGACGGCACGATCTGCCCGACCGGCGTCGGCGGTGCCGTGCCGTTCGCTCCCGAGTTCGCGATCCCCGCCCTGCTCGCGATGCGGCAGACCTACGGCAACCATCTGTTCTCGACCTACGGCTTTCTGGACGCGTTCAATCCCACGTTCACCGCGAGCGGCCAGCAACAAACCGGCACCGTCGATCCCACGCTCGGCTGGTTCGACGTCGACTACCTCGGCATCGATCAGGGCCCGATCCTAGCGATGATCGAGAACTTCCGCAGCGACCTCGTGTGGCGCGTGATGCGCGGGAATGCACACATCGTTCGGGGACTCAAGAGAGCTGGGTTCACGGGTGGATGGCTACCGTAAATGCGAAATGCGGAATGCGAAATGCGAAATGTCAGGGCAGAGTTCGAGCGCGCGACCCTTGCCAATCAATTTCGCATTCCGAATTCCGCATTTCGCATTCGGATTGTCCGATGCCAATCAATTTCGCATTCCGAATTCCGCATTTCGCATTCGGATTGTCCGATGTCCACCCTTCTAGCGTCGCTAGCCGGTCTTCCCAATGCCGCCGAACCAGTGCCAGGCTGGGTGACAGGTGGTCAACCCTCTGAACAACAGCTCAAGGCTTTCAAGGCGGCGGGGGGTGAGGTGGTGCTCGACAATCGCGATCCGATGGAGCCGCGCCCCTTCGATGAGCCCGCCGCCGTCCGAGCCGCGGGCCTCGAGTATCACAGCCAGCCGATCGTCCACGGCGCAGTCACGACTGACACCATGAAGCTGATGCATGAAATGGCAAAACGGCTCGAAGGCCGGAAAGTCTTGATGCACTGCTCGAGTGGGAATAGAACTTCAGCGGCGCTGATTCCTTACCTGATGATCGATAAGAAGATGGAACAGGATGATGCCGTTGATACGGCCATGCGAGGTGGTCTGCGCAGTGCTGAGCTAATGGAGCTGGCTTTGAACTACGTTCAGGAGAGTTCGTCCTAAATACTCGTTCCTCAGAGCCCCTCAGCCTCTCGGCCTCTCGGCGTCTCCCTGTTACGCCTTCGGTTCCTCCTTCCCTCCTGCATTACGGTGCCAGTACATCCTCATCTCACTGATCTTGCCGTCCCTGGTCTCACAAAAGATTGCCCCCCGTGCATCGACCGGTTCCCCGGTTCGCCGCCGCCGGAACGTGCACCGGAACTCGGTCGCAAACCACGGTCCCGCCACGTAGATCTCCCCTGACTCGAAGTTCGTTTCGGCTTGATACAGGGGAATGTCCTTCCAGTAGGCCCGGATCGCCGCCACACCGCGGTCGGGAGCACTGAAGGGCGTCTCGAGAAAGACGGCGTCCTCCGAAAAGACGGCGCAGATGGCGTCGACGTCGCCACGCTCCCAGCCCTTGCCGAATGCATCAATCAGCGCTCTATAATCGCCATTCATGCGCGCAAATATACTCCTCGTCGCGCTTCTGAGTCTCAGCTGCCGGCCCGCGGCGGATGAGGGATTTACGCTGCTGTTTCTGGGCCGCTCGCCCGCGGCCCGGGTCGGCCGCTATTCCTGGGCGCCCGACGCGCCACACAGCCGGCTGATCGCGTTCGACGGAGACCTTCACGTCGTCCGCACCGTCACCGATCCGCGGATTTCCAGTCCCGTCGCCGTCGCGCCATATCCTGACGGCCGGCTCCTCATCACCGAGCGGACCGGTGAGGGCGTCGTGTTCGACACGGCGGGGAAGCCGGTGCGCGAGTGGGAAAGCCCCTTTCCCGCCTCGCTCTACGCGACGGAGGGGACACGGATTCTCGCCTCCCGCTCTCCGTACTTCGTCCAGTTCATCGCCGAAGACGGCAGCATGCCACTCCTCTGGCTGCTCGACACGCTGGGGCACCGCCGTCAGGGCCTCGGCATCGCGCACGTACCCGACATTCGCTATCTCGCCCAGCTCGAGAACGCGGGCCCCACAGTGCTGTCGCACGACGTCGTGTACTTCGCCCCCCTCGTGCACGACGAGATTCTCCGCCTCGACGGAACGGGCTCGCCCGTCTGGCGCAGCTCGCGCGCCCTGATTCCGCAAGAGCGCGATCCCGAGTTCGTACCGGGGCACGAGCGCCGGGTCGCGTATGCCATGGTCAACATCGCGATGACGACGGGGCCCGACGGCCGGCTCTACGTGCTCGGCGGTGAGGATTCAGCGGCGACCCGGTTGCGGCTCGACGTGGTCAACCGCGAGACGGGCCAGATCGTCGCAGCCCGAGTCCTTGGCACTCCGGCGACAGCGATCGCCGTGAACCGTCACGGCCGGATTCGCGTGCTCGATCCCGCTGCCCTGATCGCGCAGACGCCTACGCAGGGGCGCGATCCGTTCGCACCGTCGTTCGCCTTGCCCGACCTCACGGGCAAACCGGCTCGCCTCGCGGACTACCGCGGCAAAGTCACGCTCGTGAATTTCTGGGCGTCCTGGTGCGCGCCCTGCCGGGAGGAATTCCCGCACATGGCGGAGCTGTACAGCGAGTTCAAGCGGGCCGACTTCGACATCGCCGCGATCTCGGACGACGTCAGCGGCAGCAAGATGCGCGCGTTCGTGCGTGAATTTCGCCCGCCATTCCCCATTCTCGTTGGCGGCGGGCGCATGAAGGCGGCATATCATTACCGCGGGCTGCCGTACTCCGTGCTGCTGGACCGGCACGGCCGCGTCATCGAACGCTTCTTTGGATTCGGCGGCGAGAACGAGTTTCGCCATCTGCGCGACCTGATCGCGAGGGAAATCGATGCTGATTCTGCTCCTGCTCGCTAGCCTGCAGGCTTCCGCCGGCGACTGGCCCGTGTATGGCCACGACGCGGGGGGCGCGCGGTTCTCGCCGCTCACGCGCATCACGCGCGGCAACGTCGCCCGGCTGCAGGTCGCTTGGACGTATCACGCCGGCATCCCCGACATGTCGAGCATGTCGCACCGGCCACCCTCGTTCGAGGTCACGCCGATCGTGGTGGACGGTACGATGTATGTCATCACCCCCACGGGCATCGTGGCGGCGCTCGATCCGGCGACCGGAACGGAGCGCTGGCGCTACGACGCGGGCGTGAATCCTCACCGCGGCTACGGCGACTTCGCGAGCCGCGGCGTGAGCTTCTGGCGCGACAGCCGCGCCGCGCCGGGGACTCCGTGCGCCCGACGCATCATTGCGGCGACGATCGATGCGAGATTGATCGCGCTCGATGCCGCATCGGGAAAGCCCTGCACGAGCTTCGGCGCGGGCGGCAGCGTCGATTTGCGAACGGGACTCCGGGCACCGCCAGACGAGTATGCGTTCTACGAGGTGACATCGCCCCCCGCGATCGTGGGCGATCTCGTCATCACGGGCTCGGCGGTGGCCGATAATACCAACCTGGCGCCGGCGAGCGGCGAAGTGCGCGCATTCGATGCGCGCACCGGGCTGCTCAAGTGGACGTTCGATCCCGTCCCCCAGGACTCCGCCGATCCCGCGTTCAAGACGTGGCACAACGGCGTCGCACCGCTCGTCGGTGCTGCCAACGTCTGGTCCGTGATTGTGGCCGATCCCGCGCGCGATCTCGTGTTCCTGCCGACATCGAGTCCAGCACCGGATTATTTCGGCGGGATGCGCCTCGGCGAAGACCGCTACGCCAGCTCGATCGTGGCCCTGCGGGCGTCGACGGGAAAGGTGGTTTGGCACTTCCAGACGGTGCATCACGACCTCTGGGACTTCGACAACGCGGCGCCACCGGCACTCGTCACGGTGACACGCAACGGCGCCGGCATCCCGGCGGTAATCCAGACGGGCAAATCGGGAATGCTGTACGTGCTCGATCGAACCACGGGAACGCCGGTGTTCCCCGTGGAGGAGCGGCCCGTGCCGCCAAGCAGCGTACCGGGCGAGATCGCATCTCCGACGCAGCCGTTCACGACCGTCACGCCGCCGCTCGTGCCGCTGCAGTATTCCGCGCAGGACGCCTGGGGGCCCACGCCCGAGGCCAAAGCCGCCTGCCACGACATCCTGGCGGCGCTGCGCAATGACGGGCCGTTCACGCCGCCGAGCATGCAGGGAACGATCTCACAGCCCGGCAACATTGGCGGCGCCCACTGGGGCGGCGTGGCTATCGACGAACGGCACGGTCTCGCGGTTATACCCGTCAATCGCGTCCCCGCGATGGTGCAGCTCTTCGTGGCACACAGCTTCAACTTCGACAGCTCCAAAACCGTCGATGCGGCACGCGGCATGACGGACTTCGAGTACACCAACATGCGCGGCACCCCCTACCTCATGCGCCGGCGCATCATCCTGGGTCCCACTGGGCTCCCCTGCACACCGCCACCCTTCGGCGCACTGGTCGCGGTGAACCTCAGCACGGGCGCCATCGCGTGGAACGTGCCTCTGGGCACGATGGGTGGCTTCCCCGGGTCTCCAAATCTTGGCGGTCCGATCGTGACGGCCGGTGGAATCGTTTTCATCGGCGCGACGCTCGAGCACGCGATCCGCGCCTTCGACGTCGAAACGGGGCGCGAGCTGTGGAAGGCGGATCTGCCCGCGGGGGCGCGCGCCACGCCGATGACCTATGAGGCGGGTGGGCGACAGTTCGTCGTGATCGCGGCGGGTGGTGGCGGTCCGTTCGGCGCCGGCGACGCGATCATCGCGTTTGCACTTCCGAAGTGAGCACCCTAACCTAGAGCGTGCCTGAGGAGACCGGTCCCCCGTCCCCCGTCCCCATTCCCGTCATTATCGATACCGATCCCGGAATCGATGATTGCCTGGCGTTGCTCCTGGCGCTCAACTCCCCCGAGCTCGACGTCCGCGGCATTTCGGTGTCGTATGGGAACACCAACATCGAGAACGCTTTCCGCAACGCGGTGGAAATTCTCCGCAAGGTGAAACGCCCCCCCCCGGTGCGCGTGCCCCTCGGCATCGGCGCGCGCCGGCCTCTCAAACGCCAGCTCCAGGTTGCGGACGACACGCACGGTCCCTCGGGGCTCGGCTATGCGGAGCTGCCGCCCGCCGGCGTGATCCTCGATTACGTCCGCCCGCTCGAGCGCATGCTGCAGGCGCAACCCCAGCCGGTCACGCTCGTCACGCTCGGCCCCGTGACCAGCCTGGCCCTCGTGCTCCGCGCCAACCCGGCCCTCGTTCGCGAGAAAGTCAGCCGCCATGTCGCCATGATCGGCACGATCGAAGCCACGGGGACGCAGACGCGCTATTCCGAATTCAACGCATGGTGTGATCCCGAAGCCCTGGCGACCGTGCTCGCCGCCGAGATCCCGACCGAGATGATCGGGCTGGACGTCACGCGCAAGATCGTCATCAAGGGGAATGAAGTCGAACGCCTCGCCCAGAGCTCGGCCTGGTTGTATGACGCGCTGCGCTTCTACGTCGAATTCCATCGCAAGCAGGAAGGATTGGACGGCGCGGTGATCAACGATGTCCTCGCCATTGCGTACCTGCTGCAGCCCGACATCCTGACCTTCAGCGATTTGCGGCTGAGCGTCAACCTCGAAGACGGACAGAGCCGCGGCAGAACCAAGCTCGACACCAAGGGATCATTCACACGCGTGGCGATGGAGGTGCAGGCGCCACCGGTGCGGCGCCTACTGTTCGAGCGCGTGCTGCCCACTGGCGCGATTGCCGAGGAGGCCATGGCGTGACGATTCCACGGAAGGTGGCCGTGATCGGCGGCGGGGACATCGGCGTCGGCTGGGCGGCCCTGTGCGCGTCGGCCGGGTGGCCGGTGGCCATCTTCGACCTGAATCCGGCAACCATGGAACGCGCGTCGATCGAAGTCGAGCGGCGCACGCGTGCGCTGGTGGCCCTCGATCGCGCGCCGGAGAGCATCGTCGAGCGCGGCCTGACCGAGCTGGTGCGGGCGCAGTTTCTCTCCGAAGCAATTCAGGATGCCGACTGGATCATCGAAGCCATTCACGAGGACGTGGCGGCGAAGCAGAAGCTGCTCGTCGCCATCGAACAGCACGCGGGTGATGACGCCCTGATCAGCTCGTCATCGAGCGGCCTTCCCCCGACCGAGATCTTCGGCAGGATGCGGCGCCTCGACCGTTGCCTCGTGACGCACCCGCTGAATCCGCCGGAGCTGATTCCGCTCGTCGAGGTCGTGCCGGAGGGTCGTACATCAGCCGCCAGCATGAATCGCGCGGTGGAGTACCTGCGCTCTCTTGGCCGCTTTCCCATCGTCCTCAAGAAGGCGATACCCGGTTATGTCGTTGGCCGCATCGCCGCTGCGGTGTGGCGCGAATGCATCGACCTCGTCTTGCGTGACGTAATCAGCGTGGACGAGCTCGACCGCGCCGTGTCGCTGGGTCCGGCGATCGGCTGGGCCGCGGCAGGACCGCATCTGACCTACCACCTGGCGGCCGGGGAAGGTGGGATCCGCAGCTTCACCCAGCATCTCCTTGCCAGCTTCGAGAGCTGGTGGCAGCAACTCGCCCACTGGGCGCAGCTCGATCCCGAGCAGCAGCGGGCGCTGGTACAGTCGATCGAACGGGCCTACAAAGGGAAGGTCGAGTTCCTGCGGGAGGCGCGCGACCGCCGGCTCAGCGCGATTCTCAGGGCCCTGGAGCAGGCGCGCGCACCATCAGGATCGGAATCCGGCTGACGTGTCGCAATGCTGTCGCGGTGGTGCCATGAACCACATCGCTCAGCAAGGAGTGCCCATGCGTCGCCATTGCGATGAGATCGACCTTCTCCCGCTCCGCCGTCGCGGCGATTTCCGTCGCCGGATCCCCGGCCCCCAGCACCGCGTCCACGTCGATCCCTGCCTGCCGCAGCTCCTGGGACATCCGCTCCAGATAGGCCCGGTCCTCTTTCATCTCCTGTGACTCGCGCAGGTTGAGCTGCTCCATGTTGCGCGCCGCCCACCCATCGGCGACATGCAGCAGTAGGACCTGGGCACCGAGGAGCTTCGCGAGACCGCCGACGTGCGTGAGTATGGCGGCGTCGGCCGGGCCATTTTCGAGCGGCACCAGGATGCGCTTGTACATCAGCTGACCCAGCCGCCGAAGATCCGTACCAGCAGATAGGCGTTCAAGGCGGCGATGAAGACCGCCACGACGTACGCGAGGATCTTCAGCCACCGGGGATTCACGAACTCGCCCATCTTCAGACGGTCCGAGGTGAACATCACCAGCGGAAAGACGGCGAACGAGAGCTGCAGGCTGAGAATCACTTGGCTGAGGATCAGGAGTTGGGCAGTGCCGTGCTCACCGAAGAAGATAGCCGTCAGGGCCGCGGGCACAATCGCGATCAGCCGTGTGATCAGTCGCCGCAGCCACGGTCGGATCCGGATGTTCAGGAACCCTTCCATCACGATCTGACCCGCGAGTGTCCCGGTAAGCGTCGAGTTCTGCCCGGACGCGAGCAGCGCGAACGCGAACACCGCGCTGGCGCCCGTCACACCGAGCAACGGCGTTAGCAGCCGGTACGCATCCTGGATCTCGGCCACTCCCGTCTGACCGGCGCGGTGGAACGTGGCGGCCGCGACGATCAGGATCGCCGCGTTGATGAAGAGCGCGAACGACAGCGCGACCGTCGAATCGATGAACGCGAACTTCACCGCCTCCCGCCTGCCCGCCGGCGTCTCATCGTAGCTCCGCGTCTGCACGACCGAGGAGTGGAGATACAAGTTGTGCGGCATCACGGTCGCGCCGAGGATGCCGATCGCGATGTACAGTTTGTCGGGATCCTGGAGAATCGTCGCGCTCGGCAGAAAACCCGTCAGCACAGCGCCCGCGTCCGGCTTGGAAATCAGAATCTCGAACAGGAAGCAACCCGCGATCGTCGCGATGAGCGCAACCACCAGCGCTTCGAGCAAGCGAAATCCCTTGTGTTGCATGTACAGCACGATCAGCACGTCGAAGGCGGTAATGACGATGCCCCACGGCAGCGGAATGCCGAACAGCAGGTTCAACGCGATCGCCGAGCCGATGACTTCGGCGAGGTCGCAGGCGGCGATCGCGATTTCGCAGATCACCCACAGAAAGAACGACACCGGCTTGGAGTAGTGATCGCGGCACGCCTGCGCGAGATCGCGGCCGGTTACGATGCCAAGCTTCGCGGACAGGCCCTGCAGCAGAATCGCCATCAGATTGGACAACAGGATGACCGTCAGCAGCGTGTAGCCGAAGCGCGCGCCGCCGGCAAGGTCGGTCGCCCAATTGCCGGGATCCATATATCCGACGGCGACGAGGTAGCCCGGCCCCGCAAACGCGAGTGCTTTCTTCCACCACGCGCCGGGTTTGACCGGCACGGTGCGGTACACTTCGGCGAGACTCGGGGTGAGCCGCGGGTGACGCCATCCGGCGTCAATCAGGCTATTCGCCATCGGTCGGCCTGCAGAACAGCAAGAGCGCGAGCTCCTGGCCGACGACACGCGTCGTGCCGTCGCCCAGCCTCACGATCGTAGGACCGTTGAACGGCTGCCGCTCGATCACCGTGAGGCGCACGCCCGGTGTCAGCCCCTGTTCGGCGAGATAATGCAGGCGCGCGGGATGCTCGTCGCCGACTTCCTGCAGCACCACCCTGCCGCCGACCTCGGTCTGGGCGAGCGGGACCAGCTCCGCCTCTTCAATCTCTCCGGCCGCCGTCGGAATCGGCGCACCGTGGGGGTCGTAGCGCGGCTCACCGAGGGCGTCCGCCATCCGCTCGATCAACTTCTCGGAGACAGCATGCTCGAGGCGCTCCGCTTCGACATGGACGTCGCCCCAGTCGTACCCGAGCCTGCTGGTGAGATAAGATTCGAGGATGCGGTGGCGACGAATCATCTGGAGTGCCGCGCGACGACCCTGCGGGGTGAGCTGGACGCCGCGATACGGCACGTGCTCGATCAGTCCCGTTTCGGACAGGCGTTTCATCATGCCACTGACCGACGGCGGAGCGACAGCGAGCATTTCGGCGATATCGCTGGTTGTGGCGAACCCGCCTTGACTCGTCAGGTGGAAAACGGACTTGAGATAGTCTTCTACGGACCGCGTGAGTGCCGGCGGCGGCTGCGGCGAACGGATCGCGCTCAAGGAGCTCTCCAGGTCAATGCACTGTCAACCAGACAGTGCATTAGCCTAGACTAATTCTCAAATATTGTCAAGCGAAGATGTGGATTTTGTAGGCCTAAGAAACCATGCTAATTAACGGTGTCAGAATGCGCTCGCTCATCCCCCAAATAGTGTGATTCCCGAGCGTATATGCGGGAAGTACCCGTCGGGGGATGCCAGGATGATCGATGGTGATCCCTCCGAGCACCCCCGGGGCCTGGAGAGCCCGGAAGGGGACCCAGAAGGCGTCTTGGACCTCTGGGCTGAGGACAATAGAGGGCCGTTCGGTCAACGCGAATACAAATGGCCGCACGACAACGGGTGGGAGCACCGGCGTTCGGGGATGCAGGTCGTCGAGCACGCCAAGAGGCTCCGCGCCGGTGAGATCGACACCAACTTCCTCCAACGTTTCGCGGATCGCGGTGGCGCGAAGGTCCATGTCGCCAGCCTCGCGGCGGCCGCCGGGGAACGCGATCTGGCCCGACCAGGTATCGCCGGCGCGGACCGCGCGGTGGATGAACAACGCTTCCAGGCCTTCGTCGCCTTCGTGCAAGATCACGGCGACCGCTGCGGCGATCATCCCCTTTTCGAACGGAATTTCAACAGGCCGGTAGTCGCGCAGCTTGCTGCGTGCGGCTTGCAGTGAAGTCACCCTTCCCTCGTCCCCCGTCCCCCTTCCCCTTATGCGGAGACCTCCTCGCCGCCATCCACGTTGATCACGTTGCCCGTGATCCAGTCGGCGCCGGGGTGGGACAACGCCACAATCGCGCCCCCGAGGTCGGCGGGCGTCGTGAGCCGGTGGTGCGGATTTCGTTGGGTGGCGATCTCGATCAGCTTCTCATTGCCGGGAATCTTGCGCAGCGCCGGGGTGTCGGTCACGCCACCGCGCAGCGCGTTGACCGAAATGCCGACGGGCGCGAGCTCGAGTGCGAGCTGCCGGGTGTGAGATTCGAGCGCCGCTTTCGCCGCAGAGACGGCGCCGTACGTGGCGAAGACGCGCGTCGAGCCCGACGACGTCATCGAGAAGATCCGGCCGCCCTTCCCCATCAATCCCTGTTTCACGACGCCTTGCGCCCAGTACACGAGCGAGTGGGCCATGACGTCCAGCGTCATATCGATGTTCGCCTTGGTCAGGACATCGTCCCCGATGTACGGCTTGAGCGTCCCGAACGCCAGGGAGTGCAGCAGCACGGCGATGTTGAGCTTTTGTTTGGCCAGCTCGCCGAGCACTTCGTTGCGCTTCTCTTCGTCGGCGGCGTTGATGTTGAAGTACTGCGTCTTGCGACCGAGGTTCTCGATGTCTTTGCGGATTAGGGCCACGTGCTCGAGGCCCGCCTTCCGGTCGAGGTGGACGCCGACGATGTCATAACCCGCCTGCGCAAGCGCGCGGGCCGCGCCCTCGCCGAAGCCGCTCGACGCTCCGAGGATGAGCGCCCACTTCGAAGCTTTCATCTGCGCGTGTGGGGTTTCGGTCATGGCGGTATAATAGCCGTCATCTGATGAGAAGGCACTTGTGGATGGGGATCGGCCTGATTGCGGGCCTTGCGCTGGGCCTCGCGGCCTCCGGACTGGCAAAACAGGACCACCCGTGGCTCGCCGACAGGGTCCTAGGACTCCGGCCGGTCGGCACGCTTTTCCTCAATCTCCTGACGATGGTCGTGATCCCGCTGATCGCGACCGCGCTGTTCGCCGGCATCGCCAAACTCGGTGACCTGCGCATGGTCGGTCGCCTGGTCGTGCGGACGCTCGCGTTCTTCTGGGCGACGGCGATCCTCGGCATCGCGCTCGGATTTCTGCTCGCGCTCACGCTGCTTCCGCAGACGTCGTTGACCGCCGAGCAACAAGATGCCGTGCGGTCCGCCGCTGGCGCCGACGCCACCGTGATCCAGCGCGCCGCCGAGGGCATCCCTACGGGAGCGCAATTCATTAGCCAGCTGGTACCGGCGAACCCCTTCAAGGCCGCGGCGGACGGCAACCTGCTGCCCATCATCGTGTTCGTGACGATCTTCGGGATCGCCGCCGCTTCGCTGCCGCCCGAGAAGCGGGCGCCACTCACGAGCATCGCCGATGCCGTGACCGACGCCCTGGTTCGGATTGTCCACTGGGTGTTGTTGGTCGCGCCCGTCGGGATCTTCGCGCTGGTCGCGCCGTTCGTGGCGCAGGTCGGCTGGAAGCTGGTGTTCGCGATGCTCGGATTCATCGCGACCGTCATTCTGGGTGTCCTGCTGTTCATCGCGATCATCTACTTGCCGAGCGTTTGGCTGCTCGCCCGCCTCGGACCGTTGCGCTTTCTGCGCGTGGCCTTCCCCTCGATGATGGTGGCGTTCTCGACAACCACGTCAATGGCGGCGCTCCCGGCCATGCTCGATGCCGCCGACCGCAACCTGCAGCTGCCGCGCCCCGTCTCGGGCTTCGTGCTGCCGCTCGGCGTCACCATCAATCGGGGCGGGAGTGCCGTCTTTCAGGCAATTGCGGTCGTGTTCATCGCGCGTCTCTACGGCATGCCATTCGGCGTCGAGCAGGTCTTCGCGGCCGGCATCGCGGTGTTTCTGGCATCGCTCACGGTCGCAGCGGTTCCATCCGGAGGGGTCATCAGCCTGCTCCCCGCCTTCCAGGCCACCGGCTTGCCGGTGGCGGGCCTCACGATTCTCATCGGACTCGACCGCATCTCCGACATGTTTCGCACCATGGCGAATGCCACGGGCCATCTCGTGACCGCCGTCGTCGTCTCCGCG
>WNGI01005060.1_pt2 | contig 11838 bp, 8 predicted proteins | sample 5400621 | NCBI WGS metagenome assembly WNGI01 (sample SAMN13153374, study PRJNA577476) | soil metagenome | isolation source: 20 cm soil or saprolite under Garry oak tree replicate 1 | place: USA:California | collected 2016-06-15
GATTTCGACGTGTTTCTCACGACGGTCGGTCGGCGTCATGTGGGGGCGCTCGCACGCGACTCGATCCGGGGCACCTGGGTCGAGCCGCTCGATCTGGGGAGCGCGTCCGGTTCGTTCGCGGCCGCCAGGATGCCGTGATGATCCGTCCCACGCTCACCGTGGCCGTTGTTGTATGCGCGGCCGCGCGTCTCGACGCGCAGACGTGCATCGCGCAAGCGCCGCCGGCGAACCTGTGGACCTGCACGGCCAATACGAGTGCGTTGCTGGTGATCGGGGACGTCTTATCACTGACGCTCAGCGCCACGACAACGCCGCTCACGCCGCCCTCCGCGGTTGACTATGACGCGGGGTTCGTGGCCAATACGGGCCCTATGGCGACCGTGCGTGGGAATCGGGCGTGGCGGTTGCAGATCAGCGCGGCGACGGCGACGTGGACCGCGGTGAATACGGAGCCCGGCGTGAGCGCGCGCGCAAACAAGCCCGCGGGCGATTTGCTCCGCGCCACCGCCGTGGGCGGGCCATTTACCGCGCTCAGCACGACGCCGGCAACCGTTGTCTCCGGCGGCGCGAGCGTGGGGACAGCGACGAACTTCTTCTTTCGAACGACGTACGCCTGGGCTGTGGATACGCCGGGTACCTACTCGCTCGTGGTGACGTTTACGTTGCTCGCTCCATAGGGCCTCGCGGCCTCTCCCCCTCCGCCAGTTCGCGCAGCACCCTCAGCGGAATCATCTGGACGAGACTCCGCGCCCAACCTAAACCGCATTATGTTACGCCGCCAATGAATCTCCTCGGATGGATCGACGCTCCGCAGCAGTCACTGGCACAGTGGGATGAGCTCGTCGCGTTGGCGGCTGCGGCACGCGCCGACGGACTGGATCACACGCTGGTGTGCGGCATGGGCGGCTCGAGCCTCGTGGCCGAGGTGCTGGCGGAGACGTTCCGGAAGAACGAGCTCCACGTCCTTGACAGCACCAATCCCGACGCGGTCTGCGCGGCAGAGCGGGTGCACGATCTTTCACGCACGTTGCTTCTCGTCGCGAGCAAGTCCGGCAACACGGTCGAGACGCTCGCCTTCTGCAACTATTTCCTGCGCCGCGCCCGTCCCGAGCAATTCATCGCCATCACGGAAACCGAGAGCCCGCTCGACTCGCTTGGTCGGGAGCGCGGCTTCCGCGCGGTCTTGCCGCATCCGCCCGATGTGGGTGGTCGCTACTCAGCCTTAACCGCGATCGGCATGCTGCCGGCTGCGCTGCTCGGCATCGATGGCCGGACGCTGCTCGAGCGGACCAGGGGCGTTGACGTCAAGGCGGCGAAGGCGTTGGGCGTCGCGATCGCCGATCGCGCCATGGCCGGGCGGGATAAGCTGGTGGTGACAGCGCCACGCCAGGTCGATTGGCTCGCGCACTGGGTGGAGCAGCTGGTGGCGGAGAGCTCAGGGAAAGATGGCCGCGGCGTCATTCCCATCGTGCACGATCCTCTCCGCGCCGCGCTGCCGGACATGCAGTCGGTCGGCCCGCAGGAGATCTCGAGCGATCCCCTCGACCTCGGCATCGAGTTCTTGCGCTGGGAATACGCCACGCAGGCGCTGTGCGAGCGGCTCGGCGTGAATGCGTTCGATCAGCCGGACGTGGACGACGCGAAGCGACTGGCGCGCGCCGAGTTGACGGGCGCGAAGCAGTCCGGTCCGTTGGCGACGCTCTCGCTTGAAACGCTGCGGCGCAGTGCTCGACCGGGAGACTACTTCGCGATCCTCGCGTATCTCCCGCAGGGGCCGCACGTGCTGGCGGAGCTCCAGGGGGTGCGCGCGGTGTGGGGGAAGGCGCTGAACTGCGCCACGACCCTCGGTTTTGGCCCGCGCTACCTCCATTCGACCGGCCAGCTGCATAAGGGCGGTCCCAACACCGGACTCTTCCTGGTGGTTACCGCCGACACCCGCGAGGACATGCCGATCCCGGGGATGGCGTGGACCTTCGGCGAGCTGTACCGCGCCCAGGCGCGCGGCGATGTCCGCGCCCTCCTGGCGCGCGGCCGCCGGGTCGCGCACGTCCATCTCTCGAGCCTCGCGGAGATCGCGCAGCTGCACCCGTGACCGGCGGCGCTGGAGCGGGCGGGGGGGGCGGGGGGGGCGCGAGCGCCGCGGGGGGAGCGTACATCTTTCACCTGATCCCGCACACCCATTGGGATCGTGAATGGTTCCTGCCGCGCGCGACGTTCCACGCCCGGCTCATCCCCCTCATCGATGATCTCATCGACCGTCTCCACGCCGACTCATCGTTTCGCAGCTTCCTGCTCGATGGTCAGACTGTCCTCGTCGAAGACTATCTGCGCTCGCGTGCGGAGCGCGAGAGCGACATCAAAACGCTCGTCAAGAGCGGCCGGCTGCAGGCCGGCCCGTGGTATGTGCTCGCCGACGAACAGATTCCCTCCGGGGAATCGCTGCTGCGTAACCTCCTGCTCGGCTCGGCCGACGCCGAACGCTGGGGCGGCAGGCTCGACGTCCTGTACTCGCCGGACGCGTTCGGCCATCCTGCCGTCTTGCCGGCGCTGGCGCGCGAATTCGGCATCAAGTTCGGCGTGCTGTGGCGAGGCTTGGGCGGCGGAGGCGGCGAGTCCGGCCAGGAACGTGACCTGTTTCGTTGGAAGGGGCCGGACGGTCGTGACATCCTGCTGTGGCACATGCCGCCCAATGGCTATGAGATCGGCGCCGCGCTGCCGGGCGCGGGGTCGCGGCTGCCCGACATCTGGAAAGAAGTTCGCGCGACGCTGGTGCAGCGCGCGGCGGGGAAACATGTGCCCGTCTTCATCGGCGCCGACCATCATGCACCGCACCCCGCGCTGTCGCGGCTGCGCGACGTGCTTGCCGAGCTCGAGCCCGCGAGTGCGTTTCGCATCTCACGCCTCGATGAATTCTTCCAGGCTGCCGAGAGCACAACCGCTCGCACCATTGCGGGCGAGCTGCGCTGGTCGTACGGCTACACCTGGACCCTGCAGGGCGTCCACAGCACGCGCGCACCGTTCAAGCGCCACCACGGCGCAGTCGAGCTGTTCCTCGAGCGCATCGCGGAGCCGTTGAGCGCGCTCGCTCGATACACGGGTGGTCGCGATCGCAGACCGCTGCTCGACACCGCGTGGCGCACGCTCGTGCGCACCCAGTTTCACGACACTCTCTGTGGATGCTCGGCGGACGAAGTGACCGCTGCCGCTGAGCAGCGGCTGAACGATGTCGCCGCCTACGCCGCCGAGCTGCGGCGTGACGCCTTGCATGCGCTCATCGGGTACGATCCCGACACCGCCCGCGAGCAGACGCCTGCGGCCGATGCTGCCCTCGTGCTGTGGAATCCCGCGCCCCGGCCGCGCGGCGGCGTCACGGTTGTCGACGTTTCGTTTTTTCGGCGCGATGTGTTCGTCGGACCGCCCTCAGATGATCGCCGGCACCGCGAAGGAGCGGGGTTCCGGCCCTTCGCGTTGCATGGCGCGCTCCCCGATGGCCGCGCCGTTCCCGTGCAGGTCCTGGCGCGCCGCGTGACGCAGGAGCGGATCGACGCGGCCCGCCATTCGCCCGACCAGGACGAAGTGGACCAGGTGCGCATCGCGTTTCGCGCTCCGACCGTCGCGGGGTTGGGCCTGGTGGCCCTGCGCGCGGGCGCGGCGGTGCCTCTGGGAAGGGCCGAAGACGTGCACGTCCGCGGACGTTCGCTCGAGAATCGGTTCGTGGAGGTCGCGCTCGAGCCGAATGGCGCGATCACGATCGTCGATCGCCGCCGGAACGAGCGTTACAGCGATCTGTTGCGTCTCGAAGATTCGGGCGACGCCGGCGACGCCTACAGCTACTGTCCGCCCGTTCGTGACCGCGTCAAACAGAGTCGCGGACCGATCACGGTCCGCCGGCTCGCGGCGGGTCCGCTGGTTGCCGCGCTCGAGGCTCGGTGGGAAGTGACGCGCGGGATCGACGCGCGCCTCGTGATCCAGCTGTACGCCGACAGCCCGATCCTCCGCGCGACGCTCGAAATCGACAATCGCAACACATACCATCGGTTGCGCGCGCGCGTGCCGACGGGTCTCGCGGGCGAGCCGGCGACGGCGGGAACGGCCTTTGGCGTCGTCGAGCGGCACGCCGTGGCCGTCGAGCCGGGCGCGTATCCCCGGGAGACGCCTGTGCGCACCGCGCCGGCGCACCGCTTCGTCGCGGCGGCACGCGGCGGTCGCGGGCTCGTCATCCTGGCGCCCGCGTTCTTCGAGTATGAATGGACCACCAAGGGCGATCTTCTCCTGACGCTGCTCCGCGCCATCGGAGACTTGTCGCGTGGCGATTTGCCAACGCGACCCGGCCACGCGGGCTGGCCCACCACGATTCCGGGTGCGCAATGCATCGGGACGACGCGAATCGATCTGGCGCTGGCGCCGGTCAGCAGTGCCGACGTCGATCGCGGCGATTTTCTCGCTCACGTTTGGGAAGACGCGTTCCTGCCGCTCACTGGTCTGTGGCTGCGCGACGGCGCATCGCTCAAGCTCGCGCCGTTGGACATCGCCCTCGAGGGAAGCGGGCTTGTGTTCTCGGGGGTGAAGCCCTCCCAGGTCGGCTCCCCGGTGGTGCTGCGCTGCTACAACGCCACCAATCACAAGGCGGCGGGGGCGTGGCGGTTCGGCACCGGTGTGAAGACGGCGCATCGCGTGCGCGCCGATGAGCGGGAGGCGGTGGCGCTTGTCCTGGAGCAGCGCGGCAACGTCGTGCGGTTCGTCGCCGAGCCGCACGAAATCGTTTCGATCATGGTGACGTGATGCAGGAACACATTCTCACCACACCGCGGACCGCGCGGTACTTCACGGTCGGCTCGCTCGAGGAAGCGGCTGAGCTGTGGATCGTGTGTCACGGCTATGGCCAGCTGGCGTCACGTTTCCTCGAGCGGTTTGGTCTTATTGCCGATGATCAGCGTTGCGTCGTGGCTCCGGAAGGTCTCTCGCGTTTCTACCTCACCGAGAACCCGGCGGAGCGGCGCGTCGGCGCGAGCTGGATGACCAAGGAAGATCGCTTGCACGAGATCGACGACTACGTGCGTTATCTCGACGCGCTGTACGACCACGTCGCCACCGGAAAGGAAAAGGTCACCGCGTTGGGATTCTCGCAGGGTTCGGCGACGGTCTGTCGTTGGACGATGCTCGGGGCGGCGCGGATCGATCGCCTGATCGTCTGGGGTGGGGAAGTGCCGCCCGATCCCGACCTCGGAGAGCGTCGCGCCGCAGAGCGGCTGCGCCATGCCCGGCTCACCCTGGTCTACGGCGATCGCGACGAGTTCTTCACGCCGAAGATCGTTGCCGCGACCGAGGCGCGGCTACGCGATCACGCGATTCCCTACGAGTTGGTGGCCTTCGAGGGCGGCCACGAGATTCACCCGGCGACGCTACGGAAGCTGCTGTGAGGGATCGAGGACGTCCCGCAGCGCATCCCCCAGCAAGGTGCAGGCGACGACCACCAACACGAGCGCCACACCCGGCGCGGCGGCGACCCACGGCGCGTTGACCAGCACGTCGCGCCCCGAGGCAATCATGTTGCCCCACGACGGCGTCGGCGGCTGCACCCCGAGCCCGAAATACGAAAGGCCCGCTTCCAGCGTGATCGCGTTGCCGATGCCCAGCGCCCCCGCCACGATCACCGGCGTCAGCGCATTCGGCAGAATGTGGCGGGCAAGCACGCGCACGCGCGGCGCACCCACCGCTCGCGCGCCCTCGACGAAGGGCCGCACGGCGAGCGCGCGCACCTCACCATGCACCAGCCGGGCAATGCTCATCCATCCCGTGAGTCCGAGCACGATAATCACCAGGGCGGTACTCGGCTGCCATAATGCCGCAATCAACAGGAGCAGCACGACGCGCGGGATCGCCAGCACGAAGTCGGTGAGCCCGATCAGTGTCATGGCGATGGGTCCGCGCCAAAATCCGGCGACCGCCCCGACCATGACACCGAGGACGATCGAAACCATCACGGCGATCACGCCGACACCCATCGACACGCGGGCGCCGTAGACCAACCGCGTCCACACATCGCGTCCGAACCGGTCCGTGCCGAGCGCATGAAACGCTCCGCGCGTGTCGCTGGAGAGGGGGGGAACGAAACGCGTCGCCACGATGTCGCGCTGTGCGGCCGGCTGGCCGTTGGTCACCAGCGGTGCGAACAGGGCGCAGAGGAGCACGACGAGCAGCACCATCGCGCCGAAGGCGGCGCGCCCGTCTCTGAGCAAGCGCGTCATGCTGAAGCACTCCGCAGGCGCGGATCGAGCCACGCCGCCAGGATATCGGCCAGAAGATTGCCGGCGACGACCAGCGCCGCACTCACCGTGGTCGCCGCCATGACGACGGGGTAGTCGCGCGCCTGCACCGCTTCGACGAGAATGCGTCCCACGCCGGGCCAGGCAAACACGGCTTCGATGAAGACGGCGCCGGAAAACAGCGCCGGCAGCGACAGGCCGAGCAGGGTGACGATGGGTGTGAGCGCGTTGCGCAGCGCGTGACGGGCGATCACCTGCCGGGGCACGAGCCCCTTGGCGCGCGCGGTCGTGATGAACGGCTGGCTCAACGTGTCGAGCATCGCGCCGCGCGCAAACCGCGCGGCGCCTCCGATACCGATCAGCGTGAGCGTGGTGAGCGGCAGGGCGAGGTGGCGCAGGCGATCCACCATCCACGCGCCGCCGCTCAGGTAATCCGCGTCGAGTCCCGCGGCGCCAAAGGCGGGCAGCCATCGCGCCCAGTAGGTGAAGACGAGCACCAGCATCAGGGCCAACCAGAAACCCGGCAAGGCGAACAACGTCACCGTGGTGACCGAGAGGATCGTGTCGGTACGGGATCTGGAGCGCGCCGCCTGAATCGCGCCGATGAACAGCCCGATCAGGTAGCTCAGCAGCAACGACAGCGCGACGAGCCGCACCGTGGCGGGCCAGGCGTCGCCCAAAACCGCCCGCACGGGCCGCCCCCGGGCGATGCTGGTCCCCCAATCACCGCGCCCCAAACGTCCTAACCAGCTTGCGAACTGCGCTGGGAGCGGCCTGTCGAGCCCGAGCGCGCGCCGCTGCGCGGCGACCTGCGCCGCGGTCGCGGTCTGCCCCAGCATCAGCTCGATGGGATCGCCCGGTGCGGCGTGCAACAGCAAGAAGGTGAGTGTGACGACGCCGAGCACGACGGCGAAACCGGCGAACAGGCGGTGTGCCAGCCTGGCAAGCATCGGCGGGAATCTCGCGCCACCCCCCGTGCCCCGCTAGAATGCGTGCGTGTCGCGCATGCCGGTTCCCACTCTCCTCGCGGCAGCTCTGCTGGTGACGTGCGCGTGCGGCGATGAGGCCGCACACCGCGGCGCAACCGTCCTGTTCGCATCCGGCGCCGACCTGCAGAGCATCAACCCGCTGCTCACGATGCATTCGCTCGCGCGTCAGGTGCAGCGCTATGTGCTGCTCACGACGCTGGCGCGCTACGACTCGCTGCTCGTGCCGCAGCCGTACCTCGCGCGCAGCTGGCGCTGGTCGGTCGATCGCCGCGTGCTCACGTTCCAGCTGCGGACCGATGTGCGCTGGCACGACGGCACGCCGACGACGGCCCGCGACGTCGTATGGACGCTGCAAGCGGCGCGCGACCCGGCGACCGGCTATCCGCGTTTCGCTGAGCTGCAAACGCTTGCGTCCGTCGCCGCATTGGACGACTCCACCGTCGAGCTGCGCTTTTCGCGGCCGGCCGGCGACTTCCCCTTCGTTCTCACCGACCTCGCGATCCTGCCGGCATATCTGCTCGACAGTGTCCCGCATGCCCGTCTCCGCGAGGCCGCGTGGAACGTGAACCCCGTCGGCAACGGCCCCTTCCGGTTCGTCACGCACGAGCCAAACCGGCGCTGGGTGTTCGCGAGGAATCCCGATTTCCCCGCCGACATGGGAGGACCGCCTCAGGTCGAGCGGTTCATCGTCGTCGTCGTGGACGAGCCGATGGTCAAGCTGTCGGCGCTCGCGTCGGGAGAGCTCGACTTTGCCGGGATCAGCCCACAGCACGTCGCGTTTGTGCGCCGCCACAGCGGGCTCGCGGTGCGCGAGTATCCCATGGTGCTCCCGTATGGGCTCGTCTTCAACACGCGGCGCCCGCCGTTCAACGACCGTCGCGCGCGAGTGGCCGTCGCACTCGCGATCGATCGGCAGGAAATCGTGGATGGCTACCTGTTTGGACTCGCGACTGTTGCGGATGGCCCCGTCCCGCCCGGCCTGCCGTGGTACGTTGCGCCTCCACATCTGCCGGTCGCTCCCGATTCGGCGCGCCGGCTCGTGACCGCGCTGGGGAGCGGCTCGCCGCTGAGCTTCGAGCTCCTGACCGTCGGCAGTGGAGAAGGAGCGCTGGAGCAGATGCTGCAGGCGCGGCTCAACGCCGTCGGCTTCAAGGTCACGATTCGCCAGCTCGAAAACTCCACCTTCTTGAGTCGCGTGTTCGGACCGAGACACGATTTCACGGCCGCTGTCGCCGGGATTTCCGGCGATCCGGGACTCGGTTTCCTGCGGTCGCTCGACAGCGTCACCGGGATTGCGATTCCAGCCGACCCCGTGCTGGCGCAGCGCGTGTTCGCCGATCAGCTGCCGGTCGTCTGGCTCTATCACGCGCGCGGCGTTCAGGCGATGAGCAGCCGCGTGCGCGGCGTCCGCATGGATATCCGCGGCGAGCTGCCGACCGTCGCCGCGTGGCGGGTCACGCCATGAGGCGGCGCGATCTGCCGACCGAATTCCACGCCACCGCGCCGATGCGGCTCGACTTCGCCGGCGGCTGGACCGACGTGCCCCCGTTCTCTGCGCGCGAAGGCGGCGTCGTGGTCAACGCCGCGATCGAGCTGCGCTCGCACGTCGAGCTGCGGGTGGGCGGCAAGCTGCTGCGATTCGTGTCGGAGGAGCTCGGCGAAACGCTGGAGTGCGCCAACGCCGGCGGTCTCACGCCGGGCGGCAAGCTGCCGCTGCTCAAGGCGGCGGTGCGCATGTTCCCCGTGTTGGGCGGCTTCACGCTGATCACGCGCAGCGACGCACCGGCGGGATCGGGACTGGGCAGCTCCGGCGCCCTCGGTGTGGCGCTCGTCGGCGTGTTGAGCCGAGCTCGGCAGGAAGCGCGCGCGGAGCGCGAGTGCGCGGAGCAGGCATGGCAGGTCGAGACGATCGAAGCGCAGCTGCCGGGAGGAAAGCAGGATCAGTATGCGGCCGCGCTGGGCGGGTTCCATCGCCTGAGTTTTCGCGATCCCGACGTGGGCATCGAACCCGTGACCGTCGACCCGGATTTCGCTGCCACGCTCGAACGACAAGTGTTGCTCTGCTACACCAACCAGAGTCGCATCTCGGGCGATACGATCTCACGGGTGATGCAGGGATTCGAGCGCGGCGACCGCACGATCACCGCCGCCCTCCACGGTATCAAAGCTGCAGGGGAAGCGATGGTCGAAGCGCTGCGCCGCGCCGACCTGGCGCGGGTCGCCGCGGTGCTCAGCGAGAATTGGAAACACCAGCAGGCGCTCGATCCCGGCATGCGCACGGAAGAGATGGCGCAGTTGGAGCAGGCGGCCGGGGCGGCCGGCGCGCTGGGCGGGAAGGCGGCAGGTGCTGGTGCCGGCGGCTCGATGTTCTTCATTATGAAAAGCGATGCCCGGACGGCAGCCGATGCAGTTACAGCGACGGGTGCCCGGGTGTTGCCCGTCGTGTGGGCGACGGAAGGGGTGCGATCGTGGTGACGGCTGAAGAGCTCGCGGCACGCAGGGACGTCGTCGCAGCGTCGTCCGACCTGCAGGCGCTGCTCAGCCATCTGCGCGAGCGCGCGCAGCCAGTGCTCGAGCGCATGCCGCATATCCCGGAGCAGAAGGCGCTCCTGTCGACCGATGGCGGCGTGTGCCCCGATGATGGGACGGCGCTGATGTTCGATCCCTGGAGCCCGACCGAGCACCGCTGTCCTCGTTGCGACAAGCGGTGGCGCGGCGAACGCCACGATCGTCACTGGGCTCGATTTCAACACCTGTGGTTGGCCGAGCGGGCCGTCCACCTCGCGACGGTCGCGGCTCTCGGCGACAAGAACGATTGCGCCGCGGCGAAGCGCGCGGGCGAGATCCTCACCGGCTACGCCGAGCGATACTGGCGGTACCCGAATCGCGACAATTTGCTCGGACCAAGCCGGCTCTTTTTTTCCACGTACATCGAATCGATCTGGACCAGCAACTACCTCGCGGCAGCCATGATGCTGCGCGCTGCCGACCTGCTGGACGAGAGCACGACCAAAGCCGTCAATCAGTTGATCGAAGAGGCGGCAACGCTGATCGGCGATTACGACGAGGGATTCTCGAACCGTCAGACCTGGAACAACGCCGCACTCACGGCAGTCGCCGTCTGGTTCGAGGACGAAGAGCTGGCGCGGCGCGCCATCGAAGGTGACACGGGACTCATCGCGCATCTCGTGCGCGGCTACGGCCGCGACGGCATGTGGTACGAAGGCGAGAATTACCATTTGTTCGCGCTGCGTGGCCTGTTGACGGGAACGGCGTGGGCGCGCTTTGCCGGTATCGACTTCTGGTCCGAGCAGCGACTGGCTCCGCGCATGGACGCGGCGCTGCGCGCTCCGACGCTGACCGCGTTGCCGGATTTCACGTTTCCCGCCCGCAAGGACGCGCGCTTTGGCGTCTCGCTGGCGCAGCCGGCCTTTCTCGAGCTCTGGGAAGTCGGGCTCGGCAACATGGTGAGCCGTGAACCGGACGCCGTGGGCGGGAACGAGCTCGCGTCATGGCTCGGCGCGTTGCATCGCGTCCCGCCGCCTGCTCCTGAGCTGCTCGAGTCGTACTTGCATGACTTCGGCGCGCCACGCCCGGCGCACGGGGGACGCCGCTCGCTTTCCTGGTGGTCGTTGCTCGAAATGGTTCCCGAGCTTCCTCCGGTCGAGCAGCCGTGGCAGCCAGAGAGTGTGCTGCTCGAGAGCCAGGGATTGGCGGTTCTGCGCCGCGGGGACCGCTACGTGAGCCTCGAGACTGGCTCGAGCACCGCGGGACACGGCCACCCCGATCAGTTACACCTCACCGTCCATGCCAATGGCGTGCACTGGTTGCCGGATCCGGGAACGGGGCGCTACGTCACGCGGGACCTTTTTTGGTATCGCTCCATCCTCGCGCACAACGCCCCCGGCCTGGATGGTGCGGGGCTGGCCGATGAGACACGTTGCGAATGTTTTGCGGAAGAGGGCGATTGGGCCTGGGTGCGGGGGCGTGCGGGGAACGTCAGCCGCACTGTGGTGGCTGGCCCCTCCTACATCGTGGACGTTGTTGAGCTGTCCGCTCGCGAAGATCATCTCCTCGAGCTGGCGTGGCATTTCGATGGCGCCGTTGATATCGAGACCAAGGGGCGTTGGGTGGACGATGCGATCGACTCGGAGTTCGTGACGCGCGCCCAGCGGTTCGTACCAGATGCGCCGGGGTCTCTCGTGCTGAGTATTACGGCGCACGCGGAGGGAGGCGCACGGCTCACCGCGCATGCCGTCTTCGAAGGCGAGCTCGTGCGGGCCGACGGGCCGCCGCTGCCCGGCCGCATCGAGCGCGCACCGTTCTGTCTCGCGCGCGCGCGGGGCCGCAATGTGCGGATCGTCACGGTGCTCGAGTCCCACACCGCGGAGCGAGCCGTTCGCACTGTTCGGACGCGCGGTGAGGCGGTGGAGGTCGAGACGAGCGCTCGTGTCGAGCGCCACCGCCCCGGAAACGCGGAGTGGACGATCGAATCGGTGGACGGCAAGGCACCACCCCGGGTGCTGCGTGGCGCGCGCGAAACCCCGCCGCCCTTCAAGCAAATGGTCGAGATCGACCCGCCG
>WNGI01010261.1_pt1 | contig 11838 bp, 10 predicted proteins | sample 5400621 | NCBI WGS metagenome assembly WNGI01 (sample SAMN13153374, study PRJNA577476) | soil metagenome | isolation source: 20 cm soil or saprolite under Garry oak tree replicate 1 | place: USA:California | collected 2016-06-15
GGCGCCGCCTGTTGGAAATCCCGGCATTGGCACAGCGCTGGCGGCCGGGCCGCTGTCGCTAGAAATGGTGGGAAGCTGCATGGTGCTCCCGACCGTGCTTTGCTTAGCTGTGGTTCTCTGTGCGAGTGCGAATGGGATCACGCACACGGCGAGCAGGAAAAGCAGGTAAAACGCGGCTCGAATAAGATGCGCTTCAACCGGGGGCTTAATGCGCCTTTTCATAACTCGGATTTGCGGATGCCGATCTTACCTGGGATGACAAGAAAACGTCGAGACCTTTTTCTTTCTTTTTTGGAGAAAGGCGGATGACCGGGCGCGCCGAAGCCGAAGGTGTTCCACGGATGACGCAGCAGCCTTCGTCGAACTACGGCCTGCCGAGGATTCAGACAGATTGATTTTTTTTATCTGGAAGCCATGAAGCCAGGAATTCCCGAGAAATGGCACGCCCGGAAGCTACCTGGATCCGGCCGAACCGACGCTCTACCATTTTCGTGGCTTGCGAAATTCCGTCTCCTGCGTTCCTGATTTTCGGATTCCGAATAATCCGAAGAAACCTACAGTTGTTGCGTCCGTCGGCGCGTGATGGACAATCAGCTAGCAAAGTGAAGACGTCTGAAAATTTCCAGATTCGTCCGGCGCGCGTAGAGGACGTGCCGATCATTCTTCAACTGATTCGCGATTTGGCGACGTACGAGCGTGCGCCGCACCAAGTTACGGCGACTGAAGAACAGCTCGTTGATGTTTTGTTTGGCGAACGGCCAGCGGCGGAAGTTCTCCTTGCGTTTGAGGGACAATTGCCCATCGGATTTGCAGTTTTCTTCCATAATTTTTCCACCTGGCTAGGGCGACCGGGGCTTTATCTCGAAGACTTGTTCGTTAAGCCTGACAAGCGCGGCAAAGGATATGGTCGCGCGTTGCTGGTGGAGCTTGCCAAGATTGCGCGTAATCGCGGGTGTGGCCGGATGGAATGGGCCGTGCTGGATTGGAATGAGCCGGCCATCAAGTTTTATCGCTCGCTTGGCGCAAAGCCGATGGACGAATGGACCGTGTTCCGATTAACGCGGGATGAGATAGCGAAACTGGCGGGTGGAAAGCAACTCGAACAAGAGTAACAGGAAGAGCAGGAGGAGGAGGTAGGAACACGAATAAGCTTAAGAGGAAGAGTTAAATGGCGAAGGAACACACAAAGATCGAGGACTACGCATTTCTGAGCGATACACAGACAGGCGCACTGGTGAGCCGCGACGGCTGCGTCGATTGGCTCTGCTTTCCGCGATTTGATTCGCCGGCGTGTTTCGCGTCGCTGCTCGGCGACACAGAAAATGGGCACTGGCGGTTTTTTCCGAAGGACGAGGTTATAGCGACGTGTCGACGCTACTGTGGAGAAACACTCATTCTCGAAACTGAAATTGAAACAGAGAGCGGCGCGGTTCGTCTGATCGATTTCATGCCGCCCCGCGGCGAGAACCCAGACATGATCCGCATCGTCGAAGGTGTGCGCGGCAATGTCCCGATGCAGATGGAGCTGGTCATCCGCTTCGATTACGGGCACATTGTGCCATGGGTGCGAAGGCGCAAGCGCTTTGAAGGCCTTGAGGCAATCGCCGGGCCGGATGCGTTGATTTTGCGAACGCCTGTCGAAACGTGCGGGAAAGACTTAACCACTGTGGCCGAGTTCACTGTGGCAAAAGGCGACCGCATCCCCTTTGTCCTAACCTGGTTCGCCTCTCACACCGATCCGCCGAGGAAAATACACGCCGAGCACGCATTGCACGACACGGAGGTATTCTGGACAGATTGGGCGAAACGATTTCACACCACAGGTAAATGGCGCGAAGCAATCGTGCGCTCACTGATCACGCTCAAAGGATTGACCTATGCGCCAACAGGCGGCCTGGTCGCGGCGCTGACCACATCCTTGCCCGAGCAGATAGGAGGCGTGCGCAACTGGGACTATCGGTTCTGCTGGCTGCGAGATGCGGCGCTGATTTTACTCGTCCTACTCGGAGCGGGCTATCGCGAAGAAGCAAAAGCGTGGCGAGAATGGCTTCTGCGCGCGATCGCCGGCAGCCCGGCACAAATGCAAACGATCTACGGCGTCCGCGGTGAACGCCGACTCATTGAATATGAGGTTCCGTGGCTGTCGGGATATGAAAATTCCCGGCCAGTGCGCGTCGGCAACGCAGCTTCCAACCAGTTTCAGCTGGACGTGTATGGCGAAGTATTAGCTGCAGCGTGGCAGGGTCATCGTGCTGGACTCAAAATGACCGAAGCTGATTGGGCGCTGATGGTCTCGCTCATAAAATTCCTGGAGTCGCACTGGCAAGAACCAGACGAGGGCATCTGGGAGGTCCGTGGTGGCCGTCAGCAGTTTACGCACTCAAAAATGATGGCGTGGCTGGCCTTCGACCGCGCGATCAAGCTGGTTGAGCACTGCGAGTGTGCGGCGGACCAGCACGTCGGCCGCTGGCAAAAAATTCGCGATCAAATTCACGCCGAAGTTTGCGAGCGCGGCTACAATCCGAAGAAAAAAGCTTTTACGCAGGTTTATGGGTCCGATGCGCTGGACGCGAGCCTGCTCACAATGCCGCTCTCTGGGTTTCTCCCGGTCACCGACGAGCGCGTCAAGAGTACGGTTGAAGCGATTGAACGCGAACTAATGCAGGATGGCCTGGTGCTACGCTATCGGCCACAGGAAACCGGCGTTGATGGATTGCCCGGTACCGAGGGAGTGTTTCTTCCGTGCTCGTTTTGGTTGGCCGATTGTTTGCACCTCCTCGGTCGCAAAAAAGAGGCACGAGAATTATTCGAGCGCCTGCTCGATCTGCGCAACGATCTGGGGCTCTTCTCCGAAGAGTACGACCCGCGCGCGAAGCGTCAGCTGGGAAATTTTCCTCAGGCCTTTTCGCACGTCGCAATGATTAGTTGCGCTCGTATTCTGGGCGATGAGGAGACCATGTTGGCTCGCGAGATTTAGACTTGTATCTCGCTCGCAGAAACGAGCCGTCGAATCAAATCGTCGAGCGTGACGATTCCGCGAAAATTTTTCTTATGATCCACGACAGCAGCAAGACCAAGCCGGGCAGCGCGCAACTGCTGCACAATCCGGTAGGCAGGCTCATCCTCCGTAGTGGTTACAATGCGCCGGACGTAATTGCCCAGCGGCTTGTCACCGTTTTCGTCCAGCAGGATGTCGAGGATATTGACCAGTCCAGCAGGTTGGCCGTCCGGCGGAACTATCGGCAGACGATCAACACCGGACGCGGCGGAGACCTCCACTGCTTCCTGTGTTGAAGCACTCGGCTGCAACGCGACCACTTTCTTCGAGCGCAGCATCACGTCGCGAACTTTGACGCCGCGAAAATCAACGACGCTATGAATCATCGCGCGCTCGGTCGGCGTGAGAGAGCCTTCACGCTCACTTTCCGTGGTGATCTGCTTTAACTCTTCGCGCGCGGCAAAAAGACGCGCGCGTTTCGCGGCACGAGCTGGCAGGATCAGCTTGCCAAGACGTGCACCGAGTTCGAGCAGAGGTGAAAACAACGTTGATGCCAACTCGAGCACCCCGGCAAGCCGGGCTAGCGCGTGAAAAGGAAATCGCCGGAACAACGATTTGGGCAGTACCGACAGCAGGAATAGATAGACCGGAAGCGCGATCGCCACAGAGAAGAAGAAGCCGGCATAGCCGTACGACACAACCAGCTGGCGCGTCAGCAGGAGCAAGCCAAGTATGTCGGCTGCATTCGTGCAGAGCAAAACGGTCGCCAGCAACCGTTCCGGGCGTTTGAGCAGCCGATCCAGCCGTCGGGCCGCTGGTACTCCGCGTTTCAAATTCTGTCGAAACCGCACCGGATCGATCGAGAGGAGCCCGCTCTCAAGTCCGTTGAAGAAAAACGAAACAATCCAGCAACAAAAAATGATGAACCAGTCGATCATGCTGCAGCCTCAAACGCGCTTGTTTTCTCCAGCAGAACTTCTTCAATTCGTTTGCGCCCGGAGCGACGCACGGTGATGGCAAGACGCGGAATCTCGAGTTTTGTGCCAGAGGGCGGCAAATACCCAAGACGGGTAAAGATCAATCCGCCGATTGTGTCTATGCCGTCGACGTCAATTTGAAAACCAAGATGTTCGCTTAAATCATCAAGGCGCGCGTTGCCGCTTACGAGAAATCTACCGTCCCCGAGCGGCTCGATGTAGAGATCGACGTCGTCCCGAGGCAACGCGTCACTAAGAATCTCTTCGACAATATCCTCGATGGTGATGATCCCCTCGATACCGCCAAATTCGTCAACCACCACTCCCATCCCCTGAGGATGAGTCAGAAACAATTTAAGCAACTCGAGAGCGTGCATTGTCTCGGGGACAAACGAGGGAGCGATGAGTTTTTCGGTATAATGTTCCGACGCATCGAGCAGGAAGAGTTTCACGTCGATGATTCCGAGAATTTGATCAGGCGTATCGGCATAAACCGGGACGCGCCGATGACGTTTCTCCTTCAATCGCGCGATCGCCTCCTCGTTCGCCAAATCATCCGGCAGCATGAAACTATCGACACGCGGCGTCATGCAATCCTTTGCCGTTTTGTCGCCGAGCTTGATGATTTCCTGAATCATTTCGGCTTCGCCTTCATACAAAGCGCCTTCTTCTGCGCCCATTTCCATCAGCGTCTCCAGTTCCTCATCGGTCAAACGAGCTCGAATGCGCAAATGCGCAGGGGTGAGAAGATTGACCACGTAAGCGCTGACTGTCTCCAGTCCACGACCCATGCGATCAAGAAGCGGCATTGCGATTTGCAATGTCAGGGCGCCGATGGCCGAAAGTTTGTAAGGCGCAGAAAGCGCCAGGAGTTTTGGAATCAAATCACAGAGCAGTACGACGACGGCAAAGACCGCAATCCCAACCAGCCACTGCGGAATGCGTCCTGCCAGCGGACCTTCCCACAAGAAGAAAAGACACAACACCACCAGCACCACATTTACCACTCCGTCGCCGAGCAGCAGCACGTTCAGCACTCGACGCGGATTGTCCCGGAAAAGGTTTATGAATTTCGTGAGTCCGGCGTGATTGGCTTCCAGACGGCGCAATTGATGTGGCTTGAGCAGGAAGAGCGCCGTCTCTACTCCGGAGAAGAGCGCCGAGCAAAAAATCAATATCGCGATCGCCGCCAGCAAAACGCCCAGGGTGAAGGCAGTCATCTTCTATGGCGGCGTAGCCACGCCGGACGGCAGAAGTCGCCGGCCTGAGACGGGCCCGGTCCTCTCCTTGGAAGAGCTGGTGAGTGCTGGTTTGCTCATTCTCTGAGCCGCAAGCAAGTTAAGCGCTCCATGAACAAAGGCGAGAGGATTTCACATTTTGTCGCCCAGGTATCGGGTGAAAGTGTCGATCCTGACGAGACAAACATCGCAAACCACTCCTTCTACCGCGCGTTTTTCCGTTGCTGGAACGAACAACGCTACTACGAAGCACATGATGTGTTAGAGCAGCTTTGGCTCAAGACCAAATCGGGCGATGCGGACTATTTCAAAGGGCTAATCCAGGCCGCCGGCGCTTTCGTTCATCTTCAGAAACGGTTCGAACACCCATTGCACGCAAAACATGGCAGGCGTTTGCCGCCCGCCGTGCGTTTATTCAGGCTTGCGGAGAGCAACCTCTCGAGATTCGGCCCTCGGCATCATGGATTGGATGTCGCCGCACTTTGCCAGCTTTTACGGGCATACGCCGATCAAATCGTCGCATCCGATTACCAAACGAATCCATGGTCACCGGAAACAGCGCCAAAGCTGAAATTGGCGTAACCTGAGACATCTCTAACTTTTTCAAGTTAAGAGCAATGAGAGATTTGATTCGCTCACTTCCCGTTCGCTCAGCCTTCGGCCTTCCCGTCTATGTCGCGGCTTCCCGAGCCGCTCCATTCTCAACTTCGCTCGCAATGACAAGAATGGTGCTGTGAAGTCGCGCTCAGCCGTTCTCGTTCCATGACACGCCATTTCCGCTTTGGGTTTCTCGCGCTAACGTGGTTGGTGACATCGAGCGACACTTTTTCCGGATCTGCGTCTGCGCGTTCGGACCATACGAACCGGCTAGCGCACCAGAAGTCGCCGTACCTTCTCCAGCACGCGCATAATCCGGTCGATTGGTATCCGTGGGGCGAAGAAGCGTTCGCCAAGGCGCGTCGGGAAAATAAACCGATCTTTCTCTCGATTGGTTATTCCACCTGCCACTGGTGCCATGTCATGGCCCACGAATCATTCGAAAACGCCGAGGTGGCCGCGATCATGAATCGCGAGTTTGTAAATATCAAGGTGGACCGGGAAGAGCGTCCAGATGTTGACCGCGTTTACATGACATTTGTGCAGGCAACCACCGGCGGTGGCGGCTGGCCCATGAGCGTGTGGTTGACGCCAGATCTGAAGCCGTTTGTCGGCGGAACCTATTTCCCGCCGGAGGATCGATATGGTCAGCCTGGGTTTAAGAAAGTGCTGGAGCGAATCGCGACAGCTTGGAAAGAGAATCACGACAAGATCGTCGAGCAGGGCAGTAAAATCGTTGAGGCTCTGCGCGAGTCGCAATCGGGTGGGAAACCCGAGAGCAAAATCGACAGCACAGTGTTAGATGCCGCCTACCGGCAGCTCGACCGCAGTTACGACCCAAAGGAAGGCGGTTTCGGCAACGCCCCCAAATTTCCGCGGCCGGTCACACTCAATTTCCTCACCCGCTCTTACGCGCGCGATCCCAAGAGCGATTCGGCCAAACACTCGTTGGAAATGGCTCTGTTCACGCTGCGCAAAATGGCAGCGGGCGGAATGCACGATCACATCGGCGGCGGGTTTCACCGTTACTCGGTCGATCGGTACTGGCACGTGCCGCACTTCGAGAAAATGCTTTACGACCAGGCGCAGCTCGCGGTTGCGTACCTCGACGCATTTCAAATCACGGGTGATCGACAGTTCGAGTCGGTGGCGCGCGACATCCTTGATTATGTCGCCCGCGACATGACCTCAAAGGAAGGCGGCTTCTTCTCTGCCGAAGACGCCGACAGCCCTGTTGTAGCCGGGATCGGTGATCCCGGTCACGGGAAGACCGCTGAAGGCGCGTTCTACGTCTGGACGCAAAAAGAGATCGACGACGCACTCGGCGATGCCGCTGAGATTTTTACCTTTCACTACGGTGTGCAAGCGCACGGCAACGCGCCCGAAGGCAGCGATCCGCACGATGAATTCCGTGGCAAAAATATCTTAATCCAGCGCCACGCGATTTCGGAAACAGCGGCGCGCTTTAAGAAAAGCGAAGAAGAAATTGCCAGGTCGCTAGCGCAGAGCCGCCAGAAATTGTTTGCGATTCGCGTCAAACGACCGCGTCCTCATCTCGACGACAAGGTCATCGCCGCATGGAACGGGCTGATGATTTCCGCCTATGCCCGCGCCGCGCAAGTGCTGGACGACCCGCGGTATTTGGAAATCGCTGTACGCGCTACGAAATTTTTGCGGTCGAATCTGCACGATCCGCCTCGCAAGATTCTCTATCGCAATTATCGACAGGGGCGCAGTGATATTGAAGGCTTCGCTGACGATTACGCGTTCGTGATCCAAGGAGTGCTCGATCTTTACGAAGCTTCATTCGATGTCGAATGGCTAAAGTTCGCAGCCGAATTGCAGGAGACGCAGGACCGCTTGTTTTTCGATGAAAAGAACGGCGGCTATTTCAGCACGAGCGGCAAAGACGACAGCGTCTTTCTGCGCATGAAAGACGACAACGACGGCGCGGAGCCGGCGGCAAGTTCGGTTGCAGCACTGAATCTTTTGCGCCTGTCGCAAATTCTGAACCAGGAACCAATGGCCAAGCGCGCGCGACAAACGATCGATGCATTTGCCACTACGCTTTCACATTTCCCCCCCGCAATGCCGCAAATGCTCGTCGCGCTCGATTACTCATCAAGCAAGCCGCGGCAAATTGTGATTGCGGGAAAGAAAGACTCGCCGGAAACTAAAGCATTGCTCAAAGAAGTTCATCGCCATTTTCTACCAAACACAATTGTAATTCTGGCCGATGGCAATGAAGGACAGAAGTATCTTGGCGAAAAAAATGAGGCGATCCGTGCGATGTCGCTGCTTCAACGAAAACCAGCCGCCTACGTCTGCGAAAATTTCACCTGCAAAGCACCAGTAACCGATGTGAAAGCGCTGAGTAACCTGCTTTCGCGCTAAAGTTCATAGGCGCATTCCGTAAGGCACGGTCGACTGGACTATTGCAGGCGAATGAAATCCTCGAGTTCCGCCGGAGACTAATCATTTCTTGCGGAGGGGTCGCGGTTCGTTAAGCTGTGCGCTTCTCGATCTCCCCCCCAACAATCCCGCATCGGACTAAAATTTTTCCGATTCCGGAAGAAACTCCAAAACTTCGGACGGCAAATTCCCAGAGAAGAAAGATGAAAGAAAGAACAGATGAAACCCCCAACGAAATTTATTAGCGTCGCGTTTGCGGTTCTTATCCTCGCCATGGGCGCGGTAGCCGCAAATGGCGGTGTGAAGGATTCACGCCCACGTCCAACGCCTGCCCCGAGACCAACGCCGCCGCTGACGGCCGACATGGGTAGCTCGTACAGTAACTCAAAGGTTCCATACGAAATCGACAATGCGGCCATTCCCGGGCCAGGATCCCGCTGCTGTTGGCTACGGAGACTTCAACGGCGACGGGATTCCAGACGTGGTCTTTGGCCCTGGCAACGGCACCCCGGCGGGGATGCCCATCGTCATCGCTCTTGGTCAGCCCGGAGGTTGGTACATCGAGGGTACCACACAAGTAATCTCCGGTGAGGTCCCCGCTCCTCCTGGCGACCGTAAGGTCCTTGTCGCCGATTTCAATGGAGACGGCTGGCCTGACATTTTTGTCGTCGATTTCGGGCCCTATTTTCCGGCCCCTCCGGGAAACCATAACTGGCTATTGTTATCCGACGGCGCGGGCCATTTGGTTTACCAGAGCGCATTGGCTACCATTGAGCTGGCGGGAAATCATCACGACGCCTGCGCGGGAGATATCGATCATAGCGGGCATATCGACATTTTCGTACAAAACCAAAACCCAGATCCCACCAATGGGTTTCTTTATTTTCTTATCAACGATGGGCAGGGTCACTTCACGGTTGATACGACGAGAGTGCCTTCTGGTCTTGCCGACCAGCTTTGGAGCTCTGAACTGATTGACGTCGATAATGATAACAACCTGGACCTGGTCGTTGGCGGCTCGGAATATCCGTGTCTTAGTGGGGGACCACCGACAGAGATATTCTGGGGAGATGGCACTGGGTTTTACAGCGATGCAAATAAAACTGTTCTGCCACCAGACTGTGAGTGGCCCGCAGTACTGGACATTGATGCGGAGGACATTAATCACGACGGCCTGCGCGACCTGGTGATTACTCGCACCCCCGCGGACTATAGCGGCTTTTACTTTCAGGTGTTAATTCAAACAAGCCGCCGCGTATTTGCAGACGAATCGTTACCCCGGCTGATCCACGATCTCAGCACGTGGATCGGTAATAATGCGGGCAACGTATATTGGATGCACTTGGTCGATATGAATGGCGATGGTGCAGCCGACCTTGTTGTCGATGATGTCGGCCGCCTGCAGGGCCGGCCTAACGAGGGGCTGGGCTGGGCTAACGACGGCAGCGGTTATTTCACCTTTACAGGCGGCTGGTTAAAAGTGATTTGGACTACTCCGCTCGTTGGTGGCACGTTTTCCCCGCCAGCACCGGGCACATACAGCTATGACGTGAACTGGGACGAGCCTGTCGATCCGGCATCAGTTCAACCTACTGATCTTACGCTGAGCGGCATTCAGGGCGCCACTGTGACTGGGGTCGCCGTGATCAATGATAACTTCACTACCGAGTTCACACTGGATATCCCCACCGGGGGAAGTTTGACGGCGAGCATTCCAGCCGGGGCTATCACCGGTCAGTATGGCGAGCCTAACGTGGCATTCTCGGGAAGTTACCCAGTCTCGCCTTTTGCACCTCCGACGCCGCGGCCCCACCCGACACCGCTAGCGCGACCCACTCCGCCTCCTCACCTGACACCGGTGCCCCCTCCACCTTCCCCGCGTCCTACTCCGAGGCCGCGCCCGTAATAGAAATTACGCCGGTCATCAGCGCCTATTTACTTCCCGGTTTGACCGCTGGGATGTTCGCCAGATCGGGTGGGAGATTGTCTGCGGGAAAGTTTTCAACATTCATCTCGATTAGCCTCACAAACGGGCAGCCGAAATAGGGTTTAGTTTCGCCGCTGCGATCGACAATCACGCCGACTGCGGAGACGACACCAGCGTGTGCGCGGACGATGTCGATGGTTTCCTGCACGCGTCCTCCACGTGTGACGACGTCTTCAATCACGACGAATTTTTCGTCACGTGAGATTTGAAAACCGCGACGAAGGACAAGTTTTCCCTCCTCTTTCTCGACAAAAATATGGCGTTTACCTAATGAACGCCCGACTTCCTGACCGACAATGATCCCGCCGAGGGCAGGGGAAATGACGGTGTCGCAATCAAACTCGCGCAGTTTGTCCGCCAGCCATCCGCAAACTTTTGCTGCGATGTCGGTATGCTGTAGCAGAATTGCGCATTGGAAATATTCGCGGCTGTGCAACCCGGAGCGTAAAACGAAATGGCCATCCAGCAGCGCGCCGGTTTTGCGGAAAAGCGCGAGCAGATCTTCGCTCATTTGGGGAGCGCACGCCGCTGGCGTGCTGTTTTCGGTGGCCCGCCGAAAATCCTGGCATCGCGCGCGATGCATCTGGTGATCGAAGAACAAAGTACTGTTCTAGGTTCAGCGCGGTGGCCGTTCGACGAGCCGTCGAATGGAGCACGGCAGCGGCGTGCGCTCCCCAGACGCGGCAACATCTTATCCAGACGTGTCATACGCCGTTTGTGCTCCTTCCTCCACGCGAGCAATCACTTCGATTTCGACATTTGCGCCTTTGGGCAGGCCAGAGACTTGAACAGTGGAACGAGCGGGAGGATTCTGCTTGAAATACGAGCCGTAAATCTCGTTGACGGTTTGGAAGTCACAAAGGTCGGTGAGGAAAATGGTTGTTTTCACCACGTTATCAAAACTAAGCCCCTCGGCTCTCAACACAGCGGCAATGTTGTCCAAAACACGTCGAGTCTGTGCGTTAGTATCACCAGGAACAATCTGGCCCGATTTGGGATCGAGCGGAATCTGGCCGCTGCAAAAGAGGAAACTTCCGCTCCGCACCGCTTGCGAGTAGGGGCCGATCGCCGCCGGCGCTTCGTTGGTGGAAATGATCTTCTTCATGTGGCCGATTGTAACTGTAAATGTACCGGGCACAATAAACGCGAGACTTCGGCATGTGCTGAGGTTTTCGCGGAATTTTGTAGGGCGGGCGCATCGCCTGCCCGGGCGTGGCAAGCGGAGCGCTTGCCCTACAATCACATTGTTGCATAGTGAAAACCCCACGAGGCGGCAAAACTTCATCGATCACGGCTGGGTAGCTCAGTTGGCAGAGCAGTGGACTGAAAATCCACGTGTCGGCGGTTCGATTCCGCCCCCAGCCACGCTGCCGCTTTCATAGATTATCCCCATGCGTTTTTTTCGAGAACTGGACCCGTTCACAAGCCATGTGGCAGTCGCAGCACTTGCCATTGCCACTTGGGTTTTTCTAATTATTCCGCTGTGGAGAAGATGCCGCCCAAGGTTGCTTTTGCTAAGCAAAAACAACTTGCTCAAAAAACGGTTGGCAGCCGCGACCATTGTACTTCTCGTCTTTGCAGTGGGCTTGTGGGCGGGCTGGCACAAGGATGCAATATCCGCTGGCCTGT
>WNGI01006458.1_pt1 | contig 11837 bp, 9 predicted proteins | sample 5400621 | NCBI WGS metagenome assembly WNGI01 (sample SAMN13153374, study PRJNA577476) | soil metagenome | isolation source: 20 cm soil or saprolite under Garry oak tree replicate 1 | place: USA:California | collected 2016-06-15
GTTGGTTTACTCGAAATCGCGTTCTGTCACCTTTGCGTATCGCAACCGCGGTCACGCTAATGTCCGCCGCGGCCGCACTGGCTGTCGTCAGCGTCGATACACTCGTCACTGTCGGCAGCCCGACGACGCCGTTCTCGCAGAACAAGCAAAACGAGCCAGGGATCGCAGTGGATCCAAACCACCCGACCGTGCTCGTTGCGGGCGCGAACGACAACATCGACATGGAGGCATGCAACGCCGGCGATGACACAGACTGTCCTTTTACCAACGGCGTTGGCGGCTCGGGTGTTTACTTCTCGTTCGACTCCGGCGCCACGTGGACGCAGCCGACGTACACAGGCTGGACCGCCCGTGACTGCCTCGGATCCGTAGGCCCAGATGCCGGTTGTACTCCGCACGTGGGCTCGATCGGGACGGTTCCGAAGTACTACGAAGCGGGGCTGGTGTCTCAAGGAGACCCCGCCGTCGCCTTCGGTCCCAAACCGGACGCCAACGGCCACTTCTCCTGGGCGAATGGCTCCCGGCTTTATTATGCCAACCTGGCATCGAACTACAGCGCTGTTCGGTCCGAGACCGCCTTCAAGGGGTTTGCGGCGGTTGCAGTCTCGCGGACCGACAACGTCGTCTTGGCGGCGGCCGGCGGCACGGCGGGTAAGAACGCGTGGAAGGCTCCGGTAATCGTAACGAAGCAGAACTCGGCGCTCTTCTCGGACAAGGAGCAGATCTGGGCCGACAATGCGGCTTCCAGCCCGTTCTTTGGGAACGTCTATGTCTGCAACTCCGCCTTCCGGGGCGCCGTGTCGAACGGCAACTCAAACGTGCCGGTGATGGTGTCGGTGTCGTCGGATGGCGGCAACACCTGGACCTCGCAACAGGTCACTTCGGCCACAAGCAATCTCCAGCACGGCTATCGGACCGGATGCACCATCCGCAGCGATAGCCACGGCGCGGTGTACCTGGCGGTCACGCATTTCGCCACGGGGAACCCCGGCATCGGGTCGCATGACCTGCTCAAGTCGTTGGACGGTGGTAAGACTTGGACCAAACCGGTTTCGATCTTTGCCATGAACGACGGCTGCTACAACATCGATCCCGTCTTTAACGAATGCACCGAGGATGGCACTGCCGGCGCCCGAAGCGACCTCTCGGCCGCGCCCGCGCTGGACATCGCGAACGGCGCGCCGACTGGAGTCGGCGCTACCAACGAGATCGTCGATGCCTGGGCGGATGGTCGCGGCCCGGCCGGCGTGACGTCGGCGCCGCAAGCAGTCGAGAGCGCTGGCGACCGCGGCTTCTACGCGGCGCCGGCTATTTCGCCAAATGGACGCGACCTCTACGTAGTTTACAACGCCTTCACCACGCCATTTCGAAATGACACGACCACCTCCCGAAGTCTAGTCGGTGTGGTGAAGCATGCAGACATCACCAGCGGCGTGCCAGGCGCCTTCTCGGAATTGCACCGGGGCGTGTCAGGTGACCCGCGCGCGTCGAGCGCGAACAGCCTGGTAGCGGAGTTTCTCGGCGATTACGTGTACGGAGTCGCGACCAACACGTACGGGGCGGCCGTATGGAACGATGTCCGCAATGGAGCCGACTGCCCGGCTATTGATACATATCGAGCGTTGGCTCAAACTGGCGGAGGCGTTCCGCCCGCACCGCAGCAGGATTGTCCGGCCACGTTCGGCAACAGCGATATCTTCGGCGGGTCGTATCCCGATCCGACGCCCTAGGACCTCCACTCAGCTTGGTTGAGGCTGTATCCGCTCCTCCTGCAGGCGTAAAAATCTGTAGTAGGAGCGAGCGAAAGTCGCTCCGGCTCGGCAAACGCATTCTGGATGCGATTGCAGGGAAACGCGCCGCTGCCACGCGGTCTAGCGTCGATTTGGAGAGATCAGCCATCAACCGAATCGCCCTGCGCGTTTGGGATCGGTTGACGAAGGCAAGCGGCAATCTCGGTTCACCCGGAAAGTCTCACCGCCCAGATCGCCTTGATCTCACGTGGTTATTGTAGCTTTTCTCCCGAGACAGCTTGCCAAAACAACGATAGGCCAGCTCGCCTTTGCTACAAGAAACCGCCGATCTACCCTTTCTGACCTTGCGGCTTGATCGTCGTGTTAGTATAGCGCGATGCCAAACGTGCATACCTTCAATAACGCGATCTTTCTTCTGCAAACACTCGCCTCTGCGTTTCTCGCCATCCTTTTCCTTCAGTCGGGCATTGATAAAGTTGTGGATCGGCGGGGTAACCTGGAATGGTTGAAAGAGCATTTTGCCAAAAGCCCGCTGGCGGGAGTTGTGCCCGCGATGGTGACCGCGATCACCATTCTCGAGATTGCAGCCGGGGCTCTGAGTGCCATTGGGTGCGTCGTGATAATTTTTTTGCGGGATTCAACGGTTGCGTTGTACGGCGCGGTGATTTCCGCCGTTGCGATTCTTGCACTCTTCTTCGGCCAACGGATAACAAAAGATTACGCCGGCGCAGCAGTCCTCGTACCGTATTTTCTGCTGGCGTTAGCCGCGATCTATCTGCTCGCCCAACGCTGACTCAACGAAGCAGCCTCCGTCTTCACGGCGTTGCTTGCGTGGGATTGTTGCTCGGGGCAGGTTCCCGAAAATAGCGGAGGAAACGACCCGATGAAAACACACGAATTTATCAAAGCATTACGGAATTCGGCCGATAAAGAGCTCATCTTCACAAACGCCGACGGGCAGTCTATCCACGCCGGTTACCATCTGACGGAAATTAAGGCGGCGTCCCTTGAAACGGTTGATTGCGGTGGCAAAACGAACCGCTGGAATGAAACTGTCCTCCAGTTATGGGTGCCGGAAGATGCGGAGGATACTTACATGAAGAGCGACAAGTTCCTCAGCATCTACGATAAGGTGCGGCGGCTGGTTCCTGTCGATGAAGAGGCTGAGATCCGGATTGAGTACGGCGATGAAAATTTCTTCCCCACCGCATATCACGTCACCGAATCGCGTGGGGACAATGTAGCGATTCGGTTTTTTCTGGAGCCGCCCGGAACTACCTGTAAGGCACGGGATCGTGCTCTCGCAGGGGAGGCTGATAGCTGTTGTGCATAAAACGTCGCGGAGCGACGAGCGGTGGGACCGCGGCCGATCCAAGATCTAAAATTGATCGCGAAGTGGAGTGCGATCAATTCTTGGCAATCTTTGGCGGGAAGAGCCACAGCAGTCTGCCTTTCCGGGAAGAAAGATCGACATCGACCAGCGCGATGCCGGCCTTGGATAATTTAAGCGATGCGCCGGTCAGCGCAGAGATTGTTTTGGTAAAATCCGGTTCGTGACCGACGATCATCAAACTTTCCGCGGAATTTTTTCTAATTAACTCCTCCAGTTCGGCGGGGCCAAATCCGGGCGCGAGCCGTCGATCTTCGCGACATTTCATTTCAAGATGTTCAGCGGCTATTTCCGCCGTTTGTGCGGCGCGCGGCAACGGGCTGGTCAAGATAAGGTCCGGCCGCACCTTAAGCCGGACAAGGAAGGCAGCGACTTCGTGCATTTCTTTTTTTCCACGCTTGGTAAGCGGGCGTTCGTCGTCTGACTTCTTCCAGTCGGGCCAATCGGCTTCGCCATGTCTGAGAAGGTAAAGTTGCATAATAAATGTTATCGCCTTTCTAAAGAATCCGCCATTTCGGTTGGCGCGTCCGCGGATCGATTTGCCACAAGCGCGTTCCACCGAGAAACGCATTGCGATTATGCCCCCGTTCAACTCCTTTCGGGAGCTGATCGATCCGTTTGGCATTGCCGCCGCCCAGCACCACGTAATCGGCAATCAGCGATTTCTTCAGCTGAACGATCGCGTGATCAACGTCGCGCTGCCAAATTTTTTTGCCCAGCCGCGCCAAACCCGGTTTGCCGAGATAATCTTCAATGATATTGCCGTTGCGATAAGGCAGATCGCCTAATTCAAGTGGGAGGACGTAATTGCCCCAAACAAGGGCGGATCCAAGTCCGGTGCCGAGCCCAAGAAAAAGCATTCGGCGGCTGCGATAACTGCCGAGCGCCTGCATGGCAGCGTCGTTGATAATGCGAACCGGTTTGCTAAGAGCTTTCTCAAAGTTGAAACCGACCCAGCCCTTGCCCAGGTGTTTGGGGTCATTCAGGATGCGTCCGTCTCGCACGGGGGATGGAAAGCCAATGGAGACGGCGTCGAAGCTCCACTCCGCTAGGAGCGGTTTCATCTGCGTCACCATTTCACGCGGCGTCATTGTTAGACCCGAATTGAACTTCCGTTTTTCGGCGCGGGAAATCATGAGTTTGACGTGTGTCCCGCCAACGTCGATGACCAGGATCTTTCTCTTCATGATTTTTTGGCGTCGACGATTGACGTAATCGGAGTCAATTTCGCTGACGCTACGCGTTTCGGTTTGCGACTTTTCTTTGCGAGGCGACGCGAACGTTCTCGGAATTGCAATTGGGCTTGCTCGCGGGGCTCCTTCCCTTCTGGTTTGAGACGGCGATAACTTCCGTCCGGCTGCAGTTCGCGCGCTTTCACCCGATCATGGACAAACTTCGGTAAGACTTCGTCGATGATTTCGTCGCGCAGCGACGGTTGCTCAACCGGAAAAGCAATTTCCACTCGCCGGAAAAAATTACGCGGCATCCAATCGGCGCTGGAGAGAAAGACCTCGCGCTGACCGGCATTCTCAAAATACAAAATTCGACTATGTTCTAGAAAGCGGCCCACAATGCTGAAGACGCGAATATTTTCGCTTAAACCGGGAATTTTTGGCCGCAGGCAGCAGATGCCGCGGACGATCAAATCAATTGTCACATCTGCGCAGGACGCTTCGTAAAGTTTCTCGATAATCTCTTGGTCGACGAGGGCATTGAGTTTCGCAATAATACGAGCCGGTTTGCGGGCCAGAGCGTGATCGCGTTCTCGCTCGATTAAGCCGACCAACCTCTTGTGGAGGTCGAACGGCGCAACCAGCAATTTCTTCAATCCAGGATACCCCGCCAGACCCGTCAATGTGTTGAAAACAACTGCCACCTCTTCAGTCAATTCCGGCTCGCAAGTAAAAAGACTGAAATCAGTGTAAATGCGGGCAGTACGCGGGTGATAATTGCCGGTGCCTAGATGGACATAATGACGAAGCCGGTCGGCGTCGCGCCGCACGATGAGAAGGGCTTTGCAATGCGTTTTCAAACCGACCACGCCGTAGATAACGTGCGCCCCAGCTTCTTCGAGGCGACGCGCCCATTGAATATTGACCGCTTCATCAAACCGGGCGCGTAACTCAACCAGCGCGGTAACCTGCTTCCCCGCTACCGCGGCATTGATTAACGCCTCGACGATGGGCGAATCACCGCTCGTCCGATAAAGGGTGATCTTAATCGCGAGGACCTGGGGATCCTGCGCAGCCTCCTCGATAAGTTCGACAACGGGATCGAAACTCTCGTAGGGGTGATGGAGCAGCACATCCTGGCGGCGCAAGACCTCAAAAATATTCACGTGCGGAGGGAGCGCCGGATCACGGGCGGGTTGGAATGGCCGATCCCGTAGATTTGCGAAAGCGTCGTTCGCAATCAGAGGTGCGAGATGAGTCATGGAAAGCGGCCCATCCAGTTTATAAACGTCCGCTTCGGCCAGATTGAAAAACTGGAGTAATAGATCGCGGAAATCCTTCGGACAATCGACCTCCACTTCCAAACGCACGGCATTGCCGCGGCTGGAGCGCCGGAGTTCCTGCTCGATTGTGCGCAAAAGATTTTCCGCTTCCTCTTCGTCAATATAGAGATCGCTGTTTCGCGTGACGCGGAAAGCGTGCACTCCGTCAAGGATAAGGCCGGGAAATAGTTCGCCAATATGGTGCTTGATCAGTGAAGCCAGGTAAATATAGATCCAAGGCTCGTCCTCACCTTTGCTGCGCGGCATGGCGATCAGGCGGGGAAGCACGCGTGGCACCTGCACGATGGCGTGAAGCGGCTCTCCTCCGCGCTGAGTTTTGGCCCGAACCAGCAAATTGTGACTTTTGTTCAAAAGCTGCGGGAACGGGTGGCTCGCATCGACCGCCAGCGGCGTGAGCATGGGAAAAACTTCTTCCTGAAAATAGCGGTGTGCCCACGCAGCGCGTTTCGCTTTGAGTTCAGTCACGTTGGGGATGCGGATGCCGTTTTTCGCTAGCTGCGGAAGCAACTCCTCGTTCCAGAGTGAATATTGTGCCGCCACCAATTCGCGCGCTATGCGCTGGATGCTGTTGAAAGTATCGGTGGGACTCAATCCGTCCGGACCAAGATGGCTCGTTTCGCTTTCAATCTGCTGCTTGATTCCAGCGACCCGAATCTCAAAGAACTCATCCAGGTTCGAGCTAAAAATGCTAAGGAACTTGACGCGCTCTATGAGTGGCTGCGTCGGATCCTGTGCTTCTTCGAGCACGCGACGATTGAACTCAAGCCAGCTCAACTCGCGGTTGATAAAATTTTTCGGATCGGAAAAACGATTTTCGGCGGGAACCTCCTTCCGAAGGATCTCGACGTCCGCGGAAGGCTGGTCGGCAACAGTGGCTTTCGCAGTAGCTGTCGGCATTTATTTCCTGTTGATTCGCGGCTGGAAAAATTCAGCACGCGAATTCAAACAATCACTGCTTGAAAAGTTAGGCAACAGCCAAAAGAGTGGTAATCGCCGCGTCAAGTCGAGGCCGCTACTCCTTGATGCCGGATGTCTTCGGCGGCAGCAGCATAAACGGCGTCTTCGGCGATGTTGGTGGCATGATCCCCGACGCGCTCGAGATGACGGCCGATGAACATCAAATTGAGGTAGCCACGCAGCTGTTCGGGATCCTGCGCCATGCGTTCGATCAAACGACGGCTGGCAACGCGGTTTAGGTCATCGAGTTTTGCATCACGCGGCACGATGGCGCGACCGAGCTCGACATCTTCCCGGACGTAAGCGTCGACACTGTCCTTGAACATCGCCATCGCCTGTGCATTCATCGGCAGAATCAATTCTACTTCCGGCAGGGGCGGATGCTGGTTTAGCTTGCGGGCCCGGCGGGCAATGTTGGTCGCCTGATCGGCGATGCGTTCGAGGTTTGAGGAAAGCTTCATCGCCGAGACGACGCGCCGCAGATCGGAAGCTACCGGTTGAAAACGCAGCAAAATATCTACGCCGTCCTTGTCGATTTGGATCTCAAGCTGATCGATCTCCTCGTCGTCGGCGATCGCGTTGGCACAAATATCGTCGTCGCGCTCAGTCAAGCCTTTCATCGCACGTTCAAGGCTGCGCTCAGCCAGCCCCGCCATCATCAGCACATTATTCCGCAGCGAGCCCAGGGCTTCGTCGAAGGTTCCAAGAATATGTCTGTGTGCGATCATCGATTGTTCATTTCTATCTTACTCTTCCCAGGGTCTGCTTGAATTCGAATTAACCAAATCGGCCAGTAATATAATCCTCCGTCTGTCGTTGGCTTGGATTTGTGAAAATTTTCGTGGTCGGCCCAAATTCGATCAGGCGCCCAAGATAGAAGAAAGCAGTGTAATCGGAGACACGCCCAGCCTGTTGCATGTTGTGCGTCACCGTCACGATCGTGTACTGAGCTTTAAGTTCGTAGATCAATTCTTCGATCTTGGCGGTAGCGATGGGATCCAGCGCCGAACAAGGCTCGTCCATGAGCAGCACCTCCGGCTCCACTGCGAGCGCACGCGCGATGCAAAGCCTCTGTTGCTGGCCGCCAGAGAGGCTTGTGCCCGGTTTGTGCAAATCGTCTTTTACCTCATCCCAGAGCGCTGCCATACGGAGCGATTTTTCCAGACGTTCGTTGAGAAATTTCTGATTCCGTACTCCGTTCAATCGCAAGCCGATTATAACGTTCTCGCCAATCGACATCGTCGGAAACGGATTCGACTTTTGAAAAACCATGCCGACGCGGCGGCGAACGATCGCTGGATCGACGGTGCTGGAATATAGATCTTCGCCTTGGAGAAGAACTGTCCCTTCGACACGCGTCTTCGGCACAAGCTCATGCATGCGATTGAGACAACGAAGAAAAGTGGATTTTCCGCAACCGCTTGGCCCAATGATCGCAGTCACGGCGTTCGATGCGATATCGAGGGTTACATCATCAATGGCGCGTTTCTCTCCGTACCAGACGGACAGATTCTTTACCTGGAAAGTTAACGGCACCGCTGACTCGGACGTTGACGTCGAAATCGGCTCGGTCGCCCGTTCGGCACGCTCGATAACGGTTCGCTCCGGAGTTGCCATAACTAAATTAACCATTCGCAAAACAAAGCTAGACCACGGACGCCGTACGCCCGCGTGTAAGAATTCTAACCACAACGTTAACGCAAAAAATCCCGGTGACGAGGACGAGGGCGCCGGCCCAAGCCTGGCGATGCCAATCGTCGTACGGCGAGATGGCGTAAGTAAAAATCTGCAACGGCAGCGCGGCGATCGGCTCACTCAGGTTATGATTCCAAAATCGGTTCCCGAAAGCGGTGAAAAGGAGCGGCGCCGTTTCGCCGCCGACGCGCGCCAATGCCAGCAGAATGCCAGTAATGATCCCCTTGGACGCAGTCTTCATCACGACATGCACGATTGTTTTCCAACGGCTTACCCCGAGAGCAAGCGCGGCTTCGCGATATCCATTCGGCACTAGCAGAATAACTTCTTCGGTTGTGCGTATGATTAGCGGGATCATGATCAGCCCAAGCGCTAATCCGCCGGCGTAAGCCGAGAAGCCTTTAAAACGCAACACGACCAGCCCGTAAACTACCACACCCCAGGTGATCGAAGGGACACCGTTGAGCACGTCAGCGATAAAACGCAGCATCGAATTCACCCGAGCCGAGCCGTACTCAGCAAGGTAAACTCCGCCCAATACGCCGACCGGAATTCCGATCGCGGCGGCGAGCGCGAGCAGCTCGAGCGACCCGGCGATCGCGTTCACCATTCCGCCACCAACCACACCGACTGGCGTCGGCAATTTCGTGAAAAAGTCCCAGTTCACGGAACTGGCGCCGTTAGCGACAAGATGAAAAAACACGAGACCCAATGGCGCGATTACAAGAAGCGCAGAAACGAACGCGGCCGTCGATGCCAGTCCGCTTTTGGCCTTGCGCCAGGTATGATTGTCTGCTCGTTGCAAATGCATCGCTATTGCACCGCGCGTGTTGTGGACGTCGTGCTCATTGTTTGCAGAAGAAGCTGCGCGAGCAAATTGGCCAGAATCGTTGTTCCCAAAAGCACCAGTCCGATCTCGAATAACGCCTGGAGATACATATCCGTGGTCGCTTCGGTAAACTCGTTCGCAATCACGCTGGCGAGCGTGTACCCAGGTTTGAAGAGCGACGCCGCGATCTGCGGTGTGTTGCCGATCACCATTGTGACCGCCATGGTTTCACCGAGCGCGCGTCCGAGGCCAAGAATGACCGCGCCGAACAAGCCTTTCTTCGCGTAACTAAGCACCGCAATCCGTGTTACTTCCCAGCGGGTCGCGCCGAGCGCGTAGGCGGCTTCGCGTTGCAAATTCGGTACACTGCGCAAAATCTCCCGGGAGACCGAAGTGATGATCGGCAGGATCATAATCGCGATAATGATCCCGCCGGCCAGCATGCTGGTGCCATAGATCGGGCCGGTGAAAAACGGCGTCCAACCGAAGAGGCGCTTCAGCAATGGAAACGGATAATCGCGCAGCCATGGGATCATTACAAAAATGCCCCACAACCCCAGGATCACGCTTGGAATCGCCGCCAACATTTCAATTAAGGAAACCAAAGGCTGCCGAATCCAGAGCGGCGCAAGCTCCGTCAGATACGCCGCTGTCGCGATGCTCAATGGCACGGCGATGAGTAACGCAATCAGGGAAGAAACCACCGTTCCGTAAATAAATGGTAGAGCCCCGAATTGATCTGCGACGGGGTCCCAAGTCGATGTGGTGAGGAAGTGAAATCCAAATTTCTTGATGGCAAGTGAAGATCCACGCCACAGTTCCCAGCCGAGAAGAATGACGAGCACAACCACGGCCATCGCCATCGCCAGTGTGAGCCACTCGAATGCTTTGTCGCCAAAGCGCGAGGGCGGCGCCATCGCGCGCCGCGCGGAGTGCGGCTCAACCGTTGCGACTGCTGGAGGTGTGGCAATCTCCATGCGATTTCACATTACATTTTGATCTCGTCGATTCGCTTCAGAACGCGTTGCTGAAGATTGTCCGGCATGGGCGCGTATTGGAGATCTTTGGCCATCTTCTCGCCGTCTTTGGCGGCCCATTTCAAAAATTCAACGAGCTTCTTTCCTTTGGCTGCGTCCTTCTGTTGCTGGTAAACGAGCAACCAAGTCGCGCCTGCAATCGGATAAGCATCCGCTCCCGGCGCGTTCGTGATGGAAAAGCGAAAATCGTCCGGGATATCGGCTGTGGCCAATGCCGTCGTGATCGACTCGATCGATGGCTTTACAAAATTGCCCGCTGAATTTTTTACCTCGGCATACGGCATCTTGTTTTGGATCGCGTAGATCAGCTCCACGTACCCGAGCGCGCCCGGGGTTTGCTTGATTTGACCGGCCACACCTTCATTGCCTTTGCCACCGATGCCAGTCGGCCAGTTGACCGAGGTATTTGTGCCCACTTTCGTCTTCCATTCTGGACTGATTTTGCTCAGGTAGTCGGTCCAAATGTAGGTCGTCCCGCTGCCATCGGATCGGTGGACGACTACGATCTCTTGATCGGGCAATGTGACTCCGGAATTTAGCCCCGTGATCTTCGGGTCGTTCCACTTTTTGATTTGCCCTAGAAAAATCCCTGCAATCGTGTCCGCGTCGAATTTTAGTGCCGGATTCCCGGACAGATTGTAGGCAACGACATCCGCGCCCGCGACCGTTGGGATATGCAGAAGTTTGCCCGGCGCCTTCGACAGATTCTCATCGCTCATCGGACCATCCGATGCGCCGAAATCCACCGTCTGCGCGAGAATTTGCTTTTGGCCTCCGCCAGATCCAATCGACTGGTAATTAAATCGAACAGCGGGATCAATTTTCGCGTACTCATCGAACCATTTTGAGTAGATCGGATACGGGAAAGTTGCGCCTGCGCCGTTAATCATCATCTGCGCCGAGGCGGTCGTACTGATTCCGGCTAAGAGCACGAGATTGAAAATTTTGCGGGCAAATCTGGATTTCATATGTGTTCCCAGCCTGCCGCAGTGCGCGCGGAACGGTCAAAAAGTTTAGTGTTACTTTTGTGTGACAGAGTAGTCGCTTCGCTATTCGAAACGCGCACCGCCCAAAGCGCGGCTACCGCGTCGCGATCGGTAGCAACACGCGGATGGTGGTTCCCCGCTCAAGCTCGCTCTCGGCTTCCACACGCCCGCCGTGCAATTGGGCAATGTGTTTGACGATTGCCAGCCCAAGACCAGTCCCGCCGAGCTCCCGGCTGCGGGCTTTGTCGGCGCGGTAAAAGCGCTCGAAGATGCGGGGTAAATCATCTTTGCTGATTCCGATTCCATCGTCACTGACGCTGAGGACGATTTCGGAGCCGCGCCGCGCCGCTTGCAGACGAATCTCGCCGTTCGCCCGAGAATATTTCACCGCGTTCTCCAGCAAATTGTAGAGAACTTCCTGGAGCCGTGTTTCATCTGCGCAGATTGACGGTGCATCGGGCGGAAGATCGATAATTACTTTCAGGTTTTTCTCGCCAAGTTTTTTTTTCCAATCGCGGAGAACGTGATCGAACAATTCCGACAGCTGCACCTGGCCGATTTCCAAGTTAGTATTTGAGGATTCCAATTGGGCGAGACTCAGTAGATCATCGACCAGAAGCCCAAGCCGCTTGGAATGCCGTTCCATGACCCGAAGAATGCGCGATAGTTCCTCGCGA
>WNGI01009458.1_pt1 | contig 11835 bp, 12 predicted proteins | sample 5400621 | NCBI WGS metagenome assembly WNGI01 (sample SAMN13153374, study PRJNA577476) | soil metagenome | isolation source: 20 cm soil or saprolite under Garry oak tree replicate 1 | place: USA:California | collected 2016-06-15
GACTCCCGCCGATCCGCCATTTTTCCCTTGCCAATGAACAGGTTGCAAACGTAGAGTTATCCTAGGCCTTGGGGGTTTTCTGAAGGCGACACCCATATATAGGAACACGGTTCCCGGATCGCGGCGGCTCAATTGCTCGTGCGCGGGCGGAGGCAGAAACGCATGACTGCCATCATCACGGTTGCGAATCAAAAAGGCGGCGTGGGAAAGACCACAACGGCGATCAATTTGTCCGCGGCGCTGGCGCATCGCGGCAAGCGCACGCTACTGATCGATCTCGATCCACAGGCCAATTCGACAATTGCGTTTTATGATTCCGGCGAAATATCCACGAGCATGTTCGACGTGCTGAGTGACAGCCGCGTCACGCTGGCCACGGTCATCAAGCCGACCAAGGATCCAATGTTGTTTCTTGGGCCGGGCCGGCTGGCGCTTGCCAAGCTGGAGCAGGCGCTCGCGGGACAATTCGATGCGCCGTTTAAATTGAAAGATGCGCTGACTCCGGTCCTAAAAGATTATGATTACGCAATTCTCGATACCCCGCCATCGCTGGGGATCCTGACGGTGAATGCGCTGGTGGCCTCGACGCATTTGCTTGTGCCCATCCAGGCAGCGTACTTCGCGATCGAAGGAACCGATGATTTGCTGGAGACCTACGAGCGAATCCGCGCGCGCCCTAATCCGGCGCTGAAAGTTCTGGGCGTGGTGATTACGCTTTTTGATAAGCGCACGAATATCTCTAAGGACACACACGGGCAGATTCGATCGGTATTCGGTGAAGTGCTGTTCAAGACGAAAATCACCAAGAACGTGCGGCTGGAAGAGAGTCCTGCATACAAGGAAACGATTTTGACGTTTGCGCCAAAATCACCCGGCGCGGTCGAGTACAAGAAACTTGCAGGGGAGGTTATCCAACGTGTCGAAGAGGATCGGGTTACCCGTCACGCTGAAGATGCGGCATGACGCGCATTATGTAGAATCGCTGACAAGCTATAGCGGTGCGGCGGTCGGGCGCATGATTCGCGTGGACCAAATTCGCCCGAATCCCGACCAGCCGCGCAAGGCGCTTGGGGACCTGCGCGAACTCACCGAGTCGATTTGCGAAAAGGGCGTATTGGAGCCGCTGCTGGTGCGCTACGTCCCGCGCGAGGACTGCTTTCATATCATCTCCGGCGAGCGGCGTTATCATGCGTCGCGCGCTGCGGGGCTGCGCGAAGTGCCGTGCATCGAAAAGACCGCCGACGACGCGGAGACGCTCGAAATCGGGCTGATCGAAAATATTCAACGGAAAGATCTCACGCCGTTTGAAGAAGCAGATGGGCTGTACCGTCTGAGCACACAGTTTGAATACACGCACGAGGACATCGCGAAGAAAATCGGCCGGGCGCGGTCGTCGGTGACCGAAACTCTGTCGCTTCGCAATATCCCCGATTCGCTGAGAAAGAAGTGCATCGAGCATGGAATTATTTCCAAGTCGCTGTTGCTGCAGATTTCGCGTCAGCCCACCGAAAAGAAAATGATCGAGATGTTCCACCGCATCATGCAGGGAGGGCTGACCCGCGATGAGGCGCGCCGCGAACGCCGCGAAGAGCAGTCGGGACCGCAGCGGCCACGGCCGTTCATCTTTCAATTCGAGCCGCCGGCGGAGACATTTAAGTTCCGGATTCAGTTCAAGAAAAGTCATGTTTCGCGCGCTGAGCTGATTTCGACGCTGCGCGAAATCCTGGCACAGCTCGAGGGATCCTCTTCGGAGGCCGATTCGACAGCGGCCTAACACTACAAAGACGGGACGTGACCCTTCGAGAAGACTCGGGGCAAAGAAGTCCCGCTCCTGCGCTTTTCTTCCATGGTTGAACTTTCGCCACGGCAAATGCAAATCATCGAGCGGCTCTTCGAGGCTGGCTTTCGCCCGATTGCGATTTCGCCTTATGAGAGTGCCTGGTGCATGAGGAAAGGCGATTGCGCGGCGGTCTTGGCTGCTGTTCCGAGCGGCGGAATTAAGCTGCTCGCGCCCCCGTCGTACCTTGTGGAGGGCAACCTTAGCGTGAAGCTGAAGCGCGGCCGGCGCCAAGTATTCGTCTGGAAAAAGAAGGAAGTGGAAGCCACGCCTGATAAATTAGACGAACTTGAATCGTTCCGGCGGGAAGTTGCGGACATCTTGGATCTGCCTCCGGAAGCAGTAGATTTGCGGTGATTTGCAATTGCTAGAAACTCACGGCAAACTGAACTGCTCATGGATACATACGACATTATCTGCATTGGGGCGGGGCCGACGGGCCTGGCGACCGCCATTGAAGCCAAGCGCGCCGGGATGCGGCCGCTAGTCATCGACAAAGCCTGCCTTTGCAATTCGATTTTCCATTATCCGGTGAACATGGTGTTTTTCACGACGCCGGAGCTGCTCGAAATTGGCGATCTGCCGCTGGTTTGCGCAGCGGAAAAGCCTACTCGCGTCGAAGCGCTGAAGTATTACCGCAAGGCGTCGGAGCACGATGCGCTTGAATTACGGCTGTACGAGTTGGTGGTGCGGGTTGATGGCCAGGATGACAACTTCACAGTAGTAACGAAAACGGAGAAGGGAACGGAACAGAGGTACCGGAGCAGAAAGATCGCCGTGGCGACAGGATACTACGATCTGCCGAACCAATTGGGCGTGCCAGGGGAAGACCTCTCGCATGTATCGCATTACTACAGCGAGCCTCACGAATATTGGAATCAGGATGTGGTTGTGATCGGCGGGAAGAATTCTTCCGCGGAAGCGGCGCTCGACCTGTATCGAAACGGAGCACGCGTGACGCTGGTGCACCGGAACAAGGAACTTGGTGCAACGATCAAGTATTGGGTCCGGCCGGACATTGAGAACCGCATCAAGGCGGGCCAAGTGAAAGCGTTGTTCGAGACGCGCGTGAAGCGGATCACCAATGAAGAAGTTTTTGTAGAGAATGGGGCCGGCGAAAAGAGACTGCCGGCGCGACGGGTGTTCGCGCTCACCGGCTACCATCCCGATTTCACGTTCATTGAAAGCCTGGGCGTGCGGCTTGATCCGGAAAGCCGCAAGCCGGCGCTGGATCCGAATACGCTCGAGAGCAATGTTGCGGGGATCCATTTGGCCGGCGTGGTGATCGGTGGACGGCATACTGGCGAAATTTTCATCGAAAACGGGCGCTTCCACGGGAAGCAGATCATTCAGGCACTGACGGTGTGAGCGGCCTTGGGGAGCCGCGCCCAGGCCAGATTTGCCCGACCCAAAGTCGTTTGCTAGACTCGTAGTTATGGCATCGATTATACGCGAAGTGGGCGAGACGTTTGGCGCACTGGTGAAGGGCTTCAGCGTGACCTTCCGCAACATGTTTCGTAAGACGGTCACGGAGAACTATCCGTACGAGCCCGTACATTTCCAGCCGCGCTACCGCGGGATCCACGTCCTGCACCGTGATGAAAGCGGCCTGGAAAAATGCGTTGGCTGCTTCCTCTGCGCGGCCGCCTGCCCTGCAAATTGTATTTATATCGAAGCCGCGGAGAATGTCGATGCAAACCGCATCTCCGCCGGCGAGCGCTACGCCAGCGTGTACAACATCGACTATTCGCGGTGCATCTTCTGCGGTTACTGTGTGGAAGCGTGCCCGACCGATGCCATCACGCACGGTCACGGCTTTGAACTCGCGACCTACGACATCAACTCTCTCGTTTACCGCAAAGAGCAGCTTCTTGAAAAAGAACCCGCCACCACGGCTTCGTCTGCGCGTTAGCTAAGCTAGGCGCTAGTCTATTCTCGCGATTTGTTTCAAAGTAACCTAACAGTACGTCCCACCGGCGGGCCCGAGGAAATCGACGGCAACCATCGTCACGTCTTCAACGACAAGGTTCCCGGTCGGTCGAACTCATGGCGTGGTCGGCCGCTTTGGATTGAGAGTCTTTCCGCGTCGCGGCATGGGGTTGGTCGGCGGTCATGGTGTGCCCTCAGACCCAGGATGGAATCAAAAGAGAACGACCGAATCGCCTACGCGCAGGATCTTACCTGCTTCCATCGAAGCGACGCGCGTGTTGGTGGCCAGGCGGTAGTAGTGGTCGAAGCGGGATTCGGGGCACCATGCTGGGATATGCGAGCGGCGGTAGTCGGTGAAGATCTTTTGGAAGCCGGGAATGATGACTCCCGTGTGAGGGTCGCGCGGGGGAACCGGACACCGCGCGCAAGGATTGCTGCCTTCGAAATTCACTTCGCCGATGCGAAAGCGCACGGCGCTGCGTTCTTCCTCGCCGAAGAGTTGATCTTCCCAGAACGGCGGGACTTCCGCAGGTGCGGCGGCAGGGCGGTCGCCATCGATTTCGAGTGTGGTGCGAAAGCGCAAGCGCGCGTCCTCGATTGCCATACCGGGAAAAAGCCTGCAAACAGCCTCCAAGCTAGCGGTGGAGATAATCGTTGGGCCGTTGGCGATGGCGTCATCCGGAAATCCTTCGGGAGCATGGCGGACGGTGATCGGCTGCCCGAAGAAGTTGGAAAACCATTTGGAGGCGGACGCCGTGTCCCCCGGGAACGCAAATGTCTTAGTTGGGATTTTGCGACTGTCGCCGGGAACCGAAAAAACGACAGAGCTGAAATCCGGCGCGAATGCCGCGCGGATCAAGTGGATAGTTGCGTTGCGCTTGCCGTTAACCCATTGTCCGTCGACGGAGTAAAGCGCCCACGCGCGGTCGAATTCCAGGCCGCCGGCCGGGCCGATGCGCGCTTCTTTCACGGAAACCGGATCGAGCGACTTGATCGGATGCAGTCGGATGTTTGCAAGGCGGGGAGAAACTGGGGATGGGGCCATGCCGAGATTTTAGCAGAAGGGAGGCTAAAGGAAAGTTGATGGGTGTCCGTCGGCAGGTGCGGACGCCGCATATCTCATCCCGAGACTCGCAGCTGGCCAAAAATGAGCTTGGCCAGAAGTGCGCCGCCGAGGAGCGCCATCGAGATGCTCAGGAGCGTACCAATCAAGAAGTATTCCGCGAAGCCCTCGGATTTGAACTTCGGGTAGCGGGCGATTGATTTTGCCGTTAGGATCAGGCCGACCGTTGCCGGTGATTGCAGGAGCAGCGCAGTGACAACCAGGAACCGTTCCAGCCAGCCAATGTAAAGCCCGGCGTTCTGCAATTGGTCGCTGGACCTATCCGGTGAATGGCTTTTTAAGCCTTCCGCGAGTGAACGAATCAGGAAGCGGATCAGATATCCGCCGCCGAAGACCACGCCCACGTAAATCACCGGCACGGCAAGAAACTTATTCGGGATCGCTCTGACTTCCTGAAATGGCCCGCTTAGTTCGCTGAGTGGCAGGACCGGCGAGAGCATCCAGGCGGCGAAACCGACGCTCAAGAAATGAAGGAGCTGATCGCCAACGTAGGCCCAGGATTCGTCGCAGCCCGGATACTTTCTAGCTAGCCGTATCTTGGCGAGATCGATCAGCAGATGAACGAGCGTTAGCGCCGCGATCACCAGATGAGTGCGCACTGACAGGAGGGATCCGCGCAGGACAAAACCGGCGATAATGACGGCGGAGAGATAGTAGATGGCCCCGTGAACCAAATAGGCGGTAGGCTTTCCGTGCCGTTTTTGTTCGAGCAGACGGCCCGTCTGAAAAACAAAATCGGTCAGCAGATGGGCCAGATAGATCGCCAGAAAGGCTCGAAGGAGTTGTTGCATGTTTGTGTGCAACTTTATATTTTTGTATGTTTCTGTACAACTATGAAAAAGTACATTTGATCAGCGATTCTGTCGCCTTAACGGTTTCCTGTAGTTGCCAATAGTACCCCCGCTTGAGATTTCTGGAAACGGTGGAGTTGTCAAGCTGGAGACGCTTGGCCGTTTGCTCGAGCGTCGGGGTATCGCGGAATTCCCGGATGGTCTCCCACTGTCTTTCGGTGATGTTCAGAGCCAGTGTGTCGTGGAGCCCATAGATCAGGTTTATGGTCTTGTTGAAGTGTTCGTGGCGGGACACAAAAGCTGTCAGCATCGCGAATTTGAAGAGCTTGCCGGTCTTGATGCTTTCGATGGCTTGGCGGGCGCATTGGAAAGCCTCGCCGCCAAGGTGGTTTACGGGCGGCCGAATGCGGCCGTCAACACCGCCAAGGCCTACTCCGATCCAGAGGGATAGCGGCCTGAGCGCAACGCGGAGATCCTGAATGACGGCGGGAATCGACGGCAGGTCGCGGGTAATGGACTGAAATTCATCGCCGGCGGTAACAGAGTACGGCATTTGGATGAACTTTCGGTGCAAATGGCGTCTCGAAATGGCGGCAAGCTTGTTTCCGAGCAGGCTGCGAAGATCCGCTCGTGCGCGTGATTCCATGACGTCCGCGATCAGCACGGCATAGATTGTGGAGGCCATAAGACACCCTCGCCAAGGATACCGATTTGTACGAAAATGTGCAAATACTTATTCTTGTATGTATACATACAATAAGGTACAGATGTACGGTTCTGTGCAAACGAGAGAAATACCGTAAAACCTCAGTAAGTGTCTTTCACTTTCGGGGGATTGGAGAGGCTGGCGGGCGGGACGATGCCGTTCAGCCGCAGATGAAGCGTCATCTGGCCATAGTGATCGGCGTTGTGCCAGATGACCACGGTAGCCAGGCCAAGGCGCGTGTTCGGGCCGGCATACGGGCCCTCGATGGGATCGAACATGTTTTGCGAGTCGATGACACCCAGCGATTTGCGTATCGCGGCGAACGAATCGCGCAGGTAGATCAGCAATTCTTTCTTGGTTTTCGCCGGGCTGGGACCGCCCTTATCGCAGCCGCCCGGGGGCCTCTGACCGTCCAATTCTGCGGCAAACGCGAAATTCGCACAGGCCACATGCTTCACCTGTTCGGCGAAGGTGCGGACTTCGGCTGGGCCGAAGTCGGGCTTTTCATCCTTGAACTTTCCTTCAGCGGGGCGATAGCCGTATTTCTCTTCTGGCATGGCTTCGGCGGCGGAACGTGCCTGGTATTCCTGCGACTGCAGGCCACGCAGAAGTGCCGAGGCAACGGTTTCCTTCCTGCTCATTTCCGCGGCGGCGGGTTCCTCGAGAGGCGTTTCGGATTTCACTTCAGCCCGTGGAGCCGCAGGCGGTCCCACAGGGAAGGGAATTTCGGGGACACTATTGACATTTTGGAAAGCAGCGATCAGCCACTCTCCGGCGCGCTTCATCAGGACTTGCGTTTGAACTCCTTTCTGAGGTAGGTGCATGGGGTTGCCGTCCGGGCTTTTCGCTCCCACCATGGTCCAGGAAACGTGAGCCACGGCAAAGTTCGGGGCCGGGAATTTAATTTGAACGTCAGTGATGGTGAGCGTACTGTCTCTGAACAGGAATGCGTGAGCGCGGGCGAGCTTGCTCTCAAGCTCCGAGCGGCTCTTCCACCACCAGCCCACCACATTTACCACGTCCGCATCCTGAGAAAACAGACTGGCATAGGCTTTCGCGTCGTGATGATTCCAAGCCTCTTGTTGCCGTATCTCCAGGTTGCGAATGGCCGTCTCGTCTGCGCTTTGGTCGGCGCTGAATGCTCCGGGACAACAGAGAAGACTGGCAACTAGAGCGACGATTCGAGTTCCCAAGAAGCGTGCCGTGAAGTTCATCGATAGCATCTCCGGCTGCGAAGTCTATCACTGGAGGCCCGCGAATATGCCGGAAACACACACAATCAGGGTGCGCTCTGGAGCTGATCCGCCGGACTGAGCGATCCCCCGATTGCTCCTGCGTTTTTAGTGCGTGGTTCCGATTACGGACGCGCGGCGGCAACGCCGGCCGCAGCGGTGGCTGGCCTGCAGCCGCAGGTCGCGGCTCTGCGCATCGCTTCGATCCACGGAACTCCTCAACAAGTGCCGTCTCGAAGCCGAAGGGAAGAAGCCGTTGGACGCGTGAATCGCTCAGAGGGTCAAGGTAGTGAATTGGCGGCAGAAAGCGAGTTTTGCTCTCCAGCGGAAACAAGGGAGATGTTACTGTAAAAGCGGGGAGGGATGATCCGGTGGGGAGGTCACTTTGGGAGGAGCAGGTTTCTCCGGAGAAGCTCTTCAGGCTGATCGTTCTCTTCTGCATTGTGGGCTGGGGGCTCTCGGCCATCTACATCGTGAGCCATGTCGGCTCGATGGAAGATGCATACGTCCACACCCGCGACCTGGGAGCGTATTTTTTCTCCGCCATCTGGATTTTTGTTTTCTTTTATGCGCAGTATCGCCTCGTACCGCGCTTCATCCATCGCGATCTCCATTACCGGGTGGGATTATGGCAGGCCTTCGGCAGCCTGGCGCTGTTGATCGTGGGCGCGCTGCATGTCGTATGGCCGCAGACGAAAGCGGATGTTCCGAGCAGTTTGCTCTTCTGGATCACGCTGCTCGGCGAAGGCGTGATCATCGGCAACGTAATCTGGTCGTACTTGAGCGGCGAACCGGACGTGCCGTTCCTGCCAGTTGTGCCGGACGCCAAGACGACTCCGGAGCACGTTCCGGACGACAGCGCCAAAGACCTGGGCTGGCCCAAATCTCCCGCGAAACTGTTTGGAATCGGAGCGGCAGTTTTTGCCGTTGGCGGGCTCATTTCGCTCATCCTGGATATGCCGTCGTTCAAGATTCCGGTGCCGTGGTCTGGTCAGATGCATTTCCTTCCATTCGGCTGCTTGTGGCTGGCCGCAGCCGCGCCTTTCGCCATTTTTGCGATGTTGTATAAATTTCTGATGGATGGGCAGGGCCTGGTCTTCGGGGAAGCGCTGAACCGCATCCATTTCGTTGTGACAATCATTGCGATCCTCGACCTGGTGCGGGTTTTCATGGCCTGGCAACAGGCCATGGCCTCGAAGCTTGCCGCGCTGTATTTCGGCCCTGAAATCCAGTGGCTGGCTGTGCTCTTCGGCTTGAGCGCGGTCGTATTCGCAATCAACGCTTATCGGAGCTATCGACGCACGGCCGTCCGGACATAATGCCGCCGAATCGGCCGTCCGGTTGTTCGCTTCGAAATCGCCGGCGCTTTCGTAAGGCGACATCGCGATGAATCATTTGGCGCACAGAGCGCGCTACAAGAAATCGCCGCCGAGCAGGGAATTGAACAGGCAGCAGCCCAGGTGCTCGACGCGGGCCTCGTTTGCACGGGTGTTCGATCGCTCGCGGCGGCAGCAAAGGACGACCCAGCAGCCGACGACGCCTTCGCCTACGAACAAGAATTGAGCGGCACGGATTCACCTATTGGCATCGTCGAACCGCCTGCTCGAGCTCACCTACCGGGGAAGAGTCGACCGTCTCGTCTACTTGAACGTCGAGCCAATGGCCGACCCCATCCGCTCCGACCCGCGCTTCGCCAAGCTTATGACCAAGGTCGGATTCCGCTGGCCCACTCCTCGGAGGACTCCCCGCACATCGTGAGGAGTCCTCCCGCAGGGAAGTACTTCTTGTGCGAGCGTTCAAGCTACTCCTGCTCGACTACAAGTTGTTCAGCGACTCCAGCATGGTCCGATGGCCAGAGCCCGCCTGGTGTTTTCGTGGAGCGAGCGGCGCCGAACAGCGCGATGTTTTTCGCTTCGATAACGATCTCCCGCGCATGGCATGCTGCCCGCTGGCAACTGCCGGATTTGGCTTCTGGGGAACGCGGACACCTCGCGAGATGCCCGCAGCATCCGCCCGGACCTGGCACGATTCAAGCGCAAGGGGCGCCAGACAGCCTTTCTAGGGGAATGTCGTCAGATGTCGCAGGTTCGTCGGGAGGACGCGAAAGGCCCGCCTGGCTTCCGCAGGAATGCCCTGGTTGCAGATTTCCTCTGAGAGTGCGTCCTATAAGTTATATTATGTTAACTATGAAATCTGGCTGGATTTACCTGCCTGCCTGGGCACGTGCTAGCCCCCTTTCCTACTTTTTGTCGGCGATTTTCCCAAGTTTTTGTTGCGCGAGTTCGTAGTTGATGTACTGCTCGAGCAGATGAGGATCGGCGCCCACGATGCGCCGCCCATTCACGAAGAGCGTTGGTGTGCTGTTTACCTCTAGTTGTTGGCCATTGGCCCGGCTGGCGTTGACGGCCGCGCCGGCTTCGGGACTGGCCAGGCAGCCCTTGAACGCCTCGGCGTCCAGTCCGGATTGTCCTGCGTAATCCATCATTTTCGTCCAAGCGTTCGCCGCCGAAATGATTTCCTGATGGTCGTATATGAAGTCATACATCTTCCAAAAAGCGTTGGGATCCTGTTGGTAGGCGCAGCGGCCGGCGATGGCTGCGGTCCGGGCCCACGGATGAAGCTGCTCAAGGGGAAAATCTTTGAAGACCAGTCGCACCTTGCTGGCATAGTTCGGAAGCATGCCGCGCAGCACGTCGTGAAGGCTGCGGCAGACCGGGCACTCGAAGTCCGAGTATTCCACGAGCGTAACCGCAGCCTTGGAGTCGCCAAGCGAGGGCGCGCCGTTCATCTGGATCTTTGCCCGATTTTCTGCGAGCGGGTCTTTCGTCATATCAGACAGTTCACCACGGAAGAGAAACTGGCCGTCCTTGCTAACGTAAAGCTTGACTGCTTCCTTATTGTCGCCGATGGTCAGGTCGATATTCATTTCGAGCAGCCCATCGATAGGTGATCCTTTCGGAGGCCCGACCACCAGCAAGACATCCGGCCCGAAGGCATACAAGTGTCTAAGGTATGCTTCGATATTTTTCTGTGTTGGCGATGGCGAAGCGGCTGCCGGTGCTGGTGTCGCCGGATTGGGTTGCTGCGCTCGCGCTCCGGGCGCAATCGTACTGAAGTAAAAGACTAGAGAAAGGCGCAGTGCTTTTTTCACGAGGACCTCATGGACTTAGGGGATGAACTTCTGGGCGATCGGGAATGGCCTGCCAAAGCCGAATGCGCGCGAGGTGATTTTCAATCCTGGCGCAGCCTGTTTGCGTTTGTACTCGTTGCGATCCACCAGGAGCGCGATGTCGCGGACCAATTTTAAATCGAACCCATAATGATCGGCAATTTCCTGGGGGCTCCGCAGATCTTCGATATAGGCCTTGAGAATCCGGTCAAGAACGTCGTAAGGCGGCAGGCTGTCCTCATCCTTCTGGTCGGGACGCAGCTCCGCCGAAGGCGCCTTCTCGATAGTCGAGCGAGGAATCAGTTCCCTCTCGCGGTTAATCCAGCGCGCTAGTTCGTAGACCATCAATTTTGGCACATCAGAGATGACTCCGAGACCTCCAGCCATGTCTCCATAAAGGGTGCAGTATCCGACGGCGAGTTCCGACTTATTACCGGTGCTGAGAACCATAGAACCAAACTTGTTGGAGAGCGCCATCAGGTAGTTCCCACGGGTGCGCGCCTGAATATTTTCTTCCGTCACATCAACGGTCCGGCCGCCGAACGCGGGGGCCAGTGCCCGCTTGTATTCTTCGAAAACATTCGTAATGGGCAAGGTGATGAACTGGATGCCAAGATTCTTGGCCAGAATCGCCGCGTCACTCTTGCTGCCTGCCGAAGAAAAGGGTCCCGGCATGGAAACCCCGAGGACGTTTTCCGTCCCCAGTGCGTCCACGGCGATCGAGGCCACCACGGCAGAGTCAATGCCGCCGCTCAGGCCGACAAGCACCTTTTTAAATCCACACTTGCGCACATAGTCTTGCGTTCCGATCACCAGTGCATCGTAGGCATATGCGAGTTCGGTCGTCGGCTGTTCGTGCATTTCGCCCTGACCGGTGACCGTGTCAAAGAAGACCAGATCCTCGCGGAACGCCAGCGCTTGCGCGGCCACCCTTCCGTCCGCGGTAATGGCCATACTCGCACCGTCAAAAATCAGATTGTCGTCGCCGCCAACTTGATTGACGTAAACCACGGGACATTGCCTCTTCATGGCGATGGCGCGCAGCATC
>WNGI01008880.1_pt1 | contig 11833 bp, 12 predicted proteins | sample 5400621 | NCBI WGS metagenome assembly WNGI01 (sample SAMN13153374, study PRJNA577476) | soil metagenome | isolation source: 20 cm soil or saprolite under Garry oak tree replicate 1 | place: USA:California | collected 2016-06-15
CGTCACCGCCGTCTGCCCCGGCGTGATCAACACCCCGATCCGGACCACGGCCCGCTACCTGGGCGCCCGGGGCGACGCCCGCACCCGGAACCGCATCGAGCAGATCTTCCGCCGGGGCCACGCCCCGGAGACCGTCGCCGCCGCCATCGTGCGGGCCGCCGAACGCAACCCCTCGGTGGTGCCGGTCGGCTGGGAGGCCCGCCTCGGCTGGCGCCTGCAGCGCATCACGCCCCTCGCCCTCCAGGACCGCCTGGCGAGACTGGATCTCCTGTGATCACAACGTTGAGGCATCCGTGCCCGGACGGCGGGTACCGGTGAGCCGGCGCTCGGTCCTGATCGCGGCCGTCGTTGCGGCCGGCGGTGCGGCCGGCCTCGCGGCGGTGGCCGCCGGGCAGAGGTGGCGGGCGGCCGAGGATCCCTGCGCCGGCCACGTTCTCGACATCGAAAGGGCCACGGCGTTCAAGGTCGAGCGGCCGGACGGCGCCGTCCTCGACGGGGTCGTGGCCGGCCCCCACTCCGGCCCGACGGTCGTGCTGGCCCATTGCTGGACGGGGACGCGGGCCACCTGGGAGCCCGTCGCCGCCCGGCTGGCGGGCCGCGGCCTGCGGGTCGTGCTCTACGACCAGCGGGGCCACGGCGCCTCGACCCCGGGCCCGGATGCGCCGACCGTGGCCGGGCTGGGGGAGGACCTCGCCGCCGTCCTCGAGGCGGTTGACGCCCGCGACGCCGTCCTCGTCGGGCATTCCATGGGAGGCATGGCCGTCCAGGCCATGGCCATCGCCCGGCCCGAGGTCGTCGCCGGGCGGGTGCGGGCGGTCGTGCTGGCCGGCACGGCCGCCGGCGGGGTGGCCGCCGGCCCGCGCTCCCGGCCCGTCCGCTTCGCCACCGGCAACCGGGGCGTCGAACGCCTGCTGGCGGGGCGGGCCGGGCCGCTGATGGTCCGGGGCTCCGTCGGCCGGGCCCCCCGGTCGGCCCACCTCGTCGCCACCCGCGACGCCTTCCTGTCGCAGTCGGCCCAGAGCCGCCTGCAGTTTCTGGCCGCCCTCCAGGCCATGGACCTCCGGGCCGGCCTGGCCGGCGTCGCCGTCCCCACCACGGTGGTGGTCGGGAGCCGCGACGTGCTGACCCCGCCCCGGCTCGGCCGGGCCATCGCCGCCGCCGTTCCGGGAGCGCGCCTCGTCGAGGTGCCCGGGGCCGGCCACATGCTTCCCTACGAGGAACCCGATCTGCTGGCGGAGCTCATCGCCGCCGCCGCCCGAGGAGGTGCGTCGTGACCACGACGTCTGACGAGTTCACCGTGATGGTCGGCCGGCTCAACCGGCTGTCGGTCGAGCGCCACTTCGACGCCTACGCCGACATCGGCTGGGACGACCCCGCCCTGGCCCTCGATCCCGTCGACCCCCGCTTCGAGCTGCCGGCCGTCGACCCTTTGCGCCACACCGACTGGTACCGCCGGCAGGGTCCGCCGGAGCGGGCCCGCCTCGGCTGCTACCGCTGGGCGGCGTGCATGAAGACCGGGTGGCACTTCGAGAACCTGCTCCAGCGCGGGCTGCTGCGGCACGCCTTCGAGCTCGGCAACGGCGCACCGGAGTTCCGCTACCTCCACCACGAGATCATCGAGGAGTCGCAGCACACGCTGATGTTCCAGGAGTTCGTCAACCGCTCCGGGCTCCCGGTGCGGGGCATGCCCTGGGTGCTGCGCCGGCTGGCGGAGTGGTTCGTCGTGCCGCTGGCCCGGGTGTTCCCGACGCTGTTCTTCCTCTTCGTGCTGGGCGGCGAGGACCCGGTCGACCACCTCCAGCGCCGGGTCCTGAGCGACGCCGACACCACCCTCCACCCGCTGGTGGAACGCATCATGCGCATCCACACCACCGAGGAGGCCCGCCACCTCTCCTTCGCCCGCCACTACCTGCAGCGCACCGTGCCGGAGCTCGGCTTCATCCGCCGGCTCCACCTGGCAATCATCGCCCCGCTGGTGCTCGGGATCATGGCCCGGCTCATGCTGCAGCCGAGCGGCGACCTCGTCCGCCACTGCGGGATTCCCCGTGACGTGGTCCGCTCGGCCAACCGCAGCCGGGCCGGCCGCCAACTGCTGAAGGACTCCGTCGCCAAGACCCGCACGCTGATCGTCGAGCTCGGCCTCGTCACGCCGGCTTCGAAGTCGCTGTGGAAGGCGGTCGGCCTGTGGGACGACGCCAGGTGACGCCGCCCGTCCGCACCCGGGTCCTCATCGTGGGGACGGGTTTCGCCGGCCTCGGCATGGCGGCGCGCTTGAAGCAGTCCGGTCATGACGACTTCGTCGTGCTGGAGCGGGCCGGCGAGGTCGGCGGCACCTGGCGGGACAACACCTATCCCGGCGCCGCCTGCGACGTCCCGTCCCACCTGTACTCGTTCTCCTTCGCCCCCAATCCCGACTGGAGCCGCTCCTTCTCGCCCCAGGCCGAGATCCAGGAGTATCTCCGGCGGCTGTCCTCCGACTTCGGCCTGCGGCCCCACATCCGGTTCCACCACGAGGTGCTCGGCGCCGCCTGGGACGAGACGGCCGGCCGCTGGCAGGTCCGGACCACCGCCGGCGCCTTCGACGCCGATGTCCTCGTCTCGGCCACCGGCGCCCTGTCCGATCCGGCGATCCCGCCGCTGCGGGGGCTCGAGCGGTTCGAGGGCACGGTGTTCCACTCCGCCCGGTGGAACCACGACCACGACCTGACCGGGGAGCGGGTGGCGGTCGTCGGCACCGGCGCCTCGGCCATCCAGTTCGTGCCCCGGATCCAGCCGGCGGTCGGGCACCTCACGGTCTTCCAGCGGACGCCGCCCTGGATCCTGCCCCGCTGGGACCGGCCGTTCCGTCCCGCCGAGCGCTGGGCCTTCCGTCACCTGCCGCTGGTGCAACGCCTCGCCCGGGCCGGGATCTACTGGGGCCGGGAGCAGATGGTGGCCGGCTTCGTCGTCGCCCCCGACCTGATGCGGGTGGCCGAGCGGCTGGCCCGCCGGCATCTCGAGCGCTCGGTGCCCGACCCGGCGCTGCGGGCCGAGCTCACCCCCGACTACCGCATCGGCTGCAAGCGGATCCTGATCTCCGACGACTACCTGCCGTCACTGGCGCAGCCCAACGTCGACCTGGTCGCCGCCGGCCTCGCCGAGGCCCGGGAGCGGTCCGTCGTGGCCGCCGACGGCACCGAGCACAAGGTCGACACGATCATCTTCGGGACCGGCTTCCACGTCACCGACATCCCCGTCGCCGACCGGATCACCGGCCGCGGCGGCCTCTCGCTCAAAGCCCGCTGGGCCGGCGGCATGAAGGCCTACAAGGGGACGGCGGTGGCCGGCTTCCCCAACCTCTTCCTCCTCGTCGGGCCCAACACCGGCCTCGGCCACAGCTCCCAGGTGTTCATGATCGAGTCGCAGATCGCCTACGTGCTCGACGCCGTCCGCCACATCGAGCGGACGGGGGAGGTCGTCGAGGTCCGCCACGAGGCGGAGACCGCCTGGGACGCCGGCGTGCAGCGGGCCATGGGCCGCACCGTGTGGACCACCGGCGGCTGCGCCAGCTGGTACCTCGACGAGCAGGGCCGCAACACGACCTTGTGGCCCGGCTCCACCTGGCGCTTCCGCCGCCAGACCGCCCGCTTCGACCCGGCCGCCTACCGGGTTATCGGGCCGGCCCCGGTCGTCCCGGAGCCGGCCCTGGTCTCAGAGCTCCCCGGCTAGCGCCCTCAGAACGAGTTGTTGTTGTCGTGAGCCTGGCGGTCGAAGTGCGACCGGCCCTCACCCGGCGCATCCTTCTTCGGTTCCGCGTCCTTGGGCGCCGTCGCCGAGTCAGAGCCCTTCTCGTCGTGGTACGCGCCGACGTGCTGGGCGGCCCTCGGGGTGGCGGACGCCAACTGAGGAATGCTGAGAATCAGGACGCCGCCAAAGAATGCCGCTGCCAGTGCCCGTTTCATGGTTTCCCCCCTGTGCCCTCCGGACGAAGGGCCCTCTCAGCGGGCACTATAGGCCGTTGTTTACGAAAACGACACCTTTCATTCACCTAAAATAGTCACAATGACACTAGGTATTCGTCGGCGAATTCCACGAATTAGGGCGTGCCCGGGAACGCCGCGAAGCCGACGTGGCGGACTCCGCCGATCTTGGTGAACTCGCCGGCCACGTAGAGATGGGTGGCGTCGGCGGCGGCGGCGTAGGGGCCCGTCGGGGTGTTGGCGACGGGGTTCCAGTCCTCGATCTTCCCGCTGCGGTCGAAGGCCGACAGGTGCTCCCGGGCGGTGCCGTCGGGGCAGTACTGGTAGCAGTCGGAGTCCGGCTGGACGATGTTGTCGTAGTGGCCGATCAGGTAGACGGTGGTGGCCGTCTCCACCACGGCCATGTTGTCGCCGTCGGTCTTCACCTGCCAGACGCCATCGGGGGGCCCGTGGGGACGGAAGGCGTAGAGGCGGCCCCCGGCCCCGCCGGCGGCGGCGTAGAAGGTGTGGCCGTCGCTGCTGCGGGTGAGGGCGAAGACGGGGCGGTCGACCTTGGCCTGCCACGGCGTCGGCTGGCCGGTGGCGGCGTCGAGGCTGATGAGCCCGGAGTGGCCGCCGAAGGACAGGAACGTCCCTCCGACGTGGACGGTCGTGCCGTCGGCCGACGGCGTGATGGCGTACACGCCGCCGGGCCGGCTCTTGTCGGGCGTGCCGGTGTGGCCGTAGTAGCGCCCGCCGGCGTCCTTCGGCGGCAGCCAGGGGATCAGGCGGCCGGTGGCGGCGTCGAGGGCGGCGACGTGGGGCCGGTCGTCGACGGTCCCGTCGGCGGCCGTCAACTGGCTGAAGTCGCCGCCGACGTAGAGCACGCTCCCGTCCGGGGAGAGGGCCAGGGCCCGGACGACGCCGTCGAGCGTCGGCGGGGTGAACGTCGGGTCGAGGGCGCCGGTGGCGGGGTCGACGGCGGCCAGTCGGCCGGCCGGCTTCCCCCCGATGTGCTTGAACATGCCGCCGGCGTAGATGCGCCGTCCGTCGGGCGACGCCAGCAGCGCCCGGACCTCGTCGTCGGCGGACGGGTTCCAGTCGGCCAGCGTGGTGCCGCCGTTGCCCAGGGCGGCGAGGTGATCCCGCCGTACCAGGGCCGAGCTGTCCTTCGAGCCGGGCGGCGACAGGGCGGCGAAGTCGCCGCCGAGGTAGACGAGACCCCCGCTCACCGCCACGGTCAGGACCCGGCCGGCCTTGCCGGTGTCGGCGATCTCCGTGCCCCACGTGGTGTCGGCGGTGGGGGAGACGCCCACCGCCGCCCGGGCCGGAGGAGCCCAGAGTGCCGTCACGGCGACGAGCGCCGTCAGCATGCGCAGCCGAGTCATCCGCCACTGCCCCCTCGGTTCACACTGCCATCACAGTGGCGCAGATGAACCTACAGCGTCAACTCAAGCTTTCACACACAACTCAAACAGCAGCTCAAACAGGAAGGCCCAGCCCCCGGGCGATGAGCATCCGTTGCACCTCGGAAGTGCCCTCGCCGATGGTGAGGATGCGGGCGTCGCGGAAGTGGCGGGCCACGTCGGAGTCGTCCATGAAGCCGTAGCCGCCGTGGAGCTGGCTGGCCTGGTAGGCGACCTTGTTGGCCAGCTCCGAGGCCATGAGCTTGGACACGGCCGCCTCCCGCTCGATCGGCCGGCCGGTGTCGAACTTCCAAGCCGCGTCGTAGGTCAGGAGCCGGGCGGTGTCGGTCATGGCCGACAGGTCGGCCACGCCGAAGGCCACGGCCTGATGCGACGTGAGCGGCCGGCCGAACGACTCCCGCGAGGTCACGAACTCCAGCGTCGCCTCCAGGCAGCCCCGGGCCAGGCCGGTCGACATGGCGGCGATGGGGATCCGGGCCCAGGTGAGGAAGCCGAGCGCCTCCCGGAAGCCCCGCCCCTCCTGACCGAGCAGGTGATGGGCCGGAACCCGCACGCTGTCGAAGTACAGCGGGTGGGTGTCGGACGAGCGCCACCCCATCTTCGGGTACTTCGGGCCCACCGTGACGCCGGGGGCGTCGAGGGGCACGAGGAAGGCCGAGATCGGCGCCCGGACTCCTCCTCGGGGGACACCCCCGTCCCCCCGGGCGGCCGGGGCGTCGGCCCGGTCGTGGGCGGCGAAGAGGATCACGTGGCGGGAGAATGGGGTGCCGGAGTTGGTGATGAACTGCTTGGCCCCGTCGATGATCCAGTCGGAGCCGTCGCGCCGGGCCCGGGTGCCGATGTTGCCGGCGTCGGAGCCGCCGGTGGGCTCGGTCAGCCCGAAGGCGCAGAAGCTCTCGCCGGCGGCCATGGCCGGGAGGTACTCGGCCCGCAGGTCGTCGGTGGCCAGGTGGTGGAAGAGGGCGGCCGAGATCGCCTGGACGTGGACGGTGACGGCCAGCGACGAGTCGACCACCGAGAACTCCTCGGCGGCGATGCACATGCTGCGGAGGTCGGCCCCGGACCCGCCGTAGGCCTCGGGTACCCGCAGCCCGAAGGCCCCCAGCCGCCCGACCTCCCGGATGAGGTCGGGGTCGAACCGGCCCTCGAGGTCGCGCTGCACGACCTCGGGGGCCACCACCCGCTGGCAGAACTCCTGGATGGTCTTCTGCCAGGCGAGGTGCTCGTCGTCGAAGCACCAGGGGAGATCGAGCTCTTCGGCCATGGTCAGGCTCCTCGGGTCGCGTCCGCGGGGGTCCAGGTGAAGTCGGTGATGCGGGCCGCCCGGTCGGGCCGGAAGACGGCCCGCATGCGGGTGCCGATGGCCAGGCGGGCGGCGGCCGCCGCCGGGTCGGTGAAGTCGACGCCGGTGACGAAGTTGGCGATGGCCGTGGTGGCGCCGTCGGGCCGGACGTAGGCCACGCCGTAGGGCGGGTCGGCGTAACCGGCGAAGCGGGCGTAGGTGAAGGTGAAGGACTCCACCACGCCCTCGGGGCCGACGTCGACCCAGTCGTCGCTGGTCGGGACGAAGCAGTCCTCGCAGAAGTTGCGGGGCGGCACCAGGATGCGGCGGCAGTTGGGGCAGGGTGACGCCCGGAGGATCTGGTCGTCGCGCAGCCCGACGAGGAAGCGGCTGGCGGCCCGGCCGGCGGCGTGCTCGAACTCCAGGTGCCACAACCCGGGCAGGACCACCCGCTCGCCGGTGTCGGTGCTCATCTACCGCTCCTTGGGTTGGAGGAACCGGGCCAGGGCCGTTCGCACGTCCTCGCTCTTGGCCATGTGGTCGAGAAAGATCCGTCGCTCTTCCCGTACCCCGTCGGGGACGGGGATGTCACGTACTGCGCCGACCATCTCCTTCACGCCGGAGAGGGCGTCGCCGCTGCGGGAGGCCAGCCGGGCGATCATCGCCTCGGCCACCCCGTCGAGCTCACCCCGGGGTACGGCCCGGGTCACGAGCCCCCACTCGGCCGCCTCCCGGCCCGAGATCATCTCCCCCGACAGGAGCAGCCACCGGCTCCGGGCCGGGGTCAGGGCCTTGTGCAGCCGCACCGACCCGCCGGCGCCGGGCAGGAGCCCGAGCTCGAGGTGCCGGTCGCCGATGCGGGCCTCCTCGTCGGCGACGACGACGTCGCAGGCCAGCAGCAGCTCGCAGCCGCCGGCCAGGGCGAAGCCGTCGACCACGGCCACGGTGGCGAACGGCGCCGCCTCCATCTCGTCGAGGACGTCGGCCAGGCGTCGGATCACCGAAGTGAACGCACCGCCCTCCTCCATGGCGCCGGGCCGGTCGATGGTGGACAGCACGAAGGCGAGGTCGGCCCCGGCGCAGAAGGTGCCGCCGGCGCCCCGGACGACGAGGACGCGGGCGTCGACCTCGCGCCCCCGGCGCACCGCGGCCTCCAGCCCCTCCACCACCGTGGGGCTGATGGCGTTGCGGGCTTCCGGCCGGTCGATCGTGGCCCGCAGGACCGGGCCGTCCTCGACCAGGACCACGTCGCCGATGCGCTCGCTCACGGGTACCTCCGGCATTCCTCGTCGGGGTCGGTGGCGAAGATCCCGACCGTGAAGAACTGCACCGAACCGCCCGCCCCGGCGCCGAGGGCGGTGTGGACGCCCTCGACCTGGTGGGCGCCGCACCGCCCGCGTACCTGTTGCGCCGCCTCGGCGACGCGGGCCATGGCGCTGATGCTGATCGGGTTGGCGCACAGCACGCCGCCCGACGGGCAGCAGGGCATCGGGCCGTCGCTGTCCCAGTGACCCATCTCGGCCAGCTTCGGGGCCTCCCCGGCGCCGCACACCCCGAGCGCCTCCAGCTCGGCCGGTTCCATGACCGAGAACGGGATGTAGGGCTCCACGAGGCGGATCTGGTCGGCGGGCCGGGTGATGCCGGCCATGGCGTAGGCGGACGTCGCCGCCAGCTGCAGGTCGTGGTACAGCCCATGGTCGTTGGGGCCGCAGTCGCCCATCTTGTCGCCCATGAAATAGGTGTTGGCCCGGGCGGCGAACCCCCGCACCCAGGCCTTGGGGGCGGACAGCCGCCGGGCCAGGTCGCCGTTCACGATGACCATGGCGCAGGCGCCGGTGGTGCGGGGGCAGGCCATGGCCAGGCGGGTGGGATAGGCCAGGTACGGCGTCGACATGACGGCGTCGACGGTCATCGGCGTGCGGAGGTGGGCGTGCTCGTTGCGGGCGCCCTCGGTCCGCATGCGGGCGGCCGAGAGGGCGAAGTGCTCCTCGGTGGCGCCGTAGCGGTCCATGTAGCGGATGGCCTGCATGGCGCACATCACGATGGTGTTGAGCGGCAGGGCCGACTCGTAGGGCGGGTCCCAGATCTTGTTGAGGACCTCCTGGGCCCCCCGGGTGGCGTCGCCCATCTTCTCGGCGCCGAGCACGAGGCAGGCCTGCGAGCGACCGGAAGCGACCGCCCACCACCCGGCCTGCACCGCCGAGGCGCCCGTCGCCCCGCCGGTGTTGACCCGCATCAGCGGGCGGCCGTGGAGGCCGAGGGCGCCGGCCGCCACCTGCTCGGGGTGGCCGATGCCGTGGAGGGCGTCGGGCGACTGGGCCAGCACGACCATGTCGACGTCGGCCATGTCGAGCCCGGCGTCGGCCAGGGCGAGGACGGCGCCCTCCTGGTACAGCCCGACGAGGTCGAGGTCGTCGCGCCGGGTCTGGAACTTCGACATGCCGACCCCGACGACGGCCGCCGCCTGCGGGCTCATCGGATCCCTGCCCGCAGGACGGTGACGAACTGGCCCTGGCCGGCGTACCCGTACGACGAGTGGGCCACCGCCACCGGCGCGCCGGCCCGCACCGCCAGAGCGGCGTGGGCGACGCGCTGCCGGACGGGTTGACGTTGGCCGGGGCGTCGCCGACTTTGGCGGGGGACACCCCCGGGCCCCCGGGCGCCCCCAGCCCGAGGCCGGCCAGGGTCATGGCCAGCCGGTAGGGAGTGCGGTCGGTGGTCTCGATCACGGTCCGGCCGTCGATCACGATCCCGGCCTCGGCCGCCGCCCGGCCGGCCACCGCCGCCACCGCCGCTTCCGGCGTCAGTCGCCGGGCGGTGGGGTCGGGCGCCTCGGCGCCCCACGACAGGCCGGCCACCTCCACCGGCCCCGGCCCCTCGCACACCACGACGGCCACGGCGGCGTCGGTCGTCGGCGGGAGGTCGTCGTGGCGCAGGGGCCAGCAGAAGAAGTCGGAGGCGGCCCCGGTGGGGGCGGGCAGGCCGGCCCGATCCAGGAAGGCGGCGGTCACGGCCGCCTCGGCCACCAGCGGATGGAGCCCGGCGGGGCGCGTGTAGACCGGTTCGGCGTTGACGCCGAGGGCGGCCTCGAGGGGCGACTCCGACTCCTTCGTCCACGAGACCGCCAGCACCCGGCGGTCGGCGCCGGCCTCGATGCGCAGCACGGCGGTGGCGAAGGCCAGGGCGCCGTCGTCGCCCACCTTGATCTCGTCCTTCAGGAATCCGCCGGCCGGGCCGGCCAGCTGCATGGAGGAGATGGCCCGCCCGTCGAGCTGGTCGGAGGCGGCCAGGCAGACGCCGTCGACGTCGGCCCGGCGCAGCCCGGCGTCGGCCAGGGCGGCGGCGCTGGCCTGGAAGACGAGCTCCGTGAGGCTCAGGGCCTCGGGCGACGGGCAGCGGGCGAAGCCGATGCCGTGGATCGAAACCGTGGGGCGGGCGCCGTCGGCGGTCATGCGTCGAGCAGGGCCACGAGGGCCATACGGGCCAGCATGTCCTCCGCCTGGGCCCGGGGGAGCCCGACCTGGCGGCGGTACCCGGTCGAGTTGAGCAGCCCGATGGCGGCGTGGACGGCGGTGCGGCGCTCGTCGTCGGACTGGTCGGGCCGCAGCGGCCGCAGCAGGTCGGCCCAGGCCTCGACGTAGGCCCGCTGGAAGCGCCGCGCCCGCTTCCGCTCGGCGTCGGGCAGGTTCCGCTCCTCCGAGATGTAGACCACGATGAGGGCCCGTTCCTCGAAGGCCAACCGGACGTGGAGCCGCACGAGGGTCTCGAGCCCCTCCCGGCCCTTCAGCGGGGTGACGGCGGCGAGGATGGCGGCCAGCCGTTCGGCCAGCCGGTCGAACAGGGCGACGAGGACGGCGTCCTTGTTCTTGAAGTGCCGGTAGATGGCCGGCCCGGTCACACCGGCGGCGGCGGCGATGTCGTCGATGCCGGCGCCGTGGAAACCGTTCTCCTCGAACAGCGACGTGGCCGAGGCCAGGATCCGCTCCCGCCGCTCGCCCCGAGCCGTTGCGATTCGTCCCATGGTGAACGAACGTAAACGTTTCCGGCCGCCGAGGCAAAACTGAACGCCGGTGACTTTGGTAACTCAGGGCGACAGAGTAGGATTCCCGTCGCACCCGCCTCCGTGGAAGGGAGCCGACCATGGAGCATCCGATCCGCCGTCTCATCGCCGTCCTGCCGGCGCTCGCCCTGATGGGCGGCCTGGCGCTGGCCGGCCACCCGGCGACGCCCGGCGAGGATCACAGCGGCATCTGCGTCGGGAGCATGCAGATCGTGGCCTGCGTGCCCCCCGACGGCACCTAGCCCTCGCGGGTCAGCCGAAGGCCCAGTACACGCCGCCGAAGGTGCGGGGGCCGTCGGTCCAGCGCTCCATCGACATGTTCCTGTAGCCGGCCGCCTCGAAGGCGGCGAACCAGTGCCGGGGCAGCAGGAAGCCGGGCTGGGGCCGCTCCGGTGAGGTGGGGACGTCCCACCAGCCGTTGAACAGCGACAGCACCAGCGACACCGGCGACGGGACGACCTCGGAGTAGTGCGATCCCTCGCCGAGGACCAGCGCCCCGCCCGGCTTGAGGCAACGGCGGATCCAGCCCAGCGTGACCGGAAGGCTCCTGGCCACGTGGACGCAGTTGGTGGAGAAGATCAGGTCGAACCGGCCGAGGTCGCTCGGCGGCTCGTTGATGTCGACGATCGCCGTCTCCAGCGGCACGCCGGGCAGGTCGGCGGCGACCCGGTCGAGGAAGCTCTGGCGGAGGTCGGAGAGGATGACCCGGTTGGCGCGGCCGAGGTCGGCGGCCATGCGGCGGGTGGTGCCGCCGGTGCCGGTGCCGAGCTCGAGGACGTCGGCGCCCTGGAGCATCGGCCCGAGGGCCCGGGCCACGCCGTGACCGAACACGGCGCAGACGAGGTCGTGGGCCTGGAACGTCTCCCACAGGCGGCCGCCGCCCTGGGCGATGATCTCGCCGGCCTCCATGCGGCCGGCCACGAAGTCCTCCAGGTGGGCGTCGAGCAGCTTGAACCAGCCGAGCGTGCCCTCGAGGCCCGGCGGGGTCACCAGCGACGGCGCGTCGGCCTTGAACGAGCCGTGGTCGACGATCTGGCGGGCGACGCCGACGAGATAGGCCCGCTGGGCATCGACCGGCTCGAGGGCCGCGGCCCGGCGGGCGATCCGGAGGGCGACGGGCTCGAGG
>WNGI01010356.1_pt1 | contig 11833 bp, 10 predicted proteins | sample 5400621 | NCBI WGS metagenome assembly WNGI01 (sample SAMN13153374, study PRJNA577476) | soil metagenome | isolation source: 20 cm soil or saprolite under Garry oak tree replicate 1 | place: USA:California | collected 2016-06-15
CGCGCGGCTATCACATGCAGGTCGAAGATGTGATCGGCGACGCGATCTTCCACGAAAAGCACGAGAACATGATCTGCGTGCGCGACATCGAGATCTACTCGCTGTGCGAGCACCACCTGCTGCCGTTCTTCGGCCGCGCCCACGTCGCGTACCTGCCCAACGGCAAGATCGTGGGCCTGTCGAAGATTCCCCGGGTGGTCGAGGTGTTCGCCCGGCGGCTGCAGGTGCAGGAGCGCCTCACCGATCAGGTGGCCGACGCCTTGATGCGCGTGCTGCAGCCGCAAGGCGTGGGCGTGGTGATCGAAGCGTTCCACCTCTGCATGATGATGCGCGGCGTGGAGAAGCAGAACTACAAGACGGTGACGTCGGCCCTGCGCGGCGCGTTCCGCGAGGACGCCAAGACGCGCGACGAATTCCTGCGCCTGGTGCACGGCGGATACTCGCTACCGTGAGCACGCCGCTGCTCACAGGGAAGGTCGCGGTCGTCACGGGGGCGTCGCGCGGCATCGGGCTCGCCGTGGCGGACGAGCTGCGCGCCGCGGGCGCGCACGTCGTGCGGTTCGCGCGTTCACTGGTCGAAGGCTCGGCCGAGCGGCAGACCGACATCCCGGTGGACATGGCGGACGCGGGGTCGATCGAAGGGGCCATCACCCGCGTGCTGCGCGATCTCGGCGTCCCGGACATCGTGGTCAATAACGCCGGTGTGTTTTTCGTAAAGCCGATCGAAGAGACCACGCTCGCCGATTTCGCCAACACGCTCGCCGTGAATCTCACCGGGCCGTTCCTGCTGGCGCGCGCGCTGGTGCCGCACCTCAAGAAGAAGGGTAGTGGCCATCTCGTGACCATCGGCTCGGTGTCCGATCATGTGGGCTTTCCGGGCTCGACCGCCTACGCCGCGAGCAAGTACGGCCTGCGTGGCATGCACGACGTCATCCGTTCGGAGCTGTCAGGCACGGGCGTGCGCGCCACGCTCATCTCGCCGGGCCCGGTGGACACGGAGATCTGGGACGAGATCGACCCCGACTCGAAGCCGGGCTTCACCAAGCGGAAGGACATGATGCGCGCCGAGGACGTGGCGGAGGCGGTGGTGTGGGCGGTGACCCGACCGGCGCGGGTGGATGTGAGCGAGATCCGGCTGTTCCCGGCGAGTTGGCGGGCGCGGTGAAGAACGTGAGAGGTGAGCAGTGAGAGGTGAGCGGTACGCTCTCGCGTGCGCGATGCTGGCTGCGGCGTCCCTATCCGCACAATCGATTCCAGCGCTACCGGACTCGACAGGGTTCGGCGTGCACGTGTTGGCACTCGCGCGCGCCCCCGATTCGGCGATCTGGGTCGGCACGTATGGCGAGGGCATCTTCGTGCTGCGGCGCGGCTCGCAGACCTGGGAGCACCAGAAGTACGTGCGGGACACGAGCGCGCATTCGATCTCGTTCAATTTCATCAACGGCTTCGCGTTCGGGCCCAAGGGCCAGGTCTGGTACGGCACGGTCGGCAACGGCTGGGGCCTGTCGACCGACAACGGCAAGACGTGGCACAATTGGGAATTCGCTCAGCTCGGTCCCGAGTGGCAGTACGTGGCGCCGAACGGCATCGCCACGCTGGGCGACACGACCTACATCGGCACGGCCGACGGCATCAAAGTCACGGGCGACGACGGCAACACGTGGTCGGTGATTACGGACTCAGCCGGCGCGACGACGGCGAAGGACCCGGTGATCGGCAGAATTCCCAATCAGTACGTGCTGGCGATTACGGCTTTCATAGGGTCCGCACCGTTTCCTGGTCCGAACCTCTGGATCAGCACTCTCAAGGGGTTGGCCCACTCGCCCAACGGTGGGCGGACGTGGCACGTGGATTTCGCGCCGCCGCCGTGCACGGGAAAGGGGTGCGTCAATCGCGCGCGGGCGCTGCTGGTCGATTCCAAAGGACGCTTCTGGGTGGGGACGGAGCAGGGCGTATATCCGTTTGGGCCGGAGTTTGGGGGGTGGGGGCCAAGAGGGGCCACGTCGCTGTCCGTTGAGGCGATCGCTCGCGATGGCGACTCGGTGCGCGCTGTTGCAGGTGCAAGCGGGTGCGGTGTTGCCACGTCCGTATTACCACTAGGACGCGATTCGGTGCTGACAGGCCGAAACGATGGTTTGATTGCAGGGCCAAAGATGTTTTCCCACCGCGATTGTCTCTTTGCGGTCCCGCTTGCCGCCGGTGGTCGGGCTCTCCGCCACACGTGGTTTCGCCGCCCCATCGCGCTCACCGATCAGCCGTTTATCGATCAGACGTACCGCTACGGCTCGACGATGGGCGGATATTTCCAGCAGCACCAGGGCGTGGAGTTCAATAACGCCGACGGCACGCCGGTGCACGCGATCGGGGATGGTTTGGTCGTGTTCTCGGGGCCGGCCGAGGCGGGAGCAAACACGGTCGCCATCAAGCACGACCGAAAACTGACGACGGACAACGGACAACGCTTTGTCTTCTCCGTCTACTACCACAACACGCGCCTGCTGGTGAAGGTTGGCGACCGCGTCAAAGCCGGCGACGTCATCGCGCTCGTCGGCAACACGGGGCGCGCGACCAACGACCACCTGCACCTCGAGGTGCATGCGTCGCCGGTGGATTCGGTGCAGCTCATCGTGGACCCCAACGAGCGCTACCCGCGCTACACCACCAATCCTGAACTATGGATCGAGCCGTTGCCGGGGACGGGCGCGGTGGCGGGGCAGGTGTGGGACTCGCACGGCCAGCCGGTGCAGCAGGCGCGCGTGTACGGCCTGGTGAAGGCCGAGCCGCAGGAGACGCCGTACTCGTATGCCGAGACGTACGGTGTGCATAATCATTCTGATCCGGTCTATCACGAGCACTTCGCCGTGAGCGACGTCCCGCCGGGCGACTACACACTCGGCGTTGAGATCGAGGGCAAGAAGGTGTATCGACGCGTTCGGGTAGACTCCGGCAAGGTCACCTGGGTGGAGTTCCGTCCCTAATCCCCGCTCACCGCTCACCTCTTACCGCTCACGCCTTTGCACATCGAACTGACGGAGATGTTGCGTTGCCCCGAGCCGCACGCTGACGGCTTCATGGTGCTGTCGACGGGCGAAATGCTTGGCAGAATGGTGCGATCGGGAGTCGTGGGCTGCTCGGTGTGCCATAAGGAGTACGCCATCAAGGATGGAGCGGTGCTCTTCGGTGAGGCGGCACCGTCAGCAACCACGTCCCACGCACCACGCACCGATGCATCAACTCTCCAGGCCCTCCTCGATCTCTCCGGCCCCGGCGGCTACGTCGTCTTGGTCGGCGCTGCCGCGCGCCACGCCGTGGGTCTCGCCGCGCTGATGGGCGGCGTGCACTTCATCGGCGTCAACGCGCCGCCCGACGTCGCAGAGCTGCCGGTGCTTTCGCTGGTTCGCACAGCCGCCGCGATCCCGCTGCGCCAGACCATCGCGCGTGGTGTGGTCGTGGGCGCCGACCTGGCGCGCGCGCCGTGGCTCGTCGAAGCGCGTCGCGTGCTCTTGCCAGGCCGTCGCTGGGTGGTGGAGAGTGAAGCCGTGGAGCTGCCGGAGGGAATTTCGAAACTCGCCGCGGGGCAGGGCTTGTCAGTCGGAGAGAAGCGCTAGCCCTCTATCGCCGCCGTCGTCGGATCGTCCGCCGCGTAGGTCTTGTCGATCAACGCCTTGTAGTGCTCCTCCACCGCCCGGCGCTTCACCTTGAGCGTCGGCGTCAGCTCGCCGGACTCGATCGTGAAGTCCTTCTCCAGCAAGATCACCTTCTTCGGCATCTCGAACTTGGCGAGGTCGCGCAGCATCCCCATCACTTCCCGCTCCACCTTGGCTTTCACGTCCGGCACCGCGATCAGCTCGCCGTGCGAATGGAACGTGAGATTGCGCTCGCGCGCCCATTTTTCGAGCGCGTCGAAATTGGGGACGATCAGGATGCAGGGATACTTCCGCCGCTCGCCCAGCACCACCGCGTTGGCGATGAACTTGTTGAGCTTTACGGCGTTCTCGATCGGCTGCGGCGCGATGTACTTGCCGCCGGCGGTCTTGATCAGATCTTTCTTGCGGTCGGTGATCTTGAGATAACCGTCGGCGTCGAGCTCGCCGATGTCGCCCGTATGGAACCAGCCGTCCGCGTCGATCGCCTCCTTGGTCGCCTCGGGCTTGTTGTAGTAGCCCTGCATGACGTTCGGGCCCTTGGCCAGAATTTCACCGTCGGCTGCGAACTTGAGCTGTACGCCCTCCACCACAGGGCCCACCGTCCCCGGCTTGGGCCGGTTCGGCGGATTCAGGGTCAACACCGGCGACGTCTCGGTCAGCCCGTAGCCCTCGAGAATCGGCAGCCCCGCGCTGAAAAAGAATTTCGCGATCTCGGCGGACAACGCGGCGCTGCCCGAGATGAAATACTTCACGCGCCCACCCGTCCGCGCCCGCAGCTTGGAAAACACCAGCTTGTCCGCCACCGCATGCTGCAACGCCAAGAGCGACGGCACCGGCAGTTGCGCCAGCTTGAATGTGGCCCAGCGGTCGCCCACGCGGCGCGCCCAAAAGAAGATCTGGCGCTTGATGCCGCTGCCCGACAACGCGTTCTCGAGTACGCGGGCATACACCTTCTCATACAACCGCGGCACCGACAGTACGATCGTGGGCTTCACTTCCTGCAGGTTCTGCGCGACCGTGTCGAACGACTCGGCATAGTTGATCACCACGCCCGCCTGCAGCAGCGTGTAGTCCACCATCCGCTCGTAAATGTGGGAGAGCGGCAGCATCGCGAGGCACTCGTCGCCGTCCACGAGGGGCAGGATGTGCACCGCCGCCTGCACGTTCGACCAGATGTTGTTGTGCGTCAGCATCACGCCCTTGGGGTCGCCCGTGGTGCCGGATGTGTAGATCAACGTCGCCAGCGCGCCGGGTTGCAGCGCCAGGGCCTCTTCGCGGAAGCGTGGGTATTTGGATTCCGCGGCGCGCCCCAGCGCCTCCAGCTCCGACAGCGTGCGCACGCCGTCCTGCTTGGCGCCTTCCGCGAACGCGATCACGTGCTTGAGCTGCGGCAGGTTGCCCTTGATCGACTGGACCTTGGCCACCTGGTCCGACGTGGAGCAGAACACCGCCACCGCGCCCGAATCCTTCAGGATGTACTCGGTTTGCTTGGCCGTGAGGGTGGGGTAAATCGGCACGTCGGCCACCTGGGCGCAGAGGCAGGCGAAGTCGGCGATGGCCCATTCGGGCCGCGTTTCCGAGAGAATCGACACGCGCTCGCCCGGCTGAATGCTCAGCTCGCGCAGCGCCAGCGACACCCAGCGCACGCGCCGCTCGGCGTCCTTGTGCGTGATGCCCTGCCAGGCGCCGCCCGTCTTGACGCGATACGCCGCCGGGTGCGTCTTCGCCCAGCGGTCCACGGCGTCGAAGAAGAGCTGCGTCAGCGTGCCTTGCTTCATGTCCCTCGACTCATGGGGCGAATAACACAGTGAACGTGATCGGCGATCCGGCAATCGTGGCGCCGCGCAGACGCCGCGCCGTGGCGCTCAGCACGATCGAGTCTGGCAGCGTCCGGTTCTTCAGTTTGACGCGCAGCGCGGCGATCCCGTTGAAGCCGGTCAGCACCGTGTCGCCGGGCAGTAATGTGAACGCCGTCGTGTCCGCCGGATAGGTGATCTGGAACGCCACCGTGCGGCCGGAAAGCGCGGTCGTGGTGCCGCCGTTCGTGTCCGCCACCTCGACTTTGATGGTGTCCGAGAGCGAATCGACTTTGGTGCTGATGGATACGGAATCGCGCAGTGGGCTTTCGGCAATTACCGTGTCGGCGGCCGCGAGGACCGTGATGGCGATGGGGTTGGAGTGGAGGTTGCCCGTGCGCGCCTGGATCGCGCCGGCGCCGTCGGCCTTGGCGAGCGTGGCCCCGGTGGTGCTGTCGAGCACGGTGACGTGCGCCGTATCGAGCGACTTCCAGTAGATGATGGCGGCGACGGAGTCACCGCGGCCGTCGAGCGCGCGGCTGCTGGGCACGATGGTGTCGCCCAGCTCGACGTTCCCGCCGTAAGGGAGCGACACCTCCAGTGCCACGACCTGATTGAAGTCGGGGGTGAGGCTGCTACATCCCCACAGCAGTACGCCCGCGAGGAGCGCTCTCCTCAGGGACCCTCCGCGGAGATCGCGGCGGCGGGACCGGGTCCTGCGCCGAGATCGCGCAGCGCCTGGGTGGCGTGGGCGACCCATTTGTCGGCGTCGGCGCCCTTGGGCGGGTGGGCCAGGAAGGCACGCAGGTGTTGCGTCGCGCCGTCGGGGTCGCCGCGCTTCAGCAGGAGAAACGCGAGCCCGTAGTGCGCGCCCGCGAGCGTCGTGTCGAGCTCCAGCGCGCGGCGATAATGGCGGATCGCTTCGTCGATGCGGGCGGTCTTGGTGAACGCGATCGCCATGTTCTGGAGAATGCGCGCGTCGTTGGGATGATCGCGCAATGCGAGACGGTAGGAGGTCAGGGCGGCCTCATAGTCGCCCTGCCGCTCGAGCGCGAGCGCCTCGTTGAGATAGTCGAGCCGCTGGGGTTTGAGCTCGTCGTCGGACGTGCCGCCGAGAAGGCGGCGCCAGAAACCCATGCGCCGAAAATAGCTTGCGGCCTTTCCCTTACGCAATGTAGCTTCAGCCGATGCCCCCCAACCCGCCGTTCCCCGCACCGCGCAAGAGCGGTCGCGTCGGCCGCCAATCGCCTACGGGGGTCATGGAAGTCGACTGGCAGTTCTTCGGGGAGCTGTGCCGCGCGCTCGCGCTCAAGGTGTTCCGCGCCTACGACCCCGATTTGATCGTGGGCATCGCCAAGGCCGGCGTGATTCCCGGCGCCGTCGTCGCCAGCATTCTGCAACGCGACTTCGCCTCCGTCGCCATCACCCGCACCGAGAGCGGCGCGCGCCCCGTGGTCATCGCCGGGCCGCCGCGCATGGTCACGGGCCGGCGCGTGCTGATCGTGGACGAAACCTGCGACTCCGGCGAGACCCTCAAGCTCGCGCTCGCCGCGGTGAAGGAGCTCAAGCCGCAGGCGGTGAAGACCGCCGTCTCTTTCCGCACCGGCGACTACAAGCCCGACTTCTATGCCCTCGAGACGGAGAACTTCATCATCCTGCCGTGGGACCGCGAAGTGATCGTGGACGGCGAGATCGTGATGCGTCCGGACTACGCGGCGATTCTCCGGAGTCCCCCGGCTTGAAGGACCGGCTCAGCGAGGCCCTGCGGCGCTCCCCCGCGCAGTACACCGAGATTCGCGTCGAACGCACCTGGGCTTCCCAGGTGTCCTTCCGAGGACCCCGGCTCGAGACCGCCACCGCCAGTGAAGACCAGGGCGGCTTTGTGCGCGTGCTCAATCCCGGCTGCGGCTGGGGCATCGCCGCGTTCACCTCGCTCGAGCAGCTGCCCGCCATGGTGGCCCGCGCCCACGAGCTGTCGCGCGCCGTCCGCCTGAACGAGCCGATCGTGCTGGCGCCTGTGCCCCCGACCGAGTCCGACGTCGTTCCCGACCTGGACGGCGACGTGCGCGGCGTGTCGCTCGCCGAGAAAAAGCGCCTGATCGAGGGCTACAATGGCCTGATGCTGGGCGTGGCGGGCGGCATCGTGGATACCCAGGCCGTGTACCGTGACGAGATCACCGAGTACTGGTACGTGAACTCCGAGGGCACGGCGCTGCACGAGCTGCGGCCGGAGATCACGCTCTCCGGCACCGCTACCGCGCGGCGCGACGGCACGATCGAGAAAGGTCTCGAATCCATCGGCCTGCGGCGTGGCTGGAACGCCGCCGCGGGGCACGAACAGGGCTTCCGCGACGTGGCCGAACGGGCCGTGCAGCTGCTCGACGCGCCCAGGGTCGCGGGCGGAACGTATCCCGTCATTCTCGATCCCGAGCTCGCCGGGGTGTTCATCCACGAGGCCTTCGGCCACCTGTCGGAGGCCGATTTCGTCTATGAGAATCCCCAGGCGCGCGAGATGATGACGCTGGGGCGCCGCTTCGGCCGGCCGGTGCTCACCGTCGGCGACAACGGCGCGGCGGCGGGCCTGCGCGGCACCCTGCCGTTCGACGACGAGGGCACGCCGACCCAGGACACGGTCCTCATCAAGGAAGGCGTATTGGTGGGCCGGCTGCACTCGCGCGAGACCGCGGCGCACATGGGCGAGCGGCCCACCGGCAACGCCCGCGCCATCTCGTTCCGCCACCCGCCGATCGTGCGCATGACCAACACGTACATCGCCAATGGCAACGGCACGTTCGACGATCTGATCGGCGACATCAAGCTGGGCGTGTATGCCTGCGGCGCGTTCGGCGGCCAGACGATGCTCGAGAATTTCTCCTTCACGGCGGCCTACGGCCGTATGATTCGCGACGGCAAGCCCGCCGAGCTGGTGAAGGACGTGGTGCTGGCGGGCAACCTGTTTCAGACGCTCGACCGCATCGAGCGGATCGCCGGCGATTTCCGCTGGAATCAGATGGGCGGCGGCTGCGGCAAGGGTGGTCAGTTCCCGCTGCCGGTCACCGAAGGCGCGCCGCACGTGCGGATCGAGGAGGCGCTGGTGGGCGGCGACGTGGCGGCGTGATCACAGGTCTGATCGACCTGGCGCGCCGCCGCGGCTTCGCCGACACCACCTCCATCAGTTTCGAGTCGGGCCGCCTCAAAGCGGCCGCGGTGAGCGAGCAGGCGGGCATCAACCTGCGCGTGGTGAAGGGCGGCCGCGTGGGAATCGCGGGCACCACCGCCACCGCCGACGCGGAGCTCGAGGCGCTGGCGGACCGCGCGGCGGCGTCCGCCGATCTGGGCGAAGCGCTCGCCTTGACCTTCCCGCGCAACGCGCCGCACCCTCCGGTGGTCACGTTCTTCGACGCCGTCGCCGACGCCTCACTCGACGCGCTCACCGACATCGGCCGCGAGGTCATGGGGCGCCTGACGCGCGACGGCGTGCAGGTGAGCGTCACGATCGAGCGCGAGGTGGCGGAGACCGAAGTCGCGAACACCGCGGGCGCGATCGGTGCGTACATCACCACCGGTCTCACCGTGGCGGCGGATCTGACGCGCATCGCCGGCGACGACGTCTTGATGGTCTACGACTACTACACGGGCTGCGGCCTGCCCAGCGCCGCGGACCTGGACGCGCTTGTCGCATCGATCACGACGCGGCTCGAGCTGGCGCTGCGCGTGGTGCCGCCGCCCGAAGGGGCGCTGCCCGTGATCTTCACGCCGTCGGGCCTCTCGGCCATCCTGCTCCCGGTCGAGCAGGCGTTGTCGGGCAAAACGGTGCTGCAGGGCATCTCGCCGCTCGCCGGGAAGAAGGGCCAGCAGGCGTTCGACATGCGCTTCTCCATCATCGACGACCCGGTGGTCTCGGGCCGCCCGGGCTCCCGTCCCGTGGACGACGAGGGCGTGCCGTCGGCGGCGCTGCCGCTCGTCGCGGGCGGCGTGGTGCGGAACTTCGTCTACGACCTCGAGACGGCCGCGCGCGCCGACCACGGCGCGCACAGCACCGGGCACGGCGCGCGCGGCATTTTCGGCAAGCCGCACATCGGGTATTCCAATCTCGTCGTCGGCGTGGCGGACGGACCGCCGCCGGCCGAGACTCGGGGTTTCGCGGGCGGGCTCGTCGCCGGCATATCCGACGGCCTGGTCGTGGACGATCTCATCGGTGTGGGGCAGGGCAACGTGTCGGCCGGCGCGTTCAGCCACCCGGTGGCGCTGGCCTACCGTATCGAAAAAGGCGAGATCACCGGGCGCGTGAAGGATGCGGCGGTGGCGGGCAACGCCTACGACCTGCTGCAGAAAATCGGCGGTGTTGGGAGCGACGGTCGCTGGCTCAGCTCGCGCTGGAGCCCGTCGCTGTTGCTGGAGGGTGTGTCGGTCGCCCGGCGCTAGCCGAGCGCTTCTTCGTACGTCTTGCCCTGCGTCATCTGCTCGTACACCCGTTGTAACGTCTCGGTCGTGGCCGACAGAAACCGGCAGCGAGCGTCGTTGCGCGAGCGGCATTCGACTTCCATCACCGCCACGGGCTCGCCGGAGAGGCGGCCCAGAAAATCGGCCAGCATCCCGGTCGAGAAGAAGCACATCGGCGCTTCCGCCGTGCCCGGCTCAGCCTCCGCCCAGTCGGCGGCGTCCACCGCCAGCGCGCCGGCCAGCGGCGTGATGGTGACGGCGCCCCAGCCCTGCGCCAGAAAGAACGCCGACAGCGCCTCGGTGAACAGGGCGGCGTCGAGATCTTCGGGATGGTTCACGCCGTACTCGGTCTCGAGCCACTCGCCGTAGATCGCGAACAGCCCCTCGCCCGCGGCAAATCCCGCCTCCTGCAGCACGGCCACCGCCTGGTCGCCGGCGTGTTGCGCCAGGCTGCGGTGGAGCTGCTGGAGGCCTGCCCGGCCGAGGGCGAGCCGATGTGAGGGGGAAGTGGTAGCGGTCATCCGCGACGCCAACTTACCGCTTTGCCCGCGCGCGGCGCAACAGTTCGGCCTCGTCGATCACCGCCACACCGAGCGATTGCGCCTTGGCGAGCTTCGAGCCGGGGTCGGCGCCGGCCACGACCGCCGTGGTTTTCTTCGACACGCTGTCGGTGACGTGCCCGCCCGCGCCCGTGATCAACGCAGCGGCCTGGGGGCGCGAGAGGGTGGGCAGGGTGCCGGTGACGACGAACGTCTGCCCGGTGAGGGGCCCGGTGCCCTCGGTCGAGACGGGCTCGGTCAGGTTCACCCCAAGCTTGCCCAGCCGCTCGACCAGCTTGCGGTTGCGCGATTCGGCGAAGAATCCCGCCACCGCCTCGGCGATCGCCGGCCCGACGCCGCGGATTGCGGCGATCGCCTCGGGGTCTGCCTTCGCCAGCGCCGCCATCGTGCCGAACTGCCGCGCCAGCAGCTTCGCCCCCTGCGCCCCCACATGCCGGATGCCCAGGGCATACAACACGATGGCCAGCGGCCGTGCCTTCGAGGCCTCGATGGCGTCGATCAATTGCTGCGCCGACCGCTCGGCGAACCCCTCGAGGCCGAGCAGCTTCTTGGCGCTGACCTTGTCGCGGTCGTACAGATCGGCGACGTCGGCGATGAATCCGGCGTCGAGCAGCGCGCCCACGCGCTCATAGCCGAGCCCGCGGATGTCCATCGCGCCCTTGGACGCGAAGTGCACGATGCTTTCCTTCACCCGCCCGGGGCAGGAAACGTTGGGGCAATAACTCATCACTTCGTCCTGCGGGTGCTCCACCTTGGAGCCGCAGACGGGGCACTTCTCCGGCATCTCAAACGGCCGCTCGCTGCCCGTGCGGCGCTCGCGGACGGGGCCGAGCACCTGCGGGATTACTTCGCCGGCGCGCGTCACCTCGACCCAATCGCCGATACGGATGTCTTTGGCCGCGATCAGGTCGGCGTTGTGCAGCGTGGCGGTGGACACGGTGACGCCGCCGACTTCCACCGGCTCGAGCACGGCGTACGGATTGAGCGCGCCGGTGCGGCCCACGTTGATGCGGATGTCGAGCAACTTGGTGACCTGGACTTCGGGAGCGAACTTGCGCGCGATCGCCCAGCGCGGCTCGCGCTCGCCCACGGTGCCGAGCTCGGCGTGGAGGGCGAGCGGGTTCACTTTGACCACGACGCCGTCGGCGCCGTAATCGAGCGCGGGCAGCAGCGTCTCGAGCTCGGCGATGCCGCGATGGGCGTCCTCGAGGTTCGCCACGAGCTTGTGGCGCGGCTCGATGGGGAAGCCCCACGCGGCGAGTCCCTGGAGCAGTTCGTCCTGCGTCTCGAACGGCAGGCGGTGGTCCGGTGCCTCGATGTGGAAGCAGAACAGCCGCAGCCGTCGTTTGCGCGTGATCTTGGGATCGAGCTGGCGCAGCGCGCCGGC
>WNGI01019466.1_pt1 | contig 11831 bp, 8 predicted proteins | sample 5400621 | NCBI WGS metagenome assembly WNGI01 (sample SAMN13153374, study PRJNA577476) | soil metagenome | isolation source: 20 cm soil or saprolite under Garry oak tree replicate 1 | place: USA:California | collected 2016-06-15
CGCGCGCTGTCCCAGCACGAGAGTAATTCCAGTTTTCGATTCCGCGCGGAACCCGGTCTGTTCGGCGGTCACTTCATATTTTCCGACGACCAGCAGGGACGCGTCGTACCGCCCGGCGCCGTCGGTGACCAGGGTGCGGAGCGCGCCCGTCTCCACATTCTTCACCCTTACCGTTGCGCCCACAATGACGGCGCCTGTCGAGTCCGTGACGATTCCGCCGATCGAAGCTTCTTCCTGCGCCCAGGCGACCCTTTGCGCAATTACGAGAAGCAACAATAAAAATCCTGCAGTCACATTCCAACTCTCTCTGCTGGTATTCAGTCGGGTCATTACATTTCTCCTCGAAATTTCTCGCCGTTCTTCTTTCACGGAAAATTGGCCCCAAAATGAAAAATCCCACCGCCAGATGGTGTCTGGCGGTGGGATTCTAGAATTGCTCGGTTTATGATCCGATTTCTAGAGGTTGAGCCTCCCGGCGCCAGAAGACCCACATGGACAGCAGGTACAACATAGACAAGCCTGCATGGTCCTCTGGACGTCGCAATGCATAGTGTATCTACGTTACTTGAAGAGGCTTCGATTGCCAAGTCAATTCTTGTTCGGCGCTAAGTGCCAAGGCTCTTTAGCAGGCTGCGGAACAAGTCGTCTGGTTGTCATTCTGAGCGATGCGAAGAATCCCTCGGATTCAATACAAAAGACTAAGAGGGATTCTCCCGCAAAAGTGGAGCTCAGGGTGACGGTTTTCCGACTTTTCAGCGGCCTGTTAGGAAGTGTCGCCGGTATTAAGTGGAAGGACGAGCGCGCGGTCACTTGCCCGTCTCGCGCCGGGGGCGGATAATGCCCGGGGCATCAGAGCGGAACGGTACAACGCGGCGGATGGCAAGGGAGGCTTTCATGACATTGGCAAAGCTTGCGGAAGAGCAAATCGCGAGTGAGTTGCGGAATCTGGGCGGCTGGAGCGTAGTGAACGGAAACTTGCACCGCGTGTTCGAATTCAAGGATTTCACGCACGCCTTCGGCTTTATGACGCGGGTCGCGCTGGCGGCCGAAAAGATGGATCATCATCCGGACTGGTCGAATTCCTGGAACAAAGTGACCGTGGATCTCTGCACCCATAGCGCCGGAGGCTTGACGAAAAATGATTTCGGCTTGGCCGGAAAGATCCAGGAAATCTACGGTAGTTGAGTATTCGAAAAGGGATGCCACCGTAGAGGCCCAAAGCCACAACTGTTCCACGCCCTCTTAAACGTTATTTCCTCGCATGGCTGGTTCACGAAGGCCGTGTCTGCAACGTGTTTGATAGAATGATTCCTTTGACCCGGTAACGCACATAGGACGCCACTGAGATGCCGGAAGCGATAGAGCAGAAAAGCGCCGAGCACGACCGCGTATATGAAAGTTACCGGCGCTGGGGCTATCTCGCGGCGGACCTCGATCCGTTGGGCTTCCTGGCGCCGGTCGAACATCCGGAACTCATTCGCGATGGCCCAGCCGCCGCTGCCGCGCGAAAATTTTACTGTGGCACGATTGGCGCCGAATTCGTGCATATCGACGATCCCGAGCGCCGCCACTGGATTGCCGATCGAATGGAATCGGACCCGCCTCAACCCGACCGCGCCTATATCCTGGAGCGGCTGATTCGCGCCGACCTGTTCGAACAGGTCCTCCAGGCGCGTTACCTTGGCAGCAAGCGATTTTCGCTCGAGGGCGTCACGGCGCTCATTCCGCTGCTTGACCGCGTGCTTGCCGCCGCCGCGGAAGCGGGCGGCGAGCAAGTGGTGATCGGCATGAGCCATCGCGGCCGCCTGAACGTGATGGCGCACATCGCGGGACAACGCGCGGCGGATATTTTTGCGGGCTTTGGGCAGCGGTGACGTCAAATATCACGTCGGCGCCACGGGGGAATATCGCACGCGGCAAGGACGAAAACTGGACGTCCATCTCGCATCGAACCCGAGCCATCTGGAAGCGGTCGATCCGGTCGCGATTGGGCGCGCGCGTGCGAAGCAGGCACGCATCGGCAGCGGCAGCCGCGCAAAAATCCTGCCGATCGTGCTGCACGGAGATGCCGCGTTTGCCGGCCAAGGAGTCTGGGCGGAAACGATGAACCTCGCCGATCTGGAAGCCTATTCGGTCGGAGGCACGATCCATGTCATCGTAAATAATCTGCTCGGCTTCACGACCGCGCCGGCGCAGCTTCATTCCTCGCGCTTTGCTTCGTCGCTGGCCAAGCGCCAGGCGATTCCCATTTTTCACGTCAATGGAGAAGACCTGGACGCCGTGGTGCGTGTTGGACAAATGGCGCTCGAGTATCGCCAGGCGTTCGCGGGTGACGTGGTCGTGGACCTCATCGGTTACCGGCGCCACGGGCACAGCGAAGTGGACGACCCGACCATCACGCAGCCGCTCCTGTACGCGAAAATTAAAGATCACCCGCCGCTGTGGCAGATTTACGCGAAGCTGACCGGCGCGGACCCGGCTTCGATGATTGACGCGGTGCGCGGCGAACTCGAAGCCGCTCACAAAGCTGCCAGCGCGATGCAGAAAAAGCCGCGCCTCCGCAAGCTGCCGTCCTATTGGTCGCCGTACAAGCGCGGGCGGTACGACAGCGCCTACGAAGTAGATACCGGAGTCCCGGCCGAAACGCTTGGCGAAGTCACCGACAAACTGACGAGCTATCCAGCAGACTTCGCCATTCACCCGAAAGTGAAAAAACTCCTCGAACAGCGCGCCGAAATGGGGCATGGCAAGCGCCCAGTGGACTACGGCATGGCCGAAGCGCTCGCGTTCGGGACGCTGCTGCTCTCGGGCACGCCGGTGAGGCTCACCGGGCAGGACACGAGGCGCGGCACGTTCAATCAACGCCACGCGGCGTTCGTGGACACACGGACGGAGGCGGAATACGTGGCGCTCGAACATCTGGCGCCCGGCCAGGCGCGCTGTGAAATCTACAACTCCACGCTCTCCGAGGCCGGCGTGCTCGGTTTCGAATATGGCTATAGCCGGGACTATCCCGAAGCGCTGGTGCTCTGGGAGGCGCAGTTCGGTGATTTTGCCAACGGCGCGCAGGTGATCATCGATCAGTTCATCAGCGCGGGAGAGGATAAGTGGGATCTACCGTCCGGCGTCGTGCTGCTATTGCCGCACGGTCATGAGGGCCAGGGCCCGGAACATTCGAGCGCGCGCATCGAACGTTATCTGCAACTCGCCGCCGAAGACAACATTCAAGTTTGCCAGCCATCGAACGCCGCGCAATATTTTCAGTTGCTGCGCCGGCAAGCGCTGCGCCGCTGGCGCAAGCCGCTGGTGGTGTTCACCCCGAAGAGCATGTTGCGCCACCCCGATGCGTCTTCGCCGATTGAGGATTTTTTCCGTCCGCGGTTCGAGTGGGTTGTTCCCGATCGCGAAATCACTTCCGCAAAGCGCATCCTGATCTGCAGCGGAAAAATCGGGCACGAGCTGCGCCACGAACGCAAACAGCGCGGCGAAAATGAAACGGCGATCCTGTTTCTCGACCAGCTCTATCCGTTTCCGAAGGAAGAATTGCGAGCGGAAATTGCGCGCCATCCGAATGCGCGTGAAATTGTCTGGGTGCAGGAAGAACCCGCCAATATGGGCGCGCTCTCCTATGTACTGCCTCGCATCCAACACTACATTCAAGGGATTCCGGTACGCTCGGTGAAGCGCTCGGCGAGCGCCAGCCCGGCGACTGGATCGGCCAAGGCCCACGAACTCGAGCAGAGAACATTGGTCACGCTGGCTTTCACGACAGGACCGAGCTGATCGGCGCAGATTGGAACGGCACTGCGGACGGTTTTGAGGAGGCAATGGAGATGCGATCGAAATTCTTGACGGGTGTTGTGCTGGCGGCAGTATTTTGCTGCGCGGTTGTCCGTGTTTCCGCGCGGCAGAATGCGCCGCTGACGGCCGTGCCGCCGAAGGAAGGCGATTTCGTAACTCATGATTTCAAATTTTCGGACGGCCAGTCGCTACCCGAGGTGCGGCTGCACTACACGACGATCGGCACGCCGCAGCGGGACACGGGCGGCCGCGTCACGAATGCCGTGCTGATTCTGCACGGCACGAACCGCGCCGGCCGCGTGTTCATGATCCCCTCGTTTGCGGGCGTCCTTTTCGGGCCCGGCCAATTGCTGGACGCCTCGAAGTACTACCTCATTCTTCCGGACCAGCTCGGCGCGGGCTTGGGAAAGTCCACGAAGCCGAGCGACGGCCTGCGGGCGAAGTTTCCTCACTATGATTATTCAGACATGGTGCGGGCGTCGCAGATACTTCTTGCCCAAGGATTGCAGGTGAATCACATTCATTTGTTTATTGGCGCGTCGATGGGGTGCATGGAAGGTTTCATGTGGGGCGAATCGAATCCCAGCGATTTCGATGCGATGCTTCTGCTTTCCTGCCTGCCCGTCGAAGTCGCCAGCCGCAACCGCATGGTGCGCAAGATCATGATCGACGACATTCGTCTCGATCCGGGATGGAACAACGGCAACTACACACAACAACCTTACGGGTTGCGCGCCGCGCTCGGCCACCTGCTCGTCGTGGGGAGCGTTCCGACGTTCTGGCAAAAGGAATACCCGACGGCGGCGCTTGCGGACAAATACGTGAATCAATACATCGAAGAAAACATGAAGACGACGGACGCGAACGATTTTATGTATCAATATGACGCGTCTCGCAACTTCGATGCCTCGAAGGAACTTGGTAAAATTACGGCAAAAGTGCTGCTCATCAATCCGCAGGAAGATTTCTGGAATCCGGCGGAGCTCGGAATCGCGGAGCAGGAAATCAAGAAAGTAAAAAACGGGAAATTTGTTCTGTTGCCGTTTTCCGATCAATCGCGCGGCCACTACACATTTTTCCAGGCCCCGGTTTGGCAGAAGCACCTCGACGAATTCATGGAAGGTTTGAAGCACTGAAGAGCGCAACGGGGAGAAGATTTTTGCCGCCAGCATCAGCAGCGCCCTGAGTGATTGCCTAACTCAATTGTTCGCACGTATTTGTTATCACCACCTCAGAACCGAAAAACATTATTTTCATCCCGCCAATATAAAGTTGACTTCGGCTGCGGCGCGTGATACGTAGACATTAATTTAGTCGGGTGGTCTCAGCTCAATTACAGAATTTGGCTATTTGGCATTTCGGGGGCACCACGTGAGTGTTTCCTTTTTTGCCTGCCAGCATCGAGCCATGAGACCCCGTGCTGACATGGAACGTGTCCGCTGGATCAGTGCCCCACAGGGCGCTCATCTTAAGATTCGCTTCAGCCCAAAAAGCCATAGCGTCCCCTCAGTTGAGCAGGCCTTATCGCTCTCCACTGTCCTTAGGGAGTGGGTGTGTTGAATGTCAAAGAAATCCTTGTACCAAACGGGAGGAACTGCGATGAAATCGAACGCAACCAAGATCCTCGTTTTGATCTGTGCTCTCGGGCTTTTGTTCTCGGCAACTCCGTTGCGGGCACAGGTGGCCGGCGCAACGTTATCCGGCACTATAACTGACGCGCAGGGAGGGGCTGTTGTCGGCGCTAAAGTCTCCGCCAGAAATGGCGCAACGGGTGTAACGACCGATAGCACCACGAATGGTTCCGGTTTCTATACCATAGTGAACCTCAACCCGGCGGACTACGCTGTGGTGGCCAGCAAGCGTTGAACCTCGCATTGACCGTCGGTGAAGTTTCGCAAACCGTTGAGGTGACCGGCGCGGCTCCTGTGGTTGAGACGACCAACGCCACCCTTAGCGGCGAGGTTGTGGGCACGCAAATTGTGGAGCTGCCGTTGAACGGCCGCGACTGGGTACAGTTGGCTTCGTTGCAACCGGGGGTGGCCGAGGTGCGGCCTCACGAAGCGGTCGACGCACCTGGCGGCTCGACTCGCGGGCTGGGAATACAGATGACCGTAAACGGAGCCCGGCCCCAGCAGAACGTTTACAGGCTCAATGGCGTAATCGTCAACGATTACTCGAACGCGGGTCCCGGAAATGTACTGGGCGCAAACGCGGGTGTGGATGCGATTCAAGAGTTTTCGGTATTGACCAGCAACTACTCGGCGGAATACGGCTATACCTCGGGCGGCGTGATCAACGCGATCACGAAGTCCGGCACCAACTCGTTTCATGGAAGTGTTTATGAGTTCATACGTAACAGCGCGCTCGACTCGAAGGATCGCTTTGAGAATCCTAGTCCTAGTAATGCTACCGGTGTCAAAAAAGGGGGATTCACCCGCAACCAGTTCGGAGCGTCGGCAGGATGGAAGGTTTTGAGGGACAAGGCGTTCCTCTTTGGCGATTACGAAGGGCTCCGTCAGGTGAAGGCCGTACCCCAACAGGGCGCGACCCTAACGGCTAACGCGAGGCTAGGGATCATCAACGACTCAAATGGCAACCCTCCAGGGTTCGACTACGGCGGTACGATAGGAATCACGAATCCAATACAGACCGGAGCATGCCCGGTCAAGACGTATAAAACCGATGCCACTACGACAGTTACGCAAACTATGACAAATCGGGCCCCCGGAAGGGCGAGTGTGTGCGTTGATGATACGATTTTTAACCTTATAGACCCTGCAGGAACGCCCGCCGGGCGCCTCTCGCCGATGCCCAACGGCCCGGTGCTATTTCCCGGAAACAGCGCCAATTTCTTCTCTGACGGCGGACAAAGGGCGAGCGACAACTACAGCACTCTCCGAGCCGACTACAGGCTTTCGAACAAGGACAGCCTAGTTGGCAGTTGGTATCGGGATACCTCGACGTGGATAAGACCCAACCTAACCAACGACAGGCTCAGCGGGTTCGAAGTTCCGCACTCCGCCTATACTCTGGAGGAAAGCCACATCATTAATTCCGCCACGGTGAACACAGTGCGAGCGGGACTAAATGAATCATTCCTTTATAGCCCGTCGTTTTCGGACTCTAACCCTGCAAATCATGACACCTCCCTGGGTATCCGGCCTGGGTGCGTATCGCCAGGATTCAGCATTGGTGGTAACGGAAATTCTGGGAATAGTACACCGGTTAGCGGCGGCGGGGGATTTACCGGCGCTCCGGGTTTCAGCGCCCGAACCAAGAAGATTGAGTTTTTCGACGATCTCGCGCGTACAGCCGGGAAGCACAATCTGAAGTTCGGTTTTATGTACGTGGGCGATCACCAGAACTGGATCAACGGACCAGCCGGGTGCGGCGGTAGCTCATCCTTTTCCTCGATACAGAACTTTCTCCAGGATATACCGGGCAGGGTCCGGATGCCGGTGATTGAGCCCTACGTTCCTCCGGGGACGGTACACCATTACCGCTCCAAGATTATCGCCGGATATGCCCAGGACGATTGGAAGATGCTTTCCAACCTGACTGTGAACATTGGCTTGCGGTACGAAATGTCAACGATTCCGACTGAGACCGATGACAAGATCAACTACCTGGAGACGCTCTGGCAAAATCCCGGGGCTTGTACGGCCAATGCTCAAGGTATTGGTATTTGTCCTGGTTTTTTCCACCAGACCTTTCAGCACAACCCGACACTAAAGAACTTTGAGCCGCGGGTCGGTTTTGCCTGGGACCCATTCCACGACGGCAAGACCTCCGTGCGCGGGGGGATCGGGCTGTTTGATGTCCTGCCCCTCTCGTACATGTTTGCGCTCAATTCCTTGCAAACCGCTCCGAACGGCGCCGAAATTGATCTCAACAAACCAGGCCAGGGGACGTTCCCCAAAGGACTTGATTTTGCAACTACCGGTCCTGCGGCATCGATAGGGGGTGCGGCAGCGAGGTGGTCGTATACCGAGCCACGCCCGAAGCGCAATGACGTCTTGCAATATAACTTTAACATCCAAAGGCAAGTCACAGCGAGTACGTCGGTAACGCTCGCCTATGCAGGATCGAGAGCATGGCACAATCCGTTCCAGACCGACGACCTCAATACTGTGTTTCCGACCAAGAAGACTTCGGCTGGCTATCTGTTTCCTAACCCGATCGGCAGCGGGTGTACGGACCACAACGGTAAAACCGGATTTAACGGGGGGGGAGCGCCGGACTGTGAAAATACAGATGTGGCGCTAGGGCTTTCCCCAGTTGGATGCAATGCCACGAATACGTGCTTTAGTGACAACCCCACCGGCATTGTGCCTGGGTTACTGATCAACTCACACGTCTCCCAGATTCAGTCGACAATTTTCGAGGCCCAGTCCTGGTACAACTCATTGCAGGTGAGGGTTGACAAGCGAATGAGCCATGGTTTCCAGGTGGGAGGTTCATTTACCTGGGGCAAGTCCTTTGACACCACCTCCAGCAGCTTCGCAGGCGACAACTACGCGAACAACCCAAGCGCCATCGTCCCGTGGTATGACCCGAGCCTAATCAAAGGGTTGTCGGACTTCAATGTTACAAGGAACCTGGTCATCAACGCCCTGTGGCAGATTCCGACACCGGCGTCCTGGTCTGGACCCCTGGGATGGATAGCCAGGGGCTGGGGAATGGGAGGAGTCTTCGAGGCGAGCACCGGCACTCCTCTGTGGCCATTGAGCAGCCTCGACATAGATTCCCTAGGGCAACTCAACGGTGGGCCTATGAGCATTCCGAATTACGTACCGGGCTGCCAATTGACCAATCCATCTTCAGGACGCTCGGGGGTCCTCCAGTATATCAACCCGGCATGCTTTATCGTTCCCGTAGCGCCCAGTCAAGCCTTTGCTACGGCGAACTGCGACCAAGCTCCCCCGTTCGGGGATAAAGGGGCTGCGGTTCCGCTAGCCACGCTTATCGCGGCTTCTCCGAGTCACGTTTCGGCTCTCAGCTGTTTCAACCTTATGGGCAACCTGGGGCGCAACACGGTCATTGGGCCAGGGTTGATCAACACTGATCTGTCCTTTACCAAAGACAACCACATCAAAAAACTCGGGGAAAATTTCAATATCCAGTTCCGGGCCGAGTTCTTCAACATAGCGAATCGCACTAACTTCGCGCCCCCTACAACTAACGAACTCGAGTCGCTTAACGGGGATGGAACCCTGGGTTCGAATTTCGGCGTGCTCACTAAGACGCAGGTACCGATGCGGGAGATTCAGTTTGCGTTGAAACTTGGTTGGTAGTCGTGTAAGCAAGGCTCGACGGGGAGGGGAGCTAGGCCAGGGATCGCGGCAGCGAAACTCCGCGATGGCTTCTGGTCCCCCTTCTCCATTCAAGTCCGGCGTCGCTCTTTCAAACGAAGGGGATGCCAACAATGATAAACGGCGGTTCCCCTTCGATGACTTGAAATTTTCTTGGAGGCTTTTATGAAGCGATGTTTACTATTTTTCGTAGTCGTTGCGATCGTTGCGCTACCCTCTCTCCCTCTCTTCGCTCAAAGTGTGCCGGAAATCGCCTATGATTCCGCGCCCAATTTACTGAAGCTTCCGACCGACGTGTTCATGGGCGAAGCCGCGGGAGTGGCGCAGAATTCCAAAGGACACATGTTTGTATTCACTCGCAGCGGGGAGACGCAGCTGTTTGAATTCGATCAGGAAGGGAACTACGTTCGTGAGATCAGTCCGCGCAACTACGCCTTTGCGTTTGCGCATACGGTGCGGGTCGATCCGCAGGACAACGTTTGGGCGGTTGACGAAGGGACAAATATGATCGTCAAGTTCAACCCGGCAGGTAAAGAGGTGATGACCATGGGCCGCCGGCCGGAATCCGCTGAGGGAGACACTCCCGGCGGCTTCAACTTCCATCCGGTGCTGCCCGGAGACACGCCGCGGCCGGCTCAGCCGTATTCCTTCAGCCGGGAGACTGACGTGGCTTGGGACGCCGCTGGAGATATCTTCGTCTCCGATGGTTATGGCAACGCGAGGGTCGTGAAGTACGACAAGGATGGCCGGTTCGTCAAGGCCATTGGCAGCGCCGTGAAGGGCAAGGAACCGGGACAATTCAGCACTCCCCACACGATCGCGACCGACGCGAAGGGCAATGTTTATGTGGGCGATCGGGGAAACAGCCGCATTCAGGTGTTTGACAATGACTTGGTTCTGCGCGCCGTTTGGACGGGCGTCGGCGCTCCCTGGGCGATCTGCATCACGCCGGGGCCAAAGCAATATCTTTACAGCTCGGACGCCGTGGGTCCCGTGTACAAGCTCGATTTGGAAGGGCATGTCCTGGGCAAATTCGGCGCCGCCGGAAAACAGATGAAGCAATTCGGCTGGATCCATGAAATGAATTGCACGAGCGAAAATGAGCTGCTCGTTGGCGAGCTGCTGAATTGGCGCGTGCAAAAAATTTCGCTCCACCCGCAGAAGTGACATTGACTCTGAGTCAGGATTCAGCGGGGCGGGTGCCCGCACTATTGCAGAGGGATTTGCCCCCGATTTGCGAGACGAATTTTCTAGGGAGGCTTTTATGCGAAATTACTCGAAATTGATCCTGGTGGCTGTGGTGGCGCTTTTCGCCAGCCCTGTGTTCGCGCAGATCTCAGTTCCGGAAATACCGTTCGATTCCACGCCCAACCTTTTGAAAATGCCGGACAATATCGTCATCGGAGAGGCGGTCGGCGTGGCTACGAATTCCAAAGGGCACATTTATGTGTACACAAGAGACGGCTCCCTCTCGTACACGGTCGGGACCTCGCGCCAATTTGCGCGGGGCGCCGCCGCGCGACTCTATGAATTTGACCAGAACGGAAACTTTGTGCACGAGCACGCCAAAGGCACTTACGCCCAGGCCTTTGCTCACACGGTGCGAGTCGATCCCGATGACAATTTCTGGATGGTGGATGAAGGTTCCAACATGATCGTCAAGTTCAGTCCAGAGGGCAAAGTTCTGATGACGCTCGGCCGGAAACCGGAAGACTTCGCTGGAATCCCTGGCCCCGTCGCAGAGGACGAGTCGGCTGGGGGAAAGTCAGGCGGGGCTTTGTTGCAGCAGCTACTCCTCTCGGCCCGCCCAGCAGGAGCGGCAGGTGGCCCGGCTGGCCCAGGCGGAGCCGCAGGGGCAGGTGGAGGAGGCGGGGAGGGGTTCAATATGGGCCCGTTCGCCACATTCAATCGTGAAACCGACGTTGCCTGGGACCCTGCCGGAAATATTTTCGTCTCCGACGGATACAACAACAAGAGAGTCGTGAAATTCGACAAAAACGGAAATTTTGTGAAGGCCTTTGGATCCAGAGGCCACGGGCCGGGACAGTTTGAAGACGTTCACACGATTCAGGTGGACCATCAGGGCAACGTGTACGTCGGCGATCGATCCAACAAGCGAATCCAAGTGTTCGATAACGACGGAACCTTCAAGACCATGTATATCAACGTCGGCGCTCCCTGGGCCCTCTGCATTACACCGGGCCAGCATCAATATCTTTTCAGTTCAAACTCAACCGGCACCACCGACATGTCGGACAACGGCGAAATTTATAAGATGGAACTGGACGGCCGGATTCTCGGGAAATTCGGGCGCGGCGGCAAGCAGTTGAAAGAGTTCATGGCGGTGCACGAAATCGACTGCCGGAACGAAAACGAAATCTACGTAGGTGAGATTTCTAACTGGCGGGTTCAGAAGCTTACCCTTCATCCTTCAAAGTAAGCTCGATGTCCAGGTTGTGCGCGATCTGGCAGTTTCGTTTCGATGGCGTAATGCTCTATGTAGGGCCCGCCTTCAGGCGGGCATGTGCTTGAACTTTCAGTGCCGGCCTGAAGGCCAGCGCTACAAAAGCATCACTTACTCAGTCCTCCGTTAAAAATTGAAAAAAGTAGCATTTTGTTTGCGATTTGTATTGATTTTTGTGGTGAGAGATTGCAAGGTTTGGGCGTGGTGAGCGCTGAAATCTTGCAATTTTATTTTGGGGAGAAGGGATGAAGCCG
>WNGI01005062.1_pt2 | contig 11830 bp, 15 predicted proteins | sample 5400621 | NCBI WGS metagenome assembly WNGI01 (sample SAMN13153374, study PRJNA577476) | soil metagenome | isolation source: 20 cm soil or saprolite under Garry oak tree replicate 1 | place: USA:California | collected 2016-06-15
ATTTGCATCGGGCGGGGGCGGAGGCGTGCGCCCCCCCGACATCTCTCAGATGTCGCCCGAGGAGCGCGCCAACCGCTTGTTCAATCGTGTCATGATTCTGGCCGAAGGCGGCAAGCAGGATAGCGTGCAGTTCTTCCTGCCGATGGCGCTCGGCGCCTACGCGCAGCTGCCTGAGCTCGACGCCGATGCGCGCTACCACGTCGGCCTGCTGCAGCTCGCCGGCGGGGACGCCAACGGAGCACTCGCTGAGGCCGATACCATCCGGCAAGCGATCCCCACACATCTCTTCATCTATGTGCTGCGGGCGCACGCGTACCAGGCGCTCCGCAATGTCCCGGAAGAACGGCGCGCGTATGCCGACTTCTTGCGTAACGAGGCCGCCGAGTTGGCCCGGAAGCGGCCGGAATACGGTCAGGATGCGCACCTCGATGCGCTGACGAGCTTCCATGCAGAGGCCGAGCGCCAGGCCCGAAGCCGAAGAGGGACCTCATGACCGCGACGGCTCCCCGCACGATCCACGTTGCGCACAGCCCGGACGCGGATGATGCGTTCATGTTTTGGGCGATGGCGGCCGGCAAGATCGACACGGGCGGCCGCCGCTACGTCCACGAGTTGGGCGACATCGAAAGCCTCAACCAGCGCGCCTTGGCGGGCGAGCTGGAAGTGACTGCTGTCTCGCTGCATGCCTACGCCTATCTCGCCGACCGCTACGCGCTCCTCGCGCATGGCGCGAGCATCGGCGACCGCTACGGCCCGCGAATCGTGTCGCGCGAGAACGCTCCGGCGGATCCCCGCCAGGCGCTCGCCGGTCGGCTCGTTGCCGTGCCGGGAGCGTTGACGACCGCGTTCCTGGCATTGCGTCTCTACCAACCCGCAGCTCGCCACGTCGTCGTGCCGTTCGATCGCATCGAGGACTACGTGGCCGCCGGCAACGCGGATGCGGGACTGCTGATTCACGAGGGCCAACTGACGTTCGCCGATCGGGGCTTGAACCTCTGGGCCGACATGGGCGAGTGGTGGTATCAGGAGACCGGATTGCCCCTCCCACTCGGCGGCAACGTGGTCCGCCGCGATTTGGGCGACGAGCTGATGCAGGCGATCGCCCGCGATCTCAAGGCGAGCATCGAGTACGGCCTGGCGCATCGCGCCGAGGCTCTGCGGCACGCGCAAGGCTTCAGTCGCGGGCTCGACGCGGACCGTACCGACCGCTTCGTGGGCATGTACGTGAACGCCTACACCGTGGACTATGGCGCGGTGGGTCGCCGCGCCGTGACAGAATTGCTTGCGCGTGCGCATGCTGCCCGCATCATTCCTAATCCTGTAGCTCTGGCTTTCATCACAGCCGATTCCTAGTTTGGCGTTGCTTCCTCAAGGAGAATCGGCTTGACCGCTCCCGCAGGCATCGTCACGGTGTTGGTGGTCGACGACGAAGAGCCAATCCGGAACGCGCTGCGGAAATTCCTCAAGCAGCAGCAATTCGAGGTGCACGCGGCAAGCTCCGCCGAGGAGGCGCTGCAGCAGCTGCGGCTCCACAAGATCTCGCTGATGTTATCCGATATCCGGATGCCCGGAACGAGTGGCGTGGACCTCGTACCGCAGGCGCTGGAAATCGAGCCCGAGCTCGCGATCCTCATGCTTACCGCCGTCAACGACGCGACCAGTGCGGCGCTCTGCATGCAGCGCGGCGCGATGGACTATCTCACGAAGCCGATCGAGCTCGTCGACCTCGGCCGCGCCGTGCAGCGGGCGCTCAAGCGCCGCGAGACGCTCGTCGAGAACCGTCATCTCAATCAGTGGCTCAAGGAAGAGGTGACGACCCGCACCGCCGAGCTGCACCGCCAGCAACACCGGATGGAGCGCATTTCCACCGCCACGCTCGAGGCGCTGGTCAATGCGCTCGAGGCCAAGGACCCCTATCTCCGCGGCCATTCGGCCCGCGTAGCGGATCTTTCGGCCAACGTGGCGACGGAAATGGGACTTGCCGAAGAGGAGGTCGAGCGGGTCCGCATGGCGGGGCGGCTGCACGACCTCGGCAAGATCGGGACGCGGGACGCGGTTGTTAATAAGGAAGGGCCGCTGACCGCCGAGCAGTTCGAGCACGTGAAGCAGCACGTCATCATCGGCGCGCAGATCCTCGCGCCGCTCGCGCACCTCGGCGATATCGTCGCGATGGTGAAGAGCCATCATGAGCGCTTCGACGGGACGGGCTATCCGGACGGACTGCGCGGCGAGGAGATCCCGCAAGGCGGACGTGTCATCGCAGCGGCGGAGGTCTATGACGCGCTGACGACTGCGCGGCCCTACCAGGACAAGTTGACGCCTGAGGAGGCGGTCGAGCGAATGGCGGATCTCTCCGGGACGGTGCTCGACCCCAAGGTCTACGAAGCGCTGGTGAAAATTGTGGGGCGACGGGGAACGCTCGTCTTTCTCGACGAAGACGTCGGGCCGGCGCTATAAAAGACCAAACCCGGGGCGAAAAGCTCCCCGGGGTTGGCGGTCGGGTGAAGTGGCCGTCACACTTCAGCCGCGACCCTTGAACAACGTGTTGCCGTGCGTGCTGGTTTCATACGATTAGATGCGCCCATCCGCTGAACGGTTGCATCTACCAGCGCTTGACTCTTCCAACCCGCGACAGGGTGATTGTTTCGGCTTGAGACCCCCGGCGTAGCACGATGCGGGTGTTGGAGACTCCCCATCCCATGCCGGTGGGACCGAATGTCACGATTGGGTTCGAAACCTCGAGCGTCACGTCGTGACTCGCCGGGCCTGGCACTCGCCACCAGGGCTCCCAGCCACGTGCGCCGAGCCGATCGATCCGCAACGTATCCGCCGCGATCTCGATTCGCGCGCGCGTGGATTGTAGAACCGCGCCGTTCCGCCCGACCGCCAACGCGGTTGTCACGTCGCGGGCGGCGCGTTCTGTCTCGAGCCAGTCCCGGAGCCGCGCGGCCCGCGGCAGCCAGAGGCCCAGCAGAAGCCCTGCAATCGCCACGACGACGATCAATTCGAGAAGGGTGAACCCTTTGGTCATGCAGCATTTATACTGTCAGCGAAACCCTGCGAGGGACCGTAAAAGCGCTGCGAAAAGCCAGAAAACGCGCCATTTGCGGTCTAACGCACCGGGGCGCCGGGAGCTATGTTCGTGTCCGTGATGGTCTTGCCGTTCGGCATGGCTGCTGCTTTGGGTGCGTCACGTGAGCACTGAACTCCGGTCTCGCGGCGCCGGGCTGCCTCATGCCGTCTTCCTGCAACGCGTGGCGGATGAGCCGGCCACTTCCCCAGATGTTCGTCTGGGCCAGGGCGCCTTTCTCACACTCCGCTTCGTCGACTTACTCGTACCAGATCGTGAGCCTCCCGCGCCAGACGTGTTCCGGTACCAGTGGGCCGCGACCGAGCGCTATTGTGCCGAGCTCGCGGGCGAGGGGACCGAGGCATCGCATTTGAGCTGCATCGTGCGGGCGGCCGGTGAGGCACACGCGAGCGGCGAAATCAGTCTCGTTGCGCCCGCTCTCTTCGCGTACGCGATGTACCTCGAACAGGAATCTCAGTTCGAGGAGGCGGACGATGCCCTGCAGACCATGATCAACGTAGGCGCCGGACGCTTGCAGGCATCCGACACCGTGTCCGCGTGGCTGCGGCTTGGTCGCGTGCGACGCAAGCAGGCGGACTTTGATCGTGCGGATGCGGCCTACGTCGAGGGAGGTCGAATCGCAGCCAGTCTCGATGACACGGAATCGGTTTTTCTCAGTCGGATCGGCCGCTGCAACGTTGTGTACTTCCGGGGCAACCTCGCGGAAGCCGAGCGAGGATGGCGCTCCATTCTCGCGGACGCCGAAGGTACTTCGCACCAGCGCATTGTCGCCGAAGCGGAGCACGGCCTTGGCAACCTGCTGAATCTTCGCAGCCAGCCGCACAACGGAGCCCCCCATCTCTGGCGTGCATACGAACTCTACGAGGATCAGATCTCGCAGATGCGAGTTCTTACCGACCTCGGCATCGTGCTGCTTCGCTTAGGACATGTGGAAGCGGCCGAGCGGGCGCTCAACGAGGTTGTGCGTCACGAACACGTCGGCGAATGCCTGACAAATGCGCTGATCGAATTGATGAATTGCGCCTCGTACCGCCGGGATCGCGTGAGCTTCGAGCGCTGGCGTGAGAGAGCCGGAGAGCAGATGCACAACGCCCCTCCGAACATTCGGGCCGACCACAGCTTGAAAGCTGGGATCGGGTTCTTGCGGTTTGGCAATCTCCGGCGGGCCCAAACGGAACTCCGCCGATCGCTTGAGATTGCCGCTGCGCACGAGTTGCACGAGCTCGTCTTCCGCATCGAGCCCATTCTGAGCGGCGGCACGCAGTGCGGCGCTCCCGACGAAGTCGAAAGCGCCGCGCCGGCACCTGCCTACCCGAGCGAGTCGCTTAGGGAGGTATCGGCCTCACTAGCGACGCTCGGGGCGTTAAGCTAGCGGCAGGTATTGGGGTTGTTGTTGTCGCAGACGTTGCTCGTCGGACCCGACGCATCGGCACAGGCCGAGGCGGTGAGGGCGAAGGAAACGAGGAACAGTGCAATCAAGATGCGAATCCGGCGCGACATATGGCCTCCACAAGTGGAATGGTGACTCCCGAGCACCAGCCAACTTGAGCTTGGCGGTCCGTTTCGTTTAGGGCATTTTTGCGGCATCGTAGGGCGTTTTTGCGGCACTTAGGGGAATTCCTTGGGGAGGATCTGGCAAATGCTGGTACTCGCGGCGGTCTCAGATCTCCAGTTCCAGAGACTGCGCGGCGCGGTTGCTCCACGCTTCGCCGTCGCGCGCGCGGCGACGTGGGATGAGGCGCTCGAGACGATCCGGGGCCGGCTCGTGGAGATCGCGGTGGTCGACCCGACGCTGGGCGGCGTCGCGAGCGAGCAGGAAATCGAGCGGCTGCACGTACTCTTCCCGTCCCTACGCTTGATCCTCTATACCCTGATGACCCCCCAGCTCGCGCGCGTGCTCCTCTCCCTGGGTCCCTGCGGCATCCGGCAGGTTGTGCTCCGCGGCGTCGACGATCACCCGGACCGGCTGCGCACCTTGGTCGAGGAAGAGGCGATGCACGCCGCGTCGTACCGGCTCGTCGAACAGCTGGCGCCGGCGCTCGCCCCGCTCCCCAGTGAGTTGCGGTGGGTGCTCGAAGACGCGATTCGCAGCGCCGGCGCGGTCCAGACCATTCAACAGATTGCCGCGCGCGCGCGCGTCGATCGCGGCACGTGCGCGCGCTGGTTCGCGCGAGCCGGCCTGCCCAGCCCTCGGCACATCCTCGGAGCCGCGCGGGTGCTGTACGCGCACCGCCTGCTGAAGGATCCGGGCTTTACGATCGAGGACGTCGCGAAGCGGCTCGGGTACGCGCAGACCAAGACGCTGCAGCAGCACGCCCGCGCGTATCTCGGCCTCACCGCCGGTGAAATGCGCCTGTCGCTCACCGCTGAGCAGGCCACCGCCCGGATCATCGAGCGCTCTCTGACGCCCGCCCTCGCGCTCGCGGCGGCCGCCTCATGATGACGGCGCCGCCGCGGAAGCCCGCTACGGTCCTGATCGTCGATGACGAGGCCGGGCTGCGCCGCGTCCTCGAGCGCTATCTCGAGCGCCAGGGCTACCGCGTGCTCAGCGCCGGGACCGCCGAATCCGCGTACGAGCTCCTGGCTAGCGAAGCAGCGGACGCCCTGCTCCTCGACATCCATCTCCCAACGATGTCGGGTCTCGCGCTGTATCTCGCGATCATTCATCGCTGGCCGGCGTTGGAAGGCCACATCGCCATCATGACGGGCGATGCGGAGGCAGCAGAGGTACGCAGCTGGCTCGAGCATCACCGCTGCGCCGTCCTCCGGAAGCCCTTCAACCTGCAGCAGGTCGCCGACTGGGTGACGTCGGCGTTGGTGCGGGACCGCCAGTCGGGAGCCATGGACGCATGACGACGGTCGCGCACGCCGACCCGTTGCACGTCCTCCGAGAATACCGAAACCTCGCGCCCTGGAACCTGCGGGACTTGTCCGTCGTGGTCGGCGCCGTCCTCGATGCGTCCGCCGTCACGCCGATCAACGCCGCGGCGCGCGCTGCGCCGAGTGAACGGACGATTCGGTTCTACGTCACGCGCGGTTTGGTGAGCCCCCCGGAGGGCCGCGGTACCGCCGCGACCTACTCCTACCGCCACTTCCTCCAGCTCCTCGCCATCAAGCTCCGTCAGATGGAAGGCGCGACGCTCGCCGCCATCACTAAGGACATGCAGGACAATACCGGCGACGTGCTCGAGCGGCGCTGCGCCCAGACCCTCGGCGCCTCGCTGCCGACGCCCGACCGTCTGCCGCTCAAAGGCGCGGAAGGCATGCCACGCGGCCGCTCGGGCCGCGCCCTGACGGCGTGGCTCACGCGCGACGCTGAAAAGGACACAGCAGGCACGACCACCTGGCGCCGCATCCCTGTGACGCGCGGCGTCGAGCTCCACGTCGACGCCGACCATCCGCTCGCGCGCCTGGGGTCGGACGATCAAGGTCTGGCGGAGACGGTGCGCCAGGCTATCGCGAAACTCCTGCCACACAGCTCGTAGTACATCCGGTAGGGGCGCTGCATGCTGCGCCGCTTCATCAAACATCCGGAGGCTTGAAAATGTGGGTGCTGCTGGTACTCGTGGTTCTCGTTGGTCTGTGGATGGTCAGCGCGTATAACGGACTCATTTCGCTGAAAAACCAGACCGCAAACGCGTTCAAGCAGATCGACGTGCAGCTCAAGCGCCGCCACGATCTGATTCCCAATCTCGTGAACGCGGTGAAGGGCGCGATGGACTTCGAACGATCGACGCTGGAAGCCGTGATTCAAGCGCGCAACCAGGCCGTGAAAGTGAACGCGTCCGGCCCCGAAGGAGTGAAGCAGATCAGCCAGGCCGAAAACGCGTTGTCGGGCGCGCTGTCGCGCCTGCTCGTCACGGTGGAACGCTATCCGCAGCTCAAGGCCACCGGCAACATCGGCCAGTTGCAGGAAGAGCTGACGTCCACCGAGAATCGCATCGCGTTCGCGCGCCAGCTCTACAACGACACAGCGACTCAGTACAACACCAAGCAGCAGCAATTTCCCACGACGCTCGTGGCGGGCCTGGCCCACGCGGAGCGCACGGACCTGTGGGAACTCGAGGATCAAGCCGAGCGCGCGGTACCGCAGGTTGACCTCTCCAGACGGTAATCTCTTTCAACAACAGGAAGCCAATCGCCGGCGCACCACCTGGCTGGTGATTGGCTTCGTCCTGTTTTTCGCCTGGCTGGGCTTCGGCGGCGATTTCATCGCGTATCTGGCGACCGACAACCCCGACCCCGGCAGCTACCATCACGTCTTCCCGTGGCTCGGCATTGTTCTGACCTCGGTCGCGATCATCACCGCCTGGGTCTCCTACAAGAACGGACCGCGGAGCGTGCTCTGGTCCACCGGCGCGCGCGAAGTCATTGATCCGCTGAACGATCGCGAGAAGCAGCTCGTCAACGTCGTGGAGGAGATGTCGATCGCGGCGGGCCTGCCACGGCCGCGAATCTGGATCGTTCCAGACGACGACCCGAACGCGTTCGCTACCGGACACGAGCCGCGCGACTCCCACGTGGCGGTCACGGAAGGCCTGCTGACGCTGTGCAACCGTGACGAACTGCAGGGAGTGATCGGCCACGAGCTCGGACACGTGAAGAACCTCGACGTCCGCCTGATGACCACGCTCGCGGCGCTTGTGGGGGTGGTCGTACTCCTGGGCGACGGGATGGGACGCGTGATGTGGGCGGGCCGGCGCCGGCGAAGTTGGACCGGAAGCTCGGGGTGGGTTGACGTCGGCGGTGGGAGCGGCGGCAGTGATAGTAAGGATAAGGGTGGCGGCGGGGCCCTCGTCGCGATTCTCCTCGTGCTGTGGATCATCTCCTGGATCCTTGCGCCGCTCATCACGCAGCTGCTCGCGGTCGCCGTGAGCCGGCGCCGAGAGTATCTCGCCGACGCGATGAGCGCGCAGTTCACCCGCAATCCGCTGGCCCTCGCGAGCGCACTCGAGAAGATCGAAGCGGCCGGCGCGCCGACCGCGGCGATCAAACGTGGGGCCGCGCACCTCTGTATCGTGGATCCCCTCGGGCGCCGGCTCACGAACCACGAGGGGTGGCTCGCCGACAGGCTAGCCACCCACCCGCCGATAGGCATGCGAATCTCGCAACTGAAGGGAATGGGATACGCGGAGCTTAAAAAGACGGCTCAGCCGCTATAAGCTGCAGGAGCCGCGCCTCGCCCGCCGCTCGCTCGCCGACGATCCCGTCATCACCGCGGCGGTGCAGGCGCATATGGCGGAGCATGGATTGCCGGAGACCACCGTGCGGCGCCAGGTCCGGAAGTACCTCGACGAAATCATCCCGCACTTCAACGTGCTGTCGTACTACAAGGTCGGCTATAACGTCGCGAAGATCGTCGTCAATCTGCTTTACAAGACCAGCGTCGATTATCAGGACGAGCGCGCGCTTCAGGAGATCCCCAGGAACGACGTCGTCGTCTATCTCATGAACCACCGTTCCAACGCCGATTACGTCGTCGTCGCATACGTGCTGGCGCGCGACGTGCACGTGAGCTATGCGGTCGGCGAGTGGGCGCGCGCGTGGCCGCTCGAGTATGTGTTCAAATCGTTCGGCGCGTACTTCATCCGGCGCAAGTTTCGCGAGCCGCTGTATCACACCGTCCTCGAGCGTTACGTCCAGCTCATCACGAACAATGGCGTGACGCAGGGGATCTTTCCCGAGGGCGGGCTATCGCGCGACGGCAAGCTGCGCGCGCCGAAACTCGGCCTCCTCGACTATGTCTGCCGGACGGCGGCGGATCCCGACTTCGATCGCGACATCTGGTTCGTACCGGTGGCCCTGAACTACGACCGCGTGCTCGAGGACCGCTCGCTCATCCGTGAGCTCGTCGCCGAGGGCGACCGGCCGAGCCGGGTCGCGCAGCTCGTGACCGTTGTGTCGTACCTGGTGGGGAACACCGTGCGATTGCTCACCGGCAGGCTCAAGCGGTACGGGAGAGTGGCGGTGAACTTCGGGACACCGTTGTCGCTGCGCGCCTGGCTCCAGACGGCGCCCGCCGAGGTGCTCACGCTGCCCAAGGAGCAGCGCTTGCCGGAGCTCGAGCGGCTCGGGCGCGAGATGCTGAACCGCATCGGCGCGATCATTCCAGTGACTCCGGTGCCGCTCGCGGCTGCGGCGCTGCTCTCGTTCGGCCAGACCGTGATCAGCAAGAACGCGCTGCTCGAGCGGATGGACCAGCTGCGCGACCGGCTGCAAGAGGTGAACGGGAAGGTGGTCCGGGGCGGATCACGCATCGCGGAGATCTGGGATCGCGCCTGGCGGATGCTGCGGATGCGCCGGCTGGTGCACCTGGAGGGGGAATCGCTGGTGATCCTGCCGAACGGGAGACCGCTGCTCGAGTATTACGCCAATTCCATCGCGCACTTGCTGCCGATCAGGGGGCCACGGCTGCCCTTCCATAAGACCCACGAACTCGACACCAACCTTCCGAGACTCGCTAACCCAAGTAACTGAACACGTTCAAAAACACCCTTGACCGACGGCCTCCGAGCTCGCAGATTGAGCATAGTTGAACGTGTTCAAAACTCTCGGGAGGCGGTATGGTCAACACCTATCTCTTCTACATCGCTCTCAGCGTCGCTTTGACCGTTTGGGTGGGACACACGCTGCACAAGAACGGACGTCCCTTCCTGCTCCACGCGTTCGACGACAATGCGCTGACGGCGGACTCGATCAACAACCTGCTCCTCGTCGGCTTCTATCTCGTGAACTTCGGGTTCGTGTGCCTGGCGCTGCGAGCCGCACCGGTCGTAGGCTTGCAGGCCGCGATCGAGCTGCTGTCGGTGAAGATCGGCCAAGTCCTGCTGGTGCTCGGCGGCATGCACTTCTTCAACATGCACATGCTCCACAAGCTCGGTCGCCGGAGACCATGGGTAAGCGCCGGTTCGCCGCCGCCGCGCCCGGTGTCGCCGCCGGGGCTTGGTCAGACGGTGCTCCGCGGCGCTGCATGACGCCGCAGCCCAAGTCCGCCGCGACGAAGGCGAAGATCCTCGCGGCCGCGCTCGACCTGTTCCGCGAGCGCGGCTACGAGGCCGCGACGATGCGGGCAATCGCCGAGCGCGCCGGCGTATCGCTCGGCAATGCCTATTACTACTTCGGCTCCAAGGAGCACCTGATTCAGGCGTTCTACGACCGCACCCATGTCGAGCATGTCGCCGCGGTCGGCTCGCAGCTCGATGATCTGAGGGACTTCAAGGCTCGGCTATTGCTCGTCATGCGGACCAAGCTCGAGACGATCGAGCCGTATCACCGCTTTTCGGGGTTGTTGTTTCGCGCGGCGTCCGATCCGGCAAGTCCACTCCATCCCTTGAGCACGGAATCTCAACCGGTCCGCCGAGAGGCGACCGAAGTCTTCCGGAAGGTCGTGGAAGGATCGCGCGGCCGGATCTCGCCCGAGCTGCGGAGGGAGCTGCCGAACCTGCTGTGGCTGTATCACATGGGGATCGTGTTGTTCTGGATTCACGACACCTCCAAAGGGCGCCGGCGCACCTGGCGGCTGTTGGAGCGCTCGGTCGATTTGATCGTGAAGCTGGTGCAGCTCGCGTCACTTCCCTTAATGGGACCTGTGAGACGAGCAGCCTTGCGGCTCGTGGCCGAGCTGAGGAACGCCGCATGAAGCGGCTGCTGCGGGATTACGGGATAGCTGTCGGATCGTACGTCGCCCTGCTCTCCGTTGGCCTGGTGCTGACGCTGACGATTTCGTCGGCGGTAGGGTATCTGCCTTACAGCGATCGACCGGGGCCAGGCTGGACCGAACCCTTCTTCTCGTTCGCACTCCTCGGATTCTACTTGAGTTGGAGCGTTCTGCTGTTCCTGCCGACCGCGATTTATGGAACCGTCATCTTCGCCTGGCTCCGGGTGCTCAGCGCCCTCGACGCTCCCCCGATTATTATCCGCGTCGTCGGTGCATTAAGTGCCGGTCTCGTCGCGTTCTACGTAGCCGCGGGAGTTGGCTGGTATCTCTCGATCGCCGCCTTCCCCGTGTTCGTGGCCGCAGGATTGGGTGCAGGCTGGGGAGCCGTTGTTCTACCGCGTTGTCTGGGTCCCAAGCCACCACCGCGATCCAGCTGGTTGCGATGGACAGCAAGCAGCGTCCTGTTACTGGCAGGTACCGGCGGGTTCTACTGGACGTTCTTCGCTCCGCGATACATGCAGGACCTTCGCCTGACGATCGTGCGAGTTACGCCGAGCAAAGAGCGGTTGGATCCGGGACGTTGGGCTCAAGAGCTCGAGCCTGCCGAGGTTGCGCTCTTAGACTCCGTACTACACAGCGGCCATCTACAACGGGGTTTGACTGGGTCGTCGAGCAGCGGCGGCGGTGGCAACGCAGCGCGAATGCTCATTGTCGTTACCGCCCCACTCGCCCGCGAAGCGCGCCTGCGCGAGCCGAAGGGCGTTTCCGTCGTCTACATCCAGCGCGGCGACAGCTGGGAGATGTTCCCCGCGAACGCGCCGACCATCAATCAGCGCGTGACACTCAGCCCTGGATCCACCCCTAATCAGGTCACGTTCGCCTGGCCGGGGTCGCGCGCGGACACGTTGACCTGGGCTCCGGACTAGGGGGGCAACCCCATGACATTCAGAATTCCAGGCGGAACGTCAGCGTGGGAACCGGAGGAAGAAAGATTCGAGGCTTATAGACGACACGCTGAACTCCGGTCTTATTGTCGAAATCGACGTTCGGAAATCCCGGGGAAATCGGCGTGAACCCAACAT
>WNGI01005063.1_pt1 | contig 11830 bp, 11 predicted proteins | sample 5400621 | NCBI WGS metagenome assembly WNGI01 (sample SAMN13153374, study PRJNA577476) | soil metagenome | isolation source: 20 cm soil or saprolite under Garry oak tree replicate 1 | place: USA:California | collected 2016-06-15
CCGCACGAGGTACCCGCCGAACACCTTGCTCGGCACGTTCTCGAGCTCGGGGTACATCCGCTCCCACGACATGCTCGTGAGTCGCCCGGCCAGTCGGCCCGAAAAACCCGGCTGCTCCTGAGCTGCGTGGAGCCGCGCGAGCAGCTCGAACTCCTCACGAGTCGGGGCCTTCGGGGGCGAACTCTGGCGGCGACGGTAGGCCTCCTGGCGCCGGATCGCCTTGTCCCGGCGGCGCGCCTCGATCTCCTCCCCGTATTCGAGCGGGTCGACCGGGACGCTCCGCGCGTCGTCGCCCTCGCCCACGCGCGCCACCATCGTGAAGTAGCACGATGCCACGTGCGTGGGCGCGACGCCCGGTTGCTCGACCCGGATCCCTACCTCCATGGAGCTCTTCCCCACCCAATTGAGGCGCGCCTTGAGCTCGATGTCCCGGCTCACGTCTCCCGGCGTGCGCAGCACCACCTTCTCGATCGCGGCCGTCACCACATATGCGCGCCGGTCGGTGCGCCGCGTGTGGTGCAACGCCACCTCTTCGGCGAGCTTGTCCACCACCTCGAGCAACAGCCCGAACCGCACGTTGCCGGGCAGCGGCTCCTTCACCACCATGAACCGCCGCTGGAGAGCGACGTCGGTGCTGAGGGACAAGCGCTGCTCGAGCGAGGTGTCGATCGGTCGGACCATGACAGGGAGCTACCAGAGTATGGGGCGTTCAGTTCTCCGCGGCCGTGCGGCGCAAGCGACTCGCCGCCACCACGAGGACCCCGGCCACAGCCAGGATCCACGCCTCCGGTGACCCCATCGCCCACAGCGTCGCGCCGCTGACCAGGCACCAGAGGAGGGGCACCGCCATGGTCCACCACGGGGGAGGTTGCTCCGCCGCGAGCAGCAGGCCCAGCGTCCCGAGCGCCGTCGGATCGGGCGCCACGCCGAAAACCTCCGCCTGCCGCCAGCCGCGTCCCAGCAGCGGAGCGAGCAGCGGGTAGAGCGCCAGGGACGAGACGAACAGGCCAACGCCCAGTCTCCCCACCGCGTCGCGGCGCGGTCGGAAGGTCGGCCGCAGCAAAACCACCGCCTCGATGGCGAACACCAGGGCGAAGCAGGTCGCCGCCCAGTTGATGGTGGCGTATCGCTTCCACAGGAACGCGCCCGCCACGAACGCCCACAGGACTGCCACGATGCCGGAAATGATCCGCCCTCGTTCTCGTACCGGCCGATACAGCAGGCCCAGGATGACTAAGCCGAGCACGAGCGTCGCGAGCTGTCCCGGCCACACCGCCTCGTTGTGGTGCTCGATCATTCGGTAGTAGGTCCGCGGCGAGAACAAGAGGAAGTCCGAGAGGGTGTACGTCCACCACTCGGACATCAGAGCGACTCGACGTAGGCTGCCATGCGCCGACGCAGGCTCGCGTCGGGCAGCGCTCCGGCAGCTGCGCCCATGTTCTCGACCACGTGTGCCACCTTGCTGGTCGCCGGAATGGCGCACGTGAGGGCCGGGTGGGAGACGATGAACTTGAGCAGGAACTGCGCCCAGGTCGCCGCGCCGATTTCCGAGGCCCAGCTGGGGAGGCCGTGGCGCTCGACCTGCCGGATGAGCGCTCCTTGCCGGAATGGCCGGTTGGCGATGACGGCGATCCGGCGCTCCTGGGCCAGCGGGAGGATGCGGTTCTCCACGTCGCGATCGAGGACGTTGTAGGTGACCTGCACAAAGTCGATCGGTCGGCTCGCCATGATTTTCTCCAACTCGCCGTGGCGGCGGCCCTCCGACGTGGTGATTCCCACGTAGCGGACACGACCCTCGGTTTTCATGGCGAACAGGGTGGAGAGGTGATCCTCCCACCCGAGGAGGTTGTGCACCTGCAGCAGGTCGAACCGCCGGACTCCCCACCGGGCCCGCGATTCCTCGATCTGCTCGGGTCCCCGCGAGCCGGAGGAGATCCAGACCTTGTCGGCCGAAAACAGCGTCGGGGGCCGGCCGAGCTTGGCGAGGCCGTAGCCGATGACCGCCTGGGACGAGCCGTACATTGGGGATGAGTCGATGAGGCGGCCCCCCTCGTGGAAGAAGGCTTGCATGACCGCGGCGCACTCGTCGCGCAGCTCGGGGTCGTCGCCCACGTTGAAGGTGATCCAGCTCCCCAGGCCGACCACGGGAATCTTCTCGCCGCTGGACGGGATCGGCTTGGTGACGGGGGCGGCGGGGGTGGCGCGGGTGGCGAGGGCCGAGAGCGGCCGGAGCACGACGGCCGCTGCACTCGCGGCCACGACGCCGATCGCCGCACGACGGCTGAGGGGGACCGGATCCGTGACTCGTTCTGCCGAACGCATGGTTTTGGGAAACAAAGACTCCCCGACCGCGGGCGCAAGCCCGGGGTTCACGCAACCGCCGACACACATCGCGCCTGCTTAGGGGGTAGCTTTCCTCACATGGAGCGCGTGCGGCAAGACGTATCGGCGGCCCTCGCCGATCGTTATGCAATCGACCGCGTCCTGGGGCGCGGCGGCATGGCGACCGTCTACGTTGCCGAAGACCTCCGGCACAGCCGCCAGGTCGCGATCAAGGTGCTGCGGCCGGACGTCGCGGCCGCGATCGGCGCCGAGCGGTTCCTGCGGGAGATCACGATCGCGGCACGGCTCACCCACCCCCACGTGCTCCCGCTCATCGACTCCGGCCAGGCCGCGGGATCCTTGTACTACGTGATGCCCTACGTGCGCGGCGAGACGCTGCGGCAGCGCCTCGTGCGCGAGCAGCGGCTCCCGCTCAAGGATGCCCTGGGCATCGCGCGAGAGCTGGGCGCGGGGCTCGATTACGCCCACCGGGAAGGATTCGTCCATCGGGACGTGAAGCCCGAGAACGTGCTGCTCGCCGACGGGCACGCGATCATCGCGGACTTCGGGATCGCCCGCGCCATCTGTCAGGCCGGCGGAGAGCATGTCACCGAGGTCGGGCTCGCCATCGGGACGCCCGAATACATGAGTCCCGAGCAGGCGGCGGGCGATCGCGAGCTGGACGGGCGGTGCGACGTGTACGCGCTCGCCTGCGTCGTCTACGAGATGCTGGCCGGAGAGCCGCCCTTTTCCGGAGGCAGCGCCCGCGCCGTGGTCGCGAAGCACCTGAGCGAGCCGCCGCCACCGCTGCGCGCCCGCCGTCCCGACGCGCCGGCCGGGGTCGAGCAGGCGCTCGCGCGCGCCCTGGCGAAAGACCCGGCGGACCGGTTCGCCAGCGTCGCCGAGTTCGCGACCGCGCTGGAAGAGACCCGGCCGGCGGCGGCTCCGGCGATCGTGGGCAAGACCCGCTCCATTGCCGTGTTGCCGTTCGTGAACGCCAGCGCCGATCCGGAGAACGAATACCTGTGTGACGGCGTCACCGACGAGCTGATCAACGCCCTCACCAAGGTGGAAGGGCTGCGGATCGCCTCGCGCACGTCGGTGTTCGCGCTGAAGGGGAAGCCGCAGGACATCCGTGCCATCGGCGCCCTGCTCGGCGTTTCCGCCGTGCTCGAAGGGACGGTCCGAAAGTCGGGTGATCGGCTGCGCATCACCGTCCAGCTCACAGCGGCCGACGACGGACGTACGCTGTGGTCGGAGCGCTACGATCGCCTGCTCGACGACGTCTTCGCCGTCCACGACGAGATCTCTCGGACGATCGTGAGCACGCTGCGGACCACGTTCCTGGCGGACATCGCGGATCCGACCCCGCAGCGCTATACCGACAACGTCCAGGCGTATTCCTTGTACCTGAAGGGCCGGTTCTGCTGGAACAAGCGGAGCCAGGAAGGGGTGCGCGAAGCGATTGCGTACTTCGAGCAGGCGATCGCGCACGACCCGGGCTATACGCTCGCCTACTCGGGGCTCTCGGACTCGTACGCGCTTCAGGTGGACTACCGCGGTGTGCCCGTCACCGAAGGGTACGAGCTGGCCCGCCGCTACGCCCTCAAGGCGCTCGAGCTCGACGACAACCTGCCCGAAGCGCACACGTCACTCGCGTGGGTGCAGTTCGCCTATGACTGGGATTGGGAAGGCGCCGAGCGGTCGTACCGACGGGCGCTCGCGCTGAATCCGGCGTACGCCACCGGGCACCACTGGTATTCGTTCGTGCTGCTGGTCTCCGGGCAGTCGGAGCAGGCGCTGGTCGAGGCGCACACGGCGCTCGAGCTCGATCCCTCGTCGCTCTCGATCCGCCGCGGGCTGGGCTGGCTCTACTATTACACGCGCCGGTACGAGTCCGCGGTGTACCACCTGCGGCGTGCCATCGCCATGAACCCCACGTCGGAAGACACGTATCGGGTCCTGGGATTGGTGCTCACGCAGCAGGGAGCGTATGACGAGGCCGAGCGGGCGTTCCGCGAGGCCATCACGCTGTCGCCGGAGCTGTCCTACGCGACCGCCGGCGTGGCCCACGTGCTGGCGCTGCGGGGGCGGCGGCGCGAGGCGGAGGGCCTGCTCGCGGAGCTCGAGGCGCGCGCTCGGGATCACTACGTGTCGCCGGTAGCGTTCTGCATCCTGCACCTGGGGCTCCGCAATATCGACCAGGCCTTCGCCTGGCTCGAGCGGGCATACCAGGACCGGCGCGGGTGGCTGACCTATCTCAAGGTCGAACCGATGCTCGACGCCGTGAGAGACGACCCACGGTTCGAGGAGCTTGTGAAACGGATGAAATTGTAGGATGGGCCCCGGCTTCAGCCGCGCCACCAGGGAGGGCAACCGGTATGGATTTCTCACTCGACGCCGCTGTTGAAGTCCTGACTCGCACCCCGAGCACGCTGCGGGCGATGCTGAGCGGGCTCCGGTCCCGGTGGACGGGCGGGAACGAAGGCCCCGACACGTGGAGTCCGCAGGACGTGCTGGGTCACCTGATTCACGGCGAAGAGACCGACTGGATCCCCCGGGCGCAGATCATCCTCACCAAGGGCGAGTCGCAGGCGTTCGAGCCGTTCGACCGATTCGCGCAGGCCCGGCGCTTCGCGGGCTGGTCGCTCGAGCGGCTGCTCGATCGATTTGGCGAGCTGCGCGCCGAAGGGGTCGCGACGTTACGGGGCTGGCACGTGACACCGGCGCAGCTGGCGCTGCGGGGCCGGCATCCCGAGCTGGGCCAGGTGACGCTCTCACAGCTGCTCGCATCGTGGGTCGTGCACGACCTGGGTCACATCGCCCAGATCTCGCGCGTGATGGCCAAGCAATACACGGCGGCCGTGGGGCCGTGGAAGGCTTATCTCCCGGTGCTCACTCGCTAGGTGGTTGACACTGCGGCGCCGCGGTGCCACGCTACCAGCGACCGTCGAGCCCCTTCATGCGCCCTGTCAGCCGAACCGTCATCCAAACCGTCCCCGTGTCGATCGAGCGGGTCTTCGCCTTGCTTACCGATCCGGGTCGCATGGCGGAGTGGCTCCCGGGATGCGCCGGGACCCAGAGCGACAAGCCGCTCAGGAAGGGCGTTCGGTTCAAGGTGCGGTTCGGCGAGCGCACGACCGAATTCGAGGTCGTGGATTTCATGCCGCCGACCACCTTCGGTTGGGTGGAGCGCGGCGAGCGGAACGGCTGGAAGACGTTCTTCCGGCTTGACCCGTCGGCCGCCTCGACCGCGGTGACGGTGCGGGACGTGTGGGCCCCGGGGTCGCTCGTCGCCTGGCTGCGGGGCCGGCTGTTCGAGAAGCGCCGGGTGAACAGCCAGCTCGAGGCGATCCTCGCGAACGTCCGGAAGATCCTCGCGCCTTGAGGCGGCGGTCGCGCCCGTCGTTCCCTACCTGCGGTCACATCACTACGACACCCTCGACCTGATCGTCGCCTCGCATAATCACACCGGGACGGGGCGGTGATCGTTGAAGCCAAGCGCGACGTGAGGCCATGAGCAGATGAGCGAGCGGGAAGTGTTCTATTCGGTCGACCGGCTGGAGCGAGCGGTCGCCGTGCTGGTCGGCGACGACGGCGTCGGGCTCGACGTGCTCAAGAAGACGCTGCCGGTGAAGGTGCGGGAGGGCGTCGTCCTGCGGGTGCGGCTCGACGCCGACGGCAAGCCCGACTGGTCGAGCGCCACCATCGACGACGGCGAGCGCGAGCGGCGGTTGCAGGAGGCCCGCGACCGCCTCGAGCGGCTGCGCGGCACCGACCCCGGCGGCGATCTCGTGCTGTAGCGCGTTCCTGGCGGGACCACGTGCTGTTCCATGAGCTCGTCCAGACCTCGCGCCGCGTTGCGGAAACGAGCGGCCGACTCGCCAAGATCGACCTCGTCTCCGCTCTCCTGAAGCGCGCGCGCCCCGAAGAGATCGAGACGGCGGTCGCCTTCCTGTCGGGCTCACCCCGGCAGGGACGGATCGGGATCGGCTACGCCATCCTCCGGGCCGCCAAGCCTCCGCAGGCAGCCGACGCACCGACCCTCGAGCTGGCGACCGTCGACGCCACGCTCGAACGCCTCGCGCATACCACGGGGCAGGGCTCGGCCCAGGCGAAGGAACGGCTGTTGGGGGAGCTGTTCGCCCGCGCGACCGCGGCGGAGCAGGAATTTCTGGTCCACTTGATCATGGGCGAGCTGCGGCAGGGGGCGCTCGCAGGGCTCGTGACCGAGGCGGTCGCGCGCGCGGCGGGGCTCGACGCCGAGGCCATCCGCCGGGCGACGATGCTCGCCGCCGACCTGGGTCGCGTGGCGCACGCCGCCCTCACGGCAGGGGCCGGCGGCCTCACGGGGTTTCAGGTGGAGCTGTTCCGGCCGCTCCAGCCAATGCTCGCGCAGGCGGCGGATGATGTACGGGACGCGCTGACGCGCCTGGGGGAGGGGGAGGGGAGGGCCGCGTTCGAGTACAAGCTCGACGGCGCGCGCATCCAAGTCCACAAGGGGGGCGACCGGGTGCGGGTGTTCTCCCGTCAGCTGAACGACGTCACGCAGGCGGTGCCCGAAGTGGTGGAAGCGGTCCGCCGGCTGTCGCTCGACGACGCCATCCTCGATGGTGAAGCGATCGCCCTGCGACCCGACGGAACGCCGCTGCCATTCCAGGTGACCATGCGCCGCTTCGGACGAAAGCTGGAGGTCGAGCGACTGCGCGCCGAGCTGCCGCTCGCGTCCTTCTTCTTCGATATCCTGTACGCCGACGGCGCGCCCCTCTTGGATGAGCCCTACGTCAGGCGGTTCGCCGTCCTCGCCGCGGCCGTCCCGGAGGAGCAGCGCGTGCCCCGCATCGTGACGTCGGACGCGGGCGAAGCTGCGGCGTTCTTCGAGCGGGCAATCGCGGCCGGACAGGAAGGGCTGATGGCCAAGTCTCTCGACGCGCGCTATGATGCCGGCGCACGCGGCGCTGCCTGGCTCAAGCTCAAGCCTGCCCACACGCTCGACCTCGTCGTGCTCGCCGCCGAATGGGGCCACGGCCGCCGCCGCGGCCGGCTCTCGAACCTCCACCTTGGCGCACGCGACTCGGACACCGCCGGCTTCGTGATGCTGGGGAAGACATTCAAGGGCATGACGGACGAGATGCTCGCGTGGCAGACGGCGAAGCTGCTCGAGCTCGAGACCCGGCGCGAGACGCACGTGGTGTACGTGCGGCCCGAGCTCGTGGTGGAGGTCGCCTTCAACGGCATCCAGGCGAGCCCCACGTACCCGGGCGGCTTTGCCCTGCGTTTCGCGCGCGTCGTCCGCTACCGCCCGGACAAAGGCGCGGACCAGTCGGATACGATCGAGACGGTGCGAGAGCTCCATCGGCGCGAGGTTGACGGGCGCCAGTCCGCGCGGTAGTGTCGCTCACCCCTCGATTGAGGGCGGCGTGATCTTTCGGAGCCCCTATCCCGACGTGCCGGTGCCGGACGTCTCCGTCCATCGCTTCGTCCTTGCGCGGGCCGCCGAGCTCGGTGACAAGCCCGCGCTGATAGACGGGCCGTGCGGGCGGACGCTGACCTACGGACAGCTCGGGGCTGGGGTCGACCGCGTGGCCGCGGGTCTCGCCGCGCGGGGGTTCCGCAAGGGCGACGTGCTCGGCCTGTTCATGCCCAACTGCCCCGAGTTCGCGCTCGCCTTCCACGGCACGCTTGCCGCCGCCGGCGTCGTGACGACGGTCAACTCCCTCTGCACCGTACAGGACGCCGCATACCAGCTGCGCGACGCCCGCGCCCTGTTCCTGGTCACCGTGCCGCAGTTCATGGATCGAGCCGCGCCCGCGGCGCGGCAGGCGGGGATCCGGGAAGTCTTCGTCCTGGGAAGTGCGCCAGGCGCCACGGCCTTCACGGCGCTGCTCGAGACCGGCGAGCCCGCCCTCCCGAGCCCGATGGACCCCGCGCAGGACCTCGCCGTGCTGCCGTACTCGAGCGGCACCACGGGATTTCCCAAGGGCGTGATGCTCACGCATCGCAATCTCGTTGCCAACCTGCTCCAGACGGCCTGCCTGCACCATGTGGCGGAGCACGATCGCATCATTGCCGTGCTGCCGTTCTTTCATATCTACGGGATGCAGGTGGTGCTGAACCTGGCATTGTGGCGTGGCGCCACGCTCGTCACGATGCCCAAGTTCGAGCTGGAGCCGTTCCTCGCCACCTTGCAACAGCATCGGATCACCCGGGCGTTCGTGGTGCCGCCGCTCGTGCTCGCGCTCGCCAGGCATCCGGCCGTGGCCGGTTACGATCTGTCGAGCGTGCGGGCGATGATGTCCGGCGCGGCGCCCCTCGACGCCGAGCTCGAAACCGCGTGCGCCCGACGTGTGGGGTGCGGGTTCATTCAGGGCTACGGCCTGACGGAAGCAAGCCCGGTCACCCACGCCAACTCGGACGAACCCGGGAGGTGCAAGCCCGGAACGGTCGGCGAGCTGCTGCCGAACACCGAGTGCCGGATCGTGGATACGGGGACCGGCAAGGAGTTGGGGCCTGACGAAGACGGAGAGCTCCTGATACGCGGCCCACAAGTGATGCGGGGATACCTGAACAACCCGGAGGCCACGGCGGCCACGCTCGACAGCGACGGATGGCTGCACACGGGAGATATCGGGCGGGTGGATCGGGACGGCTACTTCACGATCGTCGATCGCTTGAAGGAGCTGATCAAGTACAAGGGCTTCCAGGTGCCGCCGGCGGAGCTTGAGGCCGTGCTGCGGGGCCACCCCGCAGTGGCCGACGCGGCGGTGGTTCCGCTGGCGGACCGTGAGTGCGGCGAGGTGCCGAAGGCCTTCGTGGTGCTGCGGGGCGACGTGTCGGCGGCGGACCTGATGGCCTACGTGGCCGAGCGCGTCGCGCCCTACAAGAAGATCCGCGCGGTCGAAGTCATCGAAGCCATTCCCAGGTCACCCTCGGGCAAGATTCTCCGGCGGGTGCTGAGAGCGCGAGCCCAGGCGCCGGCGTCAGCGTAGGTCCATCGTGGCGATGCGCTGCGACCTCATTGCGTGACCGTCACGCTTCCACTCTTCCCGCACGCGGGTGCGCCTTCCTTGGTCGCCGGGGTGATGGGCGTCGAACCTATGAACACCGCGCATATCTGCCCCGCGCTGGGGCTGGTGATCGTTGCGGCCCAGCCGTCGCCGGTCAACGTGATTATGGGCTTGGCGTTCCCGGCCGACACGGTGTAGGCGTTGCCCAGGTCGGCCGCGTACTTCAGGTTCTGAGCGTAGTAGTTCTCCTCGACCGTCACCAGATTCCGCAAATCGGACTTCATGGCGGCGAGCTGCGCCCGCCCTTTCAGGTTGGTCAACTTCGGAATGGCGATCATGGCCAGAAGACCGATGATCGCCACCACCGTCACCAGCTCGATGAGTGTGAACCCGGCGCGCTTCATGGCTGCCCAAGGCGGCAAGCGGCGCGCCGCGAGGGTCGCGGGAGCCGGATGAGCGGATGTGTGGCGCCGGCGCGGCAGTTCGAGGCTCTCCTCGCGCGGAACCAGCGATGTTTCGCGGGTGTTAGGCCATGCATGACGCCTTCCCTTAGTACGCAACGCGCCGGCGACGCCGCCGTCGATACCCGTCCCGCCACCAGGAGCGGCACCTTCCTCCTGGCCGGCGACCTGCCCGTCCACCGTCTGGGCTTCGGTGCCATGCGGCTCACCGGCAGGGGCATTTGGGGCGAGCCACGCGACGCACGCGAAGCGATCGCCGTGCTGCGTCGCGCCGTCGAGCTCGGTGTCAACCTGATCGATACGGCCGACTCCTACGGCCCCGAGGTGAGCGAGCGGTTCATCGCCGAGGCGCTCTACCCCTACCCGCGGGGGCTCGTGATCGCGACCAAGGCGGGCCTCGAGCGTCCCGGGCCGGACCAGTGGAAGCCGAACGGGCGACCCGAGCACCTTCGCGCCGCATGCGACGGCAGCCTGCGCCGGCTCAGGCTCGAGCGCATCGACCTCTACCAGCTGCACCGCATCGACCCCGCCGTGCCCTTCGCGGACCAACTTGGCACGTTCCGGCGGCTGCAGGAAGAGGGGAAAATCCGCCACATCGGCCTGTCGGAAGTATCGGTCGCCGAGATCGAGCGGGCCCGCACGGTCGTCCCGATCGTCTCGGTGCAGAACCGCTATAGCCCGAGCGATCGCCAGCACGAGAGCGTGCTCGACTACTGCGAGCGCGAGGCGATCGCCTTTTTGCCGTGGAACCCGCTGGGTGCCGGGGCGGTGCTGCGCCGCGGGCGCATGCTGGCCAAGGTGGCGGCGCGGGTGCGCGCGACGCCCGCTCAGGTCGCGCTCGCGTGGCTGTTAGGGCGCTCCCCCGTGATGCTGCCCATCCCGGGAACTTCGAGCGTCAAGCACCTGGAAGAGAACGTCGGCGCGGCGCTGCTCGAGTTGTCGCCGCGCGACTTCGAAGAAATCGCGCGCGCGCCCTGACCTCGGGTCTATCCGGTCACTACTGTTGCCAGGTCGAGCGCATGTCCTGCGTCACCAGGCGGATGAGCGTGTTCACCAGCGGTCCGTATGCCTCCTTGGGATCCTTGGCGGAGAAGTCGAGCTGACCGCCCACCAGGGCGACATGACCGACTCGCTCGGTCGCCCAGGCGCTCGAGCGCCACAAGGTGGCCCCGGAGCGCGTCGACAGCAGCCGCACGGCGAGCTCCACCTTCACAGTAGCCTCGAGATGCGGGGTCACGAGCCCCGCCAGGCCGCCGGTGCCCCTGGGGTTTGTGACCTTGAGATGGCCCGCGAAGACGGCGGCGACGTCGCGCTGCTTACCCAGCTCCTGAGCCGCGGCGATCCCCAGCTCCTTCTCACCCACGCGCTGCAGTAAGGAGTCCTGCGAGCCGAGCTCGAGCACCTCGATACCGGGCTGCGCCGCCAGCATGTCCTCGGAGAACCGCTCGGTCGCGAACTCGTGGAGCGAGCCCTTGGCGTTCTCCACCGTGAATGTGACGAGACCGAGCCTGCCGTAGGGTTGCAAGTCGAGCCGCGGCGGCACGAGGACGCTGCGCCTCCCGCCACCGCAGCCCGTGGCCACCAGCAGGAGCAGCAAGGCGGACAGCCCGCCGGAGCGCATGCCCATCGTCGCCTCAGGGGTTGGGGACGGTCCACTGTAGGGAGGGAGGCGCAACCGGTCAAGACGCTCAGTTGACCTTGAGCACCGCCTCGATGAAGCTCAACGTCTTGGTCTCGACCCACTCCACCGACACGGCTTCCACCTTCATCGTCCCGATGCGGTCCGTGCTGCTCGTGACCGCCCGGCCTTTGGTCGGGGATGGCTTGATGTCCCGCGCCACCGCCACGCCGCGCCGGGGATCGCACTTGAACGTCAGCGTGGAGGCGAGCGCCGTGCCCGCGGGCGTACGCGGCGTGAAGCTGAGCGCCACGGTGGGATACGCGCCCGCGGTGGCCGTCTCGTCTTCGATGGCGGCGTCGTGCCCGGCGTTCTTGAGCGCGTCCATGAACCGGTCCAGCACGGAGCGCACGACCGTCCGG
>WNGI01005064.1_pt1 | contig 11829 bp, 13 predicted proteins | sample 5400621 | NCBI WGS metagenome assembly WNGI01 (sample SAMN13153374, study PRJNA577476) | soil metagenome | isolation source: 20 cm soil or saprolite under Garry oak tree replicate 1 | place: USA:California | collected 2016-06-15
CTGGGGGAGTGCCGCGACAGCACCGGGGCGGGCGCCGATCTCTTCGCGTGCCAGGTCGAGCTGAAGGCGGCGAAGGACCGGTGTCGGAACGAGTTCCCGCTCGGGTCGAGGAGGCAGCATATCTGCATCGACCGGGCGCAGATCGCTGGCTTCCGGTGTCGCCGGGGCGTCCTCCGGGATCTCCGGCGGGCGCTGCGCGACTGCCGTTCGGCGTTCGGTCAGTGTGCGAACGCATGCGTCCCGGGCGGGCCGCCGGGCGGCGTCGCCACGTGCAAGGCGGACGCGAAGGCCGCGCTGCGGGCAGACCTGGCGAGCTGCAAGGCCACGTACCAGGTGACGGCGAGTGGATGCATCAACAAGGACGTCACGTGCGTCCAGGGATGCGGCGATGCCCGCGATGCGTGCAGCGCCCCGACACAGTCGATGCTCGCCGCCGCAATGATGGCCTGCACGGCGCAGGAGAAGGCGGCCGCGGCGGCCTGCGTGCAGGCGAACCCGGGCGGCGGCTCGGCCCTCGATCAGTGCCTCACCACCGCGCAGGCGAACGCCTTCGCCTGCCGCCAAGCCGCGCTCGAGGCCGCCGGGCCCGGCTTCGCCGCCTGTACGCAGCAGTACCTCGGCTGCGTCAAGACCTGTCCGGCCGCGTAGAGACCGCGGGGAAAGGAAGCAAGGAGACGATGGGTGGGCGGACATGAGCTGGATGACGCGCCTGGTGCAGATCAGCCTCGTCCTGCTGGCGCTCGGGGCATCGGGTGTCGGCGCGGCGGACGAGAAGTCGAAGTGGGAGTTCGAGGTCGAGCCGTACGGATGGGCTCCCGGGAACTTCGGCTCGGTGACGGTGAAGGGGCGCACCGCTCACCTCGCGGTCACGCTGAGCGACCTGTACGGTCTGCTGGAGGACGGCAACGCGTTCGCAGCCGCCGGTTACTTTTCGGTGAGCTACGATCGCTTCAGCGTCTTCGCGGATTCGATGGGCGGCTACGCGGAGGAGAGCGTCACGGAGACGATCCCGACCAAGTTCTGCACCCTGTCGCTCAGGGCGAGAGACAAGATAAGGTTCGCTCTGGCGGACTTCGCGCTCGGCTATCGGCTCGGGGAGTGGTCCCTTCCGGACCGGCGCCGGCCCCTCACCCTCGGCGTGTATGCGGGGACGCGCTACATGTACTTCGGGAACAAGCTCAACGCGACCGGCGGGGTGGTCCACGGGAAGCAGTTCAGCGCCAACGTCAACGAGAGTTTTGCGTGGGCCGATCCGTTGATCGGGATCCGCTGGTCGGCGCCGCTGCTCGACCTGATCTCGCTCAACTTCCGCGCCGACATCGGCGGCTTCGGGGCGAGCTCGAACCTGATCTGGGGCCTCCTCGGCACCGTGCGGCTCTGGGTTCCCTGGACGCCGGTGGCGGCGCTCCACCCGTACCTCGACGTGGGCTACCGCGCGATCAACTTCGACCGCTCGAACAGCCTGGGCAACATCGACATGCAGATGCGCGGCCCGCTCGGCGGCGGCGGCTTCGTATTTTGAGACGACGCCCGCCTTCGCCGAGGAGAAACGTCTACTTCGGGTCGGTGGCGGGCCGGCTCACGGTCGTGGCCCCGCGTCGACAGCCGGCGAGGCGTCCAGCGGCCACCGTTCGTCGCGGCGCCCCCCGAGGTCGGTTCCCGCCGAGCCGACGGTTTCTGCCGACACGCGTAAGCCGCGGCCCTCGCTGACCGCCGTCTGCAGCTCGAGCACGTCGATCACGGGCTCACTCGCCGCGCTGCTGGCGGTGGTAGGCCGTGTCCGCTGCTTGCCTTTCTGCGCGACGGAGTGCTCTGAACACGCTGCAGCCGCCGCGGTTGGCGCGAAAAGGCAAGACCGTGCCGCGGAGGGTCGGATACGATGTTCCATCTCGGGCAGTAACCTCGCCGTGTACAACCAGCCTCTCCCCGACGCCGCGCTCGTCGCCTGCCCGCACTGCGACCTGTTGCAGCGCCTCCCGGAGCTCGTCCCGGGCGCATCGGCGCGCTGTCCGCGCTGCGACAAGGAGCTGTGGCGCCGCCGCGAGGACTCGCTCGAGCGGACGCTCGCGCTGGCGCTCGCCGCGGCGGTGCTCTGCGTGGTCGCGAACTTCGTGCCCATGCTCGGGCTGAGTGCCGTCGGACGCGAGGCGTTCACGACGGTCTTCGGGGGGGCCGAGCAGCTCTGGCGCGACGGGCGGGAGACCGTCGCCGGGCTCGTCCTCTTCACCGCCGTCGTCGCGCCGGCGCTCCAGATCGGCTTCATGCTGGCGATCGTACTCGGAGCGCAACGCGAACGACCGCCGGGATGGGTCGCGACGCTTCTCCGCTATCACCCTACCACCGCCACGTGGAGCATGATCGAGGTCATGATGCTCGGCGTGCTGGTCGCGCTCATCAAGATCGCGGATTACGCGAAGGTGATCCCGGGGCTGGCGCTGTTCGCGCTCGGCGCGCTCGTCTTCGTGCTCGCGGCGATGCAGGCGAGCTTCGATCCGCGAGAGGTCTGGGACAGGATCGAGTGGGCGGAGGCGGTCGACCGGAGATGAGCACCCCGGCGGCGACGGCGATGACACTGGGTCTCCAGGGCTGCCACGCCTGCGGGCTCGTCTCGCGTCCCGTGCCCGGCGCGGACGAGGGGAGCTGCCCGCGCTGCGGCGACGAGCTCTCCTTCCGCAAGTCGGCGAGCATCCAGCGCACCTGGGCGTTCCTCATCGCCGCGGCGGTCTGCTACGTCCCGGCCAACGTCCTCCCGGTGCTCACGACGGTCACGGCGTCGGGCCGCGACTCCGACACGATCCTGCAGGGCGTCGTCCTCCTCTGGTCGCCCACCGGCTGGCCGCTCTCGCTCATCGTCCTCGTCGCGAGCATCATGATCCCGAGCGCGAAGATCGCGGCGCTCGTCTACCTTCTCGTCACCGTGCAGCGGGGCTCGGTCGAGAGCAACGTACAGCGCGTCCGTCTCTACCGGATGGTCGAGCTCATCGGACGCTGGTCGATGGTCGACGTGTTCGTCGACACTTTCACCGCGGCACTCGTGCAGCTTCAGCCTCTCATGTCGGTCGAGCCGGGGCCCGGGCTGCTCTTCTTCGCGGCAGTCGTGGTGCTGACGATGCTCGCGGTCGAATCGTTCGACCCCCGGCTCATCTGGGATGCAGCCAGCGGGGCGGAGGTGCAACGTGCCTGAGAACCAAGCGCCGTACGTTCCCGAGTCGAGGAACGTGCCCAGGAAGCGGACCCGGCTCTCCGTCGTCTGGATCGTCCCGATCGTGGCGGCGATCGCCGGCGTCTGGGTCGCGGTCACGAGGATCCTCGCCGAGGGGCCGAAGATCACCATCGTCTTCCGGTCGGCCGAGGGGCTCGAGGCCGGAAAGACCAAGATCCACTACAACGGGGTCGACGTCGGCACGCTCACGGCCATCCGCCTCTCGGACGATCACCAGCGCGTCATCGCGACCGCGCAGATGGCCCCGAAGACCGAGAGCTTCCTCGTCGACGACACGAAGTTCTGGGTCGTGACTCCGCGCATCGCCGGCGGGACCGTATCGGGTCTCGGTACTCTCCTCTCGGGGGCCTACATCGGCATGGAGATCGGCCAGGCGAAGGAGAAGAGGCGCGACTTCGTGGCGCTCGCCGAACCGCCGGTGGTGACGGGTGACGTGCCGGGTCGCTTCTTCATGCTGAAGACGTCGACCCTGGGCTCGCTCGAGTACGGCACGCCCATTTTTTTCCGGCGGCTGCAGGTCGGAGAGGTCGCGTCGTACGTGCTCGATGACGACGGCCAGGGGCTCACCGTCAAGGTGTTCGTGAAGGCGCCCTACGACCAGTACGTCACGCCGAACACGCGCTTCTGGCACGCGAGCGGGATCGATCTGTCGCTCACCGCGAGCGGCCTCAGCGTGCAGACCCAGTCGCTCGTCTCCATCCTGATCGGCGGCATCGCCTTCGAGACGCCCGCGACCGGCCCGGTCCTGCCGGCGGCCGCGGCGGACACGGTGTTCACGCTGTACGGCGATCGCAAAGAGGCTTTCCAGCTGCCCGCCCGTGATCCGCAGACGTTCCAGCTCGTCTTCAAGCAGTCGGTGCGGGGGCTCACGGTCGGTGCGCCGGTCGAGTTCCACGGCATTCCCATCGGTCACGTGGTGGCGCTCGACGCCCAGGTGGACGTGAAGACCTTCGAGTTCTCCGTGCCGGTGACCGTCGTCGTGGATGCGACGAGGTTCGGCGTCAAGGTCGTCGAGCTGGAGCCCGGTGCCGACCTGGCGACCGTGCGCCGGAAGCTGCTCGAGAATTTCGTGGCGCACGGGGCCCGCGCACAGCTGCGGTCGGGGAGCCTCCTCACCGGGGCGATGTACGTGGCGATCGACTTCTTCCCCGACGCGTCCGCAGTGACGATGGATTGGTCACGGAAGCCGGTCGAGTTCCCGACGGTTCCCGGGGAGCTCGAGGGAATCGAGGCGAGCATCACCAAGATCGTGAAGAAGCTCGACACGGTGCCGATCCAGGCGATCGGCGACGACCTGAAGAAGGCGATCGTTCACCTCGACGAGACGCTCGTGAGCGCGCGCGGGACGTTCGACAGCGCCACCCGGCTCGTGGCGCCGGACTCGACCCTGGACACCGAGCTCAACACCACGCTGCAGGAGCTCAGCCGGGCGGCCCGCGGTCTGCGCGTGCTCGCCGACTACCTCGAGCGCCATCCGGAGGCGCTCGTCCGCGGCAAGACGGGGGAGGCGAAGTGATGGCACGCCGCACCGCGCACGTCCTGTCGCTCGCGCTCGTGGCGGCTGCTGGCGCCGGCTGTCGCGCCTCGGCGCCGGCGCGGTTCTATACCCTCGACTCGACGGCGACGGCGGAGGGCGCGCCGCCGGCGAGCTACGCCGTCGCCGTCGGTCCGGTCTCCGTTCCTCCCATCGTGGACCGGCCGCAGTTCGTGGTCCAGGTCGCGCCGAACCGGATCGCGCTCGAGGAGTTCAACCGCTGGGCCGCGCCGCTGGACGACAACATCGCCCGCGCGGTCGCCGGCAACCTCGCCATCCTCCTCGGAACGCCGCGCGTGGCCGCCGGACCGCTCGTGCCGAACCTCGGCCCCGCTTACCGGGTCGCGATCGACGTCCAGCGCTTCGAGTCGGTTCCGGGTGAGACGGTGCTCGTGGACGCGGTGTGGGCCGTGCGGAAGCCGGCGGGCCGGGACGCGCGCTCGGGCCGCACGATCGCGCGCGAGACGGTCGCGGGCGCCGGTTTCGACGCCCTTGCCGCCGCGCACAGCCGCGCGCTCGCGAAGGTGAGCGCCGACATCGCCGCCGCGATCCGAGCCGAGGCCGACAGGAAGCCGTAGGCGGAGCGGCCGTCCTGCGTCAGTCGCACCAGACGGAGGCTTCGCCGTAGCAGCGGTACAGGACGTTGCCCTCGCCGTCCTGCGTCCACTGCGCGCTGCAGGAGCCGCGCTGGCCGCCCCCCACGAACGGACTCGGCCGCCCGCCCGCGGTCGTGCACGCTTGCTCGCTGTATTGAGATGCGATCCCGATCGGGCCGTTGCAGCAGTCACGCTTGCTCGTGTAGACCCATCCCGTATCGCCCCAGCCGGGGTACTCGGACGCTCGGGTCACCACGGCGGATCCGAGGAGGACCGCGGCGAGTATCGCCAAGCGTGCCGGGAGGGCCATGGGTCGCGCTATAGCAAGAAGATCGCGCCCGTGGCGATGATCTCCTACGCCCGCCCGTTGTCCGCCGCCTGGCCCTCCGTGTATAGGTGCGCCCGACGTGAGGGCCCTCGTCGCCACCTTCTTCGTGCTGCTCTCGGCCGGCTGCACCCATCGGCGCGCCTCGCCCCCGACGGAGATGTCCGGCTTCCTGGACGATTACACGCTGCTGCGGGACGGCGGCCCGAATGAGCTCTGGCGCGTGTATCGCAACCCGAAGGTGGACTGGCACGCGTACCGCGCCGTGCTCCTCGGGCCGGTGACACTCTGGCGCAGCGGGCGCCCAGGGAGTCGTTGTGGGCGAAGATCAAGAAGCACCTGTAGGTGAGCCAGATCCTGAAGGTGGCAGGCCAGCCGATCAGTCTGCAGGTCGGTCCCAAGCCCTACGTCACCGGTCCGACGGGCGCGCCCGATTGGGACATTCGGTTTGCGTTCATATTCCTGTTTCCGAAGAAATGATCGCCGACACCCGGGAAAGGATGAGAACCGATATGATACGACTAATTCGCATATGGATGGCGGCGCTCGTCGCGCTGACGGTAGTCGTGGCTCCGCCGATCGTACACCCCGTCTTCGCGGCCTCCGCGCGCGAGCTCGACCGCGAATCCGCCGCGGCGCTGCAGAACCTCTACGCGAGCCAGCCGGTTGCGAAGATGCTCTCCGAGCGGGCGAAGGCGATTCTCGTCTTCCCCACCATGGTCAAGGCCGGATTCATGTTCGGCGGGCAGATCGGCGAAGGCGCGCTCCGCAAGCGGGGCAGGACGGTCGCCTACTACAATTCGGTCGCCGCGTCCTACGGATTCCAGGCCGGCCTGCAGACGTTCGGCTACGCGCTCTTCTTCATGACCGACCCGGCACTGAACTATCTCGACGCGAGCGGGGGTTTCGAGATCGGCGTCGGTCCAAGCATCGTGATCGTCGACCAGGGTATCGCCAGATCGATCACCAGCTCGACGCTCGCGAGCGACGTCTACGCCTTCATCTTCGACCAGAGGGGCCTGATGGCGGGGGCCGGCATCCAGGGCTCGAAGATCACCAAGATCGACAAGTAGAAGGAGGCTCACGATGTCACTCATTCGCATGCTGTTCGCGTCGATCCTCGTGTTCGCGATCTTCGCCGCGCCCGGACGCGCCGGAGAAGCGGCGAAGGCGAATCGAGAGATACTCAGCGACACCATCCGCGCCAACAAGAAGGCGTTGGTCGCCGTCAACCTACGGCTCACGGACGAGGAAGCCGCGCGCTTCTGGCCCGTCTACGACCGCTACCAGCAGGATCTCGCCGGCGTGCAGGATCGCCTCGTCAAGGTGATCGACGACTACACGGCGAGCTTCCGCAATCTCTCGGACGAGAAGGCCATGAAGCTCGTCGAGGACTACCTCGCCGCGGAGGCGGATCGCGCGAAGGTGCGCCGAGACCATCTCGCGGAGTTCGCGAAGACGATCCCCGGACGCAAGGTCGCGCGCTTCTATCAAATCGAGAACAAAATGGACGCCGTCGTGCGCTACGACCTCGCGGCCACGATCCCGGTTGTGGAGGAGTGAGGACGGGAGATTCAGACCTTCTGGCACCGCGCCTGATCGGCCAGCAGGTCGGCCTGCATCTGCTCTGGGTGATGTTCGGCGTGCTGGCGGGGGGCGCCCTCTTCGGATTCGTCGGGGTGCTGCTCGCGGTCCCGGCGTGCGCCGTGATCGGCGTGCTCGTCCGCTCGGCCATGGGCCGCTACAAGCGATCGCCGCTCTACGCCGGCGGCATGGGCTGACCCGCGACCCCGCGGATCGCGCAAGCCTCCGAGCCGGGCCCGGCACCGCTCGCCACCGCCCGACGTCGCGTTCCCCGGCTGTCGCGAACGTTCCAGGCGAGCGAGACGCAAGCTGGTGGCGCCAAATGGCAAGACCCTCGCCGGCGAGACGACTAACGTGCGCGCATGCGTCGCACGCGACCCGGCTCGGGTGAAGGTATGGAGCGCCAGACCGGAGCGGTGGCTTGCGCCACGCGCCCTCAACCGATGGAACGAGGAGGACCATGACGAGACCCTGCTATCGTCGGCCTTGGCGATCGGTCTGGCGTTCAATCGAGACTGCGGAGGATGACCATGAGAACGTTGATCGTGATCGTCACCGGCCTGACGCTCGTGCTCGGCTGGTCTCTCGTGCACGCGTAGAGCGACTGTCGCGACGCCCAGAACTTCGACCAGTGCGTGAGCAGCTGCCAGGGCCTCTACCAGCAGTGCCTGGGGAGCTGCCAGTCCTGACCGTCACCGGGACCGGACCGAGGACGAGCCACCGCTCTTCATGATCCGGGATCGCCCGGCGCCAGGACGGCGGATCACGCGCTCGCGTGGCTCGAGGACTGGGCGAAGAGCAAGGAACGGCAACCGTAGAGCACAGGGCCCGAGGCGGTCGCCGTGTTGGAGGGCGCGCTCGCCTCGAAGTACTACCTCTGACGCTCGCTGCTTCGCCCGCATCGGCCCGGCATTGGCCGAAAGTCCAATATACCGGTGCCACTTCCTTCTGATTTCATCGCATGAGGAGGAGGCTTGGAGATCGTCGGACAGCTGCTGACCAGGATTCCCGAGGGATGGCCCCGGGCGATGGCGCTCCTCGTCGTGTTCGCAGCGGCCTGCAGTCCGCCCATCGGGGTGCGGCACATGGATCCGCGCCTCGTCCACGAGCAGCTCACGAGCAGCGAGCTCACGACCGGGAAGCCGAGCGTACCGAGCCGGATCGTTCTCCAGCGCCGCGGCCTCATGAAGCGCTTCCGCGACGACCCGAAGGGCGCGCTCGCCGTCCTCCAGCAGGAGGTGGTCGCGGGCAGCGCCGGGCCGGACGAGCTCTTCGCGCTCGCCGAGCTCTCGTTCCACCACGCGCAGCACGGCGGCGGCCGCCCCTACGACCTGGCGGCGGCGACGTATGCCTGGGCGTTCCTCTTCCCCGATGGGGGCGGCAAGCCGCCCGAGCCGTACGACCCGCGCCTGCGCCTCGCGGCCGACCTGTACAACCGCGCGGTGACCTCCGCCTTCGAGACGAAGGACGGGCGCGAGGTCGAGCTGCGCGCCGGGCGCTACGAGCTGCCGTTCGGGACGATGGACGTGACGGTCGATCCGACCGGCTTCCGCTGGGGCAACCGCCAGCTGACGAAGTTTGCCCCGGTCGCCGAGCTCGAGGTGCGCGGGCTCCGCAACCGCTACCGCGACGCCGGGATCGGCGCGCCGCTCGCCGCGGGCACGACGCCGATCGACGACAAGGCGTACGATTTCGTGGCGCCGCGCGTGAAGGTGCCGGTCACCGCGCTCCTCCGCATCGCCGACGCGCAGCGCGGCCTCGTGACCGGTGAGCTCCACGCGACAGTCGAGGTGCACGCGGCCTCCGAGGAACACGACATCGTCATCGGGGGCCGGAAGGTGCCGCTCGAGATCGAGCCGACCGCCGCGCTCGCGTATGCGCTCGCCGAGACGTCCATCTTCTCGCGCGAGCTGAAGGGGCTCCTCAGCGGAGAGCTCATCCGCGCCGAACGCCGTCGCACGCAGCTCATCGCCCTCGAGCCCTACCGTGCGGGGCTCGTGCCCGTCGTCTTCGTGCACGGGACCGCCTCCAGCCCGGGCCGCTGGGCCGAGATGATCAACGACCTGGAGAACGACCCGCGCGTCCGGGAGCGCTTCCAGTTCTGGGCCTTCATCTACGACACGGGCAACCCGATCGTGTACTCCGCGATGCTCCTCCGCCGCTCGCTGCGCGAGGCGGCCGGGCAGCTCGACCCCGAGGGGAAGGACGCGTGCCTCGCCCGCATGGTGGTCGTCGGCCACAGCCAGGGCGGGCTCCTCACCAAGATGACGGCGATCGATACCGGCGACCGGCTCTGGCGGAATGTGAGCGACCGGTCCCTCGACGACCTGCAGCTGAAGCCGGAGACGCGGGACCTCCTGCGGGAGGCGATGTTCATCGAGCCGCTGCCGTACGTTCGCCGCCTCGTCTTCATCGCGACGCCGCACCGCGGGAGCTTCCAGGCGCGCGCCTGGGTCACGGACCTCCTGGCGCGGCTCGTGAAGATGCCGCGCGAGATCACGGGGATCGGCAGGGAGCTGGTCGCGCTCCGGCGCGAGAAGGCGGTCTTCGCGCACGTGAAGCGCATCCCGACGAGCGTCGAGAACATGTCGCCGGCGAACCCCTTCATCCGCACGCTCGCGACGATTCCGGTCGCCCCGGGCGTGGCCACGCACTCGATCATAGCCGTCAAGGGCAACGGACCGCCGGAGAAGGGGAACGACGGCGTCGTCGCCTACGAGAGCGCGCACGTGGACGGCGTGGACTCGGAGCTGGTCGTGCGCTCGGAGCACTCGGTGCAGGGGAACCCGCAGGCGATCGAGGAGGTGCGTCGCATCCTCATGCTGCACGCGGCCCAGCTCGACGCCGCGGGAGACGCCTGCCGCCCCGGCGGGACGGCGGGCTCGTGAGACGGCTCGCGCGCATCATCTCGGGGGTCGCCGTCGGCTTGATCGTCGCCGGGATGACCGGCTGGGCCGCGCTCGCCATCTTCTACTCGGATCTCCCATCGCCGCGCCTCCGGACGGCGCTCGCGTGGGCGTTCGCCGGGGCGACCGTGCTCGCCTTCGCCCTACTACCGCGCCGCCGGCGGACGCTCGCCGGATTCCTCGTCGCCTTCGCCCTGGTCCTCGTGTGGTGGCTGCAAATCGCGCCCTCGAACGACCGCGACTGGCAGCCCGACGTCGCCCGGCTCGCGTACGCCGACCTCGACGGCGAGCGCATCACGCTCCACGGCATCCGGAACTTCGACTATCGCACGGAGACGGACTTCACCCCGCGCTGGTACGACGCGAACTTCGACCTCGCCGATCTCCGCTCGTCGGACCTCATCGCGGTCTACTGGGCGGGCGACGCGATCGCCCACATCATGGTGAGCTTCGGCTTCGCCGGCGACCGCTACGTCGCGGTCTCGATCGAGACGCGGAAGGAGCGGGGCGAGTCGTACTCGACCCTCGCCGGCTTCTTCAAGCAGTACGAGCTGGTCTACGTCGTCGGCGACGAGCGCGATCTCATCCGCCTGCGGACGAGCTACCGCGAGCCGCGGGAGGACGTCTACGTCTACCGCGCGCAGGTGCCACGCGAGAACGTGCGCCGGCTGTTCCTCGACTACGTGCGCCGGATCAACGAGCTGAAGGACCACCCGGCCTTCTACAACACGCTCACGACGAACTGCACGACGAACGTCCTGTTCCACACGCGCGTCAACCCGAACGCGCCGCCGCTCAGCTGGAAGGTGCTGCTGAGCGGGTACACGCCGCAGTACGCGTACGAGCTCGGGCGGCTCGACACGACACTGCCGTTCGCCGAGCTACGCCGCCGCTCGCGGGTGAACGAGCGCGCCGAGGCGGCGGACGGGGATCCGGACTTCTCACGGCGCATCCGGGAAGGGCTCCCGGGACTGGAGACCGCGGTGCGGGAGTCGGGCGTGCAATGAAGGACCCGTTCGAAAACCCTTCGTCAGGCGAGCAATTCATATTCGACGCCAAAGCGTTCGTACGTGTTCGCTGCCCGCCGGTCGCGCGTCAACAGGCGGGCTCCCGCGTGCCGTACCGTCGCTGCGATCAGGGCGTCGTAGACGCTCCCGCCGGCGATCCCGTTGCTGGCGGCCTGCTCGATCAAGGGAAGATGAGCGCGCGGCGGGAGAGCCAGCGGCACGTTCGCGAATCTCTCGGCGAGAAAGGCGGCAACCAGAGCCGCCGGTGCACGGTGAGGAGGCGGCAGACGCGTAAGCACCGAGAAGGTCTCGATCAGAACGTGCGTCGGCACCCGCGGCTTGCGGGCGAGTGCCGCCGCCGCCGTCCGGTGGCCGTCATGCCAGGAGGCGAAGGCCGCCACGACGACGCTGGTGTCGACCGCGATCAACGCCGGATTCGCTCCAGCGTCTCGCGTACGATCTCGTCGGTGAGCGGGGGCAGCTTGTCCTTCGGCACGGCGGTGGATCCTCCGGCGCGTCGGACGAGAGACATCGGCGTCGCGGCCGGCTCGATCTCGATGCAGCCATCCCGCTCCCGGATGTCGACCGGCCTTCCGCGGCGAAGGCCCAGACGCTCCCGCAGCTCCTTGGGGATGACCACGCGGCCGGCAGCAT
>WNGI01006074.1_pt1 | contig 11826 bp, 12 predicted proteins | sample 5400621 | NCBI WGS metagenome assembly WNGI01 (sample SAMN13153374, study PRJNA577476) | soil metagenome | isolation source: 20 cm soil or saprolite under Garry oak tree replicate 1 | place: USA:California | collected 2016-06-15
AAGCAGCATGTGGACCACATCCAGGCGTACAACGTGTGCATATTATAGGATATATTGGTAAGAGATTGCTTTCTGTTGTAACTGAACAATGGTCAATTCCGCGCAGTGGGACTTCCTGAAGAGCACAGGCTTTGTTCCTTCTCTCGCTAAAAGCGTGATGCACGAACCACGAAACGGCATCAATTTATGTGATCTACATCATAGCGACTTCGATGGCTATCGCTTCTTCGTACGATGGGTTCCCTCGGTGAGCCTTATTGTGAAATGATGGAGGTCTTTTCTAACTATGTATCAACAGGCCCGTGCCTTCGTATTCGTGAACTTTTCCCAGAATCAATTCCTGGAGCAATTTCATGGGAAAACCGTCGCGCTTGATCCAGACCACAACCACAGCCCGTTCCCCGCTGCGTTCCTGATCCAGGAGATGCGTACAAGGGGATTTCACCCTTGGTGCACCGACCGATCAATCCCCTGTCCACTATCTCCCGCTTATACTCTTGTTGACAATTGCGGGGTGGCAGGTTTTGGGGGTGGAAGTGATACCAGGGTCGGTTTTGGTGGGAGTAGCGGCATGGCTGAAACGGGTGGAAGTGGTGGAGCGGCGAGTTCTAGCAGCGGACCCTCATCCACAGGAATAAACCAGCAATATCTTATTCTCAGCAATCCTTTTCAGGACCCAGAACTACTCGAATCCATGCGTCATCAGTGGCAACAGCTCCCGAATTGGAAATCTGCAACAGTCGAAGGATTGACCTGGGAAGGGACAGCAGAAGAGAACGCGAGGAAATACGTCAATCTTGTTGGCGTCAGTACTCCCTAACTTAAAAAACTGTATTATACAAGTCAAGCCAAATCAAGTCGACACATTTTGTGCCAGTCGATGATGTGCGCGTCAAGCACCTCCGACTGGATGGATCACGAGGAAGATAATCCATGTCATTCCAATTACATTATGGGTAGATCACAATACCGTAGGTGCTAGGTATTATCGGCCATGTCGCGCACGGTAATTCGACGGTTGTCAAAGCCATTTCTGGCGTGCAAACTGTGTGTTTCAAAGATGAATCAGTGCGGAACATCACGATCGAGCTGGGTTATGGCGATGCAAAAGTGCGGAGCTAGTCTTATCCCCTTATTTGTCCGTTCACTCATCACACAGATCTACAAATACGAAAACGATGCGTGCCCGCGACCGGGCTGCTGCAGATCATTTCGTTCCGATAACTCGTTCGACGCGTCTCTTTTGTGGATTGCCCTGGACATGATATAGGCACTGCTCTATTTCTCATTGCAGGAAATCAAACATGCCCTCAACCTCAAACTTCGGAGCATCTCGCTGCCCTGGAAATCATGAAACTACAACCCTTCATAACAAAGTTGATCTCAAAGGAAGCACAGGCCCAAAAGAGTATCGCTGCCTCTGTTAAAGGTTCGCCGTGCCTGGTTGTCATTGTATCCCGATCCACAGCTTGAATTCTTGTAGGAACAGTCGCTGAAACATTACGATTGTGCCCATTTTCGCACAATTGAGGACGCCGTCAACGAATATATCGTGAAACGTATCTCCATCCCCGTGCGCGACTTCACTTCCTACCCCAGGCTAATTGTTATTCGATCATTCAATGTTAACAAGCCGGTGCAGAAGTGGATGAGCGCCGGTGGTTCCATCCTCATGGGTGTCCTCAAGAAGTTGAGATTCGGCCTGGTATTGTGACGAAGGATACCGCAGGTCGTACCAAACGCCAGCCCATCTTTAGCAGGATCATGTCGCTTCACGCAGAAAACAACCTTCTCTCTTTCGCCGTTCCTGGAGGACCAATAGGTGTCGAGCAGATCGATTAGTGGGTCAAGTGCTGGGCGCGGTTGGAAAGCTTCCAAAGGTCTACGCTGGTAAGCATTTATGACCCTTTCGGAAGGCTCTACTTACAAATGACATCTGCAGAGCTGGAAATTAACTTATTTTTACTCCGCCAACTGCTTGGAGTGAAGACGGAAGATAAGAAGCAGACCAAGGCCTCTAAACTGGCCAAGGATGAGCTTTTGCTTATAACCTTGGATCCACGTCTACTGGTGGTAGAGTGTTGAGCGTCAAGGCAGATCTAACGAAGATCTAGTTAACATCCCCTGCTTGCACGGAGATAGGCGAGAATGTGGCACTATCGAGAAACATTGGCGTCTCGTTGGTGAGTGTCTCTACGACCTTTAAGAAAATAATCAATTGACGCATGGGGAAGCACATCGTGGCACAGTATTGAAAATATAATTTCCTTTCACGCGTAGCGACCTTGCATTGATTCACTCTATCCAAGCAAAAGAACATGATGTTCGAAAACCACTTCAAACATCTGAAAACAACCGGCCTGCTCGTTCCATACTTTTGATCAACACATTCTAATAATGTACATTTATTATTACAAATCGAGGATAGAAGACTTTTATTCCCAGACTATTCTGCCTTTCAGTGCTGAGGGCCATGTCCGTTCGACGTCCGACTACTGATCGCTGTGCCATTAGAGAATGTCTAAGCGAAATTGTGAGATGATGTTCACTCGAAGAAGCTGTTTGCATACAGTGTCATCATCCAGACGAAGGCCTTTTTCTAATTTCTCAGCAGTGCCGTTTACCTCCCGAGCACACTGTCCCCTTGGCAGCAAGACGGTGCTTACATCCTCAGGTTGGACTTCATTGTTCAAAGAGCCGCCGTGATTCAAGAAGTGTTCGATCGGTACAGGGTCATGAGCGCGTGATTGGTGTATCACAGGTGCCTCATGGGTTACTTGGTATATTGGAATAGTCGTATGAATCCGGTGTTGATCGACGGCTGATGGGGCAGAAATGAGTTATTTATTTCTTCAATGGCATGATCCAACTAACTTTCTTTTTGAATTATTGGCTGAATTACGTGATGAACATGATGATGAACATGCTCATTCACGATCATACCCTTATCAATCACGGTACGCTCTTTTGCGGCATGATCCTATTTCTATCAACAGATTGCCCATCAGAAATGAAAGGAACATACTACGGTGTCGTGATGTTGGCGCATTTGACCTTCTAGTAAAGTAGTTTCCTCGGGTTTGTTAACATGGTTCTCACGAATATGAGCAACGGGATGGATCTTGAATGAAGATTAGTATGGAACAAAACAACGACGACAAGATGTCACATTTTCATGATGTTTCTCTTCTAAAACGTTGGAGGCTACAACAGGCTGAGTATGATGTTGCACATGATGAACTATAGGGTTCAGTATAGGCTGCTATTAGATAGGTCCATCACTTACTGTGCCTCTCGTGTTCCTTCACACGTTGGACCTCTTCAGTCTCTACGTGACGGACGTGTTCTTGTGTGACAGCTATACTGCGATGAACAGAATATGCGGGCGTACAAAAGAAATGCCTACAGTTTAGTTGTGTAACATCTTCAGATGCGCGTTTCGATGGCATAGCGTCAGTCGAGGAAGCGTCAATGTGTCCTCCGTGATGACCAGTAACATCTGAAAAACATGAAAATTTACGCGTGCAAGAAGCTTAGATGAAAATTTACCGTTATCGTTACCGTTACCAAGCTTCGTGCCAGCTGTAGCGACGTCACTATTGATAGTATCTTGTACTTGTTTCGCATAATTAGATTCTACGCCCAAATGGAGATTATTCACGAGGTTAGGTAATAGACGTCTTGTATGCTTACGATTTGTAGGTGTACCAGGTTTTCCGGTCGTCCCCGGTCCTGTCCCAGAAGGGAGGGTGTAGGAGTCCGTACCCAAGGCGGACCCATGTTGCGCATTATTGAAGGCGCCAGCCCCTTTATCAGAGGATAGACGTACTAAAGAATAATAATTGGTCACATGTTGCTGCCCAAAGTTAAACAACTGACATTGCGATTCGGTTGCCTTCGTGCCAGTACTCATGCCGGGAGCCGGAGAAAAGGTGGTCGCCAAGCTAGTTCTACGCTCACCGCCGTTTGGTAACTTCGCCAGTGTACTAGAACCAGACATGGAAAGCCGTCGACTATCGCTTCTGAGAACGTCTTTGATTGTAGAGCCAATACCTACATGAATGTACTTGGTCAGTCGCGGAACTGCAGGCGAGAAATGGAAAACGAACCCATTGTTTATGATTTAACTGTGCGATGGATGTGAAAAGGACGATTAGTTGGAAAACTGGCTTCGCAATTAGGACGTTATATAGGCAGCCCAAAGGGCACAACGTCATCGCTCTGTCGATCATCTACGTCGTCATATCCGCCGGACATGTAAAGGAGCGCCAGAGATCGGACACTCTGCAGAGGACGTTCAAGAGTTCGCGTTCAATGGTGGTTCGGATATTTTCGGCACGATGTCCGGGCACCTTGAATACGACTTTCACATAGAGAGCCTGCCATCGGTTGAAAAGTGGCTTTTGTGGGCGAGGGTTGCGAGATAGGCTACTCCTATTCTGCGTATTGCTAGAAAAATAGTTTGCCGAGGATTTAGGAGTGGGTCAGGGTCATCGTTATGTAAACGCGGAATACCGCTCCCGAACTTCACTCCACAACGAGTGCAACTTCTCGACTTTTGAAAAGGGTACGTGGGGCTTAAAGGGCCATCGGAATAGGAATTATGGGGCAGAGTACAAGGTTCGGATCTAGATATTACCGTTGGTTGGAAAGAGGGTCCTAATGTTTGTGTACTTCAGATTAAAGGACGCTGGGAGAGGTCCACTTTTCGTCCGCAATTCGATGATTATCGATTAGATTCTGGGTATTTTCTGCAGATGGGCATTGACTTCGTCTCACGGGTGGGCATCTTTACCGAAACCCGACGCCCTAGACTCAGGCTGTCGGCCATGGGAAGCGATTCCGAATTTTTGACAAATTCGGAACGATGACGTTTTGTCGGCCTATAAGAATCATCTTATCGCTTCTACGACTGGTCATCTGAGTTTTCGTTCCTCACGCTCGACTACCCATGACCTCTGTCATCGATCCAAAGACAATCGGGAAGCCTTCAAGGGCCCGCCGTCACGTCCGCACCCTTACAGGTCAGTGCGACAGCCTTTACATCGCTACTGATACGAATTCCCTTCCCAGGTTATCTTCCAGAGACAGACGCTACAGGCAAGGAAAAATGGCCCCGAGGCGATGAAAAAGTGTGGAAATCGGGAATACGAGGTCTTGACAAAGGTTCGCGCTTTTCATGCGCTTTGACGCGTCTGATCTTCATTTACCTAGACGAGTCCGCTTACACCAAGTCTTTCGTCAATCATGTACAAACCTCTCTTTCTCGACAAGCGTATAACCTTGGTAAGTCATGCACGACTTTGATTAAAATTTTCGAGTTGCAACTCGCATTAGATAACATTGGCGCATATCAAGCCTCTGCGCTAGCCGTCAGAGACAACCTTCTGGTGGGTTAAATACGTTCCAATCGCTGTATAACGTTGATGATTCACCTCTAAAGATAAACTGGAACGATACTCAATTGCACTACACCCGCAAGGCTCCCAAGCGAGCTTACTACCTTTCATTGGAGTTTCTGATGGGCCGCACTCTTGACAATGCGGTAAGACCATCGCCAGTGGTGCATATGTTTGCTAAGATTGCCACACCCAAGATTCTCAACCTAGGTTTGAAAGACATATGTAAGGATGGAATCAAATCACTCGGCTTCAACCTGGAAGATCTTTTGGAGCAAGAGCGTGATGCTGCTCTCGGAAACGGCGGTCTTGGGCGCCTCGCAGCTTGTTATCTCGACTCTTCCGCATCTCAGGTAATGCAGACACAATCCTTTTATTTTATTTTATTTTATTTTATTTTATTGTAAATAATTTAAAGGAACTACCGGTATGGGGATACGGTTTACGATACAAGTATGGCATTTTCCAGCAGTTAATTTCTCCTGAAGGAAACCAATTGGAGGTAAAGTTGTCCTCTCACACATTGTGTCACATGAGGTTATAATCATCCGTGGCGCAGGCTCCAGACCCCTGGCTAGAACATCAGAATCCATGGGAGGTAGGGCATGTTTAAATCCCTCATATTAAATCTTATCTTTAATATACAGCTCCCCCGTGTGGACGTCTCTTATGATGTCCGTTTTTATGGACAAGCCGAGAGACTAGATGATGGCAGCGGCCGCGCTAGTTGGACGGGAGGGCAAGAGGTGCTTGCCGTCGCATACGATGTCATGATACCCGGTTACCACACGAAGACGACAAACAATTTACGGCTGTGGGAAAGCAGACCTAAGCGTGGATTTGATCTCAACTCGTTCAACGGTCAGGATAATGGACTTCATCTTATCACTCTGACTGATTATCATCATCATAGCTGGAAATTACGAGAAGGCAGTGGAGTCCTCGAATAGCGCTGATGCCATAACCTCTGTTCTATATCCCAATGACCACACGTATGTAATTGGATACATTAACTTTTCGCGACTGACAGAACTTCAAGGACATGTAAGATGTTCTGAACTATGAACTACGCTTTATATTGATGTCAAGGTAGTCGGAAAAGAACTGCGCTTGAAACAGCAGTAGTGAGTTTATTCGCTGCGACTTCTTCTCGGAAAGCATGCTAAATTACTGCAAGCTTCTGGACTGCTGCCAGTCTTGCGGACATCATTCGCCGTTTCAAAAATGTGGGGAAGCCATTCACTGAATTCCCTGACCGTATGTGGTATCTCATAAGCCGGAAAGTGAGGTCCTGACACGTCCTGCAAGATGTCGCCATACAGTTGAATGACGTAAGACGAAGATTACAATTATTGCTTCTAGTACTGATAGGATGAAAGACCCATCCTACGCTTGCTATTCCGGAGCTGATGCGGATTTTCGTCGATGAGGAAGAGCTCCCATGGGATATCGCATGGCAAATCGTGACAAATACCTTCTTTTACACGAACCATACAGTTTTACCCGTCAGTTTTTTGTTCACACTCGTCAAGCGTATGTTGAATCACTCGACACAGGAAGCTCTCGAAAAATGGTCTGTTCCGCTTATGGAACATCTCCTTCCCAGGCATTTGCAGATCATATACGATATTGTGAGTAGTTAGTTAAAAAATGCGTCGGATGTCTCAACAAAAGGCTCTAGAACCTGTAAGTCCTGACTGTTTGTTCGCTGCGGCTGTAGTTTACGCAAATGAAAAAACAAAAGCTTTTTCCTCCAAGGTAAGATTCAAACATTTTCTCTAGTAGATGTTGTTAAAAAGCCCCGTCCAGCGGTGGAAAAGAAATTCCCGGGGGACAGAGAGAGGCTCGCTCGAATGTCGCTTATTGAAGGTATTTCTTTTTCGTCATTTGCCTGTGTGCGAACTCATGAACAATTCAGAGGGCTATCCCAAGCAAATTAGGATGGCGCACTTGGCAGTCATTGGTAATATCCTTGCTACGTTTTGTCGGGGTTTAATTGAACGCCCACAACAGGTAGTCGAAAGGTCAATGGTGTAGCAGAGGTAAGAGCAAGATCAGGTTCGTATTGATCAATATCTGAATACATGTATTTCGTAGCTGCACAGCGAGCTTTTGAGAACTACGATTCTCAAAGATTTCGTCGAATTCGACGGGATTAGCAAGTACGTGGAACGCAAACTTTTCATGATGCGCTGGACTGAAGCACACGTAGATTCGGTAACGTGACCAATGGAAGTAAGTAGTCAATTTGGGGTTGAGGCATCTTAGGCTTAATTATTTCAGTCACTCCGCGCAGATGGCTTGATCAGGTATGCACTTGCTGTCAGTCCTAAAACTCCGTGATTTACGATACCTTTCTAGTGCAATCCCAAATTGAGTCAGCTCATCTCCGAAACACTGAAATTGGAAAAGCATGTTTGGTTGAAAGACCTTGCAAAGCTAGAGGGCTTATTACCCTTCGCGGAAGACAAAACCTTCCGTCAAAAATGGGCAGCAATCAAACAGGGGAATAAGGAGCGCCTGGCTCGGCATGTGCAAGCGACACTTGGCTTGACCGTTAGTACAGATGCAATGTATGATGTCCAGATTAAAGTGAGCTTTCCGTCATTTTAACCCAATCGATACCAACATATGTTGTGCGCAGAGATTACATGAATATAAGGTTGTCCAAATCAACGCCATTCCTCGAGTACTAAATCAAAGCTCTAGCGTCAAACCATGAATATCCTTGGTGTCATACATGTACGTCCTACCCACCGCCCGATATCATCACTTTTACAAGGATCGTGCAGCGTTACCTAACCCTGAAAGATTTGTCCCCGGAGAAGCGTAAAAAGGTCAACAAGAAGGTCGTATTCTTTGCGGGGAAAGCAGCTCCAGCGTGTCAGTTCATTTCTTAAATGTTGGTTAATTTACACGTTGACGTTTCTCTAGATTACATTGCAAAGCTTGTAAGTGATGACCGATGTCCCTTTGGTTGTCTTGTCTAAGTGCATCCAAGACCATTCGTCTAATCGTCAATGTTGCCCGCATTATCAACTCCGACCCAGAAACTAAGGAATATTTGACTTTATACTTCTTGCCTGACTATGCGGTCTCTTTGGCTGAGATACTTATTCCGGCCTCCGATATCAGTCAACATATATCGACTGCTGGGACAGAAGCGTCGGGAACATCGAACATGAAGTTCTGTCTCAATGGAGGTCTTCTGCTCGGAACTGTTGGTACGTGGCCAGTTTCAGTTCCCTGCTTTGCCGTACTCACCAAATTTTGTAGATGGCGCTAATATCGAGATTGCTGAGGAGGTACGTCGATTATCCGTCTTTATGCTCCTTTCTTGATGGTTTTCACGAAGGTCGGCGAGAGCAACGTTTGTAAGTTCAGCCGATCATTGCAATTAAGCCTTATCTAATTCTTCTCAGTCTTCTTTGGACATTTGACCCCGTGAGTCGTATTTCATCACCTTTCGAATCATATCAACTGAACCGATGAAGGAATGTGGAGGATTTGCGTCACCAGCACATGTACCGTCCCGTTCCATTGGAGCAGAAATCCCCTGCACTTGCAAGAGTCATTGAGAAGATTGCATCTGGATACTTTGGCGACGGCTCGGCCTATCAACCGTACGTGCCAGGCAACGACTCCACTCGATATCTTGGTAAATTGAATCACCATAGGTTGCTGAGCACCATCTTGCAACACGACTATTACTTGATTACAGACGACTTTGATTCTTGTACGAGGCATGCCTTCTGTTCTATCTCTATATCTTATTCGTCGCAGACCTTGAAGCTCTTAAAATGGTTGATGAAGCATACTTGGATACGGATGAATGGGTTAAAAAGTCGATCAGAACTGTCGCAAAGGTTTGCTAGACCAGTTTTTTCTGTCATGCTCTTCATGATTGATGATCGGCCGTGTAGATGGGCAAGTTCAGCTCCGACCGAGCTATCAATGAATATGCCGAATCCTACTGGAACATTGAATCGACGCCTGTGTCGAGCAATTAGATCCGTGAATACGGAAAAGAAGGACAGTCAATAGATTTTTTTGCGCTTGTTACCTGTTGTGTTGCCCCAATAAATGTTTCTGCTTACGTCGTTCGTCGCGGCACAATTGTGATCCAGTGGGATGGTCATTTGTTTCCAGATTTAAGAGCGTGTCGAACTACGACTACGTTACGTATCAAGATGATGACGCCGTCACCTACGTTGACAAGCATAAATAACGACTAAAAGTCCGAGGTATTAGAGAGGTGTAGCAACGGAGCGGATATACCATAGCAGGGTATATTTATCCCCCTATCCACTGAAAAGCACGTAGCGCGCGACTTGAGCTCTAGAAGCCGCAAGCCTTGATGTGAAGGGCGAAGAGGAGAGTGTGTAGCATAAAGGAAGAAAAACAATAAGAGATAAGGTAGATAGATGGCATGAACTAAGGAGCGGATATATCAGGACAAGGGACGAGAAAGAGAATGAAAAAGCAGACCTCAGGCGGGCATCCTCTTCAGGGTGCTAACGTAGGGAATCACCGGTGGCGGCGTCAAGGAGGATAAGGAGAGACGATAAAAAAGACGAAAGGGAGCTTCAAATTATTCACAACTATTCCTCCTCCCTTAGTACTGCATCATCAGCATGGCCGTTCTCTTCGATTACAACTTTAGTCTCTGGCTGCGTCAAGTCCTCTGATGGTGGCTCGCTCGGACCTTCCTCTGCTTTGGGTTCCTCTACTGCTGCGACTACTTCGGCCTGAGGTTCCTCAATGGCTGCGTCTTGCTCAGCTTCGACTGCTTCGGCCTGAGGTTCCTCAATGGCAGCGTCTTGCTCAGCTTCGACTACTTCGGCATGAGGTTCCTCAATGGCTGAGTCATGTTCAGCTTCAACCACGACTTCTGACTCTGCAGCAGGCTCAGACTCCACGGGTGCATCCTCAACTACTGGAGCTCCGGGCGCCGGTGTGGATTCATCTGCAACCAAAGTTGTTTCTTCCACCGCAGCGGTTTCAACAACGGTAGTTGCTGTCTCGTCTTCCGCCAGGGCAACTGGGGCTGGTTCATCATCTGCTGGAGCTGCATTTTCTTCCACCACCGGGAATAACGTGGGTTCAACCGCGGCTGACTCTGTCTCCTCTTGCTCTGCAGTCGACGAGACAGGTTCAATAACCGGACTTGTCTCCGCCGTTATTGGTGGTGACGTTGGCTCAACTACTGCTTCCGCCTGTATGGCTTCTTCTTGAACCACCTCTTGAGATTGCGTGGAAGGTGTCTGAGGTACAGCAGGAGATTCCTCGACGGCCTCAATAACAGTTTCCAGGGGCTCGGTTTCCGGTTCAGCGGCGTGTGCCCCCGTGTCAGCCTGTGGGACACTGATTTCGGATGCCGTAACTGTCGACGACGAGGGAGCTATTTGCTGGTCAACGGTTTCCGAGGCGGGTTCGGACGCCCGTTCGGTTGGATTCGAAAGATCAGAGGCCATGGCAACAGTCCCAACAGCGGCAATAACAGCGGAAGTCGCAGCTACAGTTACCCCTTCCTGCGTTGAACTCTGTACGACCGTAGCCTCTTTAACAGAAACAGGTAAAGGGGGCAGTGGAGGCACAGGTTGACTTTCTCCACTGACAGATCTCTTCGTTGATTCCAGAGGCTTCCTAAGCTGTGGCGATGGGGATCTTGCCTTTGGCGATTCCCTCTCATCTTCCTCGCGCAGCACTTCACCCATCTCACCCACTCGAACGGATGAGGGACTCTTACCCAGAGCCTTCGTTGCATTGCTAAGACTGTTCGCCTTTTTCCGAATGGGGACTGGAAACCTCTTATCCAGTGACGTGCGCGATCCAGTGTTGAATATGCTAAACCGCTTTTTCGCGCTCGAAAATGTACCCTGGGACGCGACTGACGGGCGCGGAGACGTTGTTCGCCTGCCACCATACTCGAGCATGCCATCAGGTGACTGCGGCTCAGGAACAGCAGGCTTGATGTAGGACCGCGCAATAACAAGCCAGTCCACCGTCTTGCCAGACTTGGTCTTTATACCGACATCGGACTTGAGTTTACAAAGGACAAAGGGGGGCCAGTTACACGAGATGGGGTCTGTCAAGGCATCACCCCAGAAATCAATGAAAGCTTCGTCTATTTGTACCGAAGAGAACTGCGCAACCTTGATCGATGATGTCAGCGGCTGTTCTTCCTTTATAGTCGTATTTTTGGGACCACTATGGCTCTCCATTGATCTTCGATTTGTCGTAGGGTTAGTTGCAAATCGGGAGTGCTTGCCTGACGGAGAAACAGCCGGTATGCTTATCTCCAAGTCCTTGTCCATCAAAGTGGCGGCGAGACGTGTTCCAAGTGTACCTGATTCAGCGAAGCCTGAAGTCGAAAACTGCGTCCAGTCCCGAGTACCAGGGCGGTTGGTAGGCGTGATAGTGGTGA
>WNGI01005066.1_pt1 | contig 11824 bp, 13 predicted proteins | sample 5400621 | NCBI WGS metagenome assembly WNGI01 (sample SAMN13153374, study PRJNA577476) | soil metagenome | isolation source: 20 cm soil or saprolite under Garry oak tree replicate 1 | place: USA:California | collected 2016-06-15
TGAACGACGTCCACCCCAACGCGCAGCGGGCGGCCGAGGCCGCGGAAGCGGCGGCAGAGCAAGGTGCGTTCTGGGAGATGCACGACCTGCTGCTCGAGCGCCAGGACGCGCTCGGTTACCGCGATCTCGTCGGCTACGCCCGCGAGCTCGGGCTCCACGTCGAGCGATTCCAGGACGATCTGCGGACGCGCACGGGCGCGGGGCACATCGCTCAGGACGTCGACTCGGCGGATCTCTCAGGCGTCTCCGGCACACCGACCTTCTTCATCAACGGCCTCCGGCACTACGGCGCGTACGACATCGCGACGCTGTCGGCGGCCGTGAAGGCCGCACGCGCACGCGAGCTCGTTCGGCCCACTGCGTGACCCTGTCGGCCAGACGGCGGGAAGTGACGGCGCTACGCACTAGTGCCGAGCGACAAGGCGTTCTTCGGCGCTCTGACGACCACCTGCTGATTCCAGCGGTCGAAGACGATCGTCTCCGAGTGTCCTTTCTCGACGATGGCGACGGGGTACGCAGTCCCAGTCGCTCGTACGTAGAGCGTCCCTCCCTCGTTTGCATCACGAAGGGCAACAACCTTCTGACCGCGGAACGTCCTTACCCCGTCGCTGATGACCTTCCCGTGCTCGGCCAGCATCGACGACAAGCCCGAGATGTCGGTGACAGAGGCTATTCCTTTGAGGGCGGGAACCGAGGCCGGCGCCTCCACCCATCGGCCGGTGAGGAGCGCAAGCTTGGCCCGACTCGAGCCGAAGTGGCGCCAAAAGCTCCGATCGCCGCGCATGTAGACGTTGTCGCGAACCCGGACCAACTCCACGGAGCCGCCGAAGAGCATCAGCTTCCCGGTCGCTTCCGATCCGCGGACGAGTGAGAGATCCAACCTCGCGGCCTGCCCCTGCGCGACGCCGTGCCCAGCCATGTGGACTGAGCGGGCGGTGCTCACTGCGCGTTGCGCGTCTTTGAGGATCTGGCTCGGAGACTTCGATGTCTCGCTTGCACGCGTCTCTCCGCCGCCGCAGCCGGCAAGAAGGGATCCGACGGCGGCCACGCTTGCTAGACCGATCACGGCAGCGAGCTTGCGCACGCGAAGGGCCTTCCCTCGATCGACGAGGCGCAACCTGCGCGCGATGCCGATTGCGAGCTAGCCGGTGAGGGCGTCCGCGCCGGCGACGACCTCGAGGATCTCCTGCGTGATCTCGGCCTGGCGGGCGCGGTTCAGCGAGAGCGTGAGGTTGTCGATCAGCTCGCCGGCGTTCTTCGAGGCGTTTCGCATCGCGGTCATCTGTGAGGCCAGGAAGGCTGCCGCCGACTCGAGCAGAGCGCGGTAGATCTCCGTCTCGAGGTAGACCGGCAGGAGCCGCTGGAGGATCTGCTCGGGCTCCGGCTCGTAGATGAAGTCTGCGCTCGGGCCTTCGCGCTCCTCTTCCTCGCCCGCGAGCACCTCCTCGCGGATCGGCAGCAGGTCGGTCGTCGTCACCCTCTGGAAGAGCGCCGACTCGAAGCGGTTGTAGATGAGAACGACGCGGTCGACCTCCTCCGCCTCGTACAGCTCCGCGAGCTTGTGGCCGACGGCCTGCGCGTCGTGGTAGCCCGGCTTGTCGGCGAAGCCCGCCCACTCGGCGGTGACCTCGTAGCGGCGGAAGCGCAGCGTCGAGGCGCCCTTGCGCCCGACGGCCAGCCATACGACCTCCTGCCCCTCGGCGCGGGCCCGCCGCTCGAGCTCGAATGCTCGCCGCAGCACCTGCCCGTTGAACGGCCCGGCGAGGCCGCGGTCGCCGGTGACGACGACGAACGCCACCCGCCGCACCTCGTCGCGCTGTTGCAGGAGCGCGAGGTTCCGGAGCGAGGACGCCGCGCGCGCGGTGCCGACCATCAGCTCCTGCATCCGGTCAGCGTACGGCCGCATCTCCTCGATGCGGCTCTGCGCGCGCCGTAGCCGCGCGCCGGCCACGAGCTCGAGCGCCTTCGTGATCTTGCGCGTGTTGCGGACGGACGCGATCCGCCGCCGGAGATCCTGGAGCGACGCCATCTACCTAGGTGACCGCGTCTTCGCCCTCGACGTTGAAGGCGTTCTTGAACTTCTCGATCTCACCGTTCAGCTGCTCGGCGAGATCGTCCGGCAGGTCGCCCGTCTCGCGGATCTGCTTGTAGATCTCGTCCTCGGCACGGAGGTGCTCGCGCAGCTCGTCCTGGAACCGCATGACCTGCGGCGTGGGGATGTCGTCGAGATAGCCCTCGTTGCCGGCATAGATCGCGGCGACCTGCTCCTCCATCGGCCAGGGCTGGTACTGCGGCTGGTTCAGCGTCGCGACCATCTTCTCGCCGCGGGTCAGCGCCTGCTGCGTCGCGCGGTCGAGCTCGGAGCCGAACTGCGCGAAGGCCTCGAGCTCGCGGTACTGCGCGAGGTCGAGCCGTAGGCGGCCGGCGACCTTCTTCATCGCCTTCGTCTGCGCCGACGCGCCCACGCGCGACACCGAGATGCCGACGTTCACGGCCGGGCGGACGCCCGAGTAGAAGAGCTCCGACTGGAGGAAGATCTGCCCGTCGGTGATCGAGATCACGTTGGTCGGGATGTACGCCGAGACGTCGCCCGCCTGCGTCTCGATCAGCGGCAACGCCGTGAGCGAGCCGCCGCCTTCCTCCTCGTTGAGCTTGCAGGCACGCTCGAGCAGGCGCGAGTGGAGGTAGAAGACGTCGCCCGGGAACGCCTCGCGGCCCGGCGGCCGGCGGAGCAGCAACGAGAGCTGCCGGTACGCGTCCGCGTGCTTCGAGAGGTCGTCGTACATGACGAGCGCGTGCTCGCCCTTGTAGAGGAAGTACTCGCCCATCGCGCAGCCCGCGAACGGCGCCATCCACTTGATCGGCGCGGCCTCGTTCGCGGCGGCCGTGACGATCGTCGTGTACTCCATCGCGCCCGCCTCGCGCAGCCGCTCGTAGATGCCGGCCACGGTGGACGCCTTCTGGCCGATGGCGACGTAGATGCACTTCACGTCCTGGTCGCGCTGGTTGAGGATCGTGTCGATCAGGATCGCCGTCTTGCCCGTGGAGCGGTCGCCGATGATCAGCTCGCGCTGGCCGCGGCCGACGTTCGTCATCGAATCGATCGCCTTGATGCCGGTCATGAGCGGTTCCTTCACCGGCTGGCGCTCGATCACCCCCGGCGCTTTGAACTCGAGCGGCCGCGTCTCGTCCGCCTCGATCGCCCCGCGCCCGTCGAGCGGGTTGCCGAGCGGGTCGACGACGCGCCCGAGCAGCGCCTCACCGACCGGGACGCTCGCGACCTTGCCGGTGCGCCGCGCCGGCTCGCCCTCGCTCACCTGCTCCCACTCGCCGAAGAGCGCGGCGCCGACGTCGTCCTCCTCGAGGTTGAAGGCGAGGCCGGTGACGCCGTGCTCGAGCTCGAGCATCTCGAGCGAGCCCGCGTTCTCGAGCCCGTAGATCCGGGCGATGCCGTCGCCGATCTGGAGGACGGTGCCGACCTCGGCGAGGTCGGTCTCGACGTCGTACTGCTCGATCCGCTCGCGCAGGATCGATGTGATCTCTTCGGGGCGCAGCTTCAAGGCTCTCTCCTCATGTCTTCACGAGTTCGTGTCTCAGTCGTTCCAGTCTCCCGCGCACGCTCGCATCGACGCGGAGCGAGCCCGCCTGCAGGACGATGCCGCCGACCAGGTCGGGGTCGACCTTCTGCGTCGCCTCGACCTTGCGTCCCGCCGCGTCTTCGATCTGCTTCAGGATCGTCTTCGTCTCGGCGTCGGTCAGCTCGCGCGCCGTCGTCAGCTCGACGGTCAGGCGGCGCTCCTCGCGCGCCATCAGCCGCTCGAACTCCTTCGCGATCTCCTCGAGCTCGCCCGCCCGCCCCTTCTCGGCCACGACCTGGAGGAAGTGCGCGAACAGCGGCTCCTCGTCGCCCGAGACGTCGGCGAGGATCGTGCCCTTGGCGCTCGGCTCGAGCTGCGGGTTGCGCAGGACGGCGCGCAGCTCCGGCAACTCGGCAGCCGCAGCCGCGAAGTCGCTCAGCGCCTCATGCACCTGCGCGAGCCGGCCCGCGTCCTTCGCGGCGCCGAACAGCGCCTCGGCATAGATGCGGTGCGCGACGGCTATGCCGACTCCTCCAGGCGCGAGAAGTCGAGGCCGGCGATCGCCTCTTCGATCAGCTCCTGGTCGCGCTTCGCGTCGAGCGTGCGTCCGACGACCCGTGACGCCGCTTCGAGCGTGAGGTCGGCGACCTCGGCACGGATCTGCTGGAGCGCGCGCGCAGTCTCGGCGGCGATCTCCTTCCGCGTGTCCTCGAGCCGGCGCTGCCGCTCGGCCTCGGTCTCCTCGCGCATCCGCTGCTCCATCGACTCCCGTGTCTTGCGCGCCTCGGCGAGGATCGCCTCGCCCTGCCCGCGCGCGTCCGCGATCAGCTTGCGGTGCTCCTCGAGCAGCCGCTGCGCCTCGTCGCGCGCGCTCTCGGCCGCTTCGATCGACTGCTGGATGGACTGCTGGCGCGAGTCGATGAGGCGCTGGATCGGCCCGAACGCATAGCGCTTGAGCACCCAGAGCGCGATCAGGAAGCAGACGATCGTCCAGATCATCAGACCCGGCGTGACCGAGATGAGGGGGTTCGAGGCGAGGATCACTTGACCAGCACGTACGCCAGGATCGAGCCGAGCAGGCCGTAGAACACGACGGCCTCCGTCAATGCGAAGCCGAGCCACTGGATGCCCTGCAGCTCCGAGCGGAGCTCAGGCTGGCGGGCGACGGACTGGATCATCGAGCCGAAGATGATCCCGATGCCGACGCCGGCGCCGGCTGCGCCGAGCCCGACGCCGAGGGCCAGGCCGATCGCCTTGCCCGCCTTCGTTACGTCGCCGGTCGTGGCGGCGAGGATGTAGCCCATCATTTCGTTTCCTCCTTAGTGCTCCGGCTCGATCGCCGAGCCGATGTAGATGGCGGACAGGGCGGCGAAGATGAACGCCTGGATCCCGACCACGATGACCACCTCGAAGATGTAGAAGACGGTGGCCGGGACGATCACGAACACGAGGGCCAGAGACTCGAAGATGAAGATCAGCCCGAGGAAGGTGAGAATCAGGATGTGGCCCGCGAGCATGTTCGCGAAGAGCCGCACGCTCAGCGAGATCAGCCGCATGAACTGACCCAGCACCTCCAGGGGCACGATCAGCAGCAGGAGCCCCTTCGGCGCCTCCGGGATCCAGCTCTTGAAATAGCGCTTAGGGCCGTTCCACTTGATCCCCTCGTAGTGCGTGAACACGAACGTGAGCAGGGCAAGTGCGAGCGTCACGGAGAGCGACGACGTCGCCGCGTAGATCCCCCACGTCGGCACGCCGTGCCACGTCTCGCCGGTCAGCGGGAGCGGGATGAAACCGAGGAGATTGACCGTGAAGATGAAGAGCAGCAGCGTGGCCACGTAGGGAAACCAGCGTCCGAGCGCCTTGGTCGGCAGCCCCTGTTGCGCGATCTGGGTCTGGGCGACGTCGTACAGGGCCTCGCCCACCGTCTGCCGGCGGCCGGGCAGCAGCGCGAGCCGGCTCCTCATGGTGAAGATCCCGATCGCGATCGTGCCCAGCGTCCCGAGCATCAGGTAGACGACGGCCTTCGTGATCGAGAGATTGAGCGGGCCGAGGTGGATCGGGATCCACTCGTGCTGCTCGAACTCGGTCGTCGGATCGAAGTCCCCGCGCGCGAATGCCGCTTGGGGCGCCAGCAGCGCGAGCACCGCGAAGAAGACGAGGATCCGGAGCCTCGTCAAAGCGACGGCGTTCCGAAATAGGAGACGAGCGAGAAGCCGAGCTCGAACGTGTAGGCGAGACCGTACGTCAGCCCGGCGGTCAAGGCGACGTTGGTGTCGGCGGCGAGCGCCACGAAGAGCACGACGAGGAGCGCGATCAGCTTGAAGAAGAGCGCGAACGCCTGGATCCCGGAGCTGGCGGCACCACCGCCGGGCTTGGAGCGCGCTCGCACGACGAAGAGGTCGAGCGCATGGAGGCCGAGCCACAGCAGCGCGGCGAGCCCCCACCCGGCGATGCTCCACCCGACGAGCGCGATCACGGGCAGCAGGAGCGCGAGCACGATCGTCCCGCCCGCCGCGGGCAGGAGATGATCCGGCTCCGAGCGCGGAGTCGAAAAAAGCGTGCCGAGCATCAGCTCGTCGTCCCGTAGCGGCGGTAGACGGCGAAGATCCCGCCGAGGATCCCGACCACCGCTCCGAGCAGCGCGCCGATCGCGCCCGAGCCGGCGGCCCAGCCGATGAGGGTGCCGATGCCGATGCAGGCCACGAGCACGGCTAGGAGGACGCCACCGGCTCCAGCGGCGCTGAACTGCGACGATGTGGTCCCCTGCATCCGCGGCGAGAATAGCAGCGTCGGAGTGCCCGCGAACCGGTACTTTGTGACACTCCAATCCCGCATGAAAAGCCAACCTCGCCTCTTGCTCGTTCACGGTTCCGTCGTCAACGCGGACCTGACCTGGAGCGCCCAGAAACCGCTCGCCGAGCGCTTCGACATCGTGGCCCCGAACAGGCGCGGGTTCCCGCCGGGACCGGACGTCGAACATGTCGACTTCGAGGACGAGGCCGTCTGGCTCCAGCAGTTCCTCGTGCCTGGCACGCACCTCGTCGGGCACTCGTACGGCGGTGTGTGCTCGCTGTTTCTGGCGGCTCGCCGGCCCGAGCTGCTCCGGTCGCTCACCGTGATCGAGCCGCCGGCGTTCGGGATCGCGCGCGGCATTCCCGCGGCCGACGAGTTCATGTCGCGGATCGAGGAGCACTGGAGGAACGGCCCACGCGATCCGGCCGAGTTCCTACGCGGCTTCCTCGTCCTCGTCGGCTCCTCGACCCCGCCCGGCGACTTCACGCCGGAGCTCCTCCAGGGCGCCCGGACGCTGATAGTAGAGCGACCGCCGTCCGAGGCGGTGGTCCCGTTCGACGAGCTCGCGCCGACGCCGTTCCCAAAGCTCGTCGTCTCGGGCGGGCACAGCGCAGCCTTCGACGCGGTCTGCGACGTGCTCGAGGAGCGGCTGGGTGCCGAGCGCGCGGTCCTGCCCGGCGCCGGCCACTCGGTCCAACGCGTCGGCGAGCCGTTCAACCAGCTGCTCGCGACCTTCGTCGAGCGCGCCGAAGGGAACTAAGTCGGCTCGAGCCGGTCCTGGAGCTCCTCGCCGGCGAGGACGCCCGGTACGAGCAGGAAGGAGAGCACGAGCAGCGCGCCCCCGAATCCCGTCACGGCGAGCAGCGCCCGTACTCCGAACGCGTCGGCGAGCGGGCCGACGACCGCGAGCGCGATCGGCATCAGGCTCGTCGACACGAGCCAGTCGATGCTGTTGACCCGGCCCAGGAGGTCGCCTTGCACCCGCTCGTGGATCAGCGTCATCCAGACCACGAGACCGACGGTCGAGAGCGCCCCCATCAGGAAGCTGGCGACCATCGCGGTGGCCGCGCTGGTGGCGAAGCCGAAGAGGCCGACCGCCGCGACCTTCCCCGCGAGGACGAGGAAGAGCACGACCACGGGCCGGCGCGGGCTGCCCCGCGACCCGGTCGTGAGAGCGGCGAGCACCGCACCGACGCCGCCCGCGGCATAGACGGCCCCGAGCGTCCCGGCACTGCCGCCCAGGTCGTTGCGCACCAGGACCGGAACGAGCGCCTGCACGCAGCCCCAGGTCGCGAGCGTGCCGATGGCATCCGCCCCCATCCCGGCCCAGAGCCACGGGACGCGCCGGACCGCGGCGAGCCCCTCCCCCACCTCGCGCAGGACTGCACGCACGCTCGTCTCCATCGCCCCGAGCGCGGCGCGCGGGACCGCCATCCGGGAGAGGATCGCGGCCGAGACGAAGAACGTCCCGGCGTCCACGGCGAGCGCGGCGCCCGCCCCGAGCCCGGCCACCAGGGCTCCACCGAGCGCCGGCCCGGCAAGCCTCAGCGCAAGCGGCCGGTTGAGCTGGTTGAGCGAGTTCGCCTGGGTGAGCACCTCGCGGTCCACGAGCTCCGGGACGATCGCCCCGTAGGCGGGCCCGAACACCGCCTCGCTGGCGCCGTAACCGGCCACCAGCACTAGCAGCTTCCAGAGCGAGAGCACGCCTGCGAGGGACAGGATCGCGATCGTGCCGACGAAGATCCCCGAGACGATGTTCGCGCCGAGCAGCACGCGGCGGCGCGGGAGACGGTCGGAGAGCACACCTCCGAAGAGCAGCATCGCGATGTGCGGCAGCGTGAAGGCGAGCCAGACCACGGCGAGCGCGGTCGCGCTGTTCGACAGCGCGAGGGTCTGCCAGCCGATCGCGACGTACCAGACCCCGTCGCCGAGGAGCGAGATCGTGCTCGCCGTCCACAACAGCCGGAAGTCACGGCTGGCGAAGGGCGCGAGGAAGCGCTTCATGCCTGCGTCGCGCGGACGCGCGTTCGCCGGGCACCCGCTGGAGCCGCCGGGCTGACGGCCGCCGTTCATACGGCGACTCCACGCAGATGCGTTCGTTGTGCCGCAGGGGCCGGAGCTAGCTGCCCCAGGCCGCTAGGCGAACGTCCATTGGCGCGAACCTCCTTCCCACTACTCCCGATCGGGGTACCCCATTCGAGGCACGGGGAAGGCTCTCAGACCCGTTGACTCTCGTCAATGGGTCCCAGGACCTAGGTCAGCTTAACCTTCGGACTAGGCGATTTTCCGCAAAGGATCGTCGGTTTTGCGCCGTCTCTGGATCCGGTTGCCGAGCTTCACGATCTCGAGCACGTAGACGACGTAGACCGAGAAGAGCACCGCCGTGAGGCCGATCGCCGCCGCGAGCAGCGTCCACCAGGGGTGCCAGACGCCGTGTGCGCGGAACGGTACGAAGCGCGTGGCGAACGCGGCCGCGGCCAGCGTGATGCACCACGCCCAGATCGTCACAGCCGCGCGCCGCTGCGAGAAGCCGCGTCGCAGGAAGCGGTGGTGCAGGTGCGCCTGGTCGGCTTCGAAGACGCGCTCCCCGTGCTTGACCCGCCGCACGACGACGAACGTCGTGTCGACGATCGGGACGGCGAGGACGAGCAGCGGGAAGAACAGGGCGACGGTCGCGGCCGTCTTCAGCAGGCCCTGCACGGCGATGGTCGCGAGCACGTAACCGAGCAGCAGGGCGCCGGAGTCGCCCATGATGATCCGAGCGGGATAGAAGTTGTGGCGGAGGAAGCCGACGCAGGCGCCGAAGACGATGGCCGAGAGGACGGCGGCGTCGTACTTCCCGAGCGAGAGGGCGATCACGCTGAACGTCAGCCCCGCGATTGCCGCGACCCCGGCGGCGAGACCGTCGAGCCCGTCGAGGAAGTTGAACATGTTCATGATCGCGACGATCCAGATGATGGTGAGCGGGATCCCGACCGAGGACGGCAACGTGTGGATGCCGACGAACGGGAACGTGAACCGGTTCACCCAGATGCCGAAACCGGTCGCCACAGCCGCGGCGGCGATCTGACCCGCAAGCTTCGCGAACCAGGGCAGGCCGCGGAAGTCGTCGACGATGCCGACGATGACGGCGATCGCGGCGCCGAGCAGCAATCCGCGCGTTTGATGGCCGACGTGGAGGAAGGCGAGCGCCGGCACGAGCATCCCGAGGAAGAGCCCGATCCCGCCGAGCCGCGGCACCGGCAGCTGGTTCACGCGCCTCCCGCCGGGGACGTCGACCACGCCGAGCCGGCGCGCCATCCCTCCGACTGCGGGCGTCAGCAGGACGACGATGCCGAACGCGACGAGCGCTCCCCAGAGGACGTCGAGGTGATCGCCGAGCTCGTCGAGGACGCTGAGGTGCGGGCTGTTCGCCGCGAGCACGCCGTCAGGGTACTTCGCCGCCCGGCCGCGTCAGCCTCTGTCGGCGTTCACGCTCGTGCGCGGAGCTCAGCCGTCCCAGCGGACGGCGATTTCGCCTTCTATCCCCGGGAGAGGCAGCGAATGTGCCTCCGCCTCGACCGCGTCGCGCTCGGCGCGCGTGAGCCGGCGCCACTGCTGGACGCTCAGGTTTGCCTGCGCTCGCCGCCACGTCCCGATGATCTCGCCGGCGACGAGCACGGCGCCCGGCCAGACACGTGAGGTCCAGAGCTCGACGCGCTGCGCAGCGTCGGGAACGAGCAGCTCGCGACCGGCGCCCCAGTAAAGGTAGTACGCGTCGCCGCTCGGCAGGAGGCGCGCAGGGGCGGGCGGGCCGGGCAGCTCGCGGAAGCCCGGCTCGTCGCGGGCGAGGATCGAGGCATCGCCGATCGGCGTCCGCACCGCCGTGAGCGATGCGCTCAGCGCATCGAACGTCGCGCGGGCCTCCGCCTCCTTGATGCCGGCCCAGTCCGCGAACGCCTGCGGGGTCGCCGGGCCGAAGGCGTGCAGGTAGCGGCGGGCCAGCTCGCGGCGTGCCTCGGACGGCTCGATCTCGGGCGGCGGCACCGTCCAGACGTCCGGTGTCCGCGCGCCGTCCCAGCGCAGCAGCAGGGTGCCGGTCGGCGCCGCGTACTTGATCGCGTTGCCGATCCCGAGTGCCTTCTGCACGTCGTTGTCCTTCAGCCGACGTCCGGCGAGGTGGGCGTGCACGCGTGCGGCCATGTCCTCGGCTCTCGCACGCCGACGGGCGTCGTCGGGGAGCCTGCCGAGCGTGAAGACCGCACGGTCGCGCGCAGGCACGACGTACACGCTGTAGCGCGGCCCCCAGACCTGGACGAGCGACGGATCCTCCCAGCTCCCTGGCTGCGTCCCCTCCACCCGCGCGTGGATCGAGAGGAGCGCCGCCCGCGGCACGCTGTCCGTCAGTCCCGCCCAGGCCGCGCGCCGCAGGGAGCGCGCACCCCGCGGGAGCCGCTCGTCGAGCGCGCCGGCGCGCCGCCTGAAGGCGAGGATCTGGGCGCGCGTGAGCTCGAGCGGCGACGTCGGCATCGGCCGCAGGACGATACGTCCGGACCGGAGTAGGATCGCCGCATGACCGACTTCGGGACGCCGACCGACCTGATGAACAACCGGGGGCTGGTCGCGAATCCCGAGGCCTTCGCGCGCGAGAAGGGCGCCGCGTCGTGGCTCTTTCTCTGCGGCGAAGAGTTCGCCTCCATGGAGGGCGGCATGTCGTACGCGGACGTCGAGCGCGCCGTGCCCGTGTCGGCGAACGTCGTCTCCGACCCGCCGGTTCAGCTCGACCTCGATCTCGCCCGCAAGCAGCTCGAGGCGCTCGACGGCCTGCCCAGGCCGACCCTCGTGACCTGCCGGACGGGGCCTCGCTCCTCCGCCCTGATCTACCTCTACGCCGGGGTGCAGGCCGGGGCGTCGCCGGAGGACGTATTCGCCCGCGCCGAGGCGGACGACGCAGCGTTCGTCAAGTCGGACGAGCTTCGCGCGTGGGTCGCGAACGGGCTCGAGCAGCTGTCCTGACTGCACCACCAGTGAGGGGGCACCGGTGAAGGTCACCGCCGAGGCTGCGCGCCGCTTCCTCGTCACGCGGCACTTCCTCGCGCCTGCACGGTCTCTCGAGGGAGGCCCCGCCGCGGTGCTCGAGGTGATCCGAAAGCTCGGTTCGATTCAGTTCGACCCGATCGCGGTCGCGGGCCGGAACCACGACCTGATGCTGCACGCGCGTGTCGCCGGCTACGAGCCCGCTTGGTGCGACGCGCTCTACGCGCAGCGCAAGGTCTTCGAGACGACCAACAAGGCACTGTCGTTCATCCCGACGAGCGAGTTTCCCTGGTACCGCGTCAACGCGGGCCGCAAGGGCCCGCGGTTCCACGCCGCGGCCCTGGCGGACAACGCGGCCGTCGCGGAGCGGGTGCTCGAGCGCCTCCGGACGGATGGGCCGCTCTCTTCGGCCGACTTCGAGCGCGAGAGCGGCCGGA
>WNGI01011156.1_pt1 | contig 11824 bp, 11 predicted proteins | sample 5400621 | NCBI WGS metagenome assembly WNGI01 (sample SAMN13153374, study PRJNA577476) | soil metagenome | isolation source: 20 cm soil or saprolite under Garry oak tree replicate 1 | place: USA:California | collected 2016-06-15
ACCACAGGATGTCCCTCAAGCTTCTTCGTTTATACCAGTGCTCTCCATATCCTTGTCTTCACCCTGCAGACTGTGTTTTACGCGTTCGTTGATGCACTTCCCAAATATGGTACGTACGTCACACGTGTCACAATAAGAGTGTTTTGGCTGATGCGTAGCGAAGACCTGTAGTAGTATCCATGCGTACGGCGTTCTGTCATTGTAATCTATAGCGAACCATTTCCACACAATATGATATCACGCGCGTATATAATATATTCATCTGTACCAAACGGGTAACGTCGCTGCGACGCAAAGTATGTACGTGTTCTACTTCTGCCTCTTCTTTACCTTCTCCCAGTACTCCTGGGAGTCGACCATAATATTCTTATCTGTAAAACAAGTCAACGCCAGCCGATATCCACTCTCCATTGGAGAGCTCATGTGCGCCATGAAATCGCCTGAAACGCGATCGCTTCACCTTCTTTAATCGGTATCTTGATCTTGTAAAATGGAATGCACAGATCTCCGCCTTCCCATTTGCCCATCGGTACAACCCATGTTAATCCCGCATCATTTCGGTCGGTATGCGCGATGTCGCTCACGCCTTCGGTAACTGAGACCGTCGTAAACGGTCCACCAAAGTTGAGGTCGGGGTATTTACGCCACATTCGTTTCTTCTCCATATACTCGACCATCCTACTAGTCTTAGATGCGAGCCAAACGGAACTAACCAGCAAACTCACTGTTGCCTCAGCACCCATTCGTCTTTGGTATAACGTTCCATCAGACGCTTTAACTGCGGCGCAATATAATCCTTGACGGCCCGCATGAAATCCAAGCATCGCTTTTGCTGATGCTCATCATCCCATCGCGTATCCGCCGTAACCAATGCTTTGCCCTTCCTGCGACGCCAAATACCGAGATGGAATGATTCCGAGCTGCTTGATCGCGCGCTCGCTGTTTTTTGCGGTATAGGGTTTGTCTTCTTGAACGCAGTCCACCTTTTCTGCAACGTTTCAGCTCCATTCTTGCTCAAGACGTTGGCGAATTTCTGAATCAAGAAGAGAGGTTTGATTCCGGCGAATATTTTCTCGTTCTCGATGTCGGCAATATACGTTCGTTCCGTATTAGCGTCGAAGAAGAGCGGAGGGCACGGGACGCTTATTGTTCCCTCCTTGCTGACATATCCAGATGAGTCGAGGTTATACTTCCACAACTTAAACCTCGTAGCCTCCGCGGTGTTCCGGCAGTGAACTAATTCTCCTGGTGCAGTTGTGACCAGATACGTTTCTGCGGCCGTTAATATCAGCTTGCAAATGCCGTTTTCAACCAACGTACCCCATTGCGCCTCTGCCGCCGTCCGTGCCTCTCTTATCTTGACCGCGTCTCTTTTTCTCTTTATCTTTTGTGCCTCTTTGCTTTTCTTTCCCTGTTTCTTCCCCGTCTTTATGGAATTCTTGGATGCGCCTTCCGCCAAGGCTCTCGCACGCTGAACACTATAGCGCAAGTTCTTGCCTGCCGCAACGTTAGTAACATATCACAAGAGTCTCGCGTCCGCTTACCGCCTCTGCACTTTCTTTTCTTCTTGTTGTTTTGCGCAATGTTCGACATGGATGTGAGAGACGAATTAGTAAGCGACTGATACCCGACATCAATTAGTCTCCCGCCTGCACAGCCACATCTGCTACCGCCTTCCTTCTTCGTAACCACCACACCACGTCAATCTCTGCAACGATGAAGTTGATGCCCCAATGGCAGTGTGAAAGAGTGCGTGTCATACCGCGGACACGCAGACGCCCCGGCACGACAGAGTTGCAGAGTAACGACGTGGTTGAATTAGGAGCGGTCGACGAAGGTTTGTTGCAGTTTTTTTTTTTGTGTTTCACCTCTGATGCCTGCCGCCGCGTTCCTGCGACGATGTGGTTGAGTACGGCACTAACGTTTCGTTTATAGAACATCCGTTTCACTCGACGCCTACCGCCACGTCAATCTCTGCAATGATGAAGTTGATGCCCCAATGGCAGTGTGAAAGAGTGCGTGTCATACCACGGACACGCAGACGCCCCGGCACGACAGAATTGCAGAGTAACGACGTGGTACCGACGTTGTACCGACGTTTCCTTTTTAGAAAATACGCAGGACCGACATCGCCCGCCTTTACACCCAAGCACGCATTTGACTTTGCATCGATGCGTGTATGTCGTTGACTTGACTTTGCATCGGTCTTTGATGGGATACGGGGTTGACTTTGCGTCGCCTTGTCCGTAACCGGGCCGGGCCTCCCCCGACGTCTTGGCACCGCCCTCTTGGCATGATGCGCACTGACGTCACGCGTCTACGCTACCATCCCGTTCTCCCATTCTTTCCTCGTTGCTCTCATCATGGTCGACAAACGCAAGACTGTTCCAACCCCGGCTCCTTCTGCCTTGAAGCGGTCTAGAGCCGATAAAGAGAATGAACGTCCACGCAAGCGCGTCTCATTCTCTAACGTGTAAGCATTATATATGCACTTTTTTCCTGCATAACAACTTACGCCTCACACTCCAGAGAGTCGCAATCACCGATTATCGTCCTCGCATACCCCAACACTATTACCACGCCCTTACTTCAAGCGGCCGGCTTCATAGTCAATACCATATGCAGAATACTTATTTGTTCGGCATGTCAAGAAGTTGTCGATCCCGACAATTTCCGAACCCACGTAGTCCAAAACCATAAAAGTCTTGCCGCACCTGCCGACCTTCAGCGCAAATTCGATAAAGACGTTATTCCTCACGTCCAGCCGTTTGCGACTTTTCCTGTCCACTCCCCTGTTTCGCCCATCGAACAGATTTATGGCCTCGAGGCACCCAAGCTCGACTACATGATCTGTAAGGAGTGCAACCACGGTTATATGAGCTCAAAAACGTTCAACCAGCATCCTTGCGTTCAAACTGGCTATATTCCCCATCATTTCGTCTCTGCCGTCCAAAGGTTTTCAAAGCATCCCCGTCACTCCTGGTTCCCGGTTACGCTCTTGGAATCAAACCCGCAGCCGCCCCTCACGCGATGGGAAGCGTTTCAGGAACAGATGAAAGCTTTGCCGCCATGTTCGGCCGACGCGTCGAATACTGACAACTATCGCGTTCTCCGCCAGATCCTGCACAAGGAGCGGTGGATTGAGCACGTTCGCGGCAAAGACTTGGCAAAGTTGAAAGAGCTGGTCTCTTTCTCCGTGAAGAACCAACCTCTTGGCAGTCTTGTTCGACATATCCACGCATACCTTGCGCATGTTCAGGCTCGACTTACCGACAAGTACATCCGACGACTGATAGGAACGCGTCCAGCCACGGAGCACGAACGTACTTTTGCTATCCACCACTCGGATGTTGGCTGGGACACTCATCGCAAGTATGCCTACGTCATGGCTGCCGCTCTGTCCCTCCTACTCAATAACGTCAAGAACGCTTCCCCGGATTACTCTTTTCATGTACCGCTAGACGTATCTTCATTGTCCGAGTCTCTCTGGGACGCGCTCAGTGTGGAACAAAAGGAAGACGAGCCAGAGGAAGTGCCGATGGAGGATGAGGTTGAGGTTGAGGAACTTGAAGAAGAAGAAGAAGAAGAGGAAGACGAGCCGGAAGTTACCAATGACAACGAGGAGAGCGGCGCACCTCACAGTGGAACCTACTACGCATATAGCCCGTCCGAGACCCGTCCACCGCCGAAAACCGCCGCGAAGATCCAGAATGCGCTACATGCGCTGCTCATCGCTCTTTTCTCACAGAAAGCGGACAATAACGACCAGTTTTTCAGTCCGTTTATTCGATACCTGGTCCTTGCATCCGTCAACGCCAACGGAGAGTGGCAAGCGGCGGGTCGCATTACACAGAAGATCGCGGCAATCCTGTTCATAGGTCGCCTAGTCTTTGCCCAAGAGCTATTGTTCACGAAGATGGAGAATACCTCGTTCAACACTTCTACGTAAGCCTGATTCTTTTACTGTCCAACCATTCTCTCATTCTTTGTCGTCAGTGCGTATGATCTCGCCGTGAAGCCATGGTTGCGGGAGGATAGTGAGAGCGTGATGCCCATGCTCTACATCCTTTTGCGATGTTTCCTCAGTATGAGGTCTGCCGACGACAGCATGCTGGTATTCAACGCACCGGATTTGAGTGGCCAATCTGCCATGGTAGGGCAGCATGAACTTCATGTCCACGCCATCGGAGACGCCTTACGCGAATTGGTGCAAGAGATCACAAGAGATCTCGACGAACTCTTGTTCCAACAATCCGAGTTTGATATGCCCGAGGATCTCTTCATTCACGATGAGCCGAGATCCAAGGAACCCGGCTACAGCTTTGCTTCTGATGCACGTAACCGTTGGTCCTCTGGAGACGCTAAAACACTCGTCCATCACGTCCTTATCACCGACCACCTCTACCGCCGTTTCTGCTTCCAGACGCAACAAGGGCGTATGCTCTGGCAGTCGGTCGCCTGTCTAGATCAAATGCGACGAATATACAACATTCAAGAAAGATTGAGCATCGCCATTATGCTCAGTTCGGGTCAGCCGGCGAGAGGGACTGAACTCGCAAGCCTCTTGTACGCCAACATCCCGGGGGGATCCATTCGAAACGTGTTTGTGCTATTCAACATGTTACTTTTGCGCGGCTCGTACAACAAGACCAGTTTCGCTACCGGAAGGGACAAGACCATGGTTAGAGTGCCGCTAATCGAGATTGGCAGACAGCTCATCCGATTTCTCGTATTTGTCCGACCATTGTACACCATCTGGCAACGTCACTTCAGGCCGAGGATGGAATCGAACGCAAGACACTTTCTCTTTGCGGGCCTCGACCGACCCGTAACTTCAGAGGACCTGTCGTTTGCTCTTCGACAATACTCTCTCAAAAGATTCAATATCCCCCTCCGCCTCAGCCTGTTTAGGCAATACATGGCGTTTATCACGGCGTGCAACGAGCCGTTATTCGCGTCGGTGGATTCTACGAAAGGAACGACATCTGCCCAGGAACAATTCGGCCATACTGGCCAAATGGATAGAACACACTACGGTAGCGATGAACGCATTCCAGCTGGTATGGATCGATACACGTTCATGGCCACTGCCGCCGTCAGCGGCGTCTTTCATCTACTCTTTGGGCACGAGCCGCGAGTCTTGAGGATGCTGGAAAAAGGCAATAGTGTTCGGGTGCAACATTTGGCGACGATACAAGGCATCCGTCAGCCCGTTCCTTCTCTGTTCCCTCAAATCTCCCAGCAGCCTCATGTAACCGCTGCCAGTATGGACACGGCGGCATTGGTGATCACGAATAGACTCCTTCCCCCTCTCGTCAATCACCTCAACCGATCCGTCGCACATGCTCATGCCGCCGTGGTCGATCTCTTCTGTCCGCTCAAGATCAAAGACGTCCAACTTGCTCATGTAGCGAAGCATTGCACGCACCCAGCCATAGTCCGGAAGCTTCAAGCTTTTCTAGGGAAAACCTTGAACGGATTCAAGAACGCAGAGCAGGCCATGGTTACGCAGCTCATGTACGAGGGAAAGGAGCATATTCTATATGTTTCACCAACAGGTACGTGTTTATTACCAGCATCACTCCGACTCTCAACTTTGCGCAGGGTCAGGAAAGACTCTCCCCGGGCTTTTGAACGCCACGCTGATGGATGAAGGCCGAGCCACATTGTGGATTCTGCCGCTGCAATCGATGCATCACCATTATCAGAGGCAATGTGCCAACTTTAACATCTCCTGCGAAACGTGGACGCCGAGATCCAGCGCATCTATTCCGAAAGCGAACGTACTTGTAACGGTTGAGCTTACGCAGCTCCCACAATTCAAGGACTACGTGGCGAACTTGCGTGCAAAAGATAGATTGGCTCGAATCATCGTCGATGAAATTCACCTGATACTCACTCATTCCGCCTTTCGCTCCGTCATGGACTCTCTCGCTTGGATTGGCGCAGCTGGCTCTCAGATCGTTCTTCAGACAGCGACGCTTCCGCCGGTTCTGCAAGAGCGACTTTTGAAAGCCGTTGGCATTACGACATGCCAAGTGGTTCGGACCAAGACTTGCAGGCCGAACATTTCCATGCACGTCATCAAGTGTAAATCCGAACTCTTGCAAAACGTCGTCAAGGAGTGTTTCGCCAAAGCGTTGGCGTACTCGACAGAAGGTCGCGTCATCATATTTTGCAGATCCAAGGCGAAAGCCGAGGAAATGGCGGGTTTACTGCAAATCCCCATCTGTCACTCTGGCATGGACCCAAAACAAGTCGATGCGACTCTCAACGAGCTTTTCTGGGGAACAAAGCGAGCTGTAGCGTCAACGACTCTTTTGGGCGTGGCCGTCGATATTCCTCAAGTCACCCACGTCATCCATGTCGAACGCCCTTATGATATCATCTCCTATGCTCAAGAAGCAGGACGAGGGGGGAGGGACAGCGCTCGGTCTCCCGCATGGTCGTATATCATTCTCCCCCAAGGTCTATCTAAAACAAAGGAGGAGGACGGCGACCAGGACGTTTTTGGAAGGCAAGCGTTGGAGGAGATCCTTCAAGACGATCATACGTGTCGCCGACTTGCCATGCAGGTCTTTTTGGACGGGACCGCCGAGCCCTGCTCGATGATGAATGGCATCGCACATCTTTGCGACGTCTGCACAGCTCAAAGCTCGAATATGCCCGACAGACGAACTAGTTCGGCATTCCCGTGGACAAGCGTCGATCGCGTCCTGCAAAGCCTCCCCTTGGGCCCGCGACCCTCGCCGCCTGAGCTCCACTCGTACTATTCCTCAAACCCTCCACCACCCTCTTCGGTACATCTCCAAACGGCGACGGCCCACGCTTCTCACCATCAACCGGCGGCAAAACCACCCAACGACGTCTCAAGGCAACTCAAAACCGCTCATCATTTACTCGACCGTTTGGCTCTCACATGCGTCACTTGTTGGCTTGGGCGCTTTAAAGGGGTTGGTTATAATCACCTGTCGGCCGATTGTCCCGTTAGCGACAAAGATGCACAATGGGTACAATGGAGAGAAGTGATGAAGAAAAAATGCGCTGGGATGAAGGGCGTATGCTATAGCTGCGCCTGTCCACAAGACGTGAGTTCATTTTCTTTCTCTCTTGTCACCTTCTGACCGCTTTCAAAGTTATCATATATCGACGATCGCCAACAAAAGATATACTACCACCGTTATGGTAGTACGGCCGCCAATTGCCGATACGGTCAAGTACTGCTGCCAATGGCGTTTGCAGTCGAAACGCGATCGGATTTAACACAGGAATTCTTGGCTTCATCGCTTCGCGGAGGCGTTCCCATGGATTATCCTCCGAATCCATTCAAGAATTGGATTTGGGAGCAGGGGGGGGGAATCCCCAATATTATTAAGACGCTTCTCTTATTCTCGCAAACGCGTCATCTTCCGTAGTCAATAATATTAATTTCCATTTTTGGAGTGACATGACAGACTGTCGTCGCGAAGCGCACCGTCGATCCAAGAGTCTAGACTCAGCTCCGCGGCTTCGCGTTTTATCTCTTTCCCATCTAATCTCATGTCGCCACCCAAACTCTGCCCCCAGTGCCAACGTTTCGACCTGAGCACGGCTAACCCTAATGCAAGAAAAGACCACATTCGGGATTGCACTGTTCAAACTATCGACGTTGTGTATCAAGGCGATATCACCAAAACGTTGCACCGTAATCCGGAAACAGGGCAGTTTCAATGTATTGGCTGCGAGACCAAGCGAAAGAACAGTGCCAAAATCAAGGTGAGCGCGTATTTTGCTCGTTGTTTCTCTTGCTCACAAACTGTTAAAGGCACATGCGAAAGATTGTCACCTTCCCAACGACACGGGGGTTGAAACTGCGAGCGATGAAGGTGAGTCTGAGCGCATTCCAACCGTGATTTGATGCGAATATATGCAGATGAAGAGGACGACGACGACGACAAGATCGCGTATGTAGATGACGTGAGCGCGTGTTTTGCTCGTTCTTTCTCTTGCTCCCAAGCCGTTAAAGATCCCATATATATCCGATACATTAATTGCTACCGAGACCGACGAAGGTAAGTCGCAGCGCATTCCAACCGTCGTTTGATGCGCATATATATGCAGATGAAGAAGAAAAGGAAGTCAGGGAGCAGACTTTAGAGGTGGAATCGCAGCCCAGCTTCAAACGAAGTATGGCCGACAGCGACTGGGAAGATAGCCAGGCAAAACGGACAAGGACCGAGTCGCTGACACCTTTCGACGAGTTTGCGTCGAGCTTGACTTTTGCCACAATCAAGTTTGCCAACGCCACGCAGGGGCAACAGTCTTCACAGCGCCGGATTGGCGCGTTACTAGCCACCATCGGCAAAGTAATGGACGACTGGATGGACTCTGAAAACGAGCTAGTGCCAAAAATTGATTTGTCGCAGTCACCGGCTTTACCTTTGGCATCACAGTCGGTGCTGGCGTCGACGTCTAAATCAAAGGTATTGATGTCAGTACCGCCGACGCCTAAACCCAAGGTGCTGATGTCGACGCAGTCGCTGATGTCGGTACCTCAATCTCCGCTGCCGTCGACGTCTAAATCCAAGGTCTTGATGTCGACGCAGTCGTTGATGTCCTGCTGGGTCAACGGAGACCCTTTGCACCCACCGAGTATAAAACTCCATTCACAGCTTGAACGCAATACATTCTTTGAAATTCGACGCTCGATAAAATACACACCAGACATAGGAATTTGTTTTGGATGCGGGATACCGCAATGGCGGGTGAGTTGAATAACCTCAATCTTAAACAATTATCGACATTTCAATTCAGTTCTTATACTGTAATGCGGCAGGCCAGAACGTGCACTTTCACGGGCCCGGCTATGGCAAGGAATGCCTTGACGAACTCACAATGAAATCCTTATTCGTTACGGTTATCCTGAATCCGGCATTGAATTCACTCTGCGAAACGCTAATTCCTGGCCGCGGAGGCCAGAAACTCACAGTGTCGGAACTTGCCGCATGGCTATCCACAACATTGCCCGACATGGGAATGATGTCGCCGTCTTTGCAGTTATTGCAAGCGGCGATATCAATGCGGGGTATTCCATAACGTGTAGTATATATTAATACAAGATGTCTAAGCCGCACTTGGCCCGACAGAATCATATCGATGTGACAGATATCAGATTGTCACGTCATGGATTTCTCATTTGATGTCGCCACGGTTGTTGAGCTCACGCCTAGAGATGGTGAGCGACGCATATCATACCCATTCATCTTTCATCTAAACACCGCAATTAGCTACCATTCGAGCGTTTGATGGAAAAGTCGCTTGTCGATTCGGACAACATGGAAAATACCTCATAACCTCCCCCAACGCCGATTACATCCCTGAGCCTGCCTGGGGAAAGCGCAACATTAGAATTAGAGGTGATTATCGATATGGACTAGACGATTACACCTTGTGGACTCAGCCGTATCTCATGGAATATCCTCACATGGCTGCGATCCCCAGAAAGCCGACATCACCCGATCACCCACTGAGCATCATGTGGTACGATGCTCTCGAGACCGATTTTATTCGTTCGCGTGGCAGCGCTATCCGTCTCGGAAAACTTGGCTTGGCGATAACCCATCGCTTTCGTACACTCAAAGAACAACTTGCTTCACGTGTAAACAATTATTTGCAAACCATCCCTGCTGCTCAACACCCTCCATTCATTGGGCCTTTGAGCACCGCCGTGCGTCACTCCCTCATCCGTCTCGAGATCATAGATACGACATTACCGGAAATGAGATTCGGCATTACAGAGTTTCAACGGTACTTTCTCGAACTCTACGGCCTGATGGATTATCTAGAAATCTATCGGCCGCGCATGCTCGGCTCAAGTCCTCCATCCACTACTGTTGCCGACTGCATGGGCGCATACGTCTCCACTCCTAAAGTCGCCCAAGAATTCTTTGACGCCGGAATTCCCGTGTGGGTGATGCGTACGGCAGAGAATTTTGGATCCTCTGTGCCCCACCTTCTTTCTATAGCTGTCCCACAGGTCCCGTCGCAAATTGTCATGGAAGATGCCACTCCGCCATTCAAGTCTATTTTCTCTGGTCATGCTGTTGAGCAGGGCAAATATGCCGCAATGCACAACTTTGGCCGTACGTTTCTCGTATTTAGGGATCCGTTTCAAGACGAAGCAACGCCAGTCACCGATCGAGATCCGATGCTTCGAACTGACCGACCTTCAGTTTCAAACTCGGTGTCGATGCGAGAATTGCAACAACGCGGAATGGTAGCCAAGTCCGCAGGTTCCGCGCCACGCCGTCCAGTTCGTCAGTCTCAACGAGATCCCTTTGAGGATCCTCAAAGTCCTGTTATCCCGCTTGCGATGCCCGTCTGGTCTAGAGCGTTGAAAAACGTAAAGACCAAAACTTACCAGGAATCGGACCTCAAAAGATACGCATTTCCAGATCCACGCGTTTTTGTATCGTCTACAGATAGCCAAAGAAAGCTTCGGTATCTCATCAATTGGCTTCGATTTCGTCAAGGCCTCAAATGGCGCCTGACCCACGGCAGAGGAGTCGCTCTTCCCTCACAATTATGGAGGGATTTCTTAAACATGGATTTAAATTTAGGTGCTGGGACTGCGGAGGAGGAGGAGGAAACTAAAGCATCAAAGCGAAGGTCAGCCATACGCACCATCTTTGGTAGCATCGAAACCACTTCCCACACCGACATCGTCTGGCGTGACGTTGATATCGATCCAGACGTGATGCCTGACCCCGCCATCATCAGGCAAATCCTATCAGAACTTTACGAACTCAATTTTCGATGCGAGCTCCTGGCACTTACTCGCCGTCTCTCGCCCGACCAATCAAATCAACTCGTGCAGGCATGTTTCTACGGCGCCGACATCTCCCTGTTTTCCATTATCCCCATGCAAGATCGTGGCCTTGCCGCTGCCGAACCTTCTCAACGTCGTCCATATGTGATTGCGCTCGTCAAGCTCATGTCCACTTGGGCAGTATCCGATATCCCGTCTTGTTTTTCGCGCGTCGATAGCAGCGACGTTCACGAATTTCTTCAAATTGAAGAGGCCGCTGCCTCTTTTTACACACAGAAGTTCTATGACATATCGGGTCGTGCCCCTATCATACCTCACGCACTGTTTTAGTCCAGCAGACATAAATTTTTAATTAGACACTGCCGTTAATACACGGGATGTAATGTGACCGTGTGAAGACACGAAACGTATCAAAGCCACGTCTTGCAAGTAATCTCCAATGAACTCCTTTTCTTCTAGGCAAGTTACACCTGCGAATGAGATCGCCCAGATCGAGCATCGTCTGCGGCGACTCATTTTCCCTCTCGTTGGTGCCCCGGAGGAGGAATGGAAGGTCTGGGGCGAAGAAAGCGCACGGCTCGTAGTAAGTGATTCGGTTTATCATCCGTTCCTCTCAAATATAGTTCTAGATTCGTCTTTCCGAGCTCCTTGGGGAGTCAACACCTCAAGAAGAGACGTCTCTCCTGATAGAACGAATGAATCAGCACTTTACGTCCAATGCACGTTCGAATTGGGGCGCATGGCTAGATGAAGTTTTTCCAGGATTACGCGAAAAACTACCAACGGCGTCTCCTCAGCCCTCGCGGGCAAAAGATCTAGGTGCAACAACGTCATTCTCGCGCAATGCTACCCCACCATCTACTTCTCGTCAATCCTCCCGCACTCAACAGTCCGTACCAACCCGGTTGGAGACATTTGCTCCTCCGGGCATCCGTCTTCATTCGCCTCCAACTTCTCCCACATTATCATTTCCAATCACGAAGATTGGTCCTCCCAGAAAGAAGCGGAAATCAAAAT
>WNGI01005069.1_pt1 | contig 11823 bp, 10 predicted proteins | sample 5400621 | NCBI WGS metagenome assembly WNGI01 (sample SAMN13153374, study PRJNA577476) | soil metagenome | isolation source: 20 cm soil or saprolite under Garry oak tree replicate 1 | place: USA:California | collected 2016-06-15
GCTCGCTTTGACGCACGCAGCGCATCCAGGTCGCTGCCCGGCGAAACCTGCAGCACGGGCTCGGAGATCGCCGGCGGGCGAATGCTCGCAGGCGCGGGAATTTCGCGACCGTAGCTGCTGGAAAGCATCCGCTCGAGGAGCGTCGACCCGATGACGCACCCTGCGATAATCGCGATTGCGGCGATACCGAGGACGAGAATCCGCCTGATGTCGACGACGTCGGACTCGTGAGGCCGAGTGCTGCGCGATGCGAATTTTGCGTCAGCCATGACGGGCTATCGCAGCGTCGGACGACCGTGCGAACCGCGGGTCAGCGAGACGGGAGAGAAGCCTCGCCAACCAAAAGCCGCCGATGGCAAGCGTGGCGGCGAGGTCGGTCCAGCGCAATGCAGGCCCTTGCGCGCGCGATGGCGGCGCAACGAGCCAGAGCAATTCACCCCAATGCCCGACGAGCACGATGGCGCATAGCAAGCCAAGGCGACGCGGGCTGCGCTTGAACGAACGAAAGAGCATCGCGAGTACCGGCACTGCGAATTGGAGCGCAAGCACCGCGATGGCCAGCGCGCGCCACTTCGGCTCGGCGCGCGGAATATACCAGCCGATCTCCCCTGGAAGGTCTTCCGCCCAGATGATCAAGAATTGGGTGAACGCGAGATACACCCAAAGCATGACCAGCGTGAGCAGCAGATTGCCGAGATCGCGCGCATGTTGTGCGGCTTCGGGCGAGCCATCGCCCAGATATCCCGCAAAAACGGCGCAGGCAACAGCAAACGCGAAGCCCGACATCGACTGGCCGACCATGATCAAGAGGCCGAACGTCGTCGAGTGCCAATCCGCGCTGAGCGACATGATCCAGTCAACCGCCGCCAGGGTCATGGTCAAGGCATAAATGAGCAAGCCGGCAATGCACAATCGCCGCAGCGCAGGTCGCGGCGGCAATGGCGTTTTGGCGGCGTTGGTCGAGCCGGCGCGCCAGTAGCGAATGAGCGCGCCGCTCACGCCGAGCCAGAGCGCGAAATAGATGATGGTGCGGGTTTCGAATGCAGCGGTGTTGAGGTACCAGTGCCTCGGACCGGAGCCTTCGTGCACCCAGGGATAAAGGTCGCCCAGGCCGAGTGCGAGCGGCAGGCTCAAAATGGCCAGCACGGGAAGCGTCGCCATCGCCGCTTCCGCCGGCCGCCGGATTGCGAATCCCCATGCGCCACCGGTCAGCTCGTGGATCATGACGTTGGCCATGCTGCCGAGCGCGATTCCCAGAAAAAACAACCATGCCAAAAGCCAGGACTGGAAGATGTGCGGCCGGTCGAGCCAGTAGGCCATCGCGGTCAGCAGAGAGCCGGCAATGGCCGCCCCCAAAGCGCCGCGACGAACGCCGATTGCGGCTTCGGCGCCGCGGTTCATGGCGTCCCCGCCAGCCGGCCGCGCGCTTCGGGCGGAACATCGGCAAGCTTTGCGTCCTGGCTTAATTGCAATGCGCGGATGTAGCCGACGATGGCGCGGCGGTCGTCGGGCGATATGCGTTCGGCGTAGGGATACATCGCGCCGTATCCCTCGCCGATCACCGCATAGAGCTGCGCATCGCTTGCCCGGCGCAGGCGCGCGCCGTGAAGCGACGGCGGCTGAGGAAATCCGCGCCGCACGATCATGCCGTCGCCGTCGCCCGTTTCGCTATGACACGGCGCGCAAAAGATATCGAAGCGTTCGCGGCCGCGCTCGAGCACCACAAGCGTCCACTGCTCTTGCGGGGCCGCCGAATTTGTCGCGATGCCCGGCACAGCGCGGTCAGTCCCGTTGGCGCGCCCCGGCGAAGATTCGGTTCGAACCCCGAGTCGACCGCTCGACGTGCCTGCCAGCGTTCCTTCGCTGTGCGCAATCGCACCGTCAGGCGGCGGCCGCGAAGCGCGTCCGTCCGCCCATAGCGAGCTTTCGGCGAGAGGCTTGTATCTCGGCTGATCGTACATGTTCTGTGCGGTCTTTTCGCAGCCCGCCGCCAACGCCGCGAGCAAGAACAGGCTCGTCCGGAGGCACGTCGATCTTTGGAAAAGTGGCGCCATGGCATCAGCGATCAACGCGCGTAACGCGCACCGGGGCGAGCTCGCGCAGAAAACGCTCGGCAGCATCGGCGTCGAATGCGGCACCCGACGCGCGCACGCAAAGGAAGAAACGGCTGCGCGACGCGAGATCAAAATCCGGCGCGTCGAAAACCGGATGGCGCAATCGCGGCAGTCCGTTGAGCGCGAGAAAGCCGAAGAACGCAGCCAGCGCCGCACCGAGCACCGCAAGCTCGAAGGTCGCCGGGATGAAAGCGGGCCACGCGTGCAACGGCCGTCCGCCCGCGTTGATCGGATAATCGACCACCGCGCTGTACCACTGCATGAAGTAGCCGCCGAGGCCGCCGAGCATCCCGCCGATGAGTGTCAGCAGCGGCACGCGGTTACGCGTAAATCCCAGCGCCTCGGGAAGTCCATCGATCGAAAAGGGCGAATAAGCTTCGAGATGACGAAATGAGGCGCTGCGACAGCGGTGAACCGCATCGAGCAGCGCCTGCGGCGTCGCGAATTCGGCCATCACACCGTACGAGGCATCGTCGTGCTTCATGCGGGTTCGGGCATTCGGCGCGCGAGCTTGCGCATTTCCGCGATCGATATCGCCGGCAGGAAGCGCAGGAAAAGCAGAAACAGGAGCGCGAAGCAGCCAATCGATCCGGCCAGCGTCGCCAAGTCCCAGAACGTCGGATAGAACATGCCCCATGCAGAAGGGAGGAAATCGCGATGCAGACTGACAACAATGATCATGAATCGCTCCAGCCACATCCCGATATTCACCACAATGGCAATCATGAACAGCGACCAGGGGCTCGCGCGAACCCGGGCGAACCAGAGTGCCTGCGGTATGACGACGTTGCAGAGCACGACCGACCAATACAGCGGCGCGTAGGGGCCGCGCATACGGTTCATCGTCATCGCGATATCGAAGGGCTCGGCGCTGTAGAACGCCATGAAAATCTCCATCAGATAGCTGTAGGTCACGATCAGGCAGCAGACGAGCAGCAGCTTGGCGATGTTGTCCAAGTGCCGCGCGGTGATAAAGGCGCGCAGCCCGAATACCGCGCGCAGCGGTATGCAAAGCGTCAGCGCCATCGCGAACCCGGAAAAGAGCGCGCCACCCACGAAGTACGGCGGAAAAATGGTCGAATGCCAGCCCGGTGTGTTGCCGATGGCGAAGTCGAGCGAAACGACGCTGTGCACCGAGATCACCAGTGGCGTGGCCAATCCCGCCAGCAGCAGATATGCGGTATCGAAGCGATGCCAATGACGCGCTTCGCCGCGCCATCCGAGCGCAAGCAAGCCATACGCCACCTGCTTCCAGCGCGCCTGCGCGCTGTCGCGCAGCGTGGCGAGGTCCGGTATCAGGCCCATGTACCAGAACAGGATCGAGACGATGATGTAGGTGCTAATAGCGAAGATGTCCCACACCAGGGGGCTTCGCCATTGGGGCCAGAGACTCATGATGTTCGGATACGGGATCAGCCAGTAGAAGAACCACGGCCGCCCGAGGTGAAGAATCGGCATCAGCCCTGCCATGGCGACGGCGAAGATGGTCATCGCCTCGGCAAAGCGGTTGATCGAGGTGCGCCAGCTCTGCCGCAGCAGCAGTAGGAACGCGGAGATGAAGGTGCCCGCGTGACCGATGCCGACCCACCATACGAAGTTGGTGATGGTGAAGGCCCAGGCGACGGGCTCGTTGACGCCCCAGATGCCGACGCCCTTGGCCAAAAGATAGCTGATCGCGACCAGGAACAGCAGCGTCAATATCGCGGCAATCGCCATGCCGACGAACCAGCCCCTGTGCACCGGCCGGACGAGGACGATGTCGGCGATCTTGTCGGTGATCGACGCGTCGCTGTAATGGCCGCGCAGCACCGGCGTCGCCGCAAGCGCCGATTCACTCTGCATCACTGCCTCGCGTGAAGCGCCGCAACGAGCTCCGGTCCGGCGCGATGGTTTTCATGCAAGTTCCCGTCCCGGCGCCGGGTCGATCACCTTGGGCAGATAGGTCGTCCGCGGCCGCGTGTTGAGCTCGGCAAGGAGCGCGTAATCGAGCGGCGAGGCCTTGCGCCGGTTCACCGCGCTCGTAGAATCGTTGAGATCGCCGAAAACGATCGCCTGCGTCGGACACACCGCCTGACACGCTGTCACCACCTCGCCATCGGCGATGCGACGGCCGGATTTGTCGGCGTCGATGCGCGCCCGGGTGATGCGTTGGGTGCAATAGGTACACTTTTCCATCACGCCGCGCATGCGTACCGTCACCTCGGGATTGCGCTGAGCGTTGAGGCTCGGCATATCGCGGACGTAGCTTAGGAAATTGAAGCGGCGGACCTTGTACGGGCAGTTGTTGGAGCAGTAGCGCGTGCCGACGCAGCGGTTGTAAACCTGCACGTTGAGCCCTTCGGCGTCGTGCACCGATGCCTCGACCGGGCACACGACCTCACAAGGCGCGTGCTCGCACTGCATGCAGGGCACCGGCTGAAAGAGCGTGCGCGGGCGCTCCGCACTCCCGGTGTAATAGCGGTCGACGCGTATCCAATGCATTTCACGGCCGCGCCGGACCTCGCTTTTACCCACCACGGAAATATTGTTCTCGGCCTGGCAGGCGATCGTGCAGGCGGCGCAGCCGATGCAGCTTCCCAGATCGATGCTCATCCCCCATTTGTAGCCGTCGTATGCATAGGCCGGATAGAGCGTCGCCGCCGGAGGCGCTACAGGTGGCGGCGGGCAGGGGGCCTTCGCGCAGGCGATGGCTTGGTCGCGCGTAAGCATGCGCACGATATCGCGCCCTTCCATGCGGTCGTGGGTCTGCGTCGCGGCGAGCGGGTAGCGCGTACCGGTCGGGGTGAGCGTTGCCCCGGATGCGATCCAAGGCGCGGCCGAGCTGCGCAAGGCGTAGGCGTCGAAGCCGACGCCCGTGCCGACGCTGCCCGCCCGTGTTCGCCCATGTCCGAGGTAGACCGTGACCGAATGGTCGGCATGCCCCGGGCTGATCCAGACCGGTGCGCTGATCCTACGCTGTTCGATCCCGAGTTCGATGACGTCCTCGGTCTTCAGCTTAAGGCGTTGCGCGAGCGCCGGCGAGATCATCGCCGCGTTGTCCCAAGTCAGCGTCGATAGCGGCTTGGGCAGCTCCTGCAGCCATGCGTTGTTGGCATGACGGCCGTCGCCCAAGGTTGGATCGGCGGCGAAGACTAGCTCGAGGGTGTTCTCATCGGGCAACGGCCCCACGCCGATCGACAGGGCGCGCTGCGGCGCCGGGGCACGGCGCATCGCCGGTGGCTCTTCGACCGTGCCCCGCCGCAGAGTGTCATTCCAGAACAGGTCGAAGCCGGACGATCCCCGCCTTTCCTTCCAGTGCTCGCGCACGATGTCGTAGCTCGAGGTGCTGCCTGGGCCAACGATCTCGGCCAGCAGCTCGTGCGCCGAATGACCTCCATATAAGGGCGCGATACAAGGCTGCTGGATCGTCACGGTGCTGTCGAAGGCGCGTATGTCGCTCCATGCTTCGAGCACGTGCGCGGCCGGCAGATGCCAGTCGCAGCGCACCGAAGTCTCGTCGTGATACAGGCTAAGGTGCGCCTTCCACGTCACGCGTTGCAGCGCTGTTCCGAAATCGAGGTCCGCAGGCGCGTTGTAGACCGGATTTCCGCCCAGGATGATCAGCATCTGGACCTGTCCGGCAGCCATCGCGGCGACAAGCTCGCGCATCGATTCGGTTTCACTTGCCGGCTCGAACGCGACCGGCGTGGCGTATTCGACGGTCGTGCCCGCGTTGCCGAGGTGCTGATTGATTGCGTGCACCAGCGCGTGTACCGCGGCCGGCTGGCGATCGCCGGCGATCACCACCGAAGCGCCGCGATGTTGCGCAAGGTCGGAAGCCACGGCGTCGAGCCACGCATCGGCTTCGGTCGAGCCCGACACCGCCTGGGCCGCAGCGACCCCCAGCGCGTGAGCCAATGCGTGCGCGAGCCGCAGAATCTCGGCGCTGCGTATGACTCGCTTGTCGTCGGCCATGGCGCCGGTCAAACTCGGCGTTCCTTCCGCGGCATAGAGCCTTATCGTCGTCGCGCGCCGGGCTTCGGCGAAATCCCGCGCGTAGCGAACGCATCCGGGAAGGCTGCCGAGGAAATCGGCATCGAACGCGACGGCGACTCGAGCTCTTGCAAACGCGTAGCGCGGCTCGAGCGGCTCGCCAAATGCGAGCGCACTGCCGGCATGCACGTTGTCGCGGTTGAGCGGCTGGTACTGATGCCATCGTGCGCGGGGATACTTCACGGCGAGCTTGCGGAGCTGGGAATGAAGCGTGGGAGAGCTCACCGTTTCGGTGAGGATGCGCAAGCCAGCGCCTCCCTGGGCGTCGGCAAGCCGCGCACGCAAGCCTTCGGTGAATCGGTCCCAGGTTTCGACGTTCCTGCCGTGCAGCACAACCTGCGACCGGTCGGGATCCCATAGCTCGAGCACGGCCGCCTGCGAAAAGATATCGGTCGCTCCAAGACTCGCCGGATGCAGCGGATTGCCCTCGATCTTGGTCGGTCGTCCCATATTGGTTTCGACCAGCACGCCAGCGCCGTAACCGTCGCGCGCAATCGCCGTCGCGTAAAACACCGGCTTGCCGTAAATACTCTGGACCGGTCCCTCCCGGTACGGAGCGATCTGCTCGAGCGGCGGACGCGAGCATCCAGGCGTTCCCGCCAACGCCAGCGAAGCAGCCATGAGCTTCATGAGCTCGCGCCGGTGCCAGTTCACCGGGTCGTGGATCCCGGCGGTAATACCGGGCTGCGAAGCCTCGAGCTCGTCGAGCCCGCGCCAGAAAGCATGGTGTGCCGCCGCGGCTCGTTTATCGTCCGTCGGGGCCGGATCAGAGTTCGAGGGCAAACGCATCGTCATTGCGCCCTCAGCGATGGCACGTCGAGCAGCTGGTGAGCTCGCGCTCGTTGCGCACGTGGTATTCGCGCTTCAACTCGCTGCCGCGCGCGAGCTGATCGGCGGGCGGTAGCCAGCGCATGTCGAAGATCCGGTCGGCTGGCCGCAGATATTTTTCCGGGGCTCGATGACAGTCGAGACACCATTGCATGTCCAGAGACACGATGCGCCAAGTCAGGGGCATAACGTCGACGCGCCCATGGCAGGTCGAGCACCCGACGCCTTTGGCGAGGTGGATGCTGTGATCGAAATAGACGAAGTCCGGAAGATCGTGGACGCGGTTCCATCGCAGCGTCTTGCCGCCGCGGTACGCGCTTATCAGCGGCCGAAGCACCGGCGCTTCGGTGTAGATCTGCGAGTGGCAGCTCATGCACGTCGACAGCGACGGAATGCCCGCGAAGGCGGACGTCTCTACCGACGTGTGACAGTAACGGCAATCGATCCCGTCATCGGTGACATGGTGCTTGTGGCTAAAGGGCACGCTTTGCTCGACCGGCGCTGCGAGCTGTGCGTCCGGGCGCGCGGTCACGCGATAAGAAATCGACGCGAGGACCAGCAGGGCGAGCCCGACAACGACGACCAGACGCAAAAGCAACGTGAAGCGGGGCGAGAAGACTTGCGCCACGGCGGCGATTCTTTTGGGTTAACGGCGATCTAACCGCGCGGTGCCGCTTGTCAACATAATCAGAGATTGTTTTGCTTGCTTCAAGTCGGCATCCGAGCAGGCCACTTGTATTCTCTGCAACGGCGGCGCTGCGGCGGGATCCTCGCAACCTTCGTGCCCGTGGGGCGACATCATCCGGACGGTGCTGCGACCGCACGCTAATCCGCTGAATCCGCACCTTTTCCGATCGAGACCCGGTCGAGCAGTCGGCACTGCGACCAGGCGATGCTTGTAAGAATTACGAGCCCGTTCAGGAGCTCACTATTCCTCCTTACGAAACCATTCGTTGCCGCCATAACCGAGGAAGCCCATCGCCAGCCGCACGATGCCGTACGATATCCAGATCGCCGCCTTGTAGAGCCGCGGTCGGCTTTCCCAATCGTCGGCGGCGATGCGGCGTGACCCCACGCTCACCATCTCGACCAATTGCGTCTTCAGCTCGCGGTTGAATCCGTTGTCACGGACGAACACGTTGGCCTCGCGTGCCATCAGCAGACTGTACGGATCGATGTTCGACGAACCGACCGTCGCCCAATGATCATCGACCACCGCGACCTTCGCGTGCAGCATGCTGCGGTGATACTCCTGGATGATGATGCCGGCCTGGAGCAGCTGGCCGTAGAGCGCGCGTGTCGCGAAGTGAAGCAGCAGATATTCGACTCTCGCCTGCAGCAGCAGTGTCACCACCACGCCGCGCCGGGCCGCATCCTTCAACGCCCGCCGGAAACGGATGCCCGGAAAAAAGTACGAATTGGCGATAATGATCTCGTTTTTCGCTGTCCGAATCGCGGCGAGGTACGCGCGCTCGATGTCCCGCCGATGACGAAGGTTGTCGCGGGTGACGAATTTCGCGGTTTGCGAGCCGACGCGCTCGCCGCGCCTGCGGTCCGGAAACAAAGGGACGTCGCTGTTGCCGGAGCGTACCAGCTGCACGAGCGCCCACACCCGCTGCATCGTCTGTGCGATCGACACCACGAGCGGCCCTTCGACCATGACCGCGAAGTCGGCGCGCGGCGGCGTATGGCCGGGGGTGTTGGTGTCATCGATGACGTTGATGCCGCCAACGAACGCCACGCGACCGTCGATCTGACACAGCTTGCGGTGCAGGCGCCGGAGGCGATGCGAGCGAAATTGCCACGGCGCGACCTCGGGACGATACCTTAGCAGCTCTACGCCTGCGGCGGTGATCTCGCGCTCCAGACCAGGAGTGAGGTAGAACTTTGCGCCCCAGCCGTCGACCATGACGCGCACCTTCACTCCGCGATGCGCTGCGCGCTCTAACGCCCCCGCGATTTGGCGGCCGGACGCATCGTCGGCGAAAATGTAGGTCTCGAACCAGACCTCGTATTGCGCGGCATCGATGGCGCGCGCCAGCGCGGGGAAGTACTCGGTGCCATTGCGCAGCAGCGTGAGCTTGTTCCCGGGCTTGAAGCGATTCACGTCCTACCGCTGCCTGGCCGCGTGCTTACGCTCGAGATCGAATGTTGCCGCCAGCGCCGCGTGGTCCGACAGCCGCGCCAGCGGATAGGCGTAATGAACGTCGGTGTCCACGATGTTCAGACCGCGCGCATAAATGCGGTCTAGCCTGAAAACCGGCAGCACCGACGGAAAGGTCCGCGCCGGGCGCCCGCGGGCGGCGGAAAACACCTCGACCACGCCGAGATCCTCTTGCAGCAATCGGTCAGCCTTGCTGCGCCAATCGTTGAAATCGCCGGCGATGACCAGCGGCGCATCGAGCGGTACCATTTCGCGAATCCGCTCGGTCAGGGCGTGAATCTGCCAGCGCCGGCCACGCTCGAACAGGCCTAGATGGACATTGATGCAGTGAAGCGGCGGCACGCCGCGCTTGAGCTGCATCACGCAGTGCAAAAGGCCGCGGCTTTCGAAGGCGTGCGCTGAAATGTCCTGGTTCGTATGCGCGATAATCGGATAGCGAGACAGCACCGCGTTGCCGTGATGGCCATGGCGGGTTGTCGCGTTCCTGCCATACGCCACTTCGTGCCACACCGTATCGGCGATGAACTCATGTTGCGGCATCAGCGGCCAGTCCCGGTAGCGGCCCGCATGCCGGCGATGGACGCCCTGCACTTCCTGCAGAAACAGAATATCCGCTGCCATTCCGCGCAGCTTTTCGCGCAGTTCATGGATGACCATTCGCCGTCCGAGGTGCGAGAACCCCTTGTGAATGTTGAAGGTGGCAACAGTGAATCGCATGGGCTTAAGATTTCCGGGGCGCGGTCCAATAGTAGCGGCATTTGCGACTTTTGAATCGTCGCGTCTGACACCGCTGTGTCCCGATAGTGTAAGGTGGCGCGAGCCCCGGCGACCAAAGGGCCAGATGGGTGCAGCGCCCGTCTTTCGCGTCATTGTCGTTCAACTCGTTTTCGCTCACTAAGGAGAGATATTCATGAAGCAACAGACCACCATACAGGCTGCGGTGGCGGGCTTGCTCGCGCTAGGCCTCGCGGCGTCCGTCTCGGCCGCCCCGGTACCACCTGATGCCAGCAAAGACAAATGCTTCGGCATTGCCAAGGCCGGACAAAACGATTGCGCCGCCGGCAAGCACGCATGCGCCGGGCAAAGCACGGTCGACAACGATCCGGTCTCATGGAAATACGTGGCCAAGGGAACTTGCGAAAAGGTCGGCGGCAAACCGGCCGCGCCGAAGTCCTGAGGGCGAGTTTTCGACACTCGCGCCGGCGCTCGCCAGCCTTGAGCTGTCCCGCCGGCGCACTTTCCGCGACGACCCAAACCAATGCCTGCCTCGACCACACTCCCCGTCTCCGCGGGCATCGGTTTGCGCTCCCCGCATGTTGCCCGCGTCCGGGCCGAGCGGCCTCTCGTCAGTTGGTTCGAGGTCCACAGCGAAAACTATTTTGTCGATGGTGGACCGGCGATCGCGGCTCTGGAGGCCATCCGTCGCGATTACCCGATTTCGCTGCATGGCGTCGGATTGTCGCTTGGGTCCGCCGATGCGCTCGACGAGAAGCACGTCGGACGGCTCAAACATCTCATCTCCCGGATCGATCCGGGCGCGGTGTCAGAGCACCTTTGCTGGAGCCATGTCGACGGCCGCCATCTCAACGATCTCCTGCCGCTGCCGTTCACCGAAGAAGCGCTGGCGCTCGTTTGCGATCGCGTCGACGCCGTGCAAAGCGCGCTCGGGCGTACGCTGCTGGTCGAGAATGTCTCCGCCTACGTTCGCTTCGACGACGATGCGATGAGCGAATGGGAGTTCGTCGCCGCCGTCGCCCGCCGTACCGGCTGCAAGCTGCTCTTCGATGTCAACAATATCTACGTCAACGCAGTCAATCATGGGTTCGACGCGAGCGCCTATTTGGCGGCCATTCCTGCCGACGCGGTGGCCGAGATTCACCTCGCCGGGTTCGACTCGAGCGGAGCCTGCCTCATCGATACCCACGGGACCCGGGTCGCCCCCGCAGTATGGGAGCTCTACCGCGCCACCGTCGCACGCTTCGGCCCCAAGCCGACGCTGATCGAATGGGACACCAATATCCCTCCGCTCGAGATCCTGCTCGACGAGGCGGCACAGGCACAGATCATCCTCGAGACTTGCGATGTTATCGTTGCATGAATGGCAGCGTGCGTTTTCCGCTGCCGCCGTTTTCAACGATGCGGCGGCGTTGGCGTCGCTGCGCATTGTCGCCGGCGAGATGAAGCCCGAAGCGCGGATCGGCATTTACCGCGCGAATGTGCTGGGCAATTACCGCAAAGCGCTCGCGGCCACCTACCCGGTGATAAAGCGCCTGGTGGGCGCGCCGTTCTTCGACGCGGCGTCCGACAATTTCGTTCGCGGCCATCCCTCGACCCGCGGCGATATCAACCGCTACGGCGCAGATTTCTCGGAATTCCTCGGCAGCTACCCGCCGGCGCGCGATCTCAAGTACTTGCCGGACGTGGCTCGTCTCGAGTGGGCCATCGACCAGGCGAACATCGCCCGCGACGCGGCATCGTTCGACCTCACCGCACTCGCCAGCGTGCCGGCGCAGTTGCACGGCGAGCTGCGCTTCTCCTTGCATCCGTCGGCGCGATTGATCGTCTCTACCTTCCCGATTCTGCATATCTGGCAGGCCAATCAGCCCTCGTGCGGTGCCGACGAACGCATCGATCTCGACGAAGGGGGCGACACGCTGCTGGTGTTCCGACGCCCATCTGACGCCG
>WNGI01005071.1_pt2 | contig 11821 bp, 11 predicted proteins | sample 5400621 | NCBI WGS metagenome assembly WNGI01 (sample SAMN13153374, study PRJNA577476) | soil metagenome | isolation source: 20 cm soil or saprolite under Garry oak tree replicate 1 | place: USA:California | collected 2016-06-15
GCCCACCCGTTGGAGCTGTAAGAGGAGCCCGCGATCGCGAAGTGATGGCCGAGCAGCCAGGCCGTGGCGTCAACGCCAGGCGCCGCGACGGCGACTTTGTCGCTGCCCGGCGGAACATAACCATGGCTGTAGAGGAACAGCGTTCCGTTCCAGCTCGAGGGCACCTCGATCCGATAGGCGGCGGCGCCGATGGCGCCGGTGAGCGTCCTGGAGCTCGGCGCCGGCTGCGCCGGTGCAGCCTGCGAGCAGGCGGCGACCACGACCAGGACCAGGACCAGGGCAAGGGTCAGATTCCGGACCGCGACTGACCCCCATCGACCGCGATCACCGCGCCGTTGACCAGGCTCGCCTGCTGTGAGCAGATGAAGGTCACCACGCTCGCGACCTCGTCAACCGTGCCGAAACGACCGAGAGGCATCTCACGGCGGACGAGCTCGGCTATCCCTTCGGGATCGGCCTGCTGCCTCCGGTCCCAACCGCCGCCTTTCCAGAGAATCGAGCCTGGAGCGATGGCGTTCACCGTCACGCCTTTTGCGGCCACCTCCCTGGCGAGTGACTTGACGAAGCTGTTCTCGGCCGCCTTCGCCGCGTTGTAGGCGGGCGCCCCGCCGGTCTCCCGGCCCCACACGGAGGTGATCGCGATGATGCGGCCCCAGCCGCGGAGGAGCATGCCGGCCAGCACGAGCTGGGTTATGCCGACGCTCACGGTGACGTTGCCGGCAAAAGCGGTTTCGAACTCTTTGGTGCCCGTGTCGCTCCATGAGCTGCCGGCCCGGAGGCCCAGGTTGTTGACGAGGATGTCAATCGGGCCCAGGGCTTTTTCGGTTTCCTTGACGGACCGGCGGCAGCCATCTTCGGTCATCAGGTCGGCGACGACGCCGACCCCGCCGAGCGCCGCGGCCGTCTTTTTTACATCGCTCTCGGTGCGCGCGGCGACCGCGACGCGCACGCCTTCGTTGGCCAATGCCTGTGCGATGCCGAGTCCTATTCCGCGAGTGCCGGCGGTGACGAGCGCGACCTTGCCGGCAATGCCCAGGTCCATCAAGGCATCCTAATGAGGTGCTGCCGCCAGGCGCGATCAATACCGGGCCGCCGGTCGTGCCGCGCCCGTCGGCGACGGTGCTGCTGGTCCGCCGCAACCGGCCGTGGGAGCTGCTCCTCGTGCGGCGTCCGGGAGGAGCGGACTTTGCACCGGGCGCTTACGTCTTCCCAGGTGGCACGGTGCACGGCGACGACATGGGTTGGGGCGACGAGATCCGGATGGCAGCGGTGCGGGAGACGTTTGAGGAGGTTGGTGCGCTGCTGGCGCGCCGGGGCGATCGGTTTGGGGGACCGGCGGAGTGCGATGCGGTGCGTTCGATCGTCAAGGGCGGAAAGACGTTCGGCGAGGCGCTGCGCGAGCTGCGACTCGAGCCGGCGCTCGATTCGCTGGTGCTGTTCGCCCGGTGGGTCACTCCCGCGCTCCTGCGTCGCCGTTACGACGCGCGCTTTTTTCTCGCGCGCATGCCGGAGGACCAGGTGGTGCGGCCGCAGGAGGGTGAGGTGACGGACTGGTTGTGGATCACCCCCGAGCGGGCGCTCGCGAGTCCGGACGTCACCCTCGTCTACGCGACGCGATCCGTGTTGGAGTCTGTAGCGTCTGAGCCCGACGCGGAGGCCTTGTTCTCGTGGGCGGGCCAGCTGAAAGACGTGCCGACCGTGGAGCCGAAGATGGTGCAGACGGACGCCGGGTGGGAGATCGAGCGCTGAGCCCGATTGCGCATTTTTTGCGTCAAACCAGCGCAACCACTGACTTTTAAGACCGCTTTGGCGCAAGAAACGCGGAATCCGAGGTGGTTTAGCGCCAGCGGTCTTTCCAACGGTCGTAGTGCACGACCTCGACTCCGGCCTGGCGCAGGACATCGAGTCCGGCCGGGTCGCGGTAAGCCTCGCGGTAGTAGACCCGGCCGACGTTGGTGTTGATGATCATCTTGGCGCACATCACGCACGGCGAGGCGCTGACGAACATCACCTTGGCGGGCAGCGCCGCGCCGGCCTTGATCAGGGCGTTCTGCTCTGAATGTATGCAGCCGCAGTTTCCGGGCTCGGTTGAGTCGCAGCGGTTCGGCAGGCCCCTGGCGTTGCCGTTGTAGCCAATGCCCAGGACCTGTGTGAGGTCGGGGGTGGTGATCACGCTGCCGACCTGAAGGCGGGCGCAGGTGGACCGCTTGGCGAGCTCTTCGGCCATGCGCATGTAGACCTCCTCCAGGGGGATTCGGTCGGGCGCCGGGTTGAGCTCGGAAACGGGTTCCTGGGCAGCCATTTTCATCAGGTTAACAGCCTTGTCTATACCCCCTTTCCAGGACTACAATGCGCAAGATGTCGTTGCTCGAACTCTTGTTCGCCCTCCTACTGGTATGCCTCCTGGCCATGATGGGCGGGGTGGGGTTCCTGGTCTGGAACCTGGTCCGCCGCGCGGAGGGACAGGCCCGCGACGTGGCCGAGCTGAAAGTCCGGCTCGAGGCCGGCGGGCAGGCTCAGGGATCCCAGGCGGCCGAGCTGCGTGAGCGGCTGTCGCAGACCCAGTCGGTCGTGGAGGGGCTGCGTTCGGCCCTTTCCGCGCGCCAGCCGGTCGAAGAAGAGGCTCGGGCGAGCCTGCGTCGGCTGGAGAGCGTGATCGCGGGCAGCTCGACCCGCGGAGCGGCCGGCGAGAACATCCTCGAAGAGGCGCTCCGCCACCTCCCACCCGAGATGCTCCAGCGCAACGTGTGGGTCGGTGGCAAGGTGGTCGAGCTTGCCCTTCGCCTGCCGGGCGGCAAGCTGCTGCCGATGGACTCGAAGTGGGTTTCGAGCGGGGCCCTGGAGCAGCTCGCGGATCCGTCGCTCGACGCGCCGCGCCGGGCGCAGCTGGCGGGCCAGGTGGAGCGCGAGGTCGAGCGGCGTGTGCGTGAGGTCAGCCAGTACATCGACCCGGCGACGACGTCGCCGTTCGCGCTGGCGGTGATCCCGGACGCGGCCTACGACGTGTGCCGGGGAGCGATCGTCGGCGCCCACAAGCGGCACGTGATGGTCGTGGGCTACGCCATGGCCCTTCCTTACCTGCTGACCCTGTACCAGCTGCACCTGCAGTTCGCCCGCACCGTGGACATGGAGAAGCTGCAGTCCGCGCTGATCGACGTCGAGCGCCACCTCGACACCCTGGAGACCGTGCTCGAGAACAAGCTCCAGCGGGCGGTCACGATGCTCCAGAACGCGTACGGCGAGGGCAAGCAGGTCTCGGCCCGGATCCGGGCCTCCGCGCAGAGCGTCCAGATGGCGGAAACGGCTCCTCAAGGGATATCCACAGACACCACCCAGCTCGCTCTCGTCGAATCAGCTCAATAGGGCCGTTTTGCACACTTTCCCACAGCCATTCCGCATCCTGTGCCCAAGTCCCGAGCAGAGTTGTCCACAGGTAATCCACCAACATGTTGGGGGTAAAGGGTTATCAAGACCGAACATATGGTGTTTTGGGTCTTGACAAGCCAAAAGTCGGCTCGTATCATTCAGGGCGTTAGATCGAGGCCCTGGGGCATAAGTGGCGGGCATGCTCTGGGGCCTCTTCCGTCCCCAAACGTACAAGTTCAACGACCCACCCCACGTCCCAGCAACCGCGGTTCAAATAAACCCTCACCGGGGATGATTCAAGGAGGCGTTCTCTAAAGAAGATGGCCAAAAACATTGCTCACCTGACAGCAGCCCCCAGGTCCACCAAAGCAGCGTCGAGCGGGCTGCGTTTTGGTCGCTACTTCACACCCGAAGGCAGCCATGCCTTCGACCTGGTCGAGTGGGAGCGCCGCACCGCCGCGATCATCGGTGAGAAGGGGCAGGTCATCTTCGAGCAGAAGGACGTCGAGGTCCCCCGCTCGTGGTCGCAGCTGGCGATCAACGTCGTCGCCCAGAAGTACTTCCGCGGCGGCCTCGGCACGCCTGAGCGGGAGACGAGCGTCAAGCAGCTGATCAACCGGGTGGTCGAGACCCTGGCCAACTGGGGACGCGAGGGAGGGTACTTCGCGAGCGAGGAAGACGCCGCGAACTGGTCGGAAGAGCTGCGCTACCTCCTGGTCACGCAGCAGGCCTCCTTCAACAGCCCGGTGTGGTTCAACATCGGCGTACCCGGCCGCCAGCAGCAGGGTTCGGCGTGCTTCATCAACTCGGTGCAGGACTCGATGGAGTCCATCCTCGAGCTGGTCAAGACCGAAGGCATGCTGTTCAAGTTCGGCAGCGGCACAGGCACCAACCTCTCGGTCCTGCGCTCGTCCAAGGAGCAGCTCTCCGGTGGCGGCACCGCCTCAGGTCCCGTCTCCTTCATGAAGGGCTACGACTCGTTCGCGGGCTCGATCAAGTCAGGCGGCACGACCCGGCGGGCGGCGAAGATGGTCATCCTCAACTCTGACCACCCGGACATCCTCGAGTTCATCCGCTGCAAGGCGGAGGAAGAGAAGAAGGCGTGGGCGCTGATCGAGGCCGGCTACAACGTCGGGTTCAACGTGACGGGCGGGGCATACGACTCGGTCCAGTTCCAGAACGCCAACAACTCGGTCCGCGTGAGCGACGAGTTCATGCAAGCGGTCGAAGGCGACAAGAAGTGGGAGACGAAGGCGGTCGTGGACGGCCGGGTCATCGACTCGTACAAGGCGCGCGACCTGTGGCGAGAGATCGCCGAGGCGACCTGGATCTGCGGTGACCCCGGGCTTCAGTTCGACACCACGATCCAGGACTGGAACGTCGTGCCGAACACTGGCCGGATCAATGCCACGAACCCCTGCAGCGAGTTCGTCTTCCTCGATGACACGGCGTGCAACCTGCTGTCGCTCAACCTGATGAAGTTCCAGAACGAGGAGGGACGGTTCGACGTGGACCAGTTCCGCCGCGCGGTGGACGTCTGCTTCACCGGCCAGGAGATCATCGTTTCCCGTGCCTCCTACCCCACTCCGGCGATCGGCAAGAACTCCGAGGCGCTTCGCCCGCTGGGCCTTGGCTACGCCAACCTCGGCGCGCTGCTGATGTCGATGGGCCTCGCCTACGACTCCGAAGAGGGCGGCCGCTTCGCCGGCGCGATCACCGCGATCATGACCGGGCGAGCGTTTGCGCAGTCGGCGCGGATGGCGCAGGTCAAGGGTCCGTTCAGCGAGTTCGCCAAGAATCGCCAGCCGATGCTGCGGGTGATGGAGAAGCACCGCCAGGCGGCACACCAGCTCAGCACGTCACCGGAATCGGCCGAAGTGGTCGACGCCGCTCGCGAGACGTGGGATGAGGCGGTCAAGCTGGGCCGCGCCCACGGGTACCGCAACGCACAGGCCACGGTCCTCGCTCCGACCGGAACGATCGGGCTGATGATGGACTGCGACACGACGGGCATCGAGCCTGACCTGGCGCTGGTCAAGTACAAGAAGCTGGTCGGAGGCGGACTGCTGAAGATCGTCAACACCACCGTTCCCGCCGCCCTGCGCAAGCTGGGTTATGACGAGAAGAGCGTCAAGGAGATCGTCGAGTACATCGACGAGAACGACACCATCGAAGGCGCTCCGCACCTGGCGGAAGAGCACCTCAAGGTCTTCGACTGCGCGTTCAAGCCGGTCAACGGGACTCGCTCGATCGCGCCGATGGGTCACGTGCGGATGATGGCTGCGGTCCAGCCGTTCATCTCGGGCTCGATGTCCAAGACCGTGAACCTGCCGACCGACGCGACGGCGGAAGACATCGAGCAGACCTACATGGAGTCGTGGAAGCTCGGGCTCAAGTGCATCGCGATCTACCGCGATGGATGCAAGCGCTCGCAGCCTCTGTCCACGTCACTCGACAAGGAGAAGAAGGCGGCGGCTCCGGCCGAGGTGGAGTACCGCGCGATGCGGCGCAAGCTGCCGGACGAGCGGAAGGCGGTCACGCACAAGTTCGACATCCAGGGGCACGAGGGATACCTGACGGTCGGGTTGTTCGACGACGGGACTCCTGGAGAGCTGTTCGTGACCATGGCCAAGGAGGGCTCGACGATCTCGGGCCTGATGGACGCGTTCGCGACGCAGACTTCTTACGCGCTGCAGTTCGGCGTGCCGCTGAAGTTCATGGTCGACAAGTTCAGCCACATGCGCTTTGAGCCGTCCGGGTTCACCAAGAACAAGGAGATCCCGATCGCGAAGTCGATCGTGGACTACATCTTCCGCTGGATGGCGAGCCACTTCTTCACGCTGGACGAGCAGGACGCGGTGGGCATCGTGCGGCGCGAGCCGGCGGTCGAGCCGGCGCCGGCACCGGCCAAGGCTGCGCCGACCAAGGCTGACAATGCTCGGCCGGTTTCGACTCAGACCGAGCTGAAGGTGGTCGCCCACCCGACCACGAACGGGAATGGCGGGAGTGGCTTCCAGAAGATCGCCTTCGTCAACACCGACGCACCCGCGTGCGCGGACTGCGGAGCAATCACCGTGCGGTCAGGCTCGTGCTACAAGTGCCTGAACTGCGGAGCGACAACGGGCTGCAGCTAGCGCCGGGTTACTGAATTCGATCGAAGGGCTGGCCCGGGGCCGGCCCTTCTTCCTTTGCGGGCCGAGGGGGCGCAGCGAGGGCTCGCGATTGGCGGGAAACACGCGGAATTCGGCGCGGTGAGGGGCGCGTTTGGCGCCAAAAACGCGGAATAAGAGGGCAGCGATCAGCGGAACCGGCGTCTGAAGTACGGCACAGCTACTGCAATTAGCACCAGTGGGGCCAGTGGAATCGAGAGAGTCCACGCGGCCGCGCCGTTTCCAACGATTAACCCAAGGACCAGCACGAAGGCGCCGCCGAAGCCAACGGCCGCGCATAGCAGTAGCGATATTGCGAACGCGAATACGGCCTCACGCCGGATCGCAGGATCTCGACTCGAAGATCTTCGAGCTGCTGCGTAGCGAACAAAGACCACATTTGCGAGCACCCCGCCAGCAACCATGATCAGAGCACCTGCAGTTACAAGCCCTTGGGTCACCGATTCGACCTCGTTAGTGACATCCCACGCCGAGAGCTATCCTGGCATTTGATGACTCTTTATCGGGCCATCTTCCTTACCTCGGGTGAGATCACCGAACTCCCCTAACGCCAGCCGAGGAAGAAGGAGTGCGCGGGCTGGGCTAACCGGCGTCGATTGTGACTTCGATCAGTGGGCTTTCTCGGACCATCTTTTCGATGTCGGTGCGGCCCCAGTTGCGGGCGATGTGTGGGAGGACCTCGCGCCGCTCCGCGTCCTCATCAATGACTCGGGCTGTCGCCGGTAGGTCGGCTCGGGTTTTGCCCTTCAGGTGGAAGGTGAAGTGCGGGTCAGCCTCGAGGTTAGCCAGCCAGCGGCGCTTCCTCGGAACCGGGGTGCCGCTGATGTAGATGCGGCCATCGACGTTGTGGAAGACGATCTCGATCCGGCGCGGCTCGCCCGTCCGGCGCCCTTTAGTGGTGATGTCGATGGTTTGGCCGCGCTCCAGCGCGGTTTCGATTGCTTCGTTTCTAGCAGCCATGTCAATGAGTCTTATCCGGCGAGCTCGATCTGTATTCCGCCAATGACCGGCGCTGCCGGCCTTCCTCGTCGAAGTTCTCCGGCGCCAGCCACGATTCGAAGGCCGCGCGTCGGGCCGGCCATTCGCTGTCGATGATCGAGTACCAGGCGGTGTCGCGGTTGCGGCCCTTCGTGATCATGTGCTGGCGGAAGATGCCTTCGAAAGTGAAGCCGAACCTTTCCGCGGCGCGGCGCGATGGGGCGTTCAGCGAGTCGCATTTCCACTCCAGGCGGCGGTAGCCCAGGTCGTCGAAGGCGTGGCGGGCCAGTAGGAAGATCGCTTCCGTCGCCGCTCGCGTGCGCTGCAGGGCAGGCGCGAACCAGATATGGCCGATCTCGATCACTCCGTGCTCGGGCTCCATGCGCAGGTAGCTGGCCATCCCTCGCGCTTCGCCCGCGGCGCGGTCGACCAGCGCGTAGAACAGCGGGTCGTCGGTCGCGGCGCGATCCTGCAGCCAGCTCGTGAACTCCGCCCGGTCTTTGAAGGGTCCGTAGGCGAGGTGCCTCCAGAGCTCCGGCGCATCCTTTGATGACGCGAAGAGCGATGCCGCGTGCCGGGCAGGGTCGACCGGCTCGAGGACGACGTTGGCTCCTTCGAGCGGGACCCTCTTTGGCACACGCGCGGGTTTCCAGTCCAGTCCGGGCATCGGTCGTGAAGTATTCTCCGGCCCGTGGAGCACACCGCGCCTGCCGTACTCGAGCTAGGCCTGCTCCTCCTCCTCGCGGCGCTGGCCGGCAAGCTTGCACGCCGCGTAGGCCTGCCGGCGGTGCTGGGCTATCTCGTCGTCGGGGTGGCCGTCTCCCCATTTACTCCCGGCTACGTCGCCAATCGCGAGCAGCTCGCGGTCCTCGCCGATATCGGAGTCGTGCTGCTGCTGTTCGAGGTCGGCATTGAGATCAACCCGCTCCGGCTGGCTCGGGAGCGCCGCAAGCTTCTCCTTCTCTCCCCTCTTCAGGTGCTGATCACGTGGATCATCTCCGCGGCGCTCTGTGTCGCATTCGGCATGAATGTGGCGGGGGCCGCGATCGTTGGGCTGTCGATCGCCATGTCCTCGAGCGTCGTCGTCGTCAACATCACGCGCAGCCGCAGGCGCACGACCGACCCCGCGACCGATGAAGAGCTCCTGGGCTGGAGCCTCATCCAGGACCTGGTCGGCGTCACAGCCGCGCTCGTGCTGTTCACCGTCATCGGGCTCGGCGGTCGCTCCGGCGTTGTCTCCGCGCTCGGCGTCATCGCGTTTGTGGCCATCGCCGCCGCGGCTGCCTTCCTGCTTCCGTGGCTGCTGCGGCGCCTGCAGGGCGAACATGACCTCTTCCTCCTCGTTTCGGTGGCGAGCGGCCTGGTCCTCGCCGGCCTCGGCTCCAGATACTTCGGGGTACCTCTCGCCCTCGCCGCTTTCATCGCGGGCCTGGCGATTACCGAGAGCCCCGTCGCCGCCGAGGCGCGGCAGCGGCTCCTTCCGTTTCGCGACCTCTTCGCGGTGATGTTCTTCGTCGCGCTCGGGACCGTGATCGATCCCAGCACGATCGAGGGCGCGCTGCCGTGGCTGCTGCTGTTCATCGGCCTCGTGGTCGCCGCCAAGGTGCTGGTGGTTTGGGCGCTGGCCAGGCTCGGCGGGCTGGCCGGCCGGACACTTCAGCTGGCGGTCGGACTGGGACAGGTCGGTGAGTTCAGCTATGTCCTCGGTGCACTTGCCCTCTCCGCTGGTCTGATCACAAAGCAGGTCAGCGCCGGTCTGATCGGCGCCGTGGTGGTCAGCATCGCCGCGTCGTCGGTGCTCGTTCGAATAAAGCCGCCGTTACGTAAGGTTGTGGTTGGAAAGGGGATGACTGAGTGAAGATCGGAATCATCGGTTCGGGAAACGTCGGCAAGGCACTCGCGAAATCAGGAGTGAGGGCGGGCCATGAGGTCATGCTCAGCGCGTCGGATCCAGCGCACGCTACCGCGGCGGCCAAAGAGACAGGATGTCAGGCCGCGACCTCCAACCTCGAGGCGGTGAAGGATGCCGACCTGGTCATCATCGCCGTGCCGTACGACAAGCTCGGCGATGTCTTCCGCGGGCTTGGCACGACTGTCGACGGAAAGGTGGTCATCGACGCGACCAACCACATCAACGTTCAGAATCCAGCTGAGGTGCTCGGCGGCCTCTCCAACGCCGAAGAGATCCAGAAGCGTCACCCGCATGTGCGCGTGGTGAAGGCCTTCAACTATTCGTTCGCTTCACGAATGGCGGACCCAACGGTCGACGGCGTCCGGCTCGACGGTTTTGTGGCCGGCGACGACGAAGACGCCAAGCTCAAGGCGCTCGAGCTGGTGGAATCGATTGGATATCGCCCGATCGACGCCGGACCTCTGGTCATGGCCCGCGTGCTCGAGGCCATGGGGCTTTTGATTGTCGCGTTGCAGATCCGCAACGAGTGGCCCTGGCAAAACGGTTGGAAGCTCGTCGGGCCACCAAAGGAGTGAACGTGATCAAGACCAGCAACGGAGTGGCGCCTCGCGAACGCAGCGCGCGACCGATCGCCGAAGGCGTCGACATCGGCCACGTCCACCTGAAGACAGCTGACATCGACCGCATCCATCATTTCTATGTCGACATCCTTGGGTTCGACGTCGTGTTTCGCCGCCCCGACGCGCTGTTCCTGTCCGCCGGCGGGTATCACCATCACCTTGGGTTCAACACCTGGGAGTCGAAGGGCGGCTCTCCCCCGCCCCCCAACACGACCGGCCTCTACCACGTCGCGATCCGCTATCCGACCCGAGCCGCGCTCGGTGACGCGCTGCGCCGCCTGGTCGCGGCGGACTGGCCGCTCGACGGAGTGAACGACCACGGCACGCATGAGGCGCTCTACCTGCGCGATCCGGACGAGAACGGCCTCGAGCTGGCGTGGGACCGGCCCGAAGAAGAGTGGCCCAAGGATCCTGATGGTCACCTGACGTTCAGCGGCCGGCAGCTCGACATCGAAGGCCTCTTGAAAGAGGGGCTCAGCAGCTAAGCGACGCGGCTGACCTTTTCGCCCCAGCGCTCGTCGATGCGACGCGCCTTGTAGATCAGCAGCGCTGCGATCCACGCCAGGACAAAGGCCGCCACGATCAGGTAGCCGGCGCGGCCGATCAGGTCGAATCCGGCGATGGCTCCAAAGAGACCGCCCTTCAGATCCAACCGGTCGATGAGCACCTGCATCAGCTCGATCGTGCCGATGAACAGCGCGACGAAAACGGAGAGGCTCGTCATCGTCAGGTTGTAGAAGACCTTGCGGATCGGGCTGGTGAACGCCCAGGAGTACGCCTTGGCCATGAAGGCGCCGTCGGCGGTGTCCATCAGCGACATCCCGGCGGCGAAGATCAGCGGCAGCGCGATCACCGCCATGAACGGCAGGCCTTTGGCCGCGGCGCCGGCCGCGATGGCGAGGATCGCCACCTCCGATGCGGTGTCGAAGCCGAGTCCGAAGAGAAACCCGATGGGATACATCTGCCAGCTGTGCCGGATGACCCTGAACAGTCGCCCGAAGATGCGGCTCATGAATCCGCCGGCGGTGAGGTCGAGCTCGAGCGATGTCTCGTCGTACTCACCTGACTTGAGGCGGCGGTAGACGCGGACGATGTCGATGAGGATGACCAGGTACAGCAGGCCGATCAAGACGAGGAAGCCGCCCGACACGACGGTGCCCAACGTGCCGCCGACGCTCCGGAGCATGCCGCCGTCTCCGGCGACTCCATCAACAATCCACTTGACGGTCAGGCCGAGAGCGACCGCGACCAGGAAAACCACTGTCGAGTGGCCGAGCGAGAAAAAGAACCCGACACCGACCGGTTTGCGGCCGTCTTGAAGCAGCGTGCGCGTGGTGTTGTCGATCGCCGAGATGTGGTCAGCATCAAAGGCGTGCCTGAGGCCGAAGGTGTAGGCCAGACCGCCTAAGGCGAGGATGGTCGGCTGGCCTGCGGCAGCCACGAGCAGGAGTCCCCAGCCAACGACGTGCAGCAGTCCGACGCCGCCGAAGAAACCCGCCAGGCGCCTGCGCTCCCCACTGTCGAAGGAGTCACGCAGCAGGGCGCCCATGGAGGCCACGGTTGGAGCCTAACGCTTATCGCGACTTAGTCGCAACTTCGAATTGTCGTCGCCTGCTGCCACTTGCGACTCCTTCCCATCAAGGACGACCGGGGATCACCCCCGGTACTGTTCCCGGAAATGGACCTCGAGAGCCTCCCGCCTCAACTGCGGTCGGTGCTCGGCGCTCTCACCCACGCGGTGCAGAGTCGCGAGCCGTCAATCCGCGCGAAGGTCG
>WNGI01005073.1_pt1 | contig 11820 bp, 12 predicted proteins | sample 5400621 | NCBI WGS metagenome assembly WNGI01 (sample SAMN13153374, study PRJNA577476) | soil metagenome | isolation source: 20 cm soil or saprolite under Garry oak tree replicate 1 | place: USA:California | collected 2016-06-15
TCGGTCTTCGGCGACTTCCAGTCGCGCTCGAGCGCATCCTCGAGCCAGTCGCGGACGCCGGCGATCGGAATGCGCTCCTGCTCGAGGGAATCGCGGTCGCGCACCGTGACAGTGTCGTCCGCGAGGGTCTGCTCGTCGACGGTGAACGCCCACGGCGTGCCGATTTCGTCCTGGCGGCGGTAGCGGCGCCCGATCGCGCCGTTGTCGTCGTACTCGACGCTGTACCGGCGACGCAGGTCCTCGTAGAGGGAGCGTGCCTTCGCGACCATCTCGTCGCTCTTGCCGATCAGGGGCAGGATCGCTGCGGTCACGGGGGCGATCTTCGGGTGGAGGCGCAGCACGGTCCGTTCGCGTTCGCCGACGACCTCCTCGTCGTACCCGTCGACGAGCATCGCCACCATGATCCGCTCGATGCTGACGGCCGGCTCGACCACATGAGGGACGTAGCGTTCTCCGTCTTGCCCCACGTACTCGAGCTTCGTCTTCGCATGCTCGGCGTGCTGGATCAGGTCGAAGTCGCCGCGGTTCGCGATCCCTTCGAGCTCGCCCCAGCCGATCGGGTACTCGTACTCGATGTCGCTCGTTCCCTGTGAGTAGTGCGAGCGTTCTTCCGGGCCGTGTTCGCGCACACGCAGCTTGCTCTGGCGCAGCCCGTAGCGCAGGTACCAGTTGAGCCGCTCGTCGATCCAGTAGCGGTACCACTTCTCTCCCTCGTCCGGCGGGACGAAGTACTCCATCTCCATCTGCTCGAACTCGCGCACGCGGAAGAGGAAGTTGCCGGGTGTGATCTCGTTGCGGAACGACTTGCCGATCTGGGCGATCCCGAACGGCGGCTTGCGCCGCGCGATCTGGAGCACGTTCTTGAAGTTGATGAAGATTCCCTGCGCGGTCTCCGGGCGGAGGAATGCGCGCGAGCCCTCTTCCTGAAGCGCGCCGACCGTGGTCTCGAACATCAGGTTGAACTGACGCGGCTCGGTCAGGTCGCACTCGGGCGTCTCGCCAGGGTGCTTGCTCGGCTTGCGGCCGCACTGCGAGTCCTCGAGCTTGTCCGCCCGGAAGCGAAGCTTGCAGGTGCGGCAGTCGATGAGCGGGTCGGTGAAGCCGCCGACGTGGCCCGACGCCTCCCAGACCTTCGGATGGAGGATGATTGCCGAGTCGATCGCGACGATGTCGTCCCGGTTCCGGACCATCGCCTCGAACCAGCGCTCCCGGATGTTGTTCTTCATCAGGACGCCGTAGTGCCCGTAGTCGAAGGTCGATCCCATCCCTCCGTAGATCTCGGAGGACGGGAAGACGAACCCGCGGCGGCGGGAGAGGGAGACGATCTTGTCCATCGTTACGGCGTCGGTCATGTGTGGGGACGTTATCCGCGACAATGCTGGCGTGACGGAGCACCCGACTGTCGAGCTTCACATCGTCTCCGACTCCACGGGAGAGACTGCCGCGCGCCTCGTGCTTGCTCTCGAGGCTCAGTTTCCCGAGCAGGAGTTCGAGGAGGTGCGCCACACCAGGGCCGAGACAGTCCACGATCTGGAGGTCGCAGTCGCCAGCGCCCGCGGTCACGCCGCCGTTGTGATCTACACGCTCGTCGATCCGGAGCTGCGAGATGCGATGCGCCGGCTCTGCCGCCGCGCACGCGTCCATTACTGCGATCTCCTGGGCCACCCGATCGACGCCGTTGCGCGGGTCTCGGGCCAGGCCGCGCGCATGACGCCCGGCTCGCGGGCGCCGCTGACTCCCGCGTACTTCCGTCGCATCGAGGCGATGGAGTTCGCGGTCAAGTACGACGACGGAGTGGGGGCGGGTCTCGACGAGGCCGACATCGTGCTCGTCGGCGTCTCGCGCACGTCGAAGACGCCGCTCTCGATCTACCTCGGCTATCTCGGCCACAAGGTTGCGAACGTCCCGATTGTGAAGGGCATCGAGCCCCCGAAAGAGTTGTTCGAGCTGGATCCCGCAAAGATCGTCGGCTTGACGATCCACGCGAACCGCCTCGCGGAGATCCGTCGCGCGCGTGTGCGGAATCTCGGCGCGAACAACCGCCGCTACGCGGAGCTGACGGAGGTGTATGACGAGCTCGACGAGGCGACTGCGGTGCAGAGGCGGCTCGGCTGCCCCGTGATCGACATCTCGGAGCTGTCGATCGAGGAGACGGCACAGCGCATCCTGCGCACCGTTGAGAGCCGGAAGGCGGAAGCCGCGTCGTCGGAGGCGAGGTGAAGCCGAAGCCGCCCGTACCCTGGTGGCGCTGGGCCATCTGGTGGGGCTTCCTTGCCGCCGCGCTCATCCTCTTCTACGTGCTGCTGACGCCGATCTGGATGGGGCTCAGAGGACTTGCATGGCTGGCGGAGTTCCGCGCCCGTCGCCGTCGCGAGCGGCCCTAGCGCAACAGTCTGGTTGCGAGCATCTGCTCGCCGTCTGTCTCGACGCGGTACGCGGCTGCTCCTTCACGCGAGGTCACGGCCTCACGAAGCTCGGAGCCGCTGTAATGAAGAGCCACGTCGTCGTCGGCGGCGACGCCGGGTGGGAACCCGTCCGCGACCAGTCGCGTGTAGACGGGACGACGCTGGTCTTCGCCGTCGTAGTGCGGGCACGCGCTTCCCGGCAGGAAGCCGAGGCACTCCAGCGGCGACAGCTCCGGGCCGAACGAATCCGTGACGCCGTGCTCGAACCAGCAGATCATTCCGGCGCTCCAGCCGGCCAGGACGACGCCCTGCTCCCAGGCTTCGCGCAACACCTCGTCGAATCCGTGCGTTCTCCAGATCGCAAGGGCGTTCGCCGTGTTCCCACCGGTGACGAGGATCATGTCGTGGTTGAGCGCGAGCTCACGCAACCCAGAGGGCGGCCAGGGAAAGAAGTGCAAGTGCGTCATGTCGACGCGCCCGTGTAGCCGGTCGTACCACCAGACCGTTCGCTCCGTGTCCTCCATCCCGGCGGTCGGGACGTAGAGCAACCGCCTTCCCGGCGCGAGGCCGAGCATGTACTCGAGCAGTGTCTCGTCAGGGGATCCGCCCATCGCAAGGATCGTCGGGTCAGGCACAACGCCGAGTATTGCAGGGGATTTGTGAAAGGATTTGTGCTTGCCCCAGCGCTATGTCTACGACTTCGACGAGCCTTCCACCGGAGGCCGTGAGCTACTAGGCGGCAAGGGGATCGGTCTTGCGGAGATGACGCAGATGGGAGTGCCGGTCCCAGCCGGGTTCACGATCACAACGGACGCCTGTCGCGCATACATGTCGAACGGGAAGACACTGCCGGACGGCGTGGAGGAGGAGATCGAGTGGCACCTCGGCGCCCTGGAGAAGAAGACGGGCAAGCGGTTGGGCGACATGAGTGACCCGTTGCTCGTGTCCGTGCGGTCGGGCGCGGCGGTCTCGATGCCCGGGATGATGGACTCGATCCTCAATCTCGGGCTCAACGACGAGGCGGTCGTCGGGCTCGCGCGTGCGACCGAAAACGAGCGGTTCGCGAACGACTCCTACCGGAGGTTGATTCAGATGTTCGGCGAGGTCGTCGACGGGATCGACGGGCACCGCTTCGAGCAGGCGCTCACCGACCTGAAGAAGTCGCGAGGCGTCTCGCAAGACGTCGACCTGTCCGCCCACGATCTAGCCGGGCTGATCGACACGTATCGAGCGGTTTACCTGGAGGAGACCGACCGCGAGTTCCCCCAGGATCCGCGCGAGCAGCTCACACGTGCCGTACGAGCTGTCTTCGACTCGTGGGACTCGCCGCGCGCGCGGGTTTACCGGCGCAGGTATGACATTCCGGACGAGCTCGGCACCGCGGTCAACGTCGTGCAGATGGTGTTCGGCAACAAGGGAGACGAATCGGGCACCGGCGTCGCCTTCACGCGCGATCCCTCGACCGGCGAGCCGGGACTGTACGGCGAGTTCCTGGCGAACGCGCAGGGCGAGGACGTCGTCTCCGGCATTCGCACGCCGGAGCCGCTCGCGCAGATGGAGCAGAAGCTTCCGGCCGCGTTCCAGCAGCTGATCGACACGATGCGCCGGCTGGAGGAGAACTATCGCGACATGCAGGACGTCGAGTTCACGGTCGAGGACAACGAGCTGTACCTCCTCCAGACGCGTTCCGCCAAGCGCACAGCGGCAGCAGCCGTCAAAGCGGCGGTAGACATGGTCGAGGAAGGATTGATCTCCCGCGAAGACGCGGTGGCGCGGATTGATCCCGCGCAACTGGACCAGCTTCTGCATCCGATGATCGACCCGACCGCAGAGTGGGAGGTCGCGGCGAAGGGCCTCAACGCCTCTCCTGGCGCGGCCTGCGGCGCGATCGTGCTCGACGCGGACACGGCCGAGCAGCGGGGCAAGGCGGGGGAGAGCGTGATCCTCGTCCGCTGGGAGACGACGCCGGACGACATCCACGGCCTGATCCAGGCGGCGGGAATCCTCACTGCGCACGGCGGCATGACCTCGCACGCCGCGGTAGTCGCGCGGGGCATGGGCAAGCCGTGCGTCGCCGGCTGCGAAGAGCTTTCGATCGACATCGATGCGCGCACGATCACGGTCGGTGGCCGGACTCTGTCCGAGGGCGATCTGCTCACGATCGACGGTGGCACCGGAGCGGTGATCGTCGGCGAGGTGCCGCTGGTCGCGCCTGAGGTGAACGACGACCTGGAGACGATCCTCGGTTGGGGCGACGAGCACCGAACCCTGAAGGTGCGTGCGAACGCGGACACGCCGGAAGATGCAGCCAAGGCGCGCGAGTTCGGAGCGCAGGGCATCGGTCTCTGCCGCACCGAGCACATGTTCATGGCAGAAGAGCGGCTGCCCGTGATGCGCGAGATGATCCTCGCCGACAGCGAGGAGGGCCGCCGCGAGGCACTCGACAAGCTGCTGCCGATGCAGCAGGGGGACTTCGAGGCCATCTTCGAAGCGATGGCCGGGTTGCCGGTGACGATCCGCCTGCTCGATCCGCCGTTGCACGAGTTCCTGCCGCCACCCGAGCAAGTCACCGACGAGCGAACGCGTCGCCGGATCAAGCAGCTGCAGGAGTCGAACCCGATGCTCGGGACGCGCGGCTGTCGTCTCGGTCTGCAGTGGCCGGAGATCTACGAGATGCAGGTGCGTGCGATCATCCGCGCTGCGCGCGCCGTGGACCAGCGGACGGGTGAGGCGCCGCTGGTCGAGATCATGCACCCTCTCGTCGGCTTCGCGGAGGAGCTGCGCCGGCTGCGCGAGCTCACCGTGCGCGTGGCCGAGGAAGAAGCGCCCGATGTCGAGTACCTCTGCGGAACGATGATCGAGCTGCCGCGCGCGTGCATCCGCGCCGACGAGATCGCCGAGCAGGCCGACTTCTTCTCCTTCGGGACGAACGATCTGACGCAGACGGCACTCGGCTTCTCACGGGACGACGCCGAGGGCAAGTTCCTGACGCACTACCTCGAGGACGGCGTGCTCGAGAAGAACCCGTTCGAGACGCTGGACGTCGACGGCGTCGGCGATCTGATGCGGATCGCAGTCGAGCGTGGCCGGTCGACGAAGCCCGACCTCAAGCTCGGCATCTGCGGCGAGCATGGGGGAGATCCGAAGTCTGTGACTTTCTGCCACGAGCTCGGGCTCGACTACGTCAGCTGCTCGCCCTATCGCGTGCCGCTGGCACGCCTCGCCGCGGCGCAGGCGGCCCTTACTGCCAGCGGAGCTGTGGCATACGCCGCCGCGGGCGGCTGATGGCGGATTACGCGATCCTGCTCGACGGAGAGCGCGTGGCCAGGATTGAGTCGGACAGCGCCGTCCGCGCCTGGCTCGCGAAGTACCGCGAGGACCACGCGGACGACGATCCTGCTGCAGCTCACGTCCAGATCCTCGAGCGCGGCGCGCTTGCCTGGCTCACCGGCGGCAAGCTCGTCGACCGCGAGCAGTTCCTCTAACCGCCTTGCCCACCTGGGACGAGGTTCGCACACGTCGTCTTGCGCGCAGCTTCTTGACGATGCGAGCCAGTCCCGACCGCCTGCTCGACGTCGTTCACCACCTCGGCGGCGTGCACGCGCAAGTCCAGGCGTCGGCGGAGCTGCAGCTCGCCATGCGCGTCGATGGGATCACGCAGCAGGACGTCCGCGACGCGCTCTGGGAGCGCCGTGAGCTCGTCAAGGCGTGGACCTTGCGGGGGACACTTCACCTCCATCCGGCCGACGATCTGCCGCTGTGGTTGGCGGCCGCACGAGCTGTGTGGGCGGGAGAGCCACAGGAGCTGGAAGCGTGGGTTGATCCGAAAGGCGAACTCCACCCGGCGCTCGGACTCGATGACGTAAAAGGGATACGCGCAGCGGTGTTGGACGCGCTCGACGGCCGCTGCCTGCTGCGCGAGGAACTGGCCGCCGAGGTCGTGCAACGCGTCGGCCCGAAAGCGCAAGGGCGTCTCTCGTCGGGCTTCGCGTTCTTCGGCGGCGCCGTCCTCTGTCAAGGGCCGCCGCAGGGGAACAAGATCACGCTCGCCCGCCCGGATCAGTGGGTTGGGCGTTGGGAAGAGCTGGGCGAGCAGGAGAGCCTGCGCGAGGTTTGCCGCCGCTACCTACGCACGTACGGCCCGGTTACGCCGAAGGATTTCGGCGAGTGGTTCGCGTCACGGCAATTCAAGCCGGCCGATGCGCGAGTCCTCTTCGACTCGATCGAGAACGAGCTCGAGGTGGTGGGCGTCGACGGACATGATTCCTTCGTGCTGGCCGGCGACACCGACTTTCCGAAGTCGAACTCGACCGTACGGCTGCTCCCGGAGTACGACGTCTACGTGATGGGCTTCCGCGAGCGCGACCAACTCGTTCCCGAGGAGGCGCGGCGCCAGGTCGCAGCCCACGGGCGTGGCAAGTACGAAGGCCCTGCAGGCGTCCGCTTCCTGATGATCGACGGGATCGCAGCGGGACTCTGGGAGCGAAAGAAGCGAGGCAAGCGCATCGAGCTCCAGGTGACGCCGAGCAGGAAGCTCACGCGTGCCGAGCGTGCCGAGCTCGACATCGAGGCCGAGCGCGTCGGGGCCTTCCTCGGACTCGAGCCCGTGCTTACGGTCGAATGACGACGGGCGTGCCGAGCGGAACCGTGCGCATCAGGTAGCGCAGGTCGGAGTCGCTCGCGTGCACGCAACCCGCGGAGACGGCCCGGCCGAAGTCGCTCGCCGAGAGCGTGCCATGAATCGCAATGCGGTTCCCGCCGGTCCAGCCGGCGGGCAGGTTCGGCTGCGTTGCGGAGAGTGAGAGGATGCAGCAACCGTAGGCGGCGCTGTAGACGCCTCCGTTCAGCTTGTCCGTAATGGCGAACGTTCCTGTTGGAGTCGGCGAGCCGGCGCGGCCGACACCGACGCTGAGGCGGCGCATCGTGGTGCCGTTACGCCGAACGATCAACGAACGGCTGGAGAGATCGACGTCAATTTCGAAACGGGTACGGGTGTAGCGCAACGCGCCGGACTTCGCGTCGACCCACACGAGGCGGTTGTTCCCGACAGCAGCATCAGTGACTGCGAGCCAGCGCTCGTGCCGCGTGGCCACGACGCCTAGTGCGCGCTGCGATCCGAACGGTGTTCGTGAGCCCACGCGCGCAAGCACGGGACCGAACGGCCGGCTCCGCAGTGCGAGGGCGTGGCCGGGGCGAACCTCGGCGATCACGTGCGCGGGTTTGGGCTTCGGCGTCTTGACACGCACCCACCCTGCGGGTGCTGCGGGTGGATCGAGCTCAACGCGTCCAACAGCAGTCGCCGGAGCAAGCGCAGCGGCGCCTGCGCTGACGCAGACGAGCGAAACGAGGGCGAGGAGCGACCGAGCCACACGGTGTGAATCGGCAAGGCCGTGCGCTCATAGTTCACTCGAACGAGGTACCCCAAATGGGCCGAATGGCCTATTGCAGCCCCGAACCGCCCATTGTGGCCAGGTCCCAAAGCTGCGAGGGTGTGACCAGAGTCAACGAGTGGAGCGAACTGAATGAAACGACTTCCAGTCCTCATCTGCGTCACAGCAGGGATCGCCGGCGTGGCTTTCGGGGCCGGCGGAACCCCTGCGGCGGCTCTTCCGGCTGCTGCAGCCAAGACCTGCGCGGCCGGCTACGTCCACGCCAACTTCAGCTGGGGCGAGAAGTGCCTGAGGGTGGGGCAGTACTGCAAGATCAAAGGAGACCGCGACTATCACCGCTACCACTTCCATTGCCACACGGGCCGACTCAGCCGATCGGCTGCGGGAGGCAATCAGAGTGGTTCCGGCTGCCAACCCGGCTACTTGCCGTGCCTGCCGCGCGTCGCGGACCTGAATTGCAGTGACATCCCATCGTCGATGAAGCCGATCAGGGTCACCGGATCCGATCCATACCGTCTCGACGGTGACGGTGACGGCTGGGGCTGCGAGCCTTAACCCCGGCGCAGTTCGCGAGCGAACGAGCCGCCCCCGATGATGCGGTCCGTTTGGTCGCGCACGCGGTCGCGCAGGCCACGGTCCGAGGTGACGACCCAGACAGGCGGCTCGAGCTCCCCGACAAGGCGGGCTATCTGGTCGTCTCCGGACTCCGAGCCCTCCCAGACGACCTGTACGTCATGCCCCTCTTGTCGGCCCCAGGCCTTGCTGCGCTCGACGAGCTCCTCGCCGGGCATGTTCGGCCAGAGTGAACGGCGTACGTTCTCCGCGTCGACGAGGACGGTGGCCATGTGTCGCTAGCCGTAGCCCTTGGCTTTCCAGTAGGCAACGGCAACCGAGACGATCCCGACGGCCACGATCCCTGCGATTCCGGCGAGGCCGGCACGTCCGTAGGCGGCATGCCCGCGACCCAACCTCGACAGTGCCAATACCGCGGCGGCCCCGCCGATCAGGCCGCCGATGTGGCCGCCAATCGAGATGTTCGGCCACGCAAAGGTCAGGACGAGGTTCGCGACGATGATGCCGAGCGCGCTGCCGCCAAAGACGTAGTCGCGCTGCCGTTCGAGCACGAGGCCGGCGCCGAGGATGCCGAAGATCGCGCCTGACGCGCCGACCGTCGGCTTCAACGGATCGAGCACGAGCGCGCCCGCAGACCCTGCGAGTCCGGACACGATGTAGATGAGCAGGAAACGCCCCGACCCGAGGCGCTGCTCCAGCAGCGAGCCGAACCAGTAGAGGCCGAGCATGTTGAGGAGCAGGTGGAAGGGGCCGTAGTGGAGGAAGGCCGCCGTGAGGAGCCGCCAGTAGTCGCCTTGAGCGACGAACGGCGCCCAGAGGACGCCCTTCTCGTAGATCGTGCTCTGCAACCCGTAGACGCCGCCGCCCTGCGCGAGCTCGGCGACGTAGACGGCCACGTTGACGCCGATGATGAGCTTGGTCACCTTCGCGCCCGCGCCCTCGAAGGCCGCGCGCTGGACTCCTCGGGTGACGCGCTGGACCCCCTGAGGCTTACCCGAGTGCTCCGGGCAGCGGATCCCGACGGGAGCCATGGTCATGCACTCGGTGCAGATGGGTCGTCCGCATTCCGAGCAGGAGAGGCCGGTCACCCGGTCGGGATGGCGGTAACAGGTCTGCTCGACGGCTTCAGCCATGAGCGAAGTAGCGTAGTAGTCGGATGCGCATACACGTCGCCTTCACTCCCGCCGAGACAGCTCCTGCCCCGGTCGGAGTCGTGGTCGATGTCCTGCGGGCGACGTCGACGATCGCGCAGGCGCTCGCGTCCGGTTACCGGCGTGTGCTCTGTTGCGCCGAGATCGCGGACGCGCTGGCGCTGCGTGCCCAGATTCCCGATGCGCTCGTGGGCGGGGAGCGCAAGGCGGTCCAGGTCGAGGGCTTCGACGTCGGCGCGTCGCCGCGCGACTTCCTGGAGCCGCGCGCGGAGACCCTGATCCTGTCGACGACGAACGGGACGCGGGCGATTCTTGAGACTGCGGAGCGTTGTGAGGAGGTCGTGCTCGGCAGCCTGCTGAACCTCGATGCGGTCGCACGCGCGTCGGTGGGGCGCGACGCCGTGGTCGTCTGCGCCGGCTTCCAGGGAGCATTCGCGCTCGACGACGCGTACTGCGCGGGCCGAATCGTTCAGCTCGTACAGGCGGAGCGAACGGACGCGGCGATCGGAGCGGAATTGATCGCGCGCGCGTTTCCCAACGCGCCGGCTGCCCTGAACGCCCGTACCTACGGGCCGCCCGGATTGGAAGCGGACATCGCGTTCTGCGCGCGCGAGAACGTGCTCGACGTCGTGCCGCGCCTGGCCGGCATGGTCGGGCCTGCCGCGGAGATCACGGCCTCGTGAAGTAGGTGACGCTTACGGGAGTGCTCGTAAGGGATCCACGGCCGCGCCTCTGACTCGGACCTCGAAATGCAGGTGCGGACCGGTCGCGTCGCCGGACGCTCCGATCAACCCGACGCGGACTCCTTGGCCGATCCAGACGCCGAGCCGGACGTCGATACGCGAAAGGTGCGCGTACATCGAGCGCTCGCCGTGGCCGTGGGCGACGACGACGAGGAAGCCCCAGCCGCCGTCGCGCCAGCCGGCCCAGACGACCCGGCCGGACTGGGCGGCGTAGACGGGCGCACCCATCGGCGCCGGGAGGTCGATCCCCGAGTGCCAGCGATCGCCGCGAGGCCCGAAGCGGTCGCCCACCACCGGCGCCGTCATGGGCCACGCGAGCTGGAGCGGAATCGTGGGCGGCGGGCCGACAAGCGCCTGAAGCGTTGCCGGGCCGGCGACGCCGTCCGCCTTCAACGACGACCAGTCCTGGAAGCGGCGCAGCGCCTTGTCGATGTGCCGGCCGAAGATCCCGTCGAAGGCGCCGGAGGGGAAGCCGTGCTCGGCGAGGCGGAACTGCAGCGACGCGACGTCCCAGCCTTTGTTGCCGATCCCGAGCTTGCGAGTGCCCAGCCGGTGGCGCGCGAAGCGGCCGAGCGCCTTGCGGGTCTGCGGGCCGACGACGCCGTCGACCGTGATGTGGGCGCGCTGCTGAAGGCGGCGAATCGCCTTCGTGGTGCGCGGCCCGCTGATCCCGTCGATCGGGCCCTGATAAAGCCCATGCGAGTGCAGGCCGACCTGGAGGGCGGCCACGCCCGCATCGGCCGCCGAGGCGCGGGGGGTGATGGCCGCGGCGACAAAGATCAGGGGCAGAGCGAGGAGCGCCCTGGCACGCATGGGTTGACCGTTTTCGCCGTGTCCTGCGGGATCCCTTGGCAGTAACGCTCTGGAGACGAGGGGTAGGAGGGCGGGTGGAGAACCGCCCTCCTACCGAAACAGAGACGCGGAAGCGGCGAGCTTCCCGGGTCGAGAGGGCTGCGGCACCCTTCCCGATCCCCCTAAGTCCCTGTTGCCCTAAGACATCGGCAAAGGGGCCAATCGGCTTTAGGCCGCCTCTACAGAGAAGGGATACTTCCCGACTTGACAGGCGAACAGGTGTTCGTGTAGAACATACGTTCCCATGATCGCCTGCCTCCTCATCCCCGGCTTCGAGTTGCGGGCAGCCCTGCGGAAGCAGCCTGGGCTCGCCCTGCGGCCCGCTGCGCTGTCGCCGGTGGCCGGAACGGAGCCTCTGCTCGGCCCGGTGACCGCAGCCGCGGAGCGGCTCGGTGTCCGTCCGGGGATGCGGCTCGGCGAAGGGCTGGCGACGTGTCCGGAGCTCGTCCTGGTCGAGCAGGACCCAGCCGCGGCCGAGCTGGCGTGGGAAGAGATTCTGCGTGCGCTGGAAGACACGGGCTTCGCGGTCGATCCGGCCGGGGTCGGTTGCGTCTACTTCGAGACGCGTGGGGTGGAGAGGTTGTACGGCGGGCTCGAGCCTGCGCTGCGGCGCGCGCTCACCGCCGTCGGTACTGCCTGGGATCCACGTGCGGGCGCAGCGCAGCGCCGGTTCGCAGCTTTGGCCGCAGCGAACGTCGCGCGCCCC
>WNGI01005078.1_pt1 | contig 11816 bp, 12 predicted proteins | sample 5400621 | NCBI WGS metagenome assembly WNGI01 (sample SAMN13153374, study PRJNA577476) | soil metagenome | isolation source: 20 cm soil or saprolite under Garry oak tree replicate 1 | place: USA:California | collected 2016-06-15
GGCATCAGCGGCACTACTCAGGCTCATGGAATTAACTCGGAGGGTGTTGTCGTCGGACTTTATACGGATCACGGCACAATCGTCCCCGGCGACGCCTTGCGAACCCGCGCCTATCTTCGGGATGCATCCGGCAACTTTACCGCGATTGATTTCCCTGGCGCAGAGAACACGTTCGCCATCAAAGTCACACCGACGGGCCAGGCCGTGGGTTGCTACCACCACCAAGGTAGCGATTTTGCGGCTTCCGGGGGCGGTACAATGCACGGGTACGTGTATCAGAACGGTACATACGAATCCTTCTCCGTGCCTGGCACCATGCACAACGGAATCACACGGCACGGCCGGATTATCGTTGGCGTGTGGTTTCCTACTCCAACTGAATTCCACGCCTATAAGGTGGAGGAGGGAGACTATCAACTTCTCGACATACCGAATTCTATATCGTCCGATGCCCGCGACGTTAATCCCTCCGGCGAGACTGTCGGATTTTTTATCGACTCTGCGAAAAACACTCATGGGTTCCTGCTCAGCAAGGGCGAGTTCACTACCATCGACTTTCCAGGGGCAGATGTGATTTCGACACAGGCACGCGGTATCAATCCTGGGGGCGACATCGTCGGGTTCTATGTATCTAAAGACGCCTCAGGGGTATCGCACACACACGGATTCGTCGCAACGAGGGACAAGGACGAAGTCGAAGAAAAGTAGGCTAACCCGCACTGAACACTGAACTAGAGCTTTGTCCTTTCATTCGAGCTGGCGATAGGTCGTGGGAGTCTCAGGGCTTGGTCCACGTTGTAAGTCGACTAGTGCCGGGCGGTATTCTTTGTCACGCTGAAGAACGCTGCAAGCAGCGCTATTGTGATCGTGGCGTCGCCGTGCCCCAGAAACAGTAGGTCCACGACTTCGGGAACGGCGCCAGGGACGCCGTTTCCATCTGCTCCATTTGAAAACCGCCGCTCGTGATGAGAGACGGGATGTCTCGTGTTACGTAACAACCTTCGAACAGCCAGTGAGGAATCGGCTCCGACCACTTCTGCCAGCGCTGGACGCGAGGATCGGGCGAGAGTCCGTGTTCAAAAAAGATGAACTTCCCGCCTGGCCTCAAGACACGTCCAATACCTCGAATGGCCTCCACCGCCCCGGGAATCGTGCACAAAGTGAAAGTACTGACAACCGTATCGACGGATCGGTCCTCCAAAGGGATGCGCTCGCCAGGAAGGTCCAAGAACTCTATTTTAAGGTCCGTTTGACGCCGATGTGGTTCTGCGAGGCGGATCATGCCCGGATTGGGTTCCAATGCATAGACCCGGCTCACTCTTGAGGGATCGTAGTGAACGAAATTAACGCCTGGGCCAACGCCAATCTCGAGTACGGTGCCTTGAGCCAACGGAATGATCCGCTCACGCACTTCTTTGATAGGCTCCGGGTCACCAAGAGTGGTTACCAGCCAGGGATAAATGTTTTCGTTGTAGAAGCGCATCAGGCGAATTCACTTCGCTTCAACTCTGCAGTAGCAATATAGAAATTGTTGTGTGGTGCCGAACGGCGTCTCGTGCAATTCCGTCGAACTTTCCACCAACCGGAAGCGAGCGCCGAACTCGTCGTGTAAGGATGCGGCGTTGTAGCGGACGACATCGAGCCCGCTGCATTTGGTCAGGCCTTCGGGTCCGAACGCGCCGACGATAATATGGCCGCCGGCCTTAACGCGCGCTCCTCGGGCGCGGTGAGGAAATGAAAAACGGAGCGGTCGTGCCACACGTCATAAGCGGCCGGGCCCAACTGAACCTGACGGATGTCTGCGGTTAACCAGCGAACTCGATCCGCAAGTCTTGCCAATCTCTTCTTGGTGACTTCGATGGCTGCCTGTGAAACATCCAAGACCGTCACCGCCTGAAATCCCCTCGCAAGCAGGTCATCTACGAGCGTGGATTCTCCTCCGCCTACATCGATGATAGATGCGGAGCGATCATTGCGAGCCCGTTCGATCAGAGCGATGGAAGTGTCCAGGTGCGGACGATACCAACTCACCTGATCCGCCGCTTTGGTCGTGTAAATTTTCTCCCAATGCGTTTTTGCATTCATCTTGGCCCCTATCTTACTGCTTGGGAGAGTATGCAAAGATAGGTCCTGTCAGCGTTCCTACATAGAGAACGTCGGGTGAGGTCCCAATGCCTCGAACCGTTTCTGAAAATTGGTACGACCATTCTCGAACACCGTCCGTGGAACGAAATGCCACCAGTTCGTGACGATCGCCCGCGAGCACAACATCATGCCACAGATACGGTCGGGCGGAAGTCCACACCTTAGAAGCTTCGGCTGACCAACGCAGCTTCTTCAGGTCTAGATTGAAGCTTGCGAAGACGTCGTCTCCAAGGAAAGCAAGGAGAGAGCTATCGACAGGAACGAGACGTCCTCCAGGTACGGCCACGGTCTCGATATCGCCGAGCACTTCGCCGGAACCGGTGTTCAGGCGATAGAGATGGCGCTTCACAGTGCCGAGGTACAAGTCACTTCCTCGGATGGCTGCTGAGGTTGTCACCTTGGCACCAAGGTCTCGTTTCCAAATCAGTTTTCCAGATTGGGCGTCCAGGGCGTAAGCGAACCCATCCAGTCCACCGAAATATACGCGCTGCGCGTCTGCCGCGGGCGAAGAACAGGGCAAACAATCTTGGCCGGAATAGCCGCCGCGGAAAGTCCACCTGGCCTTTCCGCTTTTGAGGTCGAGACTAAGCAACTCGTTGCCAAGAGTGACGGCGTAAACGCTATCGCCTAGACGAACGATATCCGAAGCGACGCCCCGCTCGTCGACTTTGTATTTCCATCGCACGAGCCCGCTGGATTGCTCAAACGCATATACATGCCCCATCTTGCCATCAGTTCCGATGATCACAAGTTCGTCGGTGATGAGGGGGTCCCCGTGAAACTGGCGCTGGTCCCCATCCTTCGTAATGTCATATTCCCATTTCACCTGGCCGGTTTTCTTGTCGAGAGCGCGGATCCTGCCGTTGCACGAGCCTACGACAAGGAGATCACCCACGACCGTGGGCGTAGAGAATACTCAACCGCCGGTGTCAAATTCCCAGCGTATTTCAGATAAGTTGGCTGCTTGCCGACTAGGTGCGGAAGGCGACGTTGGAGGAAGCTCGAAAGCCGTCACAAACGGGAGTGCCGCACCGATAACCAAAAATCCGCTGCACAAAACATAACGATGCATGTCTTCGCTCCTTTGGATTCTCTCCGCCGTGAGAAATTCTCAATGAATCTGGTTTTGCGAGCGCAATGTGTCTGTTTTGCGAAACTTTTCCAGTTCCTCTCGACCTAGCTTACGGGCGCGATGGCACGCGCTGTCCTCCTTGAGGCACTGAAGCAGCGTACGGTGGCATCCGCAATTACACTGCTCCTTCTCCAGAAGAATCTTGAAGTCTGCCAATTGGGTGGCGTTCAGTTGTGAGATGTCAACACCTGGGACTTCCAAATTGAGTTCTGCGGGCGTTGGCAACTCAACCGGTTCCGACTTGCCTGCAGGCCTGAAATTAGTTAGCTGGGCTGTGTCACTAGTTGCAAGTAGTTGTGCCACCTCGTCCTCAAGAACCCGGAGATTTGTTGCTCCCGGGTGCTTGCTGTAAATTCGGCCATCGCGACCGATCACGAAGGTCGTCGGAAAGCCAACGCCACCAAAAACCGCACTCAGCTTCTTTTCACCTAAGGCCACAGGATAGTTGATGTTCAATTGCTTGCAGGCCGCCTGAACAGAGGTTAAGTCATCCTCCACGGCGATGCCGATGACTGCGAGCCCACGATCGCGATAACGGGTTTGCAATTCAACCAACTCTGGAATCTCTGCTCGGCAGGGTTCGCACCAGGTCACCCAAAAATTGAGGACCACAACCTTGCCTCGGTAACTCGTTAGATCGAGTTCATGCCCCGAAATATCAGGGACGGAAATCGTTGGTGCAGCGGGATGATTTTCACTAGCACAAATCGGCAGGAATGCCGCAGCGAGAAAAGCCACCACGATCAGATTGACATGGGTTTTGGTTGTGCCGAGCATTTTGTCCTCCTTGCAGGTTTGCTCAGGACGTCTGTCCCGAATCCGACGCGATGCTACGGAGCGAGTGCAATGCAAGTCCTCACGGCCTGTAAAGGGATTGCAAAGAGATGTATCGCGGTTTCTTCGGCCCCATTCATCCTGCGAAGTGTACCGGAACGCAAAGAAAACAAAGGGTTTGTTTTGGAGTCGTGGTGCTTTCTTGGGGAGGGAACTCAGATACAACTTTTTACATTCTCGTTGCACAGGGGTACGCCCGACCTACGAGCCGGATGTATACTTGCCCTGAAATGCGTTACTTACCGTGGGCCGGTCGGCCCTCCAAAAGGAACCTGATCACGCTTGCGGCAGTGGCGATTGTGCTGCCCACGGGCGCTCTCGCCTTCATGCAATACCAGTCGCTAGTTGACCTGGAGAGCAAAACCAGGATTGCCATCGAAGAGAATCTGCGTCAGACATTGCAGAGCATCGCCCGCAACGCTCAAGGAGATATGCAGGCGTTGGCTAGGGAAACGTTAGCGCCTCTCGGCTCAATGTCGCGTTCCCCCGAAGATCTGAAACATGCTCTGGGACGCGCTTCCGAATTGCATCCGGAGATCGACCAGTTCTTTGTGTTTTCAACGTGTTCCTGCAAAGTTGAGAATCGTTTCGCCTTACTCTATTCTGCCGGGGCCGTTCGTCAAGTTTCGGGGTCTCAGCTTGGAACGGATGCAGACGTCGGGCGTATCCTGGACGCCTATCGCAGTTCTCTGGCCTTGCGGCCTTCGGCAGAATCGACACGAGACTTTCTGTTCTGGCAGCAATCTTGTTCTTTGCCCAATGAAGCAAGCCATTCCTTCTTTTACGTCTTCTATCCTTTGAAGAACACAGACGTCGCGGGTCTGATTCTCAATCCTCAGTATGTCCGCAAGGAATATTTCGAGAGACTCATACCCGGATTGTTGCACGGCTCCGACACCAAGGCGTCAGCGTCCGGTCTGGCCGTCGGTGTATTCGACGAAAAAGAAAACCAAGTTTATACGAACGCGTCCGGGATAAAGAACTACCAAGTCAAGATGGCCTTCGCTCCGGTTTTTCCGAATTGGGACTTAGCTGCTGCATATCGAGGTTCGTCCATTGAAGGCGTAGCGCGAGCCAGCTTTGAAAAGAGCCTTTTACTCACTGGTTTTGTACTCTGCTTGTTGCTTCTCGGCATCATTTTGACGCTACGTGCGGCTTCCCGTGAGATGAGCCTTGCGGCGGCGAAATCCAGTTTTGTATCAAACGTTTCGCACGAATTGAAGACTCCGTTGGCCCTGATTCGGCTATTCGCAGAGACCCTCGAACTCGACCGCGTGAAAGACGATCAGCAAGCCAAGGAGTTTCTGCGGACTATCAATGGCGAAACACGCAGACTCACGCAGCTCATCAACAATATTCTTGATTTTTCGAAGATCGAGGCCGGCCGAAAAGAGTACAGGTTCGTGTCTTCCGATGTTGCGGAAGTGGTCGAGGTGGTTCTCCGCACTTATGAATACCAGCTAAGGGAGGGTGGGTTTGACCTCTCAACGCGTATCGATCACGGTCTTCCGATGGTCTCAATTGACCCGGAAGCTATATCTCAGGCTGTAGTAAACCTGCTTAACAACGCCACTAAATACTCCGATGACATAAAGAAGATTGAAGTAGCCGTATGGGCGCGGGACACTGACATTGCCATCGAGGTTGCCGATCACGGCATAGGAATCCCGCGCTCAGACCAGCAGAAGATTTTCGAAAAGTTCTACCGGGTCAGCACAGCGTTAGTGCACAACACGAAAGGTAGCGGGCTGGGACTCGCGTTGGTCATGCACATCATAGAAGGCCACGGAGGACAAGTTTTGGTAGATAGCGAGCCGGGCAGGGGGAGCCGCTTCACGATCCTAATTCCCATTGTTAAGACCGAGACCGCGCCTAAGAAGGCAGGAGTTGAAATCAGGGGGTACCCAGTTGAAGAAGGTTCTCATCATTGAGGACGAACCGGAAATGGTTCGGGGCCTGCGGCATAACTTCGAGTTCGAAGGTTATCAGGTTTGCGTGGCCCGAGACGGCGAAGCCGCAATCAACGAGACTTTCCACAATAATCCGGACATTATCTTACTGGACGTAATGCTCCCCAAACTCAGTGGATTGGATGTGTGCCGCCATCTAAGAGCCAAAGGCGTCACGACCCCAATTATCATGCTGACAGCACGCGGCCAAGAGACTGATAAAGTTGTTGGGCTGGAAGTCGGCGCTGATGATTATGTCACTAAGCCATTCAGCATTAAGGAACTCCTGGCTCGGGTTCGGGCGCAGCTGCGGCGAGCCACAAATGGCGTACGAACGCTGGAGAGTTATAAATTCGCGGATGTTGAACTCGACTTTAGAAAGTATCGTGCAGCAAGAAGTGGACGGCCTATAGACCTGTCGCCGCGCGAATTCGAACTACTGAAATGTCTTATCCTGCATGAAAATGAAATCGTCACGCGTGACCAACTCTTGGATGAAGTGTGGGGTCTCGAGAACTATCCGATCACTCGCACGGTCGACAACCACATCGCCAAGCTGCGTCAAAAAATCGAGGGATCACCGTCCGACCCCCAGCACATAATCACTGTCCACAGGATTGGATACAAATTTGCTAGCTGAATCCTGACTGGTACAACCTGTGTTTTCAGTGGCCAGTTGAGTAGCGACTTGGGCGCTGTTATGCTGAGGTGTCGGCGGACTAAGGCCTCGCTCGAGGCTGCCGACGCTTGAAGATGCCTGCTAGTTGGAAGATCGAAACAATCCCGAGCAGGATGTAAAGAGCCACTTCAAAAAGTAAGCTGCGTTTCTCCACCTGCTGATAGGCGATTGCATGTGCTCCGGTAAGCGCGACCGCGGCATACGCCCAACGCTGAAGTGATTTCCAGCGTTCGACCCCGAGCTTGCTAACGGAGACATCATTAGACAGCGCCAAGAGCAGAGCGAAGATCAGTGATGCAACGACGCCAGTGTAATTTCCAAAACCGAACGCGTCCCGTCGCAAGTGGTAACGAGTATCGAGGAAATACAGCCACATCCTGCCGCGCAAGTGAACGTTGAGGCCGAAAGCCGTATGTACCAGTGCAGAAATTCCCGCCCAGATTCCTAAGTCCCGCCGCAGGTCAAAGCTAACCGGATTTGGTTTCCGCCACAGCACATTGAGCGGGCCCAACAGCAACGCGGCTGCCGTTAGAAATAGTGCGGGGTAAGCCGTCCCGATGCTTGCTCGGGAGATGAAATCGCGCTTAGGAAAGAAATGCATGAAGATGACGGTCAGCGCGACACTCCCGACAGCGATGAGAATGTGATGGAACAGACGGCGCCGCAAACGATTGTTGAGCATTTGAAAATTGTGTGGGCAATGCAGCCGAGTTGTAAACTGCGGGTATGAGTGGAACCGCCATTCTGGAACGTGCCGCAGTCGTACGCCGTGGACGAAGGCTCGAGTATTTCACGATCGTGTGGAACGCCCTAGAGGGCTTGGTGGCTGTCGTCGCCGGCGCGGTCGCAGGCAGCATTTCCCTTGTCGGCTTTGGAATCGATAGCTTCATCGAAGTCACGTCGGGTTCGGTCTTGCTGTGGAGAATGTCCGTTGACGCCGAGGTTCACCAACGCGAACGAAACGAGAAACGTGCACTTAAAGTTGTTGGTGTCTGTTTTTTGGCTTTGGCAGCGTACATTGCCTACGAATCCGTTAGAGATCTATGGTCTGGGCGACCTCCCGAACACAGCGTACCCGGAATAATTCTGGCTTGTGTCTCGCTGGTCGTAATGCCGCTACTCTCGCGGGCAAAGCGAAAAGTGAGCCGCGCTCTGGGCAGCTCCGCCATGCAAGCGGATGCCAAACAAACCGAGTTTTGCACTTACTTGTCGGTCATTCTGCTGATGGGGCTCCTGCTCAATACTTTCTTCGGTCTGTGGTGGGCCGATCCAATGGCGGCTCTCGTCATGGTTCCCATCATCGCGAAAGAAGGAATCGAAGGATTGCAGGGCAAAGCCTGCGACGAATGTTGCGAGGGGAATACTTAAAACGGAATAGAAGAGGGCCTCATGAAGCCATTGTCGCCGTCCCGCCGCCAATTTCTGAAACTGGCTGGCGCGGTTGCAGGCTCTCGCGCGTTCGGTCCGGGAATCGGGTTTGGCGAGCCGGAGCCGCTTGTCGAGGGAGAATATCAAACCGCCGAGTCGAAGGCCGACTACACGCTCCACATCGCGGCCAATCCGATCGAAATTGCCCACAATCGGATCGTTTCTGGAACAACATACAACGGCCAGTTCCCAGGGCCCTTGCTGCGCTTCAAAGAGGGACAGCCGGTCGTCGTTGACGTTTTTAACGACACCGACACTCCGGAGCAATTGCATTGGCACGGCCAGTTTGTGCCCTACGGATGTGGATGGTGCCGCCGAAGAAGGCACGCCGTTTATCCCGGCGCATGGCACGCGCCGCATCGCATTCACGCCTAGGCCTGCGGGTTTCCGTTTCTATCATACGCACAACCGCGCGGGCGCCGATCTGCACGCGGGTCAATACAGCGGCCAGGTTGGTCCGGTGTACATCGAACCCAAGCACGAGCTGGGGAGCTACCGACAGAGAAGTTTTTCTGGTTCTCAAGGGGATATCGGCACAAATCGCGGCAGGCTGCTGCTTTTGCTCGCTGCGTTCGTACTCGTAGCCTCTGTGGGCAGCCTAATGGGGCATATTGAGACGCGCCCAAGTCTTCTGGGCATAGGTCTTCTCATAACCGCGAGCGTCGTTATGCCGTGGCTGGCTCGGCAGAAACGCAGGCTATCAGGGGCTACCGCCAGTGCGACGTTACCGGCCGACGCGGCACAATCCGCCTTGTGCGGGTACATGGCCTGGATTGCGCTGACAGGACTAATCCTCAACGCCATATGGAGTATCGGTTGGGCCGACCCCGTTGCCGCGTTGGTTTTGACTCCCTTGATTCTTCGAGAAGGTGGAGACCGCGAAAGGCAAACCTTGCTCTTGTTCCTAAGCACTACGCGAAGCGATGAGAGCGTGCTTTGGCAGCGCAGAGTCAATCGCCCAGAAAAACATTGCCTCTTTATCGGCCTGCTGGCGCTCGTGGGGCCCTAGATCGTCCAATTAGAATGCCTCGCGCTGCAACTTCAGCCGGCGAAGGAGTTGTGCGTTTGCAGCGACAATAATAGTGGAGAGACTCATCGCGACTGCACCAATGCTCATGGGGAGATCGAATCCCCAATGGACGAAAAGACCTGCGGCAACCGGGACGGCGATTAGGTTATACCCAGTCGCCCAAACGAGATTTTGGATCATCTTTCTGTAGGTAGCGCGGGATAGTTCGATTGCTCCGACAACGTCGCGAGGGTCGCTACGCACGAGTACGATTCCGGCGGATTCAATCGCTACGTCGGTTCCTGCACCTATTGCGATTCCTACATCTGCCGTCGCCAACGCTGGTGCGTCGTTCACGCCGTCACCTACCATTGCGACCTTCTTGCCGCTGGCCTGAAAGCGCTTCACGGCCGAAGCCTTGTCAGCGGGGAGAACCTCGGCTGCGACCTCATCGATTCCGATTCGCCGGGCGACCGAATCGGCAACCGTCTTTGAATCTCCGGTGATCATCGCGACCCGGGTACCAAGTCGATGAAGTTCGGTGACCGCTTCAGTAGATTCGGGCCGAATCTCATCTTCAACTGCGAAAGCTCCGAGCAGTCGGCCTTGGGCGACGGCATAGAGGACCGTCTTCCCATCTGACGCCCATGCGGTTGTCAGTTTTTCAACTTCTGGCGGCACCGTTAACTTCCCCTCGGTCAAGAGGCGCGGTCCGCCTACTTCGATACTCTTGCCCTCCACGAGCCCCTTCGCTCCTCGACCAGCCAGCGCCTCGAAATTCGTCGCTGACAATTGGGCCACGCCCCGACGCTTGGCTTCGGCGACGATTGCTCTAGCGAGTGGGTGTTCGGAGTTGGATTCGACAGCGGCAGCACACGCAATCAGATCGTCTTCTCTAGTGCCAGGTGCGGCCGCGACTCCCGACACCGCAGGGGAGCCGCGGGTTAGGGTCCCGGTCTTGTCGAAAATGACCATATCCAAATTGCGGGCACGTTCGAGTGCGAGTCTGTCCTTAACGAGGAGCCCGTTTTGAGCGCCTAGTGATGTCGAGATTGCGATCACCAGCGGAATCGCCAGTCCAAGGGCATGTGGGCAAGCGATAATAAGGACCGTTGCCGTTCTAATCAGGGCGTGTTGTTTGTCGCCTGAAAACCACCAGTAGGCGAAAGTAATCGCGCCAGACACGACTGCCACGTAAAAAAGGATCGCCGCCGCACGGTCGGCAAGAGCTTGCGTGCGAGAGCTAGAAGCCTGCGCGCTGGCGACGAGCCGCATGATTCCGGAGAGGGCTGTCTGGTCCCCGATTGCCGTAATGCGGACGCGAAGGCTTCCGCCACCGACAACTGTTCCCGCGATAACTCTGGTGCCTGACCCCTTTGGTACCGTTTTGGACTCGCCAGTGATCATGGATTCGTCAACATCGGCAAGGCCCTCAACTACAGTGCCATCTGCCGGAATACGGGCTCCGGGCCGAACAAGAACGACGTCGCCAACGCGCAACTCAGAGAGTGGAACAGACTCAGTATCGGAGCCGTTTACGCGTTCAGCGGTGTCCGGGAGTAGCGCGGCGAGTGCATTGAGCGCGCCACGAGCCTGGGAAATGGCCCGCATTTCCAGCCAGTGGCCGAGGACCATGATCGTAATCAGCGACGCGAGTTCCCACCAAACGTCAATCTCGAAAAGGCCGAATGTCGCAGCGAGCGAAGTTCCAAAAGCGACTATGATCGCCAAGCTGATAAGTGTCATCATGCCGGGCTTGTGATCGGCAAGTTCGCCCAAAGCCCCGCGGATGAAGACTAGACCGCCATAAAGGAAGACGACTGTTCCGAGGATGGCGGGGATAAACTTTGAGCCGGGGAAGGAAGGCGCTGTGTAACCAAGCCAGCGTTGAACGTCAGTTGACGAAAATACGACGGGAATTGTGAGGGCGAAACTCAGCCAAAATCTGTCGCGAAACATGGCCACGGAGTGCCCGGCGTGACGTTCGTGGCTCCCGTGAATGTCTGACATCTTATGACCGGCGTGTGGGTCGCACGCCTGTCCGTGATCACTGTGTGTCGAGTGTTCCATTTTTCTTTCCTGGAGCGGCAGAATCGACTGTCAAAATGTTGCATTTGAGCCTGCCGGTGACGGTGACCCATTTACTAAGAGCAGTCCCAAAGCACGGCCGAAATCAACGCGCTGAGCTCTACTACCGCGAATATCGAGCGGATTGCGTGCAAACGATGCCAGCGATCACGCAACAAGGCCCAATCTGCTGGAGGGGATTCGGATGTAGATGTCCGCACTCGGATGTTGATGGGATTGATGAAGACGGCCCATACAAGCAGCATCGCTGCAAGACAAAGTAAACCAGCCAAGGAGAGAGCGAATATCGCGCCGCGTCCGCGAGTAAGGAAGGCCACCACCAAGGTCGAGAGGAATGCTCCAAGCTCGACAGCTCCGACCCTCTTTCCCCAGTTGCGATAAAGCGTATTCTGCACGGTAACGAAGAGAGGCCCGGGCAGGGTGACCTTCCCCGCCCGCGACATCACGTGGCCAAGAACCACGCCAGCTGCGAGTGCTGTCAGTAGAAGGCTGATGAACCGAGCCGAAATGAGGGCCATACGTACCCCCGATTATGAACCTATTCCTTCGCAC
>WNGI01025544.1_pt1 | contig 11816 bp, 11 predicted proteins | sample 5400621 | NCBI WGS metagenome assembly WNGI01 (sample SAMN13153374, study PRJNA577476) | soil metagenome | isolation source: 20 cm soil or saprolite under Garry oak tree replicate 1 | place: USA:California | collected 2016-06-15
TCGATTCTGCGCGCGCCGCTTTCGCCGGCCAGCAACCGGCGCCAGCTCGTCTCCACGCCGCAACCCAGCGGCGTCACCATTCCTACTCCCGTGATGACGACACGTCTCATGTCCGGCCTTTCCGGGCGTGGCAGCCGGGCCGCAAAACCGTCCGGCCGAGGCGCCAGGCGAATGCACTGCGTGGAGACTTATTCCACACCGGCGGGCCGCAAGGAAAGCCGGCAATGATCCTCGGCCCCTAGCCGCGGGAGAAATCCGCGCAGGCGCCGCCCGGGTTGTCGACGGTGAGACCGCGGGTAGCCGGACTGGTTCAGCTCTTGGCGTTCTTTTCGAGAAACTTCACGGCATCGCCGACGGTGAGAATCGTTTCGGCGGCATCGTCCGGGATCTCGCAGCCGAATTCCTCTTCGAATGCCATCACCAGCTCAACCGTATCGAGGCTGTCGGCACCGAGGTCGTCGATGAAGCTGGCATTTTCGGTCACCTTCTCGGGCTCGACCCCCAGATGCTCCACGACGATCTTTTTCACCCGCTCGGCAATGTCACTCATCGTCTAAACCTCATGCGTTTCGGATTGGGTCGGGTCCTGATATGATCCCGAGCCGTGGCGGCGCGGCTTCGTCATGGTTGACGCTGTGGCCGCACTCCGCGACGGGCCGATCGCATCGATCCGCGCCGTCGATCCGGTCGCCCCAGCCAAGCCGGGGATCGGTTATCATACTTCTTCCGCATTGGCCAGCGCGCCCGTGCCTGCGTCTGCGCATCAGAATCCCCGATGTTTGGCCGTCAAATCATGGCCATCCCGCCGTTGACGTGCAGGGTGTGGCCGGTCACGTAGGCCGCCTCGGTAGAGGCCAGGAACAGCACGGCAGCGGCGACCTCGTCGGCACCTCCCAACCGGGCTGCCGGCACCGCGGCAAGGATCATCTCGCGCTGCTTCTCGGTCAGTGCCCGGGTCATGGCGGTGTCGACGAAGCCCGGCGCGACGCAATTCACCGTGACGTTGCGGGACGCGACCTCGTGGGCGAGCGCCTTGGTCATGCCGATCATTCCCGCCTTGGCCGCGGCGTAATTGCCCTGGCCGGCATTCCCGGTGACGCCGACGACGGAGGTGATACCGACGATCCTGCCGTAGCGCCGGCGCATCATGCCGCGGACCGCGGCCCGTGTCAGCCGGAACGCGGCGCTCAGGTCCACCGCGATCACTCGATCCCAATCCTCATCGCTCAGGCGCACGAAAATATTGTCCCGGGTCACGCCCGCGTTGTTGACGAGAATATCGATTTGCCCCAGCGCCTCCTCGGCACGCGGCACCAGCGTTTCGACTTCATCCTTGGCGGCGAGATTGCAGATCAGGACATGGGCGCGCTCCGAAAGATCCCCGGCGAGCGCTTCGAGGGCCTCACGACGGGTGCCGGAAATCGCCACTGCCGCGCCTTGGCGGTGCAGCACCCGGGCGATCGCCTCGCCGATGCCGCCGCTCGCGCCCGTCACCAGGGCTTTCTTGCCGGTGAGATCGAACATGGTTCGCGGTCCTTGTGTCGCCGCTGCGATCCTCATGTGCCGGAGCAGCCGGCGACCGGAAGCGACGGTCCGGGATCGGGATCAGATCGCGGCGTTGAGCGCATTGCGCCCGGCCTGGAGCGCACTCACGTCCGCGGGCGTGCCGACCGCGACGCCGACGGCGGAATCGGCGATGCGCCTGACGAGCCCCGAGAGCACTTTTCCGACGCCGATCTCCAAACCAAAGGCACGACCGGCGGCTTCACCGTCACGTCGCCCAACGCTTGCGCCATCGCTTGCGCCGCGGGTCGCATCAGCGCGCAATGGAAGGGCGCCGATACCGGCAGCATCAGCGCGCGCTTGGCGCCCTTCGACTTGGCGATCTCGATGGCGCGCTCGACTGCGGCCTTGTCGCCGGAAACCACGACCTGGCCGCCGCCATTGTCGTTCGCGGCCTCGCAAACCTGGTTTTCCGCGGCTTCGGCCGCGACCGCGGCCGCCGCTTCCAGCTCGAGCCCGATGAGCGCCGCCATGGCTCCGGCACCGACCGGGACCGCGCGCTGCATGGCGCGCCCGCGAATGCGCAGCAACCGGGCGGCATCGCCGATCGTAAGCGAGCCCGCCGCGGCGAGCGCCGAATATTCGCCGAGCGAGTGGCCGGCGACGAACGCGGCATCGCGCTCGAGCTTCACTCCTGCTTCCGTCTCCAGCGCGCGCATCGCGGCAAGCGACACCGCCAGGAGCCCCGGCTGCGCGTTCTCGGTGAGGGTGAGCGTCTCGGAGGGGCCCTCCCACAGGATTTTCGAGAGCTTTTCGCCGAGCGCGGCATCGACCTCGGCGAAGACGGCCCGGGACGACGCAAATGCATCGGCGAGCGCCTTGCCCATGCCGATCGCCTGGCTGCCTTGGCCGGGAAAGATGAATGCAACCGACATTGGATCCCCGAGGTCGGGCCCTAAGACACCGCGCACCCCCCGATGTCAAGGCACGGGAAAGATCGCGAAATCGAATTCCGCCCGATGCGAATCAGGGCGCGGACTGAAACTATTCGGAACCACTAGCGGGGCCTGCCGCGGTTTTCGCCGACGAACCATGCCGCGTCTGCTTGTGTTTCGCCGGGAAATGCGTATAAGCCCGGCTTTCCGCTCGATCCCGGCCGGGAGCTGAACGGACGGTCGCGTCAACCGCGCGGCGGGGCCTATGGCCCGGCGTCCCGTGTTCCCGCATCTCGGGCGTTCGAGCCTTCCCGAGGCTCGAGCTGGCTTGGCGCCGGACGACGGAAGCGCGTTTGACAAAAGGAAGGGCGCTCCATGCCGCTTTACGAACACGTCTACCTTGCGCGCCAGGATCTCGGCGCGCAGCAGGTCGACGAATTGACCAACCAGTACCAGGCCGTGCTCGAGCAGATGGGCGGCAAGGTGGCCAAGGCCGAGTACTGGGGTGTCAAGTCGCTGACCTATCGCATTCGCAAGAACCGCAAGGCGCATTTCACGCTGCTGAACGTCGATGCGCCGCCCGCCGCCGTGGCGGAGGTCGAGCGCCAGGAGCGCCTCAATGAGGATGTGCTGCGCTATTTGACGATCCGCGTCGAGGCGCATGAGGAAGGCCCGTCCGCCATGATGCGCAAGGTCGACCGCGACCGCGACCGCGATGAGCGGCGCGGCGAGCGGCGGCGCGAGCGCGAGCCGCGCGGCCCGCGTGAAGGCGCCGAAGAAACCGAAACCGTCGGGGAGTGAGGACGATGAGTCTTTCCCAGGCCTCGTCCCGCCGCCCGTTCTTTCGCCGCCGCAAAACTTGTCCGTTCTCCGGCGCCAATGCGCCGAAGATCGACTATAAGGACGTCAAGCTGCTGCAGCGCTATATCTCCGAGCGCGGCAAGATCGTGCCCAGCCGGATCACGGCGGTTTCCGCCAGCAAACAGCGTGAGCTGTCGAAAGCGATCAAGCGCGCGCGGTTCCTGGGGTTGTTGCCGTTCGTGATCCAATGATCGGGATTGGACCGGGCAGTCGTCTGCTGCGGACGCGAAAGACACGGGTTGGGGCGGACACGATCCGCCTCTAACCGCTCCGGCGGGCCTCCGCGATGTCGCGGCGGTCAGCCAAGTTCGGATCCGGTGCGCCGAGGCGGCCGCCGGGAGCGGGACAGCTGAGCATGCTGCAGATTGTCTTGGTCGGGGTGGCGGCGGGTTTGGCGGCGGCTTTGCTGTTCGCCTCCCTGGTCTCGGGCTCGCTGTTCTCGTTCCTTCTGTTCTATCTCGCTCCCCTGCCGCTCATGATTGCCGGGCTGGGCTGGAGCCATGTCGCCGCGCTGGTCGCCGCGCTCGTTGCCGTTGCGGGTCTGGCCGCGGCGTTCGGCGGCTTTCTGTTCGCGGCCTTCCTGGTCGGCTTTGGGCTGCCGGCGTGGTGGCTCAGCTATCTGGCGCTCCTGGCGCGGCCGGCATCCGCCGGCCCCGAGGGCTTGCAATGGTATCCGATCGAGCGGCTGGTGCTATGGGCTGCGCTGCTCGGGGCACTGGGGATCATTCTCGCCATCCCGATGTTCGGAACCGATGCGGAAGGCTTTCGCGCCGGCCTCAGGCACGCGCTCGATCGGCTACTGGGCGTGGGAACCAACGCTGCGTCGGATGCCCCGCGGATGTTGCCGGGAATTTCCGACGCTGAGTGGTACCTTGATGTTCTCGTCATCGCGACCCCGCTCGCGGCCGCCGTAGTCTTGACCGTGACAAGCTTGGCGAATCTCTGGCTGGCCGGCCGCATCGTGAAGCTGTCGGGCCGGCTGAAGCGGCCATGGCCGGACCTCGGCGCGACGATTCTGCCGCGCTCTGCCCCGGCCCTACTCGCTGCCGCGGCCGTCGGCATGCTGGCCGGCGATCTCTTCGGCATTGCCGCCGGCGTGCTGACGGCGAGCTTGCTGACCGCCTATGCGCTGGTCGGGCTCGCGGTGCTGCACGCGACGACGCGAGGCATCAACGGGCGCGGCTTCGTCCTTGCCGGCATCTACGCGGCCGTTGCCGTGTTCGGATGGCCGGCGTTGCTGCTCTCCCTGCTGGGCCTCGCCGATCTTGTGCTCGACTTTCGCCGTCTCGCGGCGAAGCGGCGCGGGCTGCCCGAGGCGAGGCCATGATTGGTTTCATCCCCGTCGAAACAATGGAGAACGCCCGATGGAAGTGATTCTGCTCGAACGCGTCGCCAAGCTCGGCCAGATCGGCGACGTGGTGCGCGTCAAGGACGGCTATGCCCGCAACTTCCTGCTGCCCAAGGGCAAGGCGCTGCGCGCGACGCAGGAAAACAAGACGCGGTTCGAATCCATGAAATCCCAGCTCGAGGCGCGCAATCTCGAGCTGCGAAGCGAGGCGGCAAAAGTTGCGCACAAGCTCGAGGGACGCAAGTTCGCGGCGCTGCGCCAAGCGGCGGAGTCCGGCCAACTCTATGGTTCGGTGTCGGCCCGCGACCTCGCCGTGCTGTTCGCCGACGGCGGGTTTACGGTCGATCGCGGTCAGATCGAGCTCAACGCCCCGATCAAGACGATCGGGCTGCACCGGGTGTCGATTTCGCTCCATCCCGAAGTCGGGGTGACGGTCACGGTCAACGTGGCGCGCAACGCCGACGAGGCCGAGCGTCAGGCTAGGGGCGAAACCGTCCTCGGGCCGGAGGCGCAAGAGGAAACCGAACCGCCGCCCGCGGTGGAAGCCGGAAGCTTCTTCGAAAAACCGAAGACGCTCGAAGGCGATCAGGGCGAGGGCGCCGAAAAGGCCGACTGATCGCCGGCGTCCTGCCGCGGGGTTGGCCTGGGAGCCTCGCCCGGCACATTGGGACGTACTGGACCGGTCGCGGTCTCCTTGGCGCCTTCCGCGCGCGGTGCCGTTTCCGCGGGCTTGGGTTGCCCGGATTCTCCAGGTTGCCGAATTTCCGCCGGCTCGGAAGGTCGGGCCGCGACGGACGGGGACGGCTGGACCGGGACGGGTTCAGGGGGCCGCACCGGCTCGGCCTCGGGCCCGCGAGTCGCCGTAGCGGGTTGCCCCAGTTTCTTCGACCGGTTCGGCGGTGCAGGTTCGGCCGGGCGATCCGCCTGCTGCCGGCGCTTCGACGCGGGTCCCGGCCGGCCACGATCGGTCGCAGCGCCGCCCGGCTCGCCAATGGCCGTTTCATTGCCCTGGATTTCGGCGGGTGGGCGCTGTCCAGCGGCAGCATCCGTCGCGGGTTCCTCGCCGCGGGGGCGGCGCTTGCCGGCTTGCTCGCCCGCGGGACCCGCCGCCGTGGGCTGCGGCTCGGTCGAGGGCTTTTCCTTGGGGCGGCGGCCGTTGCCGACCACCGACAGAAGATAATTGGCGACCTGGTTCGCGGGGTCGGGACCGGTCGTATAGTGCTGGCGCAGAAGATTCATCAGGTCCGTGCGACTCATCCCGTAGGCAAGGCCCTGGGCGCCGCGGTGGCAGGCCGCACAATCGGCCGCAAAGATCGCCGGACCGGATTTGCCTCGCTCCAGATCCTCGGCTTGCGACGGGCCGGCTCCCCAGGCCAAAAGTCCGAGAACAACCAGCAAACAGCGGCCAACTGCTGACAAGGCATGCCTCCTCGCGGATCGCGGCGCATTGCGGGACAGGCGCCGCAATTCGGCGGCCGCGCCCCGGGGGGATTACGACCTTTAGCGCATAATGGGGCGAATGTGAGCCGGTTTCCGCTCCGTGCAGGCGGTATCGGATTGCCGGGCGGGGAGAACTTTGTTGTAATCGATCGGCGCTCCGAGCAACCCGCACCGCAACCCGGCTTGCGCAAGCGAGTTGATCCGGGTGGGAACCGCAGCGCTTGGACGGTTCGCGGGCGCGGGTGGTGAATCGGCAATGGAGGCGGCGGATGGACCGCTTGCTCCCATTCATTTTTGACAGATTTGTTGAGAGCGGGACGCTTCGGCTCACTGGAGGCTTGGAACACGCCTTCGTCCTGGCTGCGACCGCACTGGCTGATCCGCTACATTTGGCGCCGGTTGCAGAGTTTCAACCCGCCCAGGCGCGCGCGAAGAAACGTCGCGCATCATTATGATCTCGACTCGAGCCTCTATTCGCTGTTCCTCGACGCCGACCGGCAATACAGCTGCGCCTATTTCGAGAGCTCCGACCAATCGCTCGACGACGCGCAACTGGCAAAAAAGCGCCATCTCGCCGCCAAGCTGCTCGTTCGGCCGCAGCAAAGGGTGCTCGACATCGGCTCCGGCTGGGGCGGCTTGGCGCTGTATCTTGCCGAGACATGCGGTGCGCGGGTGACCGGCATCACGCTCTCGGCCGAGCAGCTGGCGCTCTCTCGCGCCCGCGCCGAGGAGCGACGGCTGAGCCGCGCCGTCGAGTTCCGGCTCGAGGATTACCGGGACGTCGGCGGAACCTTCGACCGCATCGTTTCGGTCGGGATGTTCGAGCATGTCGGAATCGGATTCTACGACGCCTATTTCCGCAGATGCGCCGAGCTGCTCGCTCCGGACGGCGTCATGCTGCTGCATTCGATCGCGCGGTCGGACGGTCCGGCCGCCAGCAATCCCTTCATCGCCAAATACATCTTTCCGGGCGGCTACATCCCCGCCCTTTCCGAAGTGCTGCCGGCGATCGAGCGCTCCGGACTGTTGGTGACGGACATCGAGATCCTGCGTCTGCATTATGCCGAGACGCTGAAAGCCTGGCGCGAGCGCTTCCTCGCCCATCGCGAGGACGTCGAGCGCATCTACGATCCCCGGTTCTGCCGGATGTGGGAATTCTATCTGGCGGGAGCGGAAATGACGTTTCGCCAGCAGGCCATGATAGTGCTGCAGATCCAGCTGACCAAGCGTCAGGGCATCGTGCCCATGACGCGCGACTATGTCGCCGGCGAGGAGGCGAGGCTGCGCGGGCTCGAAGGCGGGCAGCGTCCGCCGCTGCGGCTCGCCGGCGAATGAGTCATTCTGCCGCAGTCCGACCCTTCCGCCATCTTGGACAACGTTGGACGCGAATCAAAGTGAATTGCTAAAAACTAATTCGGCGCTGTGGATTGCTTTGATAACGCCAAGAATTCGGCCCAACGCTCACCTGCTCCCGAGTTGTCCACCGGGAGCCGTGCTACGGACGCCGTCAGCGAGGAAACCGAATGGCTCCCCAAGACGCGACGGCACGCACCCTGGCTTCCCCGGCGACGCCGCTGTACCGCACCGCACCGCACAATATCGAAGCGGAGCAGGCGCTGCTGGGTGCGATTCTCATCAACAACGACGCGTTCTACCGGGTCTCGGACTTCCTGAAGCCTGCGCATTTCTTCGAGACGGTGCATCAGAAGATCTTCGACATCGCCGCCAACCTCATCCGGGTGGGAAAGACCGCGACTCCGATCACGCTGAAGACCTTTCTGCCTCCGGATCTGGATATCGCCGGTTTGAGCGTCAGCCAGTACCTCGCACGGCTCGCCGCGGAGGCCACGACCGTCATCAATGCCGAGGATTATGGCCGCACGATCTACGATCTGGCGATCCGGCGGGACTTGATCCGCATCGGCGACGATATGGTCAACGTCGCCTATGAGGCACCCGTCGAGTTTTCTCCGCAAAATCAGATCGAGGACGCCGAGCGCAGATTATACGAATTGGCGGAGCTCGGACAGTACGGCAGCGGCTTCCTGCGCTTCATCGACGCGATGACCACGGCCGTCGACATGGCCGCCAATGCCTACCGCAGGGAGGGCGGACTCTCCGGGATCGCGACCGGATTGAAGGATGTCGACCAATACATGGGCGGGCTGCAGAAATCGGATCTGATCATCGTCGCCGGCCGCCCGGGCATGGGCAAGACGTCGCTCGCCACCAACATCGCCTACAACGTCGCTCGCGCGTTCGAACCGCGCACGCTGTCGGACGGCACGATCGAGGCCGCGAACGGCGGCAGAGTGGGATTTTTCTCGCTCGAAATGTCCGCCGAGCAGCTCGCGACCCGAATCATTTCCGAGCAGACGGACATCCCCTCTTCTACTATTCGGCGCGGTCAGATCACGGAGAACGATTTCGACAGGATCGTCGCCTTCACACGGACCATGCAGCAATTGCCGCTGTATATCGATGAAACCGGCGGCCTCTCGATCGCGCAATTGGCGGCACGCGCCCGCCGCCTCAAACGCCAGCGCGGCCTGGATTTTCTCGTGATCGATTATCTGCAGCTGTTGCAGGGCTCGACCCGGCGTGCCACCGAGGGCCGGGTGCAGGAGGTGACCGAGATCACCACCGGGCTCAAGGCGCTGGCCAAGGAGCTCGAGCTGCCGATCCTCGCGCTGTCCCAGCTCTCCCGCCAGGTCGAGAACCGGGACGACAAGCACCCGCAGCTATCGGACCTGCGAGAGTCCGGCTCGATCGAGCAGGACGCCGACGTCGTGCTGTTCCTGTTCCGCGAGGAATATTATCTGAAGAACAAGGAGCCGCGTGCCGGCACCGAAGAACATTTCAAGTGGCAGGCGGAAATGGACGCGGTCCACGGCAAGGCCGAAGTCATCATCGGCAAGCAGCGTCACGGACCCACCGGAACGATCCAGCTGCAGTTCAAGGCCGACGTGACCCGCTTCTCCAATCTTGCGCAGGAGGAACGGCTGCCCAGCCATTTCTGATTTGGTAAATTCCTTCCACGAAGGAATCGCTTGAGCCTGGGCGCAGGCGCAAGCCAATTCTACGGCGATGTCCGATTGAGCCCTGCGACGTTTTCCTGTCTCATCGCCGGCGGACCGATGGGGTCTCGCCATGGGCGAGGGATGGGAATGACCGAGCGGCACAGCGGCCGGGCGATCGAGACGAGCGGCCCTCCCGAGAGCGAGGCGGGAGGCATGGTCTCGATCGACCTTTCCGCCCTCGTCGCAAACTGGCGCGAACTCGGCTCGCGTGCAGCACCCGCCGAATGCGCCGCCGTCGTCAAGGCCGACGGCTACGGCTGCGGGATCGCACCGGTCTCGGCCGCGCTCGCCACAGCCGGCTGCAAGACCTTTTTCGTGGCCGACCTTGCCGAAGCGCGCAGCGTGCGCCGCGTCGTCCCCGCCGCAGCCGTCTATGTGCTCAACGGGCTTGCGCCCGGTACGGCCGCGGCCCTTGCCGAGGCGGACCTGCGGCCCGTGCTCGGCAGCCTGTCCGAGCTTGCCGAATGGGAGGAATTTCGCGCCGGCACCGGCTGGCGCGGCGGAGCCGCGCTGCACGTCGATACCGGGATGAACCGGCTGGGGCTCGCTCCCGAACAGGCCGCGGAAGTCGCCGGACGCAATGCGCCCAAAGCCGACATCGTGCTCCTGATGAGCCATTTCGCTTGCGCGGAGGAACCCAGTCACCCGCTCAACGCCAGGCAAATGGCGGAATTCCGCGAAGTGCGAGCGCTGTTCCCGGGAGTCCCCGGCTCACTCGCCAATTCCTCGGGGATTTTTCTCGGACCCGATGCCCATCATGATCTGGTGCGGCCGGGAGTCGGTCTCTACGGCGCCAATCCCACGCCGGGACACCTCAATCTCATGCGCGCCGTGGTGCGGCTCGAAGCCCGGGTGGTGCAGGTGCGCGAGGTCCCGGCCGGGGAGACGGTCGGATATGGCGCGAGCTGGACCGCGCAACGGGCAACCCGGCTCGCCATCCTCGCAGTCGGCTATGCCGACGGCCTGCCGCGCGCGGCAAGCGCGTCCAATACCAAGCCGGGCGCCGAGGCGATCATCGCGGGCCGGCGCTGTCCGCTCGCAGGCGGCATCTCCATGGACTTGCTGGCCGTCGATGTCACCGACCTGCCCGAGGATATTCCGCGCCGGGGCGATTTCGCGGCGCTGCTCGACGAGGAAATCGGGGTCGACGAGCTTGCCTCGCACGCCGGAACGATTGCGTACGAGATCCTGACCCGTCTCGGCCGGCGCTATCGGCGCGTGTACGTCGGGTGATATAAGGCGACTCGTCTCCGGGTGGGGCCTCACACGCGCTTGCTTTTGCTCCCCCTGAAGGGGCGAGGAAAACACGGGCTCACGCTCCGGAACCTGGTGTCATCTGAACCCGGACCCCATGGCCCGCCACACCCTCACCTTCGTGTGCCAGAACTGCGGCGCCGTGACCGGGCGCTGGCAGGGCAAATGCGATTCCTGCGGCGGGTGGAACACCATCGCCGAGGAGAGCGCCGGCGCAACGCAAGCGCCGGCCCTGCGCCCGTCGCGCAAGGGCCGTCCGTTCGCGCTCGAGCCGCTGACCGGGACCGCGCAGGAGGCGCCCCGGCTCGCATCGGGCGTGGCGGAATTCGACCGCGTCACCGGCGGCGGTTTCGTCAAAGGCTCGGTGCTGCTCGTCGGCGGCGATCCCGGGATCGGAAAATCCACCCTGCTGATTCAAGTCGCCGCGGCGATCGCGCTCAAGGGCCAGCGTGCCATCTATATTTCCGGCGAGGAGGCGGTGGCGCAGCTCCGCCTGCGTGCCGAACGGTTGGGGGTCGCCGATGCCGCGGTCGAGCTCGCGGCCGAGACCGCAGTCGAGGACATCCTGGCGACGCTCGGACACGGCAAGACGCCGCGTCTCGTCGTGATCGACTCGATCCAGACCATGTGGACGGACGCGGTCGAATCCGCGCCGGGCACCGTCACCCAGGTACGCGCCGCCGCGCAGGCGCTGATCCGGTTCGCCAAGCGCTCCGGCGCCGCCGTGCTGCTCGTCGGCCACGTCACCAAGGACGGCCAGATCGCCGGACCGCGCGTGGTCGAGCACATGGTCGATGCGGTGCTCTCCTTCGAGGGCGAAGGCTCGCACCAGTTCCGCATCCTGCGCGCGGTCAAGAACCGGTTCGGGCCGACCGACGAGATCGGCGTGTTCGAAATGACCGGCACCGGGCTGCAGGAGGTGGCAAACCCGTCGGAATTGTTCCTGTCCGAGCGCGACCTCGGCAGCCCCGGAACCGCGGTATTTGCCGGCATCGAAGGCACGCGGCCGCTGCTGGTGGAGATCCAGGCGCTGGTCGCGCCGACCTCGCTCGGTACGCCGCGGCGCGCGGTCATCGGCTGGGATCCCAACCGGCTCTCGATGGTGCTCGCGGTGCTCGAGGCCCATTGCGGGGTGCGGCTCGGGGGCCACGATGTGTACCTCAACGTCGCCGGCGGGCTGCGCATCCAGGAGCCCGCCGCCGATCTGGCGGCAGCGGCTGCGCTCGTCTCCTCGCTCGCGAATGCGCCGCTGCCGGCCGATGCGGTGTATTTCGGCGAAATATCCTTGTCCGGCGCCGTGCGGCCGGTGGCGCAGACCGCCGCCCGCCTCAAGGAGGCGGCAAAGCTCGGTTTTGTCCGGGCGCTGGCGCCGGAGGCGGCCCGGGGGGAAGCGAC
>WNGI01007745.1_pt1 | contig 11815 bp, 11 predicted proteins | sample 5400621 | NCBI WGS metagenome assembly WNGI01 (sample SAMN13153374, study PRJNA577476) | soil metagenome | isolation source: 20 cm soil or saprolite under Garry oak tree replicate 1 | place: USA:California | collected 2016-06-15
CGCGCTCACATTCAGCTTCCGCAATACCGGAAAGGTCGGCTGGGTGCGCGGGGCCGCCTCAGAAATGCGACTCGGCTACGTGACTGACGGCTCGCCCTTCGATGACCGCATGATGGTCGACTGGGCCAACGCCCAACGCCCTGCCGTGCAAACCGAGGCGGTCGTGCCGCCTGGTCAGGTCGCAACGTTCACGTTCAAGATTCGAGGAGTCACACCGGGGACGTTCCGGCTGAACGTGCGGCCGGTCGTCGACGGCATCGCCTGGCTCCCGGACCAGGGCGTGTACATCGAGGTCACCGTCCGCTAGCAATCCGAGCGCGCGGCCGCGTGAACACGAATATGAGGATGACCGCCAGCGCGGTGAACGCCACGTCGATCGCCCAGTGATCCGGGATGAGGGGATGGATCGCGGGATCGTCCATGAAGAGGTCGAGCCCGGTCCAGACGAGGGCCAGCACACCGAGCCAGATGAGCCACGGGAAGCGGCCCACGATGTTCGCCACAAACCCACTGCCGGCCAGAACGATGGGGATCGAGATCGCGAGTCCGATCACGAGCAGGACGATGTCGCCTTGAGCCGCGCCGCCGATGCCGAGGACGTGTTCGAGGCTCGTCGTCAGGTCGGCCACGGCGATCATCCAGATCGCTCCGCGCAGGCTCGTCGCCGAACGCGAGGCTTCGCCGTCATGCGCACCCGGACGCGCGAGGCGGTACGCGATCACGAGCAGCGCGAGGCCGCCGACGAGCTGCAGATACGGGATCGTCAGGAGGACCGCGGCCAGGGCCGTAAGAACGACACGGAAGAGGACCGCGAGCGCGCCACCGACGACGATGGCGCGCCGCCGATGCTCGGGCGGCAGATCGCGAGCGACAAGACCGATGATCAGCGCGTTGTCGGCCGAGAGCGAGAGGTCAATGAGGATGATCGCAAGCAGCGCTTGCAGCATTCGCGTTCGAACAGTAATCGCGCCCGGGGTTGGGCGAGGTGCTAGCGGCGGGCTCCCGTAATGGTCGGGGCTCCGAGCGCCTCGGACACTTTTTGGACGTCCTTGGTCCCGATCACGACTCGCGTGTTCGTCGCGACATAGGTGAACTCTACGTTCACCTTGGCGTCGGCGACTGCCCGGAAGATGCGAGCCACCTCCCCTGGCCTGTCCTGAGCTTGTTCGACGACTACGGGCTCCTGCGCCCGCACTTTGAAGCCGGCCTTCTCAAGCGCGCGCTTCGCGCTGCCCGCATCCTGCTCTGTCTTGAACAGGGCGTGGAAGATCCCTTCCCCGCCACAGTTGATCGTTGCGCCGCCTTCGATGTTGATGCGCTCGGCGGCGATGGCCTCGGCCGCCTTCGCAAGCGTTCCGGGCTTGTCATCGAGAACGATCGTGAGGTCTTGCATAGTCGTACTCATGAACACCTCCTCAAGTTTTCTGCGTGTGTGGGCGTTCCTCTCGCCCAACCCCGGAAGGGGCACCATGCCACTCACCGCCGGTCGAGTAAAGGAGGCGCATGCACATTCGCTTGCTGACCCGGACGGGCGAGCCGCTAACGCACGCTGATGTCTGTCTGACCCTCGAGCGCAGAAGCGAGCCGCGCCCGCGCGGCGGCCGCGTCGGCGGCGCGCACGAGCACCGTGAGGGCATGCGTCGCGATCGTGGGGAGCTGCGCGCTGCGATCAGCGAGGACGACACGCAAATGAAACCCGAACACCGCCGCGCTCACCGCGGCGTCGACGGTGAAGTGCCAGATGTCATGCCACGTCGCAAGCGGGAAACTGCCGGCGAGCGCGGCGTTGAGCAAGCGGTACAAAGTGGCCGAGCCGAAAACGAGCACGCCAAGGACGCCGCCGAGGATCGCGAGATAGAGGTAGAAGCGGCGCGGGAACGAGCGGCGTTCGTCATCGTCGAGCCGCCGCTGCGCCTGCCACCACGAAAACGCCCAGGCGACGTCGCCGACGAGGAAGAGCGCGATGTAGATCGCTGTTTCGCGGTTGGGATGTGTGTTCACGCCCAGCAGGTGGCTGCCGAACACACCGACCATCCCCGCCGCGCCGATGGCGAGCATCGCCAACCCGATCGCACCTATTAGATAGGTGTAGAGACGGCGCAGGGTCGCGGCTCTCTCGACCTCCGCCTCGCGTGCAGCCTCGGCCCAGATGACACGACGGTGAAAGATCCAGATCGCGCCGAAGATCGCGACCCATCCGAGCGCGTCGCCCAGATCACGGCGCACGCTTGTGAAGTTGTCGAAAGCAGGATCGCCAAGGAGCTGACGACCGATCGCGGCCAGAGCATTCGTCGCCTGAACGAGCACCAGGATGGCCGTGATGAGCACGACGAAGTAGATCGCGAGCTTGCGAACCGCCGAGCGCCGTTCGACCTCGCCGTCGGGCGTCGCCGGGCGGAGACCCCGCTGCAGCAGAAGCCACGTCCCGAGCCAGAGTGCGATGCCACCCACGATCGTCGGAACGAGACTGACGAGGCGGTAGCGCAGGAAGTCGTCAGCGGTGGGCGGCTGCGTTCGCCCGGGCGGCGGCGGGAAGGGCTCGAACCGAACGCTCGCGGGCGGTGTGAACTCCTCCCAGATCGTCGAGATCGCCTGCACCGCTCCGCTCGCTGCCGCGAAAAGCCCGATGACCGCCAGGGTGTAGTAGGCAGCCTGACGGAGCGCGGCGGCTCGCCCGGAGATGAGCGTCGCGTGACGATCGGCGTTCGAAAGCCGCACGTGGAACGCGAGCACCGCCGCCGAGGTCACGGACATGGCAGCGGCGCCCGCCGCTCGTGCCGGCCAGTTCTCCTCCTGACCGAACGTGAGGCCAACGGAGCCCTGCAGGGTGAGCGTGGCGGTGCGCTCGGCGTACCCGAGCGCGAGCAGCGCGGTCACGAAGATCACGAGATGGAGGTACAGGCTGCGAAGCGCCGAGGCACGCTCCTCGACCGAGCGCAGGGCGGCACGCTGCGCGACCTGGAAGTGGATCAACCACGCCGGCAGGCCGACCGCGAGGAGCGCGATCGCGAGGCTGGCCTGCTCGCGGTATTGGTCGCTCGGGCGGTTGAACTCGCTGAAGACGAAGGGCAGGCCGGTGAAACCGCCCGACGGCGCGTTCAGCGCGATCTCGGCGCCGACGCGAAGGAGGTTCGCGATCGCCAGCACGACCATGTGGATCGCGACGAGCGCCACCAGATAGAAGTACGCGCGCTGGACGGCCGGGATCGGCCTCACGTTCTGCACGACCGCCGGCACCGGCACTGCGGCGTTCACGGTCGAATCATGACGCACGTTCTTCGTCACTTAATGTCGGCGAGCAGACACTCGGGCGGCCTGCGTAGAGTCTCGACGCATCCGGACCCACGCCCAGTCCGTATGCGGGTGTAGAGTCGGGTCCGGTCCGTCGGCCTCGGGGGAGGCCCGTCGCGCGTGGGGGCCGGCGGCGTGAGGGGGAGGCCATGATCCCAGCGTCCTTCGAGTACGAGGTCGCGACAGACGTCGCGCACGCGATCCAGCTCCTCGCGAGTTCCGGCGGAGAAGCCAAGGTCCTAGCCGGAGGGCAGAGCCTCATTCCACTGATGAAGTTCCGGCTCGCGCAGCCGGCGTCGCTCATCGACATCACGCGTATCGCCGGGCTCTCAGGCATCCGCGAGAACGGTGAGCTTCAGATCGGCGCACTGATCCGCGAGGCGGACCTCGAGAAGAACGCGATCATCCGGCAGCGCTATCCGATCATCGCCGACACGGCGGCAGTCGTCGCCGATCCGCTCGTGCGGAACATGGCGACCATCGGCGGGAATCTCGCGCACGCGGATCCCGCGAACGACCACCCCGCGACGATGCTCGCGCTCCGGGCCTCCGTCGTCGCGCAGGGCAGCAAGGGCGAGCGCGTCATCCCGATCGACGACTTCTTCCTGGACACGTTCACGACGGCGCTCCGGCCGGACGAGATCCTGGTCGAGATCCGGGTACCGAAGCCCGCGGCGAGAAGCGGAGGCGCTTACCTCAAGCTCGAACGGAAGGTCGGTGACTTCGCGATCGTGGGCGTCGCCGCCATGGTCCGGCTCGACGAGAGCGGAAAGATTGCGGCGGCGAGTATCGGCCTCACCAACGTCGGGCTCACAGCGATCCGCGCTCGAAACGCCGAGGAGAAGCTGCGCGGCCAGGCGCCGGACGACAAGGCGCTCGCGGCCGCAGGCGCGGCCGCCGCGGCCGAGTCGCAGCCCGTCTCGGATCTGCGCGGCCCGGCCGAGTACAAGCGTGATGTCGTACGCGTGTTGACGCAGCGCGCAATTCGCAAGGCGGTCGCGCGCGCGAAGGGGGGCAACTAGCCATGGCTGTTGAGACCGCGCCTGCCAAGACCACCACGGGCCAGAAGCTCCATCGGATCCACGTCGTCGTGAATGGGGCCGCGCATGACGTCGACGTCGAGCCGCGAACGCTGCTCGTGCACTTCCTCCGCGAGAACCTCGGCATGACCGGGACCCACATCGGCTGCGACACCACCAGCTGCGGCGCATGCACCGTCCTGCTCAACGGCCGCGCGGTGAAGTCCTGCACGCTGTTCGCGGTGCAGGTGGATCAGGCGAGCATCGCCACCGTCGAAGGCCTCGAAAAGGATGGGAAGCTCCATCCGATCCAGGAGGGCTTCCACCAGGAGCACGGCCTGCAATGCGGGTTCTGCACGCCGGGAATGATGATGACCGCCGTCGGGTTCCTCGCCACGAATCCCGCGCCGACCGAGCTGCAGATCCGCGAGGCGATCTCGGGGAATCTCTGCCGCTGCACCGGCTACGTGAACATCGTGAAGTCCATCGACTACGCGGCGCGCAAGCTGCGCGAGCCGGCGGAAGGGAAGGCCCCAGATGTCCGTTGAGATCGGCGGCATCGGCTCGAGCGTCAAGCGCAAGGAAGACGCGCGCTTCATTCGCGGCAAGGGCAAATACGTCGACGACGTGAAGCTCCCGGGGATGCTGTACCTCGACATCGCGCGCAGCCCGTACGCGCACGCACGCATCAAGAGCATCGACACATCCAAGGCGCTCAAGATCCCGGGCGTCGCCGCCGTCATCACCGGCAAGGACCTCGTGCCGCTCAACCTCCACTGGATGCCGACGCTCATGTCGGACAAGCAGATGGTCCTGCCAACGGACACCGTCCTCTATCAGGCACAGGAGGTCGCGGCCGTGGTCGCGACGGAGCGATACATCGCGGCGGACGGCGTCGCCGCCATCGAGGTCGAGTACGAACCACTGCCGGTCGTCGTCGACCCGAAGAAGGCCCTCGAGCCGGGCGCGCCGGTGCTGCGCGAGGACCGCGAGCAGAAGAACAACCACATCTGGCACTGGGAGGTCGGGGACAAAGCCGGGACCGACAAGGCGTTCCGCGATGCCGAGGTCGTCGTCAAGCAGGACCTCTACATCCCGCGCATCCACGTCGCCTCGATCGAGACCTGCGGCATCGTCGCGAGCTGGGACAAGGTCGAAGGCAAGCTCACGGTGTGGATGACCACGCAGGCGCCGCACGCGATCCGCACCGTCATCGCCCTCGTCGCGGGGCACCTCGGTCTCGCCGAGCACAAGATCCGAGTCATCTCGCCGGACATCGGCGGGGGCTTCGGTGGCAAGGTGCCGGTCTATCCGGGCTATGTCCTCGCGATCGGTGCCTCCGTCCTCACGGGAGCGCCGGTGAAGTGGATCGAGGATCGCTCGGAGAACATCCAGGCCGACTCGTTCGCGCGCGACTACCACATCAGCGCAGAGCTCGCCGCGAAGAAGGACGGCACCATGCAGGCGCTCCGCGTGAAGACGATCGCGGATCATGGCGCGTTCGACGCGGCCGCGAACCCGTCGAAGTACCCCGCGGGCCTCTTCCACATCATCACCGGCTCGTACCCATTCCAGAAGTCGTTCGTCGAGGTCGACGGCGCGTATACGAACAAGCCTCCGGGAGGCATCGCCTACCGCTGCTCGTTCCGTGTGACCGAGGCCGCGTTCACGATCGAGCGCCTCGTCGACGTGCTCGCGCTCGAGCTCAAGAAGGACCCGGCGGCGCTGCGGATGCAGAACTTCATCAAGCCCGAGGCATTCCCCTACAAGTCGGCGCTGGGCTGGGAGTACGACAGCGGCGACTACGGCCGCGCGCTCAAGCTCGCGATGGACACGATCGACTACGCCGGGCTGCGCAAGGAGCAAGCCACCAAGCGTGCCAAGGGCGAGCTGATGGGCATCGGCATCAGTAGCTTCACCGAGATCGTCGGTGCCGGCCCGTCGAAGCAGTTCGACATCCTCGGTATCAAGATGTTCGACTCGGCCGAGATCCGCGTTCACCCGACCGGCAAGGCGATGGTGCGTCTGGGCGTGAAGTCACAGGGCCAGGGTCACGAAACCACGTTCGCGCAGATCGTCGCCGAGGAGCTCGGGCTCCCGGTCGGCGACATCGCGGTCGAGGAAGGCGACACGGACACCGCGCCCTACGGCCTCGGCACGTACGCCAGCCGCAGCACGCCCGTCGCCGGCGGCGCTACAGCGATCGCGGCTCGCAAGATCCGCGAGAAGGCGAGACTCATCGCGGCTCATCTCCTCGAGGCGAACCCGGACGACGTTGAGTGGAAGGACTACAAGTTCCAGGTCAAAGGCGTCCCGGCGAAGACGAAGACCATGCAGGAAGTCGCGTTCGCCGCGTACACGAACCACCCGCAGGGTATGGAGGCCGGCCTCGAGGCGGTCGACTACTACGATCCGCCGAACCTCACCTACCCCTTCGGGTCGTACATCTGCGTGGTGGACATCGATCGCGGGACCGGCGAAGTGAAGATCCGCCGCTTCGTCGCGGTCGACGACTGCGGAACGATCATCAACCCGATGATCGTCGAAGGGCAGATCCACGGCGGTCTCACCATGGGCCTCGCGCCGGCGCTCTACGAGCAGATCACGTACGACGAGCAAGGCAACATCCAGGGCGGCAACTTCATGGACTACCTGCTGCCCACCGCGATGGAGACGCCAAACTGGGAGACCGCGAAGACGACGACGCCCTCACCGCATCACCCGATCGGCGCGAAGGGTGTCGGCGAGTCCGCCACGGTCGGCGCGCCCGCTGCGATCGCGAACGCGGTGGTCGACGCGTTGGCACACCTCGGCGTTCGACACATCGACATCCCGATCACCCCGTGGAAGGTGCAGCAGATCCTGAAAGCCAACGGCGCGGCGGAGTGACCTAGCGAAGAGATGCGTTTCGAGGGCACGCTCGACATAGCCGCACCGCGCGATCGGGTGTGGGCCTTTCTGACCGACCCGAAGCAGGTCACGACGTGCGCGCCCGACGTGCAAAGCCTCGACGTGACCGACCCGACGCACTTCAAGGTCGTCGTCAAGGCAGGCGTCGGGCCGATCAAGGGCACCTTCAACATGAGCGTCGAGTTCATCGACCTCCGCGCGCCCGAGCACGCGGAGGTGCTTGCCCGCGGTCAAGCCCCGGGAAGCGCCGTGGAGATGCGCAACACCATGGATCTCGTCGCGGCCGGCGAGCGCACCACACTGCGCTGGGCGAGCGACGTGACGGTGAACGGGATGATCGCGCAGGTAGGCGCGCGGCTCATGCAGGGCGCGGCCGACAAGATCACGCAGCAGGTCTTCTCGTGCATCCAGGTGAAGCTCGAATCGCCTGCGTCCGCGGGCATCTCTGCGAACCCAGCGTGACCGACCAGCGCATCGCGGACCTGGCCGTGAAGCTCGAGGCTGCCCGGGGCCGCATCAGTCGACTGCTGGAAGGCGTCGCGGGCGATCAAGACTGGTCGACTGGCGACCCACATTGGTCTTTTCGATTCATAGCAGCTCACATGGAAGCAACTGACGCGGAATGCCTGCTCGTCCGCATCCGCCAGATCGCTTTCGAAACAACGCCAAGCTTCGACTTCTACAACAACACCGGCTGGGACTTCAGCGAGCGAGACCTTCATGACTCGCTTCTGGGCTGGCAGCAAAGCCGCGCGCAGATCATCAGCTTTGCCAGGTCGCTCTCGGCGGATCGTCTGGCTCGGATAGGACACCACCGAACGTTTGGCGACCTTACCGTGCCCGACTATCTCGCGATCGGTGTCAAACATGACCTGGAGCATCAGACGGATCTCGAGACGATGATCGCGGCGCACAAGGAGGCCGCGGTTGGCCGATGATCTCGCGGGCGACCGCGTCACGCGGAATCTGCTCGCCCTCCCGCGACTGTTGCGGCGCGCCGGGGTCCAGCTCAACGCGGACAACACGCGGCTCTACCTGCGTGCGGTTGCCGAGCTCGAGCTCGACCGCGAAGAGGACGTCCGCGCCGCGTGCCGCGCCTCGCTTGTCAGCCGCCACGCCGACCTCGCGGCGTTCGAGGAGACATTCGACGCGTTCTGGGCGCTCCTACGCGGCGCGACGCTTACCCGCTCGGCGGCTACATCGCGTGTGAAGGCGGGCCAGGCCGACGAGATCGAGGTGCCGCTCGCCCCGGTGCCAAGCCAGATGACGCCGCTGGTCACGCGCGCCGTGCGCGTCGTGGCCAGCCCCGTCGAGCTCCTGCGAGGCATCGACTTCTCGGTGATGACAAACGACGAGCGCGCGGCCGCCGCGCGATTCCTCGAGCGGCTGCGGTGGTCTCCGGGAGAGCGCCCGAGCCGGCGTTTTCGGTCCGCACGCTACGGAACACGCCTGGACATGCGCGCCACCCTCCGCAAGATGCTGAGCACGGACGGCGAGCCGGCGCTGCTCGTCCGGCGCGCGCCGCGCCCGAAGCGCCGTCCGCTCGTCATCCTCTGCGATGTCTCAGGATCGATGGAGGCGTACACGCGGCTGCTCCTCCACATGTCGCACGCCCTCGCGCGCGGCTGGGGACGGGTCGAGACGTTCACGTTCGGAACGCGGCTCACGCGGATCACGCGCCAGCTGCGCGAGCGTCGCCCGGACGCCGCGCTCGCGCGCGTCTCGCGGACGGTGGCCGATTGGTCGGGAGGAACGCGCATCGCCGACGCGCTTCACGAATTCAACTGGAAGTGGTCGCGCCGCGTCCTCGGCCGCGGTGCGATCGTTCTTCTCGTTACCGACGGCTGGGAGCGCGGCGACCCGACACGCCTGGAGCTGGAGGCCGCTCGCCTGCAGCGCGCGGCGTACCGGGTCATCTGGATCGATCCGCTCTCGGGGACGCGCGATTACTCGCCCGAGGCGCGGGGCGCCCGCGCGCTTAAGCGCTACGTCGACGATCACCTTGCGGCCAACACGCTCGACGGCCTCGCGCGGATCGCCGAGCTGCTGGGGCAGGTCGGTCATGGCCGTCCGGTGCGGCGCGCGGAGAAGGTCGCGTGAGCGCCGGCTTCTTCGAGCTCGGAGCGGAGCTTCTCGCGCGACGCGAGCCCTTCGCGACGGCGACGGTCGTACGCGCGGAGCGACCGACGTCGGCGAAGCCCGGGGCGAAAGCGATCGTCACTCCCGACGGGCGACTCGTGGGCTGGATCGGCGGGAGCTGCGCGGCGCCGGTCGTCATCCGCGAGGCGCTCGCGGCCATCGCCGATGGCGAGGCGCGGCTCATCGAGATCTCCAAGACCTCCGGGGCGCCGCGTCCGGGGGTGCGACACTTTCCGATGACGTGCCACTCCGGAGGCACGCTGGAGATCCACATCGAACCGCTTCTCCCGACCGAGCAGCTCATCGTCGTCGGACGCACGCCGCTCGCCCGCGCGCTCGCAGCGCTCGGCGCCGCGATGGGCCGGCACGTCGTCGTCGCCGAGCCGGACGTCACCAAAGATGACTTCCCCACTGCGGACGCGATCGTGCCGGACCTCGCTCGCGCGCGGATCGACGCGCGTACCGCGATCGTCATCGCGGCCCGCGACGAGGACCCGGTCGAGGCCGCGCTCGCCACGCCCGCGCGCTACGTCGGACTCGTCGCCAGCCGCACGCGGGGCGACGTCATCCGCGACGTGCTCCAGCGCAGAGGTGTGAGCGCCGACCGGCTGGCCCGGCTCAAGTACCCCGCCGGCCTCGATATCGGCGCGCGGAGCGATGAGGAGATCGCGCTGACGATCCTCGCCGAGATCGTCCAGCTGCGCGCGGCGCCGCAAGCCGAAGCGACGGCGGAGCCGCGCGAGGCGGTCGACCCGATCTGCGATATGACAGTGGCGATAACGCCGACCGCGCTCCGCGCGGACTTCGAGGGCACGACCTATTACTTCTGCGGCGAGGGCTGCCGTCGCCGCTTCCTCAAGGATCCCGCCGCCGCGGTCGCCGCGACCAGATGAAAGAGGTCGCCGCCGAGCTCGAGCAGTGGCTCCGCGCCGGAGAACCGGTCGCGATCGCCACGGTCGTGCGCATCACGGGCTCGGCGCCCCGGCCGCTCGGCGCAACGCTCATCGCGCGATCCGGCGAGAAGATCGCCGGCTCGGTGAGCAACGGCTGCGTGGAGTCCGCCGTGTATGAGGAAGCTATGGCCGTGCTGAAGGACGGCAGCGCACGCGTCGTGAACTACGGCATCAGCGACGAGTTCGCCTTCACGGTCGGGCTTTCCTGCGGCGGGGCGATCGACATCCTCATCGAGCCTGTCGGCGCGCTGCATCGCGCCGCGCTCGAGGCCGTGCGCGCGGAGCGCGCGGCCGTGCTGGCGCGCATCGTCGCGCCTGCCGATCGCGCCGGGACGGTCGCGCTCCTGCGTGATGACCGAGCCGAGGGCTGGTCTGACGAGCTCGCGTCGCTCAAGGTCGAGGCGCTCGGCGCGCTGAGTGGCGGACGGACGCACGTGGTGCCCGCCGCGCTCGCCGATGGCCGCGAGGCGTCCGTGCTGCTCGAGGCTTTCGGGACACCGCCGCTCATGGTGATCGTCGGCGCCACCCACGTCGGGCAGGCGCTCGCGCCACTCGCGAAGAGCGTCGGCTATCGCGTGGTCGTCGCGGATCCGCGAGCCGCGCTCGCCGATCGCGAGCGCTTCCCGCTCGCCGACGAGATCCTCCTGATGTGGCCCGACGAAGCGCTGGCCAAGGTGCGCCTCGGCGCAAGCTCTGCGGTCGTGATCCTCGCGCACGACGCGAAGTTCGATCATCCCGCGCTCGTCGCGGCGCTGCGCAGCGATGCCGGCTATATCGGCGCGATCGGCAGCCGCACAACCAACGAGCAACGGTTCACCTGGCTTCATTCGCAGGGCTTCAGCGCGCGCGACATCGCGCGCGTTCACGCGCCGATCGGGCTCGACATCGGCGCCGGCACCGCGGAGGAGGTCGCGCTCGCGATCCTCGCGGAGGTCGTCGCCGTGCGTTACCGGCGCGGCGGCCGCAGCCTCTCCGAGCTACCCATCGCAACGGCGCGGTGACCGAGCCCGCGAAGGCGATCGCGGGGATCATCCTCGCGGCCGGCGAGGCGCGGCGCTTCGGCGCGCAGAAGCTCCTCGCGCCGCTCGACGGTCGAGCGCTCGTTCAGCATGTGATTCGAGCAGCGAACGGCTCGAGCCTCAGCGACGTGGTGATCGTCGTGGGCGCCGACGCCGACCGGATCGCGCGCATCGCGATGGGACGGGCGCGCGTGGTGCGGAATCCCGACTACGCGACAGGCCAGGCCAGTTCGCTCCAGGCGGGTCTGCGCACGCTCACCGATGAGATCGACGCCGCGGTCGTGCTACTCGGGGACGTGCCTGGCGTGACGTCCGCGCTCGTCGACGCGCTCATAGCGAAACAGCGGGAAACGGCCGCGATCGCGGTGATCTCGCGCTGGGGAGACCGGCGCGTCCCGCCGGCCCTCCTCCACCGCGATCTCTGGCCAACAGCACTCGCGCTCACGGGAGATGTAGGAATGCGCGACGTGCTCGCCGGCCGCGA
>WNGI01006516.1_pt1 | contig 11813 bp, 13 predicted proteins | sample 5400621 | NCBI WGS metagenome assembly WNGI01 (sample SAMN13153374, study PRJNA577476) | soil metagenome | isolation source: 20 cm soil or saprolite under Garry oak tree replicate 1 | place: USA:California | collected 2016-06-15
TTGTCGGCGCGCTGCTCATGCTCGCCTCGTGCCGGTCGAGCCGTGGCGAACGCTCCGCCGCGGCCGGGCCGGCCTGGCTGCGCGAGCGGGGCGCCGAGGAAGCCGTCCTGGCTGCACGGTCGACGACGGTCCACGACTTCCAGTATGTCGATCGACGCGAGGCGAGCGGCATCACGTTCGTGAATCGGATCGTCGACGACGCGGGCAAAGCCTACAAGAAAGTCCACTACGATCACGGCACGGCGCTCGTCGCCGCCGATGTCGACGGCGACGGGCGGCCCGATCTCTACTTCGTTACCCAGCTCGGCAGGAACGAGCTGTGGAAGAACGTAGGCGATGGCCGGTTCGCGGACATCACCGACCAGGCGGGCGTGGCGATGCCGGACGACGTGTCGGTCGCGGCGGCGTTCGCCGACATCGACAACGACGGTGATCCTTCGTGACCACGGTGAGACACGGCAACCGTCTGTTCGAGAACCTGGGCGGCGGGAAATTCCGCGACATCACGGGGCCTGCCGGCGTCGGGTACGTCGGCCATTCGTCGGGCGCGGTGTTCTTCGACTACGACGGGGATGGGCTGCTCGATCTCTTCGTGACGAACGTGGGCGTCTATACCCACAACGCAAAGGGGCCGGGCGGCTATTACGTCGGCCGGGCCGACGCGTTCCACGGGCACACGCACCCCGATCGAGCCGAAGCGAGCATTCTGTATCACAACCTCGGCGGCGGCCGCTTCCAGGACGTCACCCGGCAGGTCGGGCTCGTCGACCGCAGCTGGAGCGGCGACGCCACGGTGATCGACGTGAACGACGACGGTTGGCCCGACTTGTACGTCCTCGACATGCAGGGGGAAAACCACCTCTGGGTCAACGAAGGCGGCAAGCGATTTCGGGACGCGACGCGGCAGTACTTTCCCCGGACCCCCTGGGGCGCAATGGGGGTGAAGGCGTTCGACTTCGACGGTGATGGTCGCGTCGACCTCCTCGTGACCGACATGCATTCGGACATGTGGGTCAACATCCCGCCCGATGACTGGGCGGCGGAGACGCGCAAGGCCGACACCGCCCCCGCCCCCCCCGATTTCTTCCCGACGGGCAAGGGCCGGTTCATGTTCGGCAACGCGCTGTTCGCGAACCGCGGCGGCGGGCGGTTCGACGAAGTCTCCGATTCACTCGGCGTAGAGACGTACTGGCCCTGGGGACGCAGCGTCGACGACCTCAACGCCGACGGCTGGGACGACGTAGCCGCGCCCGAACGGTGCGACGGACCAGCTCTGGTTCCGCCTCGATTGCCGGGGTGCCGACCGGGACGAGCTCTTCTGCACCGTCTGCTCCCAATCGGGTACCGCGGAGCTGGGCTGCCGGCTAGACGCGGATGGTCACCTGACGATGATGGCCGCGCGCGGCACACGCGCCGCGGCGGTGCTCGATCTCGACGGCGACGGCGACCTCGACATCGTGACCAATGAATTCAACGCCGCGCCGCAGGTGCTGGTGAGCGACCTGGCGCAGCGGCACCGCGTCCATTTCCTGAAGGTCCGGCTGCGCGGCACCCGCTCGAACCGCGAGGGGCTGGGCGCGCAGGTCACTGTGGTCCTGCCCGGCGGCCGGCGGAGCCTCAAGATCACAGACGGGAAGACCGGGTACCTGTCTCAGAGCGACCTGCCGCTCTATTTCGGCCTGGGCGACGCGGACCACGCCGCCTCGCTCGAGGTGCGCTGGCCTTCCGGTGGACGGCAGACCGTGGCGGGCCCGCTCGAGGGCGGGCAGACGATCGAGGTGGTCGAGCCCTAGCTACGGCCGCGCCGCCAGAAAGCGGGCTGCCTCGGCGAGGCCGGGAGTATTCGGGTCGCCGCCGTGCCAGATCTGCTGCAGCTCGCTGTACGCGTGGGCGGCCGTCGCCCGGTCCCCCGCCGCCGCTGCCGCGCGGCCGAGACCCAGAAGCGACAACGCACGTTTGGGCGCGAGCTCGAGCGCCCGCGCGAACTCACCCTGCGCTTCCCGTGCCCGCGCCGCCTCGAGCAGCATTTCCCCGAGCAACTCGTGCGCCGGCTTCACGTCCGCGGGCGGGCCGAATTCGCCCGCTACCCGCTCCTCGAGGACCGATGCCTGGCGCATCAGGCGTACGGCGTCCTCGACCGCGGTCCCCCCGTCCGCCTGCCGCAGCAGTGCCTGAAGCTCCATCTGCAGGATGTCCGGCACCTCGTCCCGCTCATGGCCCGGAACGGGCGGCGCACGGTTGCCGTTGAGGGTGGCCAGGTCGGCGAGGGCTCGCTCGGCCCCGCCCCGCTCGCCGCGTTTCAGGGCACCGAGCCCGACCGCGAACAGGTCCAGCGCGGCATCGCGCGCCCGCACGCCGGCGAGGTCGATGTTCCACCGCAGGCACGGGCAGTCCCATCGCTCGCTGTTCACGACGTATTCGGCGCGCATCTGCGCCAGCACAGCGCGTCCGCGCAAGCCCTGGTCTACGTTGCGGCGCATGAGCTCGAGGTGGCGTTGGGCGACTTCGTACCGGCCCTGCTGCAGGTACCCGTAGCCCAGCCACTGGGTGTAGTGGTTGGGGGCCCAATTTGCGCGGTCGTGCCCGGACGCGAGCTCGTTCTGCGATACGACTTCATCCCACATTCCCAGCGCGAGGAAGATGTGCGTCGGCATGTGCTGCGCGTGCGGGGCGTCGGGCGCGATCCGGGAGTAGGCCCGGGCAGCCGGCAGACCGAGCGGCGCATGGGGGGGGTCGTCATAGCAGTGAATCAACAGATGTGCGGCGCCGGGGTGGTTCGGGTTGTCCCGGAATACTCGTTGGGCGATCGCGGCGGCGCGCAGATAGGTCGGAACGTCTCGAACCCCCTGGCTCAGGCCGAGCAGCGAAATGCCATACAAGACCTGCGCCTCGCGGTCCGTCGAGAAGGCCGCAACCAGGCGCTCCATGGCGCTCGAGTAGGCCGTGTCCCGCGCCGCTTTCGAGCCGTCGCCGTACAGAAGCTCGACGGCGTGGAGATAGTCCTTCTCCCTGCTCGTCGGCGCCATGGCGCGTCGGGCGTCCGGCGACGGGCCGAGGCGCTGGAGCACGGCCCGGGCGGCATTCCGGTCCTGCTCGTTCCAGACCGGGTGCGTATACGTGAGCGCCTCGCCCCAGTACGCCAGGGCGAATCGGGGGTCGATCCGCTGCGCCTCGCGAAATGCCTGCGCCGCATCCCGATACTCGAAGCTGTGTAGCAGCAGGACGCCGCGGATAAACGATGCCTGCGCCGCGGGGGCCCCCGACGTAGGGAAGTCGATCGCTCCGAGATGCGGCGTCTGAGCCGCCAACCGCGCGCCCGTGGCGACGCTCGCCACCGTCATCAAGCCCAGCAACCGACCTCGCATGCTCACGAATCTATCGACTCCGTTCCGTGTTCGATTGCAGCACGGCTCGAGCGACCTCGGGGTAGATACCGATCGCATGGCTCCGATAATACAGGACAAACGGTTTCGTCGCAGTCTGGATCTCGATCGCCTGCGATTTTCGGTTCGGCATGTGACACTCGATGCAGGCGGTCGTGAGTCGCCCTCCGATCTCGGCGGCCCTCGGATGCTGGCTCGTCTCATGGCACGCCAGGCACTTCTCGACAAACGCGGTCACGTCGCGTTGCGGTCGATGGACGTCGTGGCACGTCGAGCACGACATGTCCGGGCGCGAGCGAAAACACCTGCTGCGCTGCAACAACCCCACCTGATTGCCGTGGACGTCCGGGATCGCTGCCGTTTGGTCCGCCGGCGGGGCGAAATAGTCGTCGAGCTTGTCACCAGGTCGGTAGGAGAACGGCGGCGCTTTCGAGTCCCGCGCGCCGGAATGGCACAGGGCGCAGTTGTCCACCCGCCGGTCCCTCGAGAAACGTGCCGGGTTGAGAATGTAGCGTCCGCTCGTATCCGATGGGTGGGAGGCCTGATACCGCGCATGAGCTCGCCCGTCGCCATGACATTTTTCACACGAGAGGCCGAGCACGTAGTTGCGGGCGTACCACGCTCCGCCGCCGGCCGTGCGAAGCGGAAACGACGTGCTATGGCATTCCAGACAGTGGGGGACGATGAGGCGTCCGAAGTCGATCTGGCCATCCACATAGCCGGGACTGTTGATCCACCGTTCGATCCCCACGAGATAGGACACCGGCAATTCGAATAGGAGTCCCCCTCGCCAGTAGACGTAGGATTGCCCGCGTCTGCCCGACCCGAACACCAGGTCGATACGCTCGGTTCTCGACCACCCCCGGGCCGAGTCAACGGCGGTCTGGTAGAAAGCGTTGTCGCGCCGCTCCATTCTGAAGTAGATGCCCTTCGACCCGGTGCGCAGGACGTTGCGTCCCGCGGCAAAATGTCCTTTGATGGACCGAGCACTCGCCTCGGCGGACGTCCGGAAGTGGGCGGTCTCGAGGAAGGTGGCGACGATCTCCCGGTGGCAGGCCTCGCACGATCTGGCGGGCGGCGTACCTCCCCCCCCGGAAGCCGCCGCCGACACGAGCAAGCCGAGTAGCAGGCCAGGCATGGCCATAAAGTAGCTCGCGCGACTTAGCTTAGGGGACATCCCTCGCACAGGAAGGCGGACGATGGCAGACGTGTCGATTTCCCGCCGGGCCCTCCTCGCCAGCGCCGCGAGCGCGGTGGGCGCGCACGCGCTGTGGCGCGTGGGGCACGCCCAAGTACCGGCGCAGACACCTCAGACAGTCGTCCCTCCCGATCCCACCAAGGGTCCGGGGGCGCCGCTCAGCGAGCTCGGCCGGCGCTCGCCGTTCGAGCGACCGCGGCGCATCCCCGTCGGGAGCGCCCAGGGCAGCTCCCTCGCCCCGCTGCAGGACTTGTACGGGATCGTGACGCCCGCCGATCTCCACTTCGAGCGTCACCATGCCGGGGTGCCCGCCATCGATCCGGGGCGTTACACGCTGCTCATCCACGGCATGGTGGAGCGTCCGACGGTGTTCGATCTCGCGGCGCTCAAACGCTTCCCCTCCGTGTCCCATCTCTACTTCCTCGAGTGCTCCGGAAACGGCGCCTCGAGCTATCGCAACATTCGGCCCGATCTCACGCCGCAGCTCATCGACGGCCTCACCAGCACGAGCGAGTGGACCGGCGTGCCGCTGGCGACACTGTTTCGCGAGGTGGGCGTGAAGCCGGGCGCAAAATGGTTCCTCGCGGAAGGCGCAGACGCCGCCGTCATGGCCCGAAGCATCCCCATGGAGAAGGCCGCAGAGGACGCCCTGATCGCCTACGGTCAGAACGGCGAGGCGTTGCGCCCCGAGCAGGGCTACCCGGCGCGGCTCCTGCTCCCGGGCTGGGAGGGGAACGCAAACGTCAAGTGGATCCGGCGCATCGAGCTTGCCGACCGGCCGTTCATGACGCGGGAGGAGACGTCGAAATACACCGATCCGTTGGCGGACGGCACGGCGCGGCTGTTCAGTTTTGCCATGGACGCTAAGTCGATCATCACGTTCCCCGCGTATCCCGTGATCCTGCCCGAGCGGGGCTGGTGGGAGATCAGCGGAATCGCCTGGAGCGGGCGCGGCCGGATCAGCAGGGTCGACGTCAGCACCGATGCGGGGCGGCGTTGGGCGCCCGCCGAGCTGCAGTCCCCGGTGCTCCCCAAGTGCCACACCCGGTTCCGCTGCTTGTGGAAGTGGGATGGCCGGGAAACCACGCTGCTCAGCCGCGCGACCGACGAGACCGGCTACGTGCAGCCCACGTTGGAGCAGCTGCGGAGCGCCCGCGGGCTCGGCACGTCGTATCACTTCAATCACATCCGCGCGTGGCGGGTACGCGGCGACGGGACCGTCATGTTCGGATTGGAGGGGTAGACGTGCGCGTGGCGGCCGTGCTTGTCGCAGTCGCGCTGGCAGCAGCGGCGTGCGGGAATCGGGATCAGGGAGTCGCGCGACCCGATGCTCCGGCGCGGTTCGGTTTTGGCCGGGCCGCCACGGCTGAGGAGATCTCGGCGTGGAACATCGACGTGATGCCCGACGGAACCGGACTGCCGCCGGGGAGCGGTACCGCGGCACAGGGCGTCGCGATCTACGCGCGCAAGTGCGCGGCGTGTCACGGCCGGACCGGTGCGGAGGGGCCGTTCGACCGGCTCGTGGGCCGGGAGCCTCGGTCCGGCTTCCCGTTCGGGCGCGACCCGCGCCTCGTTAAGACGGTCGGCAACTACTGGCCCTACGCGACGACCCTGTACGACTACGTGAATCGCGCGATGCCGCTCGACGCGCCGGGCTCCCTGACGCCGGACGAGGTGTACCGCTTGGTCGCGTTCCTCTTGTGGCGGAACGAGATCGTGACGGACACCGCGGTGATGAACGCGCAAACCCTCCCCCGGGTGGTCATGCCCGGCCACGATCGGTTCGTGATCGACAATCGCCGAGGCGGGCCGGAGGTCCGTTAGCCGGCCCCCGCCCATCTCGGATTTCGTTACTTTTGGCGCCATGCCCAGAGCCGTGCTTGCAGGCGCCGCGCTCCTCGTCCTCGCCAGCGGCGCCACGCAGTCCGACCCGCTCGCCGCCCGGACCAAGGGCCGCCCCGACGCCCCCGTGACCGTGTACGAAATGTCGGACTTCCAGTGTCCCTACTGCCGTGCGTTCGCTCTCGGCACGATGCCGCTGCTCGAGCGTGAGTACGTCCAGGCGGGCAAGGTCCGGTTCGTGTACATCAACCTGCCCCTGTCGAGCCTGCACAAGAACGCCGCGACGGCTGCGGAGGTCGCATTGTGTGCCGCCCGGCAGCAGCGCTTCTGGCCGATGCACGACCTGCTGTTCCGCCATCAGGACCAGTGGGCCCCGCTCGCCTCGCCCCAGGCGTCGCTCCTCGCGTTGGGCGATTCGGCCGGCTTGGACCACGCGCAGCTCGCCCGCTGTGTCGCGTCCCGGGCCACCGCCGCCGACGTCCGGGCGGACTCCGAGCGCGCGCGGCGCTCGGGCGCGACGAGCACCCCTACCTTCTATATCGAAGGCGCCCTGCTCGAGGGAGCGGCACCGGTCACGGTCTTTCGGGCCGTGCTGGACTCGATCTACCAGAGCAAGACGGCGGCCGGGGCGCGCTGATGGGGGGGGCGCGCCCTTCCTTCATATACCGGCTCAGCATCGGGCTCGCGCAGCGGGCCCTGCCCTTCGCCGCCCGCTTCGACAAGAAGCTCGCGCGCGGCCTCGACGCGCGTCGCGGCGTGCGGGAGCGTCTGTCCGCCTGGGCGCGGGCGCACCGCGATCTCAAGCGGCCGCTTTTGTGGGTGCACGCCCCGTCGGTGGGCGAGGGCCTCCAGGCGAAGCCGGTGCTCGAAGCCGTGCGCGCCGAGGCGCCCCACTGGCAGCTCGCGTACACCTTCTTCTCCCCTTCCGCCGAGCGGCTCGCGCGCACGCTGCCGGTCGATGTGGCGGATTACCTGCCGCTCGACCGCCCCGCGGACGTGACTGCCGTCCTCGAGGCGTTTCAGCCCGCCGCGCTGGTGTTCTCGAAGCTCGACGTCTGGCCCGAGCTGACGCTCGCGGCGGCGCGGCGTGGCGTGAAGCTCGGGCTCATCTCCGCCACCGTCGCACCGCACAGCTCGCGGCTCCGCTGGCCCACCCGGGGCTGGGCCGCGCCCGCCTACCGCGCGCTCGAGCGGATCGGCACGATCAGCGAAGAGGACGGCCGGCGCCTCGAGCAGCTGGGCGCGCGTCCCGGGGCCATCGAGGTGACGGGAGACACGCGGTACGACAGCGTGGCCGAGCGGGCGGAGCGCTTCGACCGCACGCGCGATCCGTTCGCGCGCCTCGCCATCGCGCCCGCCGGGACGTTCACCATCGTCGCCGGGTCCACCTGGCCGGCCGACGAAGCGGTGGTCCTCCCGGCGTTCGTGGACCTCCTGGCGCAGGTGCCCAGCGCGCGACTCGTGCTCGCGCCCCACGAGCCCAACCCGGACCACCTCGCCGGCATCGCGCAGGCGGCCGCGCGCGTCGGCCTGCCCCGCCCCGTCCGGCTGTCGCAGGTGGAACACACGTCCTCCGCGCCGGTGATCGTCGTGGATCGCGTTGGAATCCTCGCCGACCTGTACGCGCTCGCGGACGTCGCGTTCGTCGGCGGCGGGTACCACCGCGCGGGCCTCCATTCGGTCCTCGAGCCGGCGGTGTTCGGTGTGCCGGTGGCGGTGGGCCCGCACTGGCACATGAGCCGCGACGCGACCTTATTGATCGAGCGCGGCGGCGCCGTGGCGTTGAGCAGCGACGGCCGCCACCAGCTGCACTCGCAGTGGCTCGTGTGGCATCATGACCCGGCGGCACGCTCCAAGGCGGGCGCGGCCGGGAAGCGGCTGGTGCGGGAGGGGCGCGGTGCGGCGGAGCGAACGACGGCGCTAGTAAAAAGGTTGGTGGAGGTTGGTGGAGGTGGGTGAAGGTTGTGGAGGTTACTACTCCCCCACGACCACTCCTTCAAACGTCACCGATCGCGGCACGACCAGCCCCAGGGTCAGGCCGGTCACGAGTAGGTCGCTCCAGCGGCTCCGCACCTTGATGCGCAGATTCGTGATGCGCGTTCCGGGCCCGACCTGCCCCCCGAGGACGTCCTCGAGATTCGGTTGCGCCACGGGCACGAGGCCCAGGAGCATGTAGACCGCGTGTTTCGTTACCCGGAAGGAAGCTCCCGAGTCCGGGCGCGTCGCGGTGCCGGCGAGCGAGACCGGGACACCGAGATGCGACGAGTCCAGCGTGAGCGCGCAGCCGCTCAGCGCGAGGGCCAGCACGAAGACCGACCCCCGCGCGACGAAAGAACGGATCACAGAGCTCCTGGAAACGGACGGGGCGCGCCCGGGAATGGCGCGCCCCAAAGGTAGCGGCTTCACTCCGAGTTGTGAACCAGGCTTGCCACCCTACCTACGGCCGGAGCCCGAGGTTGGCGCCGACGCCGAACACTCCGTGTCGCGTCCCGTCGTCGAACTTTTCCGAGTCGTACGCAAGGTGAATCCCGATCGGGCCGAACCCGAGGTTGCCACCGATCACCCACCCGAAGTTGGTCTGGTTCGGGGCCCCGTTCGCATAATGGTGATACCGGATCCCGGGCGAGACGTATGGCTCGATGCTCACCACCGGCGTGGGCAGTGGCACGCTCAACCCCACCGCGCCGAGCAGCATGGTCTCCACCGGCGGGGCCACCGTGGTGGAGCTGATCGCCACGCTGTGACCGCCGCCGAGCTGCAGGTTGACGGCGACCGGGATGAGGCTGCCGCCGATCAACCGGAACGCGGCGGTGCCACCGAAGGTGGTTATCCGCTGGCTGACGAGGTCGGCCTTCCAGGACGACACCCCGCCCGTCAGCGTGAACGTGCCGGCCCCGAGGGTGATGCGGCCGCCGAAGGCGTTCCCGCCCTGCGCCTCATTGTTGGGGCGGCTGTAATCGCCGTAGATCGTGAAGCCGGTCCCGGCCTTTGGGTCGTTCCATGCCGGCTCGCCCAGCCACTGTGCGGCGGCGGGCGTGGCCAGCAATGCCAATCCGAGCGTCAACGCTGCGCGCTTCATAAGTGCCCCTCTCAACGCCTGGAGGAAACCGTGTGGGACCAGGGCGCACGGTCCGGCGGAGATGGAGCATAGGTAGCAGCTTCAGCACGGGTTGTGACCGGCCTCACATGCCCAGCGGCAGGTGGAGATCCACGTGCAGGCCGACGCCGAACACCCGCTGGCTCCCGCCGCCCTTCAGTTTCTCATTGTCGTAGGCGACGTGCATCCCGACGAGGCCGAAGCTGAGGTTGGCCCCAAACACGTACCCGAACTCGGTGCTGTTCGTGCCGCCGCTACTGCGGTACCGGATACCGGGAGAGAAATACGGCTCGATGCTGATCCCCGGCGTTGGGAGCGGGACGCTGAACCCCGCCGCACCCGTGACCGCCGTCTGGGCGGGCGTGGAATTGGCGGAGTCGGTTCGAGCCGCGCCGACCTGCAGGTTGAGGGCAAACGGCAGCAAGCTACCGCCGATCAGCCGGAACGCCGCGTTCCCACCGATGGAAGTGAAGCCATCAGTGGCGAGGTCGGGCTTCCAGCGTGCCACGCCGGCCGTGAAGGTCAGCGTGCCGATGCCCAGCGACGCGCGACCCCCCCAAGTGTTGCCCTTGCCGTAGTCACTGTTCGGCTTGGCGTAGTCTCCGCTGATCGTGACGCCGGTGCCGCCCTTGGGACTGTTCCATACCGGCTCGCCCAGCCACTGTGCCGCGGCGGGCGTTGCCAGCAATACCATGACTCCGATCGTCAACACTGCGCGCATAGATACCCCTTCGGGGGAGGTTGATGGAGGTCGGTGGAGGTCGGTGGAGGTCGGTGGAGGTTGGTGAAGGATGCGGAGACACCTCCACCATCCTCCACCAACCTCCACCAACCTCCACCATCCTCCATAACCTGCTTCAGTTCAGTGCACCCACACGGCGGCGATCGACACACCGGTGAGCGGATGGTCGCCGAGGCCGCCTGACACGCGCGCGTCGAGCACGCGGGACAGCCGGAAGTCCGCGCCGACGCCGAAGCCGAACTCCAAAGCCGACGTCCGGTTGCTGCCCGCGACGAACGACACGGTGGGCTGCACGTATGGAACGATACTGACGGTCGACCCCCGCGGATCGACCCGGCGTCCGAGCGACAGACCCACCGGGACGAACAGCGTCGAGCCGCCGCTCACGAGGCCAGCGCCCGCGCCGAACACGATCGCGCCGTCGAGCGGAAAGTCGATCGTATGCGTGATCACGCGCTCGCGGGCCTCCACTCCGACCAGGAGCACGGCCTTCCCCGCGCCGCTCGGATCGAAAATGCCGCCGCGGAGCCCGATGTCGAGGGTGCCCCGCGCGTAGCGGTACATGCCCTCGAACCCCGTACCGCCCCCGTCGGGAAAACTGAACACCGCGCCGAGCTCGGATCGCTGAAACGCACGATAGGGCGCGTTGTAGGACGGCATGCCCGTGGCCTGCGCCCCCACCTGGAGGGGGACCATTCCCCCCAGCACCACGACCAGCACGGCCACGCGTCGTCGCATGCTCGTCTCCTTGGCTCGATTCGGGGGTCGGCGTGAGACAGGGTACCCACCCGGACGGCCATCGTTCCGTTTTCACAGACGAAAAACCGCGGCCCGTCCATGGCGTGGACGGGCCGCGACAGCAGCTCAGTCTAGTGCCAGAAAGACAAGCCGAGCCGGACGCCGAGCGAGAATGAGCTCGGCAGAGCGCCGGACGAGAAGGCGTACGCGAGGTAGCCTTCGGGCCGGAACACGGCGCTCCCGTAGGGGAGCCGCTTCCCGACCCCACCGCCGATTGCGAACTGGGTTTCGGTACTCGCACCGGAGCCGAACTTGAAGATGTTCAGCCCCACCCCCGCCGTCACGTACGGTGCGCGCATCAGCCCGCGCGTTCCGCTCCCCCGCTTCAGCAGGTGCAGCACGTTCACGCCGGGGCTGAACGCGACGGTCCCGAAGTTCGAGTCCCAGTCGACCGAGGCCCGCACTTCAAACATGTTCGGCCCCCTCGAGAGGAACCCGACCCGCGCGTCGACCGGCGCGGCGAGCTGGATGCCGGATCCGCCGTTGCTGCCGACACTGACATACTGGAACGCGAGGTCGACACCGAGCTCGTTCCGCGGGCCAGCTTCGGCCGGGGCCCGCCGCTGTGCCGGCGCGCGGGCGGGAAGGAGCGCGAGAACGGTGACGAGCAGTCCACTGCCGATCCACTTCCGCATATGGGTACCTCCCCAGGGAGGAGTGAAGGGCGCGTCGCTTGAAATGGCCGCACATCGGTAAGAACGATGTACGGATCTGTCAAGACGCGTCGACTCGGTCGGCCACGATCCGGACGGT
>WNGI01010258.1_pt1 | contig 11813 bp, 5 predicted proteins | sample 5400621 | NCBI WGS metagenome assembly WNGI01 (sample SAMN13153374, study PRJNA577476) | soil metagenome | isolation source: 20 cm soil or saprolite under Garry oak tree replicate 1 | place: USA:California | collected 2016-06-15
AGCGGCGAAGCTCCGGGTGGTACAGCAGACCGTCGTCGTCGTGCGCGAACCCCGACTGCGGCACGGGCGACCTCCCGGGTGTCGGGCAACCAGGGCGGACCCTACCGCCGCCTGCCCGGGAAGAAGCCCTCGGTGTCACGGGCGCGCGCCGCGCGCATCCGGTCCCGGGTCAGCGCGGCCACCTCCGTCCCGGAGGCCAGGCAGCCGCGCAGTAGTTCCCGCGCGCGGGCCTGTAGCGCCGGCCGGTCCGGGTGGCCCGGCAGCCACTGCTCGGGCTCGCCGACGGTCAGCTCCACCCAGCCGGCGCCGAGCCGCCGCGCGCCGGCCGGCGGACCGCCCAGACGCTCCAGGTGGCCCTCGCTGAGCAGCTGGTACCACATTCCGTCGGGGACCAGCAGGTCAGGCAGGTACGCCGGGTCCGGCCGAGCGGCGCCCGGCGCCGGGTCGCTCCAGCCCGCCGAGCGCAGTCCGCGGGCGGCTGCCTCGCCGCTGACCCCGGCCCAGGCCAGCACGGAGGCGTGCTCCCGGACGAGGTCACGCTGGACAGTCAGCCGCGCCGAAAGCTCCGCGGCGCCCCAACCCTGACCGGCAGCGGTCAGCGACGCCTGCGGCAACGTGTCCCGGTACCCGTCGCCGACCGCCACCGCACCGGCCGTGGTGACGAAGTCGGTCGCCACCACGGCCACCGGCGTCTGGCTGCCGAGGGTTGGCGCCAGGTCCGGCACCAGCGTCGGCCAGCTCAGCGCGACGTCGACCGAGATGACCAGGCCGACCGGTTGCGTGCCGGGCGGAGCCTCGCGGTGCAGCCACGACGCCGCGGCATCCAGCAGCCAGGTGGGCGGCTGTCGCAGTGCGTCGCCGAGCGGCCGGCCCGGCGGTCCGCGCAGCCAGGCCCGGGCCGCCGGCCCGAACTCCTCGACCCTGCCGTACTGGTCGCCGAACCGTTCCGCCGTGCCGATCGCCGCCTCGGGCACGCCGGCCTCGGCCAGCCGGCGCACCAGCAACTCCGGCACGGTGCGCACCAACTCCGTGGGGGTGGAGCCGAAATCGACCATCAGCAGGTATCCGTCGGGCAGCGCGACCGGGTCGGACACGTACTTCGGCCCGTTGCGGTCTTCCGGCGCCAGGCCGAACGCCGACTGCCAGCCGCCGTCCAGGGCGGCGATGTCCGCTGCGGCCGCCCGCAGCGCGGGGCCGAGCCGAGACAGGCCGGCGGCGGACCGTACCCGCAGCAGCACGGTGTCGCCGCTCCGCCCGCCGGCCAGCAGTCCCGGCTCAACCGCAATCATCTACGGCCCTATGCCGGCACCGGGACCCGGATGATCGGTGGGACCGGGATGCACCAGCCGCATCTGCCCTCCTCCTCCTGCTGACTCTTCTTGATCTCGGCCGCCGCCCGCACATTCGAGGGTGTCTTGTCCTCCATGGCGAAGTACACGTGCCCGGGCGGGTTCTCCAGGCCCCACACGTAGACCTCGTCGCCGAGCACGTCGAAGAACCGCTTGAAGCCGTTGCTGTAGACGGTGAATGCGTTCGCCCAGTCCTGCAGCTCGGTGCCGAGCGAGAAGGTGATGCCGTACCAGGTCTGCGCGGTAAACACGTAGCCGTTGAGCTGCGCCGTGACCTCGCTCGTGGTGCTGTCACCCTCGAACCGCTTGACCTCGAAAATGTTCGTCTCGTCGGTGACGATGTCTATCCGGAAGCCGAAGAAACCGATGTCGGCGTCGGTGCGGCTGTCGCCGACCTCCCAGTCGACGTCCTTACTCACCTCGGTCCCCATGCTGAGCTGGTCGTCCTGGAACCGGTCCCACCAGTTCTCCCGGCGCTTGTTCAGCTCGTTAATCGTGAACGCCTGCGCGGCCCGCTCCGGCTGATGAGTGTTCCACAGCATGTTGAGGCAGGTCAGGTCCGCGTCCAGGCATGAGCGCGGGATGTAGCCCCTCGTGCGGAGCGGTCCGCCGCCCTGGAAGCACTTGTCGTGACGCTCGGTGGAGTTGCCCGGGTCGCCCAGGTCCTCGCAGTCCCACGGGGCATAGGCCGGTATCGCGAGGAGCAGCCCCAGGAGTTGACCGATGCTCTCTCCGAGGGCGAAGTCGCCCGTCGGGTCGACCATGTTCACGGGGTCGTTGTTGGCGTACGCGTACGGGCTGTTCGGATCGGTCTGGCCGACCATGGCCGCGACCGGGTCGCGGGCGGTGAACCGGCCCACGGTCGAGTCATAGTCGCGTGCCCGCAGGTACACCGAGTCGTCGTCGGCGAGCTCGCCGCGGTAGCCGAAGCTGGGCACGGCCACCATCGGGTCGTCCGCACCCTGCGGGTCGCCGAACGCGTCGTAGCTCGGCGCCTGCGCCCAGTCCGTGGTTTCCGCGGTCCGCACCGTCGAGCCGTAGACGTCGTGCGAGAAGACGGCCGAACCAGCCGCGGTGTCGGCGAGAACCCGGCCGTAGCCGTACACGAAGTCGACCGCGCCGTCCTGGGTGAGGATCTGCGGAGCCGCGTCGCCGACGCTCCACTGGAAGCGCTTCGTGAGGGTTTGCGGCGGCGGGCTGCCGGGCGGGCGGTCGAGTACGACCTGGGTGGGCAGCCCGTCTCCGTTGTAGGTGGTGTGCTCGGTCCGGCTGGTGCCGCCCTTCGTTCGGGTCCGTGTGGTCCGCCGGCCGAACGAGTCGTACCCGAGGGCGAGCGTGTCGTAGGTGACGTCGAGCGCCGTGTCGCGGCCGACTCGGGTGAGCAGCCGCCCCGACTGGTCGTAGCTGTAGGTGACGTGCTTGGGTCCGGTGTCGGTGGCGACCAACTGGTCGGCCCTGTCATAGCTGAGCATCGACTGCAGCCCGGCCCGGGTGATGCCGGTCCGGTTGCCGTTGGCGTCGTACGCCATCGCCACCGCGCCGCCCGGCTGCCCGGTCACGGTTACCATGGCCCCGGCCTTGTCGTAGCCGAACGCCACGTCCTGGCTCGGGCCGAGCTGCCGGGTGATGCGCGCGTCCGCGTCGCGGATCAGCGTCGTGTCTTGGGTGGTCGCGCTGCCCCGCGCTTCCCGGTACCGGGTCAGCACGCCGGCGGTGTAGTCGTAGTTTCGAGTCCAGCCGCCGGGCAGCTGCTCGGCGAGCACCCGCCCGTCCGGGTCGAGCCGGTAGCTGGCGTCGCCCGCCTTCGTGCCGGACAGGCCGACCAGCCGGTTGGCGTCGTCGTACTGGTACCCGATGGTGTGGTTGTCCGGGTACCGCAGGCTGATAGGAGGTGAGCTGGCCCGCCGCGTCGTAGCCGTACCGGCTGGTGCCCGTGCCGTCGACCATGCTGGCGCGCCGACCCGCGGCGTCGTAGCTGAACGAGATGGTGGCGCCGTCCGCGCCGGTCCGCTTCAGCAGTTCGCCGACCGGGTTGTACTCCATCCGAAGCGTCTTGCCCGCCGGGTCGGTGACCGAGGTGAGGTTGCCGAGCCCGTCGTAGATCTGCCTGGTCACCCGGCCGAGCGGGTCGGTCGACGAGGTCTGCCGGCCGGCGGTGTCATAGGCATACCGGGTGACCGCGCCGCTGGGCTCGGTCAGCGCGGCAAGGTTCCCGCCGGCGTCGTAGCTGTAGCCGGTGACATGCCCGTTCGGGTCGATCGACCGGATGAGCTGACTGGCGGCGTCGTACTCGACCCGCCGCACCGCCCCGCCCGGGCTGGTCGCGCTGACCTGCTGCCCGCGGGCGTTGTAGGTGAACGAGGTGACTCCGCCGCGCGGGTCGGTGGTCTTGACCAGCCGGCCGTTGGCGTCGTGCTCGTACCGGGTGACGAGCCCGGCCGGGGTGGTATCCGAGGTCCGGTTGCCTTCGGCGTCATAGGTGTAGATCGTCACCCCACCGATCGGGTTGACGACCTTCACCAGCCGCCCGGCCGCGTCGTAGCTGTAGGTGGTGGTGTGTCCGAGCGGGTCGGTGACCGTGCGCAGCCGCCCTGCGGCGTCGTAGCTGTAGCGGGTGACCGCGCCGAGCGGGTTCGTCTCGGCGATGACCCGGCCGGCCGCGTCATACGTGGTCCGCCAGACTGCCCCGGTCGGGTCGATCACCGCGACGACCCGGCCGTTGGCGTCGTACTCGTAGCGCGTGGTGCGGCCCGCCGCGTCGGTGGTCGCCGCGACCTTGCCCCGGGCGTCGTAGCTGGTCACGGTCGTCCCCACCGGCTGGGTCCGCTCCGTCTGCCGGCCGTCGGCGTCGTAGCCGTACCGGACGACCGTGCCGGCCGGCGCGGTCGCCGTGCTGACCCGGCCGAACGGGTCGTAGGTGTACCGGCTCACCCCGCCAGCGGGGTTGGTCATGGTGGCGAGGTTGCCGTCGCCGTCGTAGGTGTAGGTCGTGGTCCGCCCCACCGGATCGGTCGTGCTGACCAGGCGTCCGGCCGCGTTGTACTCGTTCCTTCTGGTCGCGCCCGTCGGGTCGGTGGTGGACAGCAACTGCCCCGCCGCCGAGTAGGAGTAGGCCGTGCTCGCCCCGGACGGGTCGGTCTTGCGGACCACCCGGCCGACCGGGTCGTACTGGTACGTGGCGGTGTGGTCCAGCGGGCTGGTCACCGTCGTCCGGTGACCCGCCGCGTCGTATCCGTACCGGGTGGTCGACCCGGCGGGGTCGGTCACCGCGAGGAGCCGGCGTCCGCCGTCATAGTCGTAGCTGGTCTTCGCTCCGGTCGAATCGATCATCGCGGTCACCAGGCCGTCGGTGACGCTGTAGGTGCTGACCGCGCCGGTGGGGTCGGTCGCCGTGCTGGGCAGCCGGCTGTCGCCGGTGTAGCCGTACTCGGTGACGCCGCCGCCCGGGTCGGTGACGCTGGTGAGCCGGTCCTGCGCGTCGCGAACGTACCTCGTGGTTACGCCGCCGACCGAGCTACTTGCCACGTTGCCGTGCGCGTCGTAGCCGAACTGCACCGAGACGCCGCCGGCCGTGCTGGCAGCCGTCAGCCGGCCGTTGTCGTCGAAGCTCTGCCGGGTGCTGTTGCCCGCCGGGTCGGTGAGGGTGACCAGCCGGCCGGCATGGTCGTGCTGGTAGGTCAGTTGGTCACCGGTGCTCGTGACGGTCATCCGAGTCACGCCGGCATCGGCGTCATAGCCGAGGTCGACCGCACCACCGGCACCGAAGTCCTGGTGAGACACCCGGCCCGCCGCGTCGTAGGCGTTGCTCACCCGGGTCCGGCCGTCGGCGTCCGTGACCGTGGCGAGTTGGCCGGAGGGGGCGGTGGTGTACCGCTCGACCGGCCCGGCCGGTCCGGTGGCCGCGGCCAGCGCGCCGTCACCGGAGTAGTCGTAGGACACGGCCCGGCCGTCGCCTGCGGTCGCCTTGCTGATCCGGCCGCCGTCGTAGGTCAGGTCCAGCCGGTACCCGGCGGAGTGGGTCACCGCCGTGAGACGCTCCTGGTCGTCGTAGCCGAAGGACAGGCTCTCCCCGTCCCGGCTGCGGCCCGTGCCGCGCCCGGCGCTGTCGAAGCTCCAGACCTCCCCGGACAGGTAGCGCAGGGCGTAGCCGCCGCCGGCGGGCTGGCTGAGGTCGGCCGTCAGGTCCGGTGGCCGCTGGTACGCCCCGCCGCCGAGCGGCAGGAAGGTCAGCACCCGGCCGTCGTCGTCGCGGAACCGCACCGAGCCGTCGGACTGCGGCAGCAGCCGGGCGCTGAAGGCCGAACTCCAGCCGCGGCCGAACGACGCCGTCGTGTCGTCGAGCGAGTTGTAGGTGCGGCTCCAGCGCAGCAGACCGACCGAGAAGGTCAGGTCGGTGACGCCGTGAACGAAGTTGCCGGTCGCGGTGGCCACCCCCGCTCCGGCGTACCCGTAGCCAATGTGCGTGCCGAGTAGCTCAGCCGCCGGCCGGGTGACGAACGGCGTATCGGCTCCCGCCGCCGGGGTGCCCAGACCGGCCAGCAGCGCGATGACCAGGATGACGAGTGCCCTCTTGTGCCGCATGGCCCCCACTCCGATGTACGACAAGTCCGCCCTCCGAGGCGTGTCGCCACCGCCGCAGGTGGGTCTGCCCATAACGAGCGAAGGAGACAATAGCGGCTGACCCGGCAGGCGGACACCAAATTACTCAGGCGAACCGGGAAGGTGGCGGACGTCACATTGGAGACGATCCCGCAACATCCATCCCCTCGCTAACCGCGAAGCCACCGGCAAGATCGGCACCGCGGGCCCGGCTGTCAGTGGCGCAGCCGCTCGGCGTACGGACGGCCAGCACGGTGTCAGTGGAGGCGGCGGCGCAGCCCGCTCCGCGAGAGCCCGGTAGGCGGCCCGCCAAGGCATCAGCCGTAGCCAATCCACGATCATCGGTCCGCACGGCGGCCGCACCTGCACACTTCCCGCGCCCTGAGTCAGTCCGCAGGCGTCGGGCTGCGGCCGAGGCCGTCCAGGGAGAGTCCCACCCTGCTGGCCAATGCCGCCCCGAGTTGACCAACTCCAACATCATTTTCTAGTTCGGAGAAGGTCGCCCACCACCAGCAGGAGTTGCCCGAGTCGGGTCGCCTCGAAGGCTGGTCAGGTCCACGGAGCACACGCCTGCTGTCACCGGCGGCATAGCGACGTTGACTTCGGCCCAGCACGCTGAGGGCCGGCCGGGCTCGTCTGGGGGGCGGGCCCGGCCGACTCGCGCTACGTGGGCCGCGACGTCCTTCTGCGCAACAGGAATGGTACCCAAGGAGGTGGGCAGCTCCTGCCGGTTGTGGGCGCCCCGTCCGCAGCCACGCTGGATCGCTACCAAGGTGGCCGACCGCGACCAACGTCACATCCGGTCTGCGCCGGCTTACCCCGGTAGCAATGAATTCGAAACATGACGATGTCAGCGTGGGCGCGTGCTGCTACTCCTGCTCCCGACCCCACTATTGCTCTACTTCTCCGTTTATGCGGCATATAATTACCGTTACTCGATAGCGAGCCTCCTCCCACCGCGGCTGAAGAGGGTCGCCCTCGAGTCGGAGCCGAAGGTGGCCGTCGTGATCGCCTCCTTCAACGAGAAGAACGTCATCGCCGACACCGTCGCCGCGTGCGAGCAGCTCAGCTATCCGAACGCGACGATCATCGTCGCCGACGACTCCAGCAACCCGGAGACCGTGCAGATCCTGCGCGGCCTCGCCGCGGCGCGCGGCTGCCGCCAGGGGGCGTACTCCTCCGGCGTCGAGCTGCACGAGGGCGACGGCTTCGTGCTGTTTCACCGCGAGCAGAACATCGGGTTCAAGGCCGGCAGCCTGAGCGCCCTGGAGGGCTACCTGCACGCTGCCGGCTTCGACTACATGTACCTGCTGGACGCCGACTGGCGGCCGCAGCCAGACGTGGTCGAGCGCTGCCTGGAGCTGCTCGCGGCCGAGCCTAGCATCGCCTTCGTGCAGACCAAGCGGCTGAACTACTACGGCAGGAAGGACCATTTCCAGCGCTGCCTGGCGATCAGCGAGGAGGCCTGCTACCTCGTCGACCTGCCAGGTCGGCAGCGGCTCGGCGACATGATCCTCTTCACCGGCTGCTGCACGATGTTCGCGCTGCCCGCACTCCGCTCGGTCGGCGGCTTCCAGGCCGGTCACCTCACCGAGGACATCGACCTGTCCAACCGGCTCTACCTCGCCGGCTACCGCGGCGTCTACGCCGAACACATCTCCAACGTCGGCGAGGTGCCGCCGAACTACCGCGCGTTCCGGCGGCAGCAGGAACGGTGGGCCATCGGCTCGGCCAGAACATGCAAGGAGTACTTCGGCCAGATCGTCCGGTCGCCGGCGCTGACAATGCGGTTGAAGGGCAGTCTGCTGCGCCAGAACGCCTACTACACGGCCGCGCTGGCCGTGGAAGCGTCCACGGTGTGGGCCGTGATCGCGCTGCTGGTCGCGATGTCGTCGGGACCGGCGGCGCACACGTCCGCACCGGTGCGCAGCGCCGCCACGGCGTTTGCCGGGATGGCCGGGGTGGCCCTGCTGCTCTCGGCGTTCAGCACGATCCTGCCGCTCGTGGTGGCCGCCGTGAAGAAGCGGGAGCTGAGCAACCTGCTCTACATCCCGCTGACCTGCTGGATCTCCATGTCCATCGTGCACACCTACGCGATCGCTAACATCAAGGGCTTCCGCAACGTCGCGCAGACCTGGTACCTGACCCCGAAGACGAACCGGAAGAAGAGCAGCGTAGCGGTCCGGCCGGCCTGGAAGATCAAGGCGGTGAACCTTGCGACGCTGCTGCTCCTGGCGTTCACCTACGTCGCGACGATGAGCACCGCCGGGGTGTCGCTGCTCCTCGTGCTGGTCATCGGATACGCCGCGCTGTGGATCCCATCGATGCTGATCGGCGCCGTCGCGAGCTGACCGCAGGCGGCGGGAGGATGACCGGCCAGATCCGGCCGCCCTGGGACTCACCCTCGACCGGCGTCCGGTAACGGTGCCGGAGATCGCGCTGGGCCCGACCGGACCGGCCGGTCGGGCCCAGCGGGTGATGTGCCGGGATCGTCAGGCGGGGGTAAGTTCGCGGTCCGGGCGGGTTTCGGGGGCCGCCGAGGGTGGGGGCGGCACGTACCGTGCAGCGACCGGCTCGGCTGCCTCCTCGTCGAGTCCGGTGGTCTCGTCGAACGGGTCCTCGCCGGCGAGCACGCGGCGGGCGCGGTCCCGGTCGAACTCGCCGGTCCAGGTGCCGATGACGACGGTGGCCACCGCGTTGCCGGCGAAGTTGGTCATTGCCCGGGCCTCGGACATGAACCGGTCGATACCGACGATCAGGCCGACGCCGTCGACGAGCTCCGGGCGGTGCGACTGCAGGGCGCCGGCCAGGGTGGCCAGGCCCGCGCCGGTCACGCCGGCCGCACCCTTGGACGCGATCATCATGAAGAGCAGCAGCGAGACCTGCTGGCCCACCGACAGCGGGGTGCCCATCGCCTCGGCCACGAACAGCGAGGCCATCGTCAGGTAGATGGCGGTGCCGTCGAGGTTGAACGAGTAGCCGGTGGGGACGGTGATGCCGACGACCGGCTGGCTCACGCCGAGGTGCTCCATCTTCGCGATCAGCCGCGGCAGCGCGACCTCCGACGAGGAGGTGGACAGGATCAGCAGGAACTCCCGGGCCAGGTAGCGCAGCAGCGAGAACAGCGACAGCCCGGTCACCAGGCGGGTGAGCGTGCCGAGCACGATGATCACGAACAGGAAGCAGGTCAGGTAGAACCCGAGCATGATCATCGCGAGGCTCTTCAGCGCCGCCGTGCCGGCGGATCCGACCACTGCGGCGATCGCGCCGAACGCGCCGATCGGCGCCGCCCACATGACCATCGCGAGCACCTTGAAGACCAGCCGCTGCAGGTGCCCGACGCCGCGCAGCAGCGGCGTCGCCCGCTCGCCCATCGCCTGCAGGGCGAACCCGACGAGCAGCGCCACCAGCAGCGTCTGCAGGACCTGACCGGAGGTGAACGCGGAGACCAGCGTCGTGGGGATGATGCCGAGCAGGAAGTCCACCGCGCCGGTCTCGTGCGCACCGGCGGCCGCGGTCGCGCCGGCGTGCCGGGTCGCGTCGGTGAGATGCAGCCCTGACCCGGGGTGCAGCAGGTTGCCGACGACCAGCCCGATGGCCAGCGCGACTGTGGACATGACCAGGAAGTAGCCGAGCGCCAGCCCCCCGACCTTGCCCACCTTGGCGGCCTGGCGGACCGAGCCGATGCCCAGCACGATCGTGCAGAAGATCACCGGGCTGATCATCATCTTGATCAGGTTGACGAAGCCGGTACCCAGCGGCTTGAGATCCTTCGCCACGCCGGGTGCGACGAGGCCGACGACGATGCCGGCGACCACCGCCGCGATCACGGCGAGGTAGAGCCAGTGGGTGCGGTCGCGGCGGCCGGCGCGCCCAGCGGGCGGGCCGGCCTGCCGGTCGGCGAGGTGAGCTGACATCCCGTTCCTCCTTCGCGGCCCCGCCGGCTGGTCCGGCGGATGTTGCGATGAAGTGTCGGCGGCGCCGGATCAACCGTCTCGGTTGTGTTCATTACGTTCACGATCGGGGTCAGACTGGTCGGGTGCGCCCCCGCCGGTGGAGTGTGGCGCGGCAGTTGCTCGCACTGCAGGTGCTGCTGCTGACGCTGATCGTCGCCGCGGGTGCGGCAGGCGTCGTCGTGCAGGCCCGGCGGTATACCGAGGAACGCGCCCGGGACACCGTCCTCATGCTGGCCCGCAGCCTGGCTGCCTCGCCGTTCGTGCTCGACCAGGTGCGCCGGCCGAACCCGGCGCGGGAGCTGCAGCCGTACGCGGACCGGGTCCAGCGGCAGACCGGTGTCGACTTCGTCGTCATCATGGCGCCCGATCGCACCCGGTACACCCATCCCAACCCGCGGCTACTGGGCAAGCCGTTCGTCGGTACGATCGCGCCCGCGTTGGCCGGCCGGGCGTTCACCGAGACGTACACGGGCTCGCTCGGACCTTCGGTCCGCGCGGTGGCGCCGGTGACCTCGTCGGACGGCCGGGTGGTGGCGCTGGTCGCGGTCGGCATCACGACCGAGGCGATCGGCCGCGAGCTCGGCCGGCGACTGCCCGCCTTGTTGGTACTCGTGCTGCTCGCCCTGCTGGTCGCGCTGGCCGGCGCGGTCCTGGTGAGCCGACGGCTGCGCCGGCAGACGCATGGACTGGGCGCCGCGGAGATCACCCGCATGTACGAGTACTACGACAGTGTGCTGCACGCGGTCCGCGAGGGGCTGGTCCTGGTCGATCGGCACCGGCGGGTCCAACTGGTCAACGATGAGGCCCGGCGGCTGCTCGATCTCGGCCCGGTCAAGCTCGGCCCAGACAAGGTGGACGGGGACGGTGTGGTCGGAGTCGAGGTCGGCCGGCTGGACTTCGGCCCGTCCGTCCGCGAGGTACTGGCCAGCGGCCGGTCCGTGAACGACGAGCTGCACCTGGCCGGCGATCGGGTGCTGGTGGTCAACCAGGCGCCGGCGGTCTGGGCCGGCCACACGCTGGGCACGGTGGCGACGCTGCGCGACTCGACGGAACTGCAGGCGCTGACTGGCGAGCTGGATTCCACCCGGGCGCTGGCCGAGTCGCTCCGCTCGCAGGCGCACGAGGCGGCGAACCGGCTGCACACGATGGTCAGCCTGATCGAGCTGGGCCGTACGGCGGACGCGGTCGAGTTCGCCACCGCGGAGCTGGAGCTGGCCCAGCGGCTCACCGACCGGGTGGTGCACGCGGTCGGCGACCCGGTGCTCTCCGCGCTGCTGCTCGGCAAGGCGGCCGAGGCCAGCGAGCGCGGGGTGGAGCTCGAGGTCACCGAGGACACCGCGGTGGACCTGCTCCCGATCGGCGCCCGGGACGCGGTCACCGTGGTCGGCAACCTGGTCGACAACGCGATCGACGCCGCGGCCGACGACGCCCCGCCGCGCCGGGTCACGGTCAGCGTCCGGGCGGACGGCGCCGGTTTGCTGATCCGGGTGACCGACACCGGTCCCGGGCTGGACCCGGCTTCGGCGCGGGCCGCGTTCCAGCGCGGCTGGTCGACCAAGCCGGCCACCCGGCCGCACGGGCGGGGCCTGGGCCTGGCGCTGGTCGGCCAGGTGGTGCGTCGGCTCGGCGGCACCATCGAGGTCGGACGGGAGGTCGGCGCGACGTTCACCATCCGGCTGCCGCCGCAGCCGGTCGAGCCAGCCCGGACAGGCCCCGCGACGGGCACGGTTCAACCCGCAGGAACCGCGCAGCCCACGGGGACCGCTGGGCCGGTGGGGACCGCTGAGCCGGTGGGGACCGCTGAGCCGGTGGGGACCGCTGGGCCGGTGGGGACCGCTGGGCCGGTGGGGACCGCCCGGCCGGTGGGGACCGCTGGGCCGGTGGGGACCGCTGGGCCGGTGGGGACCGC
>WNGI01013039.1_pt1 | contig 11813 bp, 7 predicted proteins | sample 5400621 | NCBI WGS metagenome assembly WNGI01 (sample SAMN13153374, study PRJNA577476) | soil metagenome | isolation source: 20 cm soil or saprolite under Garry oak tree replicate 1 | place: USA:California | collected 2016-06-15
TAAATCCGTTCCAGCCTCCTGGCCACCATTTCGCGACGCAGTGAACCTCTGCCGAAATGTTGAGTGACTTCGGCTAGCGTCGCTTGGTGAACGCCAACTGGCAAGTCACCATCGCCGTTGAAGTCAGGCCATTGTTTCATTGTAGCGAACCGGTGTCAGATAGTTTCGCGTACTTTCTTGTTCAGCAAATGACCGCCAACCGCATTCTTCCCCTATTTCTTCAGATATTTCTCCGGTAGTGGATTCTTTTCGTCTTCGCCCTGCCAGAAGATCGTTACAACCCACCAACGCTTACCGTCGTTCATCAATTGAATGCTGTTGATGCCGCGTTGAAACGGCTTTGCGTCTCCGGGCCCGTGGCGTGATTCATATGTGCTGAACGCGTGAGCAATCTGTCCAAACTGTTCGGTTACTCGTGCGCCTTCCGTTTCATAGAATCCGGCCTTTTCAAATAAACCACTCGCGCGTTCGATATATTCATCTACAGTCAGTACACGTGATCCGTAGCTACCGGCCTGCCGTGGTCCCGTGGGAATCAAACGCGCTCCGGGAATGAACAGCGAGCGCATGCGATCCCAATCACGCTTCTTTCCCGCAGGTCCGGAGATAACGTTGTACACCGCGGCGATTATCGAGTCTATCGAATTTACGTCGGCTGGGTTTGCGGCGGGAGCAGGTGTTGTAGGCGTTTCCTGCTTCGGCGTTGGAGAGGGTTGTGGCTTTTCATTTTGCGACATGGCTACTGCAGCAAGGCAACATATAATGGTTAACGTAAGAAACGATCTAATCCCTGAGATGAGTTTCATTGAGTCCCTCCTCGGATCTAATTCCTCGTGAGTGGCCGAATTAAAGCACGCGTTCGAAACTCTCGCAAATTTACACAAAACTGCTTCAATCCCGCTCAGCCTTGGAGCTTTTCATGTTTGAATGTTAAGAACATTTAAGCCATGGCAATTGAAGTTGAGAGATTGGAACCGGAAGCAAAGGTAACCCACCGCCGAGCAGGGATGTTCCGCGCGCTCTCGCATCGCAATTTCCGCCTGTTCTGGACGGGAGCGTTTCTCTCGAATGTTGGCACGTGGATGCAGGCAGTGGCCCAGGGCTGGCTGATGCTGCAATTAACAAACTCTGCGTTCTGGCTGGGACTTGACGCATTCATGGCCACGTTCCCGGGATTTTTCCTGACTCTTCTCGGGGGAGTTTTCGCGGACCTCGTTGATCGTCGCCGGTTGTTGATCTATACGCAGGTCGTCGCCGGTGTGGCGGCGCTTGGTTTGGCAACCTTCGTTTGGACCGGCGCAGTGAACCGCTGGATTGTCCTGGGGTTTTCTTTCGTTACTGGTTGTTGCATGGCGCTCGCGAGTCCTTCTTACCAGGCGATGACGTTTGACCTGGTGGGCCGCGAGGATTTGGCAAATGCCATCGCTCTCAATTCCACGCAGTTTCAACTCTCACGGGTAGTGGGCCCGGCATTGGCCGGCTTTGGATTCAGATTGTTTGGATTGGCCGGATGCTTTTACGCGAATGGACTCTCTTTTATTGCAGTCGTGGTGAGCCTCAGCATGGTACGTTTGGAACCTCGCACGCCCAGCGGAGGTCCTTACCGCTCGGTAAGAGATCGCCGCGCTCTTTGGCGAGATCTGCTGGAAGGTTTTCGTTATGTGCGAAACCGGCCGCGGGTATTCTCACTTCTAATGATCTCGGCCGTTAACAGTCTATTTGGTGCTCCTTACTTTGCGCTGATTCCAATCTACGCGCGCGACGTTTTTCATCTGGGAGCGACGGGTTTGGCATGGTTGATGGGAATGGCCGGCGCAGGCGCCTTTTGTGGGGCTGCGTTCCTGACGATACTCGGTGACTTCCGCAGAAAAGGATGGTTCGTACTTGGAGGGAGCCTGGCGTTTGGCGTTAGTGTTATGGCCTTTGCCCTCTCGACACGCCTGATGCTTTCGTATGTATTCCTCTTTTGCCTGGGTTTTTCAATTGTGATTTCCGTGGCGGCCGCGAACACTTTGCTCCAGAAACTGGTAACTGATCAAATGCGAGGCCGAGTCATGAGCATGTTCATCCTTTCCTTTATCGGCACAATGCCGATTGGCAACATCCTCGCCGGTACTGCCTCTCATCGCTTCGGCGTGCCCTATACTCTGGCGACCGGCGGGCTGGCCATCATGATCTTTGCGATCACAATGATGACTTTCAACAAGCGATTGCGGGAACTTTACTAACCAGCCAGACAACTCACTTGCCCAGTCCGGGCTCTTACGAGTGACCGCCACATCTTTGTTGAAAATGATTCTTAGATCCAGTTTCCTCGGCATGCGCAAGAAGGCCGGGGATGAGCCGTTCTAACTCCGTCAAGGTGGGTAAACTTTGCGTGGATCCCGTGAGGAGATTATGAGAGCCTTAAAAATTCGATTATTGCTTCAAGTTTTGGCAATGTTCTTCGCAGCTCTGTTTTTGGCAGCGGCCAGCGCCGCCGCCCAGGGCGTGATTGTCCCTGGTCCCTGCAACCGATGCCCTGACGGACCTCGCCCAATCCCTTTGCCCCGTGCTCTTCCCATCAAGTCCATCAAAATCGACACAAAGATATTGTCGCAGGTAGCGACTACACATATTGAACAGGTTTTTAGGAACGATACCAATGCGACTCTGGAAGGAACCTATTTCTTTCCGATCCCCGACGAGGCAGCTATTACGGAGTTTGCGATCTGGGATGGTGATCGTCGTCTGGTAGGCGAGGTGCGCTCTCGCGAAGAAGCAAGGCGCATCTACGATGAGATTGTCCGGCGCCAGCGGGATCCAGGACTTCTTGAGTACGCCGGCAAGAATCTTTTTCAAGCAAACATTTTCCCGATCCCGCCGCATTCCGACAAGAAACTCGAACTCACCTATTCACAGGTTCTCCGGGCGGAGTCAGGCACAGTCGCTTATCGTTACCCGCTCGGCACCGGTAGGCAAGTCGCTGAGATTGGAACCGTGTCAGGTCGGATTGAGCTAGAGAGCAAGGAGCCAGTCCGAAACATCTACTCTCCAACTCATGCCATTGATGTGAAAAGAAACGGCGAACGCCGCTCAGTCATAAGCTTTGAGAGCGGGAAAGAGGCCCAGGATTTCCAGCTTTTCTACGGACTATCACGCGAAGATTTCGGTGTAACGCTACTGACTCATCGAGATCCCGGCAAGGATGGCTACTACCTCCTGATGATCTCACCTAAAGATGATTGGTCCGAACAAGAGTATGCGGCCAAAGACATAGTATTCGTGCTCGACACCTCGGGTTCAATGGCCGACGCAGGGAAAATGGAGAAGGCGCGAGCCGCATTGCTTTACGGCGTCAGAATTTTAAAACCGCAGGATCGCTTCAACGTCATTTCCTTTGCGGGCGAAGAACGACTGATGGAACCCAGAATGATCTCAGCCGACGAACAAGGGCGCAAACGCGGCGAAGCTTTCGCTCAATCGCTGCGGCCTGTCGGAGGCACCAACATCAATCAGTCACTGCTGGCCGCCATGCAGCAGTTTGAATCCAGTAACCGTCCCAAGATTCTGGTTTTCATGACCGATGGGTTGCCGACCGTGGGTGAGACTAACCCTACCCGGATTGTAGATAACGCCCGGGCGGCCCGAGTACCGGGTCTGCGACTCTTCACGTTCGGCGTCGGTTACGACGTCAACACTACCTTGCTGGATAAACTGGCAGCTGAGAATGGCGGCGTCGCTGACTACATAGAGCCAACGGAAGACCTTGAGGTCAAAGTTTCAAGCTTTTTTGCGAAGGTCAATTATCCGGTACTTACCGATTTGAAACTGGACATGGCCGGTGTGGAAACCGATCTGGTCTACCCCCGAGCCATGCCTGACGTATTTCGAGGCTCGCAGGTCACGCTTATTGGCCGTTATCGAAATGCCATCGATCTGGATTTTGTCCGTTTGCAGTTGGGCGGTAAGTCGAGTGGAGGAAACAAGACCTTCTTCTACAACAATCTTCGTTTCCCGTTGCGAGAAGAGTCTAACGATTTTCTGCCGCGCTTGTGGGCGACGCGGCGAGTGGGCTGCTTGTGGGCGACGCGACGCGTGGGCTGGTTGATGGAGCAGGTTCGGACCAACGGCGAGCAGCAAGAGTTGCGTGATGAAATAGTCGACCTGGGAACGCGCTATGGCATTGTGACCCCCTACACTTCCTATCTGGCGCTCGAACCAACAGCGACCTCGCAGAATTTTGCCAGGTTCGGGACCGGTCAGGGAGCCATCAATGGCAGGGTTTCGGCAAACACGACACCGAGACAGAGAGCAGGTCTTCGGCGATCAAAACTGCCGGCGGCAAGACGTTTTACCTGCGCGAAGGGGTTTGGACTGATTCAGAGTTCAAAGCCGGCTCGACTCTGCCTCAAACGGTCGTGAAATTCGGCAGCGACGAGTATTTTACATTACTCAAAACGAAGCCTCGTCTGGGAGAGTTCTTCTCGCTTGGGGAGAAAGTGATAGTGGTTTTCGAAGGCAGAATCTACCGGGTCGATAGATAGAATCAATTAGAGTACTTTCCGTTCATGAGGGCCAAACGCTTCGTGTTGAGCGCGTGGCCCTTAGCATTTGAAGGGTGATGATGATTTTTTCCAAACTCTGCGTTGTTTGTAACTTGGTATCTTCTTCGCGGACGCACGAGCTCGTCAGACATCCTTATGTCTTGTCTTGAGAGACGCTCTTAAGGTACAAATTCTCAACGGTTTCAATCCAGGATTCGTCAAACGTAGTCGGCGAGTGCGTAAGTAATGGCGGAACTTCTGCCAACCTAGTCGGGGAGTGTTAATTCGAATGAGATTCAACGATCAGAGCTGGAAGATACCTTTGTGGCAGGGCCGGTTGATACTGGCGGCGCTTTTCCTGGTCGTCATTGCCTCGCCGATCAGGAGTCAACAGGGCTGGATGCCGACGCGTGTGGGCCCGCCCGGGCAGGACTTAAACACGGTCTTTTTTCTCGATAGCAAACGAGGCTGGGTCGGAGGAGATAAAGGTTTTTTGAGCAACACCAATGATGGTGGACACAGTTGGGTGCAACAAAACGTAGAAACCACGAATGCGATCAATGACATCTACTTCCGAGACAAGGAAGCCGGATTTCTAATTGCAGGGAACACTATTTTTGCTACTCGTGACGAGGGCACACACTGGAGCGAGGTCCGCCGATTTTTGCCTTCGGAGTTTGACGAAGCGGATGTAGAGCTCTATAGCGTTCGTTTCACGAGTAAAAAAAGAGGATGGGTCGTCGGTTCGGTAAGTAAAGGCGACCGAGTCATCGACAGCATTCTTCTCAGTACTGAAAATGCAGGCGAGACGTGGCAGCGTCAGCGCGCCCCGAGCCGTTTAGAACTGATTCATATTGATTTCGCTAATGATAAACGTGGCTGGATAGTGGGCACCGGGGGAACCATTCTCGCTACAGTGGATGGTGGCCAAACATGGACCAAACAAGAATCGGGAACCAAAGCTACAATCTATCACGTAGATTTTCGTAGTGAAAAACGAGGGTTGGCGGTGGGCGAGCGGGGCGCCGTGCTGCGGACTATAGACGGCGGAGTGACCTGGAGCGCCGTGGAGGCAAAAGTGAAGTCGACGCTTCTCAATGTTCAATTGGTCGACGATGACACTGGTTGGGCGGTTGGACGTAGTGGCACGATTCTGCGCACCGGCAATGCCGGCATGACCTGGGTTGCGCAGGAGTCCGGCACAAAGCAGAATCTTTACGGACTGTACTTCGTTAAGAAAGTCGGTTGGGCGGTTGGTGGTGATGGGATGCTTCTACGGTATGAGCAATAACGCTAAGAGTAACGATTCTATCAGGTTAAGATCGGGCAACCAAGACCTTGGAAACAGACATCTTAGCCAGTGAGGATATTGGATGGCCGTAAGTTATAACGGCCACCATATCACTCGGTTCCTCCTGTGATTACGCCCGGCATGTTCGCAAGTGCCGGGCGTTTTTTTTGTGACTTTGTGACTATTGAGGATCGCGTAAGGGAATATCAAAAGCAAAGATTCACATGATAAAAACTCATAGACACATCAAAACAACGCCGTCTCCATGAGAACATGCCCTACTACCTTCGCGAGTTTCTTTTTGCTTGCTTAGCTTCTGCCTGCTGCTTCGCTCAAGGGATGGGCTAATTTGGCGCCTGGTGCGCTTCGGCGCGCTTTGTTTTGCTGCCAGTGAAAGACAACTCCGGCGTGTTTTCTAAACTGATACGGCCCTCTATTTGCTCATCGGCAACTTCGCCTGCGATCTGAGCTTCCATTTTGTGGCCGGCAACGTCAAAGGAAATAGTTCCCGCGAACGACTCCCCATCAAACGTTAAAGATGACAGTTCGCCATTTCCCATTTCCGATTCTACTGTCCCGGAGAAGCCGCCCTGATCATGTGAAACTGTCAGCGCAGCAGGAATGCTTTGGCCAAACGGCGTATCTATTTGTAATGACCAGTTTCCTGTCAAAGACCCAACAGAATCTCCCGGACCCGCGGCGCCAACCTTAGACATGTCTTTTCTTTTGCCCGCAGTATTGTAAAACTGAATGTCGTCGGCATAGGGTTTGACCTGTTCTTTTAATTGAGAGCCGTCGCCGACGATCACGATCGCTGCCTCGTCAGGCTTTACGTATTTCCTCGCAACCCTTTGAATCTCTTCGATTGTGACCGCCTGGAGTTGGTTACGGTAGATCTCGAGATAGTTGTCGGGCAAACCAAACATCTTGATTTGCACAAGCTGATCGATTAATCCCTCCTGCGTTTCCAGCCGGATAGGAAACACTCCCGTGAGATACGACTTTGCGTCGGCGATCTCTTTTGCGGAAACTGGTTCACTGCGGATTCGATTCAACTCGTAAAAGAATTCTTTGAGCGAGTCCCCGGTGACAGGAGTTCGCACTTCCGCAGTCGCTCGAAAAGTGCCGGCTGTTCGCCGCGAATCGAGACTTGAATAGGCCCCGTAGGTATAACCCTTTTCCTCTCGTAGGTTCATGAAAAGCCGGGAGGAAGCATTTGCACCAAGGATGGTGTGCATCACGAGCATAGGGAAATAATCAGGGCTGGTTCGCGTGATTCCCGAGTTGGCAATGACAATGTTCGCCTGCGCTGAGCCTGGTCTATCGACAATGTATGCGGAACAAGCCGACCGTTGGGGGGGTGCAGGAAACTCATCGCCAGCTACGGGGCCCTGATGCCAGTTGGCGAAGAGAGTCTCAATGCGCTGTAAAATTGAATTTCGCTGGACGTCGCCGACTACAACGAAGACCGCATTATTCGCCACAAACTTCGACCGATGAAACTCAACTAATCGCTCCCGCGTGGTGGCGTCGATGGACGCGGGCGTGGGCGCCGTGATGGAGTAGGGATGATCGCCAAACATCACTCGTGCAACCATCTCGCTGGATAAAAAAGAAGGTTGTGCTCGCTGTTGTTTGAGACTTTCCTTTGTGTTTTGTTTTGCAAGCTCTACCTCGTTTGACGGAAACACCGGCCTTAAGGCCACGTCGGCCATTAATTCGAGGATTTCGTCGCTGAAGACCGCCAGTGATGATGCCGCGACTGTCGTGTAGTCGGAACTCGCGCCGGCCTGGAGTGTGGCGCCTAACCGAGCCACCTCATCTGCAATTTCGCGGCTGGTTCGTGACTCAGTCCCCTCGGTGAGCAGATCGGTAAGCATATCCATAAGACCAGGAAATCCTGGGGGATTATGAGCATCGCCAGTTCGAAGGGATAGACGATAGCTGATCAGGGGCAGCCTTTGGTCTTCTACGACCACTACGCGAAGTCCATTCGCGAGTGTCGTTTCATATGCAGTCGGAAGCTTTATTGGACGGGTCGGAAGCGGTTCCGGTGGGGTTGTCAGAGAATTTTGGTTTTCAGTCATTAGCTATGTGCGCAAAGGTCCTGAGGCAATGGGTTTTGGCGGATCCGCGGGTTGTTCTTGTCTCTCCGGTGGGGCGCTATGGGAATTCCCGACGGCGGCGGCATCGGCGGCCGGTTGTGTCGGCTGTCTCTCTGGCACCTGGGGTAACGGCGCAGCGGGTTGCTGCGGTTCGCCCGGCTGTTGAGTCGACGAGGAGGCAGCGCTCTCGGTCACCCCTTCGGCAGGAACGATATCAAGGACGACGCGGTTTTCTACATCAAGAAAACGCTCAACCGCACTCCTGATTTGTTCGGGAGTGATCGCCAGATATTGCTCAAGTTCGGAATCGAAAAGGGTTGGATCTCCATCGTAAAGCGCATACTCGGCTAGCCGTTGGGCTCGATACATTGTTGATTGGCGTCCACGAACGACGTCATTACATAAAGAGTTTTGCAGTTTTTCCATCTCCGCAACCGATGGTCCGGACGTTCCTAACTGTCGAATCTCGTCAACAATTTGCTGGCGGATTGCAGCGACCTCCTGGCCCGGCTTCGGCAAAGCAAATATGTAGCAGGCGGATGGACCGCGTCTCTCGTCGATGCCACCCTGGATGGACACTACCGATTCGTCACCCTTAACCAGCTTTTGATATAGGCGAGAGCTGTCACCCTCGAAGAGCAGATCTGCAGCTAAGGAAAGGGCATAAAAATCCGGGGTCCTGCGAGGCGGAATCTTCCACCCAAGCACAAAAGCCGGGGCGGGAGCGAGTTTGTCATGGTAAACCTCCTGCGATTGTGCGACGTCTTCTGGTTCACCGGTATCAACCGGAGGGGGTGCCGGCTGACTGGGAATCCCTTCAAAGTACTTCCGAACAAGAGTAGTTGCTTCTGCAGTCGCAAAGTCGCCGGCAATAGTTATCACAGCATTATTCGGCGCATAGTAGATTCGGAAAAACTCCTGAATATCTTCGATGGTAGCGGCATCCAGATCCTCCATCGATCCAATCGTCGAATGTGCATTAGCGGGGTTTTTGAAAATCAACTCATTGATGCGCAGGAAGGCATTGACATAAGGTTGATTGTCATAGCGTAGCCGTTTCTCTTCCTGTACGGCGTTGCGCTGATTGTCCAGGTTCTCCTGGGTCACTTTCAGCGAACGCATCCGGTCGCTTTCAAGCCAGAGCGCAAGTGGAAGATGACTAGCCGGCAGCGTCTCATAATAATTGGTACGCTCTGTTGACGTCGTACCATTCATAGTTCCACCGGCATTGAAGATGTATTGGAAGTGTGCTGCTTTCGGAACATTCTCTGAGCCTTGAAACATCATGTGCTCGAAAAGATGCGCGAAGCCGGTCCGTCCTTCTTTTTCATTACGCGATCCGACGTCGTAGTAAAGAGCCACGGACACTACGGGCACGGCGTGGTCTTCGCACAGAATTACGCGCAGACCGTTGGCCAGGCTGAATTGTGTGATTGGTGTTGGTGGGAGTTTTAGTCTTTCGGCCACTTTTATCTCGATTCGTCTAAACTTCTTTTGAGCATACGTCAACCCTGGTGGGGGGGCTGTTTCAGATTCGGTGCGGTAACAGGGGGGATTGCCGTAGCTCAGGCCGGTTTGTCACCGACCATGCCACGCAACTCGGCGCGTAGTCGTTCGATTTCAGCGAGTTTCTGCTGCACTCGCTCAAAAAGCGCTGATTGCGTTTTTATTCCTTCTTCAATTAGAAAACCGGCCGCCTCGGCGCGATTGCGAAAGATTCCGGCCTGCACGAGCTGATCGACCTTTTCCTGCGCCTCCGGTGAAACTTTAACGGCCACTACATAATCATCTTTGGCGGACATTGCGCGTTCTATAGTGCGACTAATGTCGCGTCCAATGGCGCTTAGTGACTCTGGAATACGTGAGGCGATATCTCGCACTGACGATGCGGTCCGGGTGCGTTCTTCGGAATCGCCTTCCGTTTCGCCCTCTCTTAACATCAAGTCGTCAACAGTTTCAGACGGCTGCTGTTCTTCCTTTTTATATGATTGGCTTTGATATGGGTTGCTCATACTCCAAAACTCCTTAGACGAATCAGCATTCAGTAACTCGCCTCTAAGTACGTTGTCGCGATTTATTAAGTTCATTCTACGGATGCCCTAGAAGGGCCGTCAAGCCATCCCCTCAACACCTTGAGATCATCCTACTACTAATCTCCAGGTTACTATTTAGTCGTTTGGACAGTGCCCTGATGGAACCCGACCCGAATGTCAGAATCTGAACCCTTGCCGGGTGGTGAGCCATTCGTTAGTATTGCAGTCGCCACACGCGCGAACGGTCCCTTTGGCCGCTGCGTGTGGGTTTTAGTAATCGCCCTAATCTGGAATTCTTCAAGAGGCCTGGCAGTGAAAAAGACATTTTCTCTCGCGCTGATAACGCTGTTATTGCTTAGCGTTCAACTCTTTGTTTTTGCCCAACAAAAACCGAGTTCCCCGTCGACGGTTGGAACCGCATCAGGGAAGCCGCCCTCAGGGCCGACGACGATAAGCCGGCGCAATGCGCGCACCATCACGACCTCGATTCCCTTTATCGAGAAAGATTTTGGTGAGGCTATTCGCGTGATTCAGGAGAATTATGTAGAAGGCAAGAAGCTGGATTACAACGCAGTATTCAAGTCGTCGATCATTGGGATGTTGCGCTCGCTCGATCCTCACTCAAACTATTACGATCGCGAGGAGTATGAAGAGCTCAAAACCGACCAACGCTCTGAATACTTTGGAATTGGCGCCTCTATTTTAAAGTACGTAATTGGCGAACAGGCTGACACGTTTATTACTGCAACGTTTCCAGGTTCGCCCGCCTCGCGAGCCGGACTCCGCTTTGGGGATCGAATTCTGGCTGTCGATGGTGTGAAAATGACGGGCAAGGAGTCTATGGAAGTGCGCGACAAGATTCGCGGTCCGCGCGGGTCAGTAGTTAAGATTACTGTCGAACGCGCCGCGGATAACAGAGTCCAGACGGTTGAGATAACCCGTGACTCCGTGCCACAGCCTTCAGTGCCGGATGCGTACCTCCTAAAGCCAGGTGTCGGTTATATAGATATGACGCGGGGGTTTAACTACTCCACTACTGACGAGCTGAAGGAAGCGCTGGACATGTTGCACACTAAGGGCGCGACTTCACTTGTTTTGGACTTGCGAAATAATACCGGAGGGTTTCTTGATCAGGCGATCAGGGTGGCGGAAGTTTTCCTGCCTATGGGCCAATTGATTCTCACGCAAAAGGGCCGCAACGGACTGCGTGACAATACGCCCAGATCACGAAATAAGTCGGCCGATCCGATACCGCTCGTTATTCTTGTCAATGAGGGCACGGCATCAGCCTCTGAGATCGTCGCCGGCGCCATGCAGGACCACGATCGAGCTTTGATCGTCGGTGAGACCACTTTTGGTAAAGGTTTAGTACAGAGCATTATTCCTCTCGACTATGGCGGAGCATTGACTCTAACGTCAGCAAAGTACTACACGCCCTCAGGCCGTTTGATACAGCGCAATTACTCAGGCGGCGGTTTCTATGACTACTACACGCACGGCGGCTCCAAACGACTTGACCTGAAGCCGGAAGAAGCAAGGCCAACGGGACCAGAGAAGAAAACTGATACTGGCCGTTTGGTTTATGAAGGAGGCGGCATTGCCCCGGATGAACCTGTGAAGTCGAGGACTTTTACCGCGGCGCAACGACGTTTGTTGAACCCGGTCTTTGCCTTCACCCGTGAGTTGGTGAATGGCCGCGTGCCCGGACTCGCCGACTATAAAGTGCCGGGCAGCATAGACTTTGATCATGACCTTCAGGCAGACGACTTCTCTATTTCTGAACCTGCTTTCAAAGCCTTCAAAGAATTTGTAGCACGCGATCCCGTTTTTAAGAGTCTGAGCCCGACTGTTGATCGCA